>WNGI01015796.1_pt1 | contig 10836 bp, 9 predicted proteins | sample 5400621 | NCBI WGS metagenome assembly WNGI01 (sample SAMN13153374, study PRJNA577476) | soil metagenome | isolation source: 20 cm soil or saprolite under Garry oak tree replicate 1 | place: USA:California | collected 2016-06-15 | reverse complement strand
AACGCCGTGGCGTCCGACCAGCGCGACATCGGCGCTCTTCGCGAGCTCGGCGAGCTTGAGGTCGGGCTCGCCGCGCTCCTCCACGACTTCCACCTCGAGCCCCGCGGCGAGGACGCGCTCGCGCGCCCGGTCGAGCATCCCTGCGGCGTCCACGTCCTGCCTCCCCTCCCGGACGTGCGCCACGATGATGGTGCCGTGGAATCGCCCGGCCAGGACCACCGCCTGCTCGAACGCCGCGTCGGCCCTGGGGCTGCCATCGAGCCCGACCAGCAGGCGCGTGAACACCTACGGGAGCACCGCGAAGGTCTCGATCTCGCGCAGCGGGAACGCCAGAATCTCTCCTGTCATGGGGAGCCTGCCTTCGAGGCGCTCGTCACGCGATCCGGTGTCGAGGTGGACGGCCACCACCACATATTCGGTCCCGCGCCGCCGCAGCGCCACCCGCCGCTGCTCGCGTACCGCGAGCTCGAGGGCGTCGAGCGCTTCGGGGGTCAGCGAGCGGAATTCCTCGATGGCGCGCATCGTCGGGCCTAGAGCACCTCGATCCGTCCGGGGGTTCCCGCCGTAATGCGTCCGATCACCGCGGCCGCGGGGGTGCGCTCGCGCTCGAGCGCGGCGACGAGCGCGGGGCCGCGCTCCGGGGCCACGGCGAGCAGCAGGCCGCCCGACGTCTGCGCGTCGGCGAGCAGCAGGCGCGTCACCGGGTCCACGCCGGCGGCGAAGGTCACGGCGTCCTTCAGGCTTTCCACGTTCCGCTTGGTGCCGCCGGGGATCGCGCCGCGCTCGGCCATCTCGCGGGCGTGCGGGAGCAGGGGAACCGCGGCGCTCGTGAGCTCGGCGGCCACGCCGCTCGCGAGCAGCAGGCTGTGCAGGTGGCCGAGCAGGCCGAAGCCGGTCACGTCCGTGGCGGCGTGAACGCCGACGGCGAGCATGGCCCGCGCGGCCCCGGCGTTGAGCGTCGTCATCGCGGCCACGGCGGGCGCGAGCTGCGCTTCGCTCAGGAGGTCGCGCTTCAATCCGGTCGTGAGCACTCCCGTGCCGATCGGCTTCGTGAGCACCAGCACGTCCTGGGGCTTCGCACCGGCGTTCGTGACCACGCGGTCCGGGTGCACCTCGCCGATCGCCACCATCCCGAACTTGGGTTCCGGGTCGTCCACGGAATGTCCGCCCAGCACGAACGCGCCCGCCTCGCGCACCACATCGGCACCGCCCTTCAGCACCTCGCCCAGGAGGTCGAGGGGGAGTGTGTCGCGCGGCCAGCCGACGATGCTGAGCACGAAGGTCGGCGTGCCGCCCATGGCGTACACGTCCGACAGCGCGTTCGCCGCCGCGATGCGTCCGAAGTCGTACGCCGAGTCGACGATGGGCGTGAAGAAGTCCAGGGTCGCGACCAGTGCGCGATCTGCCGTGAGGCGAACCACGGCGGCGTCATCGCGGGTCGAGGCGTCGACGAGGATCCGGGGATCCGTCGCGAGCGGCACGTGGCGCAAGACCTGCGCCAACTCGGCGGGGCCGAGTTTGCAGGCTCAGCCCGCGCCGTGCGATAGCGCCGTCAGCCGAATCGGAGTCATGGTGTATTCTATCCTAGTCTCCAGGCGAGAATCGCTCCGGCGAGGACGTAGCGAACGGCGTCGCGGGCGGCGCGCGTGACGACGGCGCGTCGATCGGGCACATCCGGCAGCCGCGCGAGCGTGACGGTCAGCCCCACGAGCAGGAACAACAGCCACCAACCGCCATGCCCGAGTGAGTCGAACCACAGCGACGCGAACAACGTGACCGCGCCCGCCTCGAGCGACCGCCACATCACTTCCTGGCGCGTGAGCGCCCAGCGGGGATGGGTCGTCGTCGGCGGCTCGCCGGCCGGCTGCTGAAATCCGCTCACGATCAGGAACTCAGGCGTCACCAGCAGCCACGCGAGCACCAGCCGCGTGAGCGTCACCTCCGGGAGCGCCGCTCCGCCGCCACGTATCCGGGACCGCGCAGGCCGCGCCCCGGGCGGCCCGCCGTGAGCTTGCCGTGGTCGAGCACGACCTGACCGTTCACGATCACGTAGACGATGCCGGTCGAAGGTTGATGGGGCTGCTCGAACGTGGCGCGGTCGATCACGCTGCTCGGATCGAACACGGTGACGTCCGCGTACATCCCCGGCCGCAGCAGTCCCCGGTCGAGCAGGCCGACGCGTTGCGCCGGCAGAGACGTCGCCTTGCGGACCGCGTCTTCCAGCCGCATCAGCTTCAGGTCGCGCACGTAGTGCCCCAGGATCCGGGCGAAGCTGCCGTACGCGCGCGGGTGCGTGCCGTCCTGGCCGAACGGCCCGTCGGGCGCCACACCGCCGGCGTCGGTGTCGAACGCGGTCCACCAGGTCTTGAGTGCGAGCTGCACGTCCGACTCGTCCATGAGGAAGTAGATGGCACCAGTGCGGGCGTGCTCGGCGATCACCAGGTCGAAGAGCGTTTCGATCGGATCGGCGCGCCGCAGCGCCGCGACATCCGACAGCCGCTTCCCCGTGTACGGCTTGAGTGAGTCGGCGAACGGGATCACGAGCACGCCGGTCGGGCCGCCCGCCGCGCGCATGAACCGGTCGGTCGGCTGGGGTGGCGCGAGCAGCTCGGCGCGGATCCGCGCCCGGGTGGCGGGTTGGCGCAGCCGGGCGATCATCGAATCCACGCCCCCGGCGTGAGCCCAAGCCGGGATGGACGCGTCGAGCGACGTCGCCGCCGCGTGATAAGGGTAGACGTTGCCCGTGATGTCGAGCCCGGCGGCCCGCGCCGAGTCGATGCGGGCGAGCACGTGCGGCATCCGCCCCTGGTTCAGGCGGCCGGCGACCTTCAAGTGCCAGATCTCGGCGGGAATATCCGCTGCACGAGCGATGCGGAACACCTCGTCGAGCGCGGCGTCGATGGCGCCACCCTCGCTGCGCATGTGCGTGGCGTAGATCCCCCCGTGACGCCGGGCCGCCCGCGCCAGCGCGACGATTTCCTCCGTCGGGGCGTAGATCGCGGGGGCGTATTCGAGCGCGGTGGACACGCCTAGCGCGCCCTGTTCCATGGCCGTGTCCACCAACGCCTCCATGTGCGTCAGCTCCGCCGGGGTCGCCGGCCTGTCGTCGTCTCCCACGACGGCCATACGCAGCTGGGTGGCGCCCACGAACGTGGCGATGTTGACCGTGGAGCCCATGCGCGCGAGATGCCCGAAATAACCGTCGAGGTCGCGCCAGTCCTCCTGGAAGTGGTACTTCCGCATCAGGTCCGAGTCGCCTGCCACGAGTCGCTCGGTGAGGGGCCCGACGCTCCCACCCTCGCCCGTGACCTCGGTGGTGATGCCCTGCGTGACCTTGGAGAGCACGCGGTTGTCGATCAGCACGTTCTGCTCGGATTGGCCGAGCATGTCGATGAACCCCGGGGCGACGACGAGTCCACTCACGTCCAGTGTCTCGCGCGCCGCGGCGCCGTTCAGGGATCCTATGCCTGCGAGCCGGTCGCCCCTGACGCCCACATCCCCGCGGTAGCGCGGATTGCCGCTCCCGTCCACGATCCAGCCGCCTCGGAGGATCAGGTCGTAGGTACCCTTCCCCCGTCCCTCATCCCCCGTCCCACAGGCTCCTAGCAGAGCCAGCCCCGCGAGCAGCACCCTCATTTCGGCCATCCCCTCCGGACCGAGTCGGGGTAGACGATGCGGCCGCGCGCCATGACCCACGCGATGTCCCGGGTGGCGGCGATGTCGTTCATGGGATTGCTGTTCAGGATCACGAGGTCGGCGACCTTGCCCGGGGCGACCAGGCCGAGGGAATCCGCCCGCAGCAGCTGGGCCGCCTGCCGGGTGGCGGCGCCGATCGCTTCGAGGGGGGTGAAGCCCGCGGCCACAAGCAGCTCGAGCTCGTCGTGCAGCGCGGCCCCGGGGACGAGCAGCGCGTCGGCCGCTCCGGAGCCCGCCGCGATCAGGCCGCCTGCCCGCTTGAATTCGCGCACGAACTGGTCCTGGCGGACTCGCGCGCGGCGGAACGCCGCAAAGTCCACCGAGCGCACGCCGGTCCGCCCGAGCACGCCGGCGACGTCGCGCACGCTCGCGGCCCACGGGGGGACGTCGCGCATGGTGGGACGCGTGAGCAGCGTGGGGTCGTTCAGGCGGGAGCGCATCTCGTGCAGCACGAGCATGGGCACGATCGCCACGTGCGTCGCAGCCAGCGCCGCGGCGGTGCGCGCCACCGCGCCCGAGTCGAGCGCGTTCCATGCCTTTGCTTCGGTCGTCCATCCGGCGAAGAAGCGGCCGGGTGCGGCGGCTTGAACCACGCCCGCCAGTCCCTCGATCGACACGACGCCGGCCCGCGCCGCAGCCAGCGCGTCGATCTTTCCCGGAGTCGCGACGACGGGAAGCCGCAGCCTCACGGCCTCGTCCATGAGCGGCTGGAGCAGCGCCCGTGTGATTCCCGTGCTCACCGCCACATAGTCCGCCCCGGCGACGGCGCGCTGGTCTACGGCCCGGCGGGCGGCGTCGGGGGTGGCGACCGCCGTCGCTTCCCTGTCGGCCGAGGGCGCGCCATCGATCACCGGACCCGCGCTAAACATCCGGGGCCCAAGGATCGCACCAAGGTTGAGGTCATTCTTGAGGGCGACGCCGGAATCCGGCGGGGAGTGCAGGTCCCGCACGGTGGTCACGCCCCAGGCGATATAGCGGGGCGTCGCCCATCGCTCGACCTGCGCGTGACCGTCGATGAGCCCGGGGATGATCGTCTTCCCGGCCAGGCTCACGCGCACCGCGCCGCGCGGCACCGGCACCTCGCCCCCGCGCGCGACCGTCTGGATGTGACCATGCGCCACCAGGAGCAGCGTGTTGGCGACGGGCGCCGCGCCGGAACCGTCGACCAGCGTCGCGCCCTCGAGGGCGATGACTCCTTCCCCGGGCGCCGTGCAGGCGGAAAACAACAGCAGAACGACAAGCGGGAGGCGGGAGGCGGGAGGCGTCACTTGGGGTCCGCCGACGTGTGGTCGTGCACGATGACCCACCGGCCGCCGCGTTGCGCGAGGATGAGCGTGAACGGGCCGCTCGCTACAGCCGAATCGCCACGATGGAGCGCGAAGCGCGCGGTGCACAAGGCGACGCCGGGTGCGAGCAGGCGCACGTGCGCTTCGCCGAAGCTGAGCGAGTCATGAGACTTGCCGGGAGCGAAGTACGCCGTCTTGTAGCGGTCGTACAGCGGCTGCCAGCCGTACTGGACGTGGCCGCGGGAAATGTAGCTGGTGAGCGAGTCTCGGGCGTAGTCGCTCATGAAGCCGTCGAGGTCGCCGCGGGTCCAGGCTGCGGCGCTGTGGGCGAGCAATGCAGTGATCTCCGCTGACGGGTCGCCGCCCCCGGTCCCAGGACCTGCGCACGCCCCCAGCAGGAGGGTGAGCGACCACCAGCGCACCACGGATCCCTTTGTCGCGGTGAAAAACGTGCCGCGGGAGCGCGTGAGGCACTCCCGCGGCGTGTCGTGGAGGTCTGCTAACGGCGGCGCCGACGTGCCGGCTTGCGCTTGGGCTTCGCGCGCCCGCGGGCCTTGGCACGCGGCCGCGACTTCTTCGCCTTCTTCCGCGCCTTGGGTCGCGACGCTTTCTTCTTCCGGGCCGGCGCCCGTTTCGCCTTCGGGCGGGTCCTGCTCGGCTCCCCCATCATCGGAGCCGGGGTGGGCGCGGAAGGCTGGGATGGCATCGATGGCATCATCGGCTCCATCATGCCGGGGCCGGTCCAGCCACTCTCCGAGAAGTCGGTCAGCTCGAGCATCGGATCACTCCTCCGCTGGTTGTCGGTGGGCGTGGCCTATAGCTTACCCTGCGAAGGCCTCAACGCAAGTGACGAGGCAACGCTGCAGTGTGTGCCGCGGCTGGTCCCGGCTCGACGTGACAAGTTCGCTTGACAACGACAGTTACGGAGGCTTAGGTTCGCGCCGCTATGCCCGTCCCCCGTCGCGTCGCCGCGTTGCTCCTCGCCCTGCCGGGCGCCCTCGTGGCGCAGAACGTCGCGGACGTGCAGGTCGCCCCACCGACCCTGACGATCAAGGTGGGCGAGCGCACGGGTCTCCTTGCGACGGCCTTCGACCGTATCGGCAACGTGATTCCGACGGCTCGAGTGCTGTGGTCGTCGCAGAACATCCAGGTCGCCCGCGTGGACAACAACGGCACGGTCACCGGCATAGCGAACGGCGTAGCGATCATCGAGGCGCACGTCGGTTCGCGCCGCGGCACGGCCGCGGTGCAGGTGGTGGGCGGCACGCCGCCCCCGCCGCCGCAAACGCCCACCGAGGGGACCCAGCCCCCGAACCAGCCGCCGCCTACAGCAGCGCCTCCCGACGCGTCGCTCGCCGGGCAGCCCGCCGGCACGGGGCCGGCTACGCTGCTGCGCATCGAGCCCTCGACGATCTATCTGCTCCCCTCTGAGAACGTGCGGGCCTCGCCGCGCGCCCTCAAGGACGACGGGTCGCCGGCCGCTCCTCTCGCGGTCACGTGGCGCACGCTGCGCCCGGACATCGCGAGCGTGGACCAGAACGGCACCGTCGTGGCCCTCGCCGCCGGCCAGGGGACGGTGCAGATCACGAGCACCACCGGGCTCACGGCCACGGCCCCTGTCGTGGTACTGCAAGCCGACTTCGCGTTCCGCGAAACGGGCCCGATCACCCTCGGGCCTGGCGAGGCGGACACCGTACACGTCGTAGTGCCGTCACAGAACGGCCGCGTCGTCAGCCCGCTCGCACTGCAGTGGACCTCGAGTGATCCGAGCGTGGCCCGGGTGAGTCTCACCGGCGTCCTCACCGCCGTCGCGCCCGGACGGGCCACGCTCTCGGTCTCCGGTCTGCTGCAAACGCGGAGTATCGACATCATCGTGCATCGGCCGGTCGTGTTCCTCAGCGTGACCCCCAAACGGCAAGAAGAGGTGGCGATCCCGATCCAGGCGACTGTGAAGTTCGGGGCCCGGGCCCTCGCGGCCGACACGACTCCGATACCGGACGCGCCGCTTCCGCCATCCGACTGGGATTGCCCCTCAACCGCCGCTACTCCGTCAGGGCGAACTACGTGGACGAGGGGGGCACGGTGATCGGCCCCGCCGTGGGCCTCACGTGGGCGGCCGACAATCCCCAGGTGGCGACGGTCAGCGACGATGGCACGATCACGGCCACGGGCTACGGGCACGCCCAGGTGACCGCGACCGCACCCGGCAACCGCCGCGCCACGATCGACGTCTTCGTGCAGGGGGAGATCGTCGTCGCCAGCTCCCGGTCGGGGCGGTTCCAGCTGTACGCGGCGGAGCGGTCCAACTTGGCGCAGCTTCGCAAGATCGCGCAGGATACGGCGACCAGCGTCGACCCGGCCTTCTCCCCCGACGGATCCCGGATCGCCTACACGGCCCAGCGCCAGATCTACGTGATGGACGCGGATGGCGGGAACGCCACCCGCTTCACCAACTCGCAGAGCACGGATGGCCGGGCCCAGTTCACACCGGACGGAAACGCCATCCTGTTCCAATCCGACCGCACCGCCCGCTCGCAGATCTTCATGCAGCCGCTGGCCGGAGGGAGCGGAGTCCAGCTCACCCAGGAGCCCACAGTCAATGTGCAGCCCACCGTCTCTCCGGACGGGGAGACGATCGCGTTCGTCTCCACCCGTGACGGCGGCACCAACATCTGGCTGATGTCGAAGGACGGCTCCAACCAGCGCGCGTTCACCAAGAGCAGCGGCAAGGATTTCCGCAACACCGAGCCGCACTTCCTGCGGGACGGCACGCTCGCGTACCTGCTCGAGGGCAAGGAGAGCGGACGCACGCTGACGCAGGTCGTGAAGGCCGATCTCGCGACGGGGAAGGTGGCGCCCATCACGGGCACGGACCTCGTGATTGCGGATTTTGCGGTGTCCCCAGCCGGTGACTTGCTCGCGCTGGTCGTGAACGTACAGGGCGGAGGCAAGCCGTTCTACCGTGTGTACATCCAGCCGATCGGCAGCGGCGGCGCGCCCGTGCCTCTGCCCGCCACCGGGACCGAGCAGATGATCACGCCGGCGTTCATGCCCTAACGCGGTCCTCCGCCTTTGCTCGCCTGCGTCATCCGTGCCACCGGTGGCCTCGACCAGATTCAGATAGAGGACGTTCCTGACCCGGGCGGCCCGCCCGCAGCGGGCCAGGTGCGGGTGGCCGTGCGGGCGGCGGCGTTGAACCATCTCGATCTCTTCGTCGTGCAGGGCCTGCCCGGCGAGCGTCGCTTTCCCCACGTGCTCGGCGCGGATGGCGCCGGTGTCGTGCAGGCGACCGGGGACGGTGTCACGGCCGTGAAGGCCGGCGATCGCGTCATGATCAACCCTGGCATCTCCGACTACACCTGCGAATACTGCCGGGCGGGCGAGCACTCGTTGTGCGTCAACTATCGCCTGCTCGGCGAGCACCTTGCGGGGACACTCACCGCCTCCGTGGACGTCCCGGAACAGAACCTGGCGATCGTCCCGGCGCTCGACCCGCCCTTGAGCTGGGCCGAGGCCGCCGCATTCTCGCTCGTGACGCTCACTGCCTGGCGGATGGTGGTGACGCGCGCCGCCGTGCGGGCAGGGGAGACGGTGCTCGTGTGGGGCGTGGGCGGGGGCGTGTCGCTCGCGGCGCTGCGCGTCGCCAAGCTCCGCGGAGCGCGCGTGATTGTCACGTCATCGAGCGACGCCAAGCTCGACGCGGCGCGGCCGCTCGGAGCAGACGTGACGCTGAATCACCGCACGCAGCGTGTGGCCCAGGAAGTGCGCGCGCTCACCGGCAAACGTGGTGCGGACGTGGTCGTGGACAGCGTCGGCGAGGCGACCTGGGAAGAATCGCTCCGCGTCCTGGCCAAGGGGGGGCGGCTGGTCACCTGCGGGGCGACGAGCGGCCCCAAGGTCGTCACGGACCTGCGGCGCGTGTTCTGGAATCACTACACGATCATGGGCTCGACCATGGGTAGCGCGTCCGAGTACCGGGAGGTCGTGCGCCAGCTCGGCGCGGGCCGCCTGCGTCCGATCGTGGACCGCGTGTACGGGCTGATCGAGGCCCGGGCCGCGTTCGAGCGGTTGGCGCGGGGGGAGCAGCTGGGGAAGGTGGTCGTCGCGATCCAGCCGTGAGGGCTGGGCTCGGCCCTCGCTCCGCTTCGCTCCAAGTGCTTTGAGGACGGTACCGGCCGAGCCCAAGCGCCTCGACGCGGGAATGGTGCAGCCGAGCGGTCAACCAGGGGTCAACTGCGCGCGCTCGCCGCGTTGCCTTTCCCAGTCTAAGTGGTTATTTTGTTTCAACTTAGCAATGTTCGCGGTAGCGTGCTGACACCTGACACCTGACACCCGACACCTGCCTTTCATGACCGCTCCGAACGTTCGCGAACGCATCCTCCCCCGGCTCATCGAAGACGAGATGAAGGAGTCGTTCCTCGACTACTCGATGAGCGTGATCGTGCAGCGCGCGCTGCCCGACGTGCGCGACGGGTTGAAGCCGGTGCACCGCCGCATCCTGTACGCCATGCACGAGCTGGGGCTCGTGCCCGGGCGCCCGCACAAGAAGAGCGCCACGGTCGTGGGCGACGTGCTCGGCAAGTATCACCCGCACGGGGACGTGGCGGTCTACGACTCGCTGGTGCGCATGGTGCAGCAGTTCTCGCTGCGCTACCCGCTGGTGGACGGGCAGGGGAATTTCGGCTCCGTGGACGGCGATGCCGCCGCCGCGTACCGGTACACCGAGGCGCGGCTCACGCGCGTCGCGATGACGACGCTCGAGGACATCGACAAGAACACCGTCGACTTCGTTCCGAACTTCGACGAGCGGCTGCAGGAACCCACAGTGCTGCCGGCGCGCCTCCCCAACCTGATCGTGAACGGCTCGGCGGGGATCGCGGTGGGAATGGCGACGAACATCCCGCCGCACAACCTCACCGAGACCGTCGCGGCGATCAACCACCTCGTCGATCACCCCACGGCCGGGGTCAAGGATCTCCGCAAATTCATCAAGGGCCCCGATTTCCCGACGGGCGGCATCATCTACGGCCGCGAGGGGATCAAGGAGTGCTACGAGAAGGGTCGCGGACGGATTGCGATCCGCGCGCGTGCGACGGTCGAGGAGCGGGAGTCGACCGGCAAGCAGCAGATCGTGGTGACCGAATTCCCCTACCAGGTGGCCCCGGAGCGCGTCATCGAGCAGATCCGGGACCTCGTGCTCGCGAAGAAGCTCGAGGGCGTCACCGATCTCCGGAACGAGTCCGACAAGGACGGCATCCGGGTCGTGATCGAGCTGAAGCGGGACGTGGTGCCCATGGTGGTGCTCAACCAGCTCTACACGCACACCCAGATGCAGGTGACCTTCGGCGCGATCATGCTCGCGCTGGTGGACGGCGCGCCGAAGGAGATGAACCTCAAGGAGCTGCTGGAGCACTTCATCGAGCACCGCCACACCGTGATCACGCGCCGCACCGAGTTCGAGCTCAAGCGCGCGCAGGACCGCGAGCACATCCTCGAGGGCTTGAAGATCGCCGTCGATCACATCGACGAGGTGGTCCGCATCATCCGCAAGGCGAAGGACGTGGCCACGGCCGACGCCGCGCTGCGCAAGCGTTTCAAGCTGTCCGAGAAACAGTCGGCCGAGATCCTCAATATGCGCCTCGCCCGGCTCACCGCCCTCGAGATCACGAAGCTCGAGGAGGAGCTGAAGGAGGTGCGCAAGTTCATCAAGGAGTGCAAGGACATCCTCGGGTCCAAGCCCCGCCGCATGAAGATCCTCAAGGAGGAGCTGTCCGAGCTGGCCCACGGCTTCGGGGACGAGCGCCGCACCGAGATCGTCGCCGATCAGGGAGAGTTCTCGATCGAGGACCTGATC
>WNGI01007761.1_pt1 | contig 10836 bp, 10 predicted proteins | sample 5400621 | NCBI WGS metagenome assembly WNGI01 (sample SAMN13153374, study PRJNA577476) | soil metagenome | isolation source: 20 cm soil or saprolite under Garry oak tree replicate 1 | place: USA:California | collected 2016-06-15 | reverse complement strand
TGGAGCTCGCGAAGGACTGGAAGGGCAAGCCGTACTTCGAGATCCAGGAGCGTTTGGCGAAGGCGATCGCCGAGCGGCGTCCGAAGATGTCGCCCAGCGCCGCCGCGAAGGTCAACGTGGTGAACGTCGACTACTACGCCGCGACGACCTACACGTTCCTCGGCATCCCCGCCGATCTCGGCACGTCCATCTTCGCGCTCGGACGCATCGCCGGCTGGAGCGCGCACATCAGGAAAGCGCTACATCCCGATCGCGGAACGCTAGCCGGCTCTTCGACGCCGCGGTCAGCGCGCGAACCAGCGCGTCCCAGGTGAGGGTCCCGAAGATCACCTGCCGCACGACATGATCGCTGTCGAGGACCCACGTCTGGGGCAGAAGGTTCGCGCCGATGTCCTTCAGGACGTCGCTGCTGCCGACGAGCGGCCGCAACCGCCGGAAATCCTTCGCGGCGTCGAGCGCCGATGCCTCGGTCTCGTCGATGCCGATCGCGATGATCTCGACCCTCGCGCCGATCGTCGCATCGGACATCAGCCCGAGCTGCTGCGTGCAGACGACGCAGGCTCGCTTCCATAAGGTGATCACGACCAGGCTCCCACCGAAGTAGTCCAGCGACTGCGGAGCGCCGTCGCTCATGCGCCACGCGAGCTCCATCTTCTTCCCGAGCGTGCCGTTCCGCGCGACGCGGACCGTCCCGGTCGCCATATTCGGCGCGCTCGCCGCGACCACCACGCGCGCGGGAGCGGCGCGCGCCGAGACACCATCCAGCACGTACGGCACGCCGTCCTCGTCGAAGAGCAGGAAGCGGCCGTGCGAGAGCGCGTAACCGGCGGTCTGCAGGATCCGACCGACGTCGGTGTCGTGCCACTGATCGTCACGATCGATGTCGAGCACGCGGATCCAGGTGCGGCCGGGGCTCGCGATCAGCATCCCTGCGGACATCGCCGTCGGCGGAAAGCCGAGCTCGTCCTTGATCGTGGTGAGCGTGCGAGTGACCCCGGTCTGCGCCGTCAGCCGCGTGAACAGCGGCACGTCGCTCTGATACGCGCGCAGCTCGCGGTCCACCAGCGTGCGTTCGGCGGTGTTGCCCTGCGTCGTGCCCGGGAAAGGCCCGTCGGCCTGGATCGACAGCACCGTCGCTTCGGCGTCGGTGGTGCGGGCGCCCGGCGCGATGTCGATCGCACTGACGCCGTTCGGCAGGCCCAGCGGGACGCGATACCGCGTGCCGTCGACGCCCGCGGCGTCGATCGCGTCGCCGCCACTCCAGTAGACGACGTGGCCACCGGCGTCCCAGCTGAGCACGTGCAGCGGCGTCGGCGCCGCCGCGATCTCGCGCGCCGCGCCACCGGCGCGCGGAACGACCACGACGCTCGACGGACAGCATGGCGTGTCGAATGCGAGGAGCTGGCCGTCCGGTGAGACGAGCTGCCCTTCGGCGCGCGGATAGCCGACGCGCTGCGCGATGTCGCGCACATTGCCGTCCGGCTCGAGGATCGAGACGTCGACAAGGAACGGACCGCCCGCCTCGCGCTGGACGCGCCGCCCGATGAGCACCCCCGACGAGTCCGGCAGCCAGAACGGATTCATGCCGATCTCGCCGAACTTCGCGGACGCGAGGCTGCGGCCGGCGAGGTCGTAGATCGTCTGCACGAAGCCCTCGCGCTCGACGACGAGCACCATCTCCCCGTTCGGCGAGACGCGGATGCCCTGCTCGCCGAACTTCGCCGCGACGGGGTACTTCACGAGCACCGGTCCGAGCACGGGACGGGCGGTGGGCGGCGCGGGCGTTTCGGACGGACGTGACTGCTCGGGCGTGCACGAGAGCACGAGCACGGCCAGCGCTGCGAGGGCCACGACGATGCGCATCACACCTATATCAACGTACACGCCGGTCGAAGGCGCATCAGAGCTGTGTCTACCGCGAGCGCAGTCCCTCCCAGCACGGTGCGTCCTCCCAGCGGCACTGGTCGATCGCCTGGATCACGAACGGATCCGGGGCGACCGCGAAGACCGTCCCGATGATCCGGTGCGTCGCCTCCTGCCGCTGCTCGAAATCCACGTCGAAGCCGAGCAGCTCGCCGGTGTGCTCACCGCTCGGCGAGATATAGAACGCCGTGTCCTTGAGTGTCGTCTCGACCTTCGTCTCCGACGTGCACGCGCGGCCGTCGTCGGCGAAGCGGATCACCGTGTAACCGTCGCGCCGCGGCAGGACCGCGCACGAGGCCAGGGCGTACTGGAGCACGACGTAGCCGCGATACCCGTCGGGGATCTCGAGCTGCAGCGGTAGCTGCGGTGGCGGCTGCGACGCGAATGGCGACTGCAGCTGCGCCTGCTGACATGCGGTCGCCGTCGCGAGGGCGAGGACCAGGGCTACTCGTCGTAGCACGCGAGCACCGCGTCCCACGCCAGCTCCGACGCCGCGACGCCGAGGCTCACTTCGTCGAGCGCGGGATCGTCGACAGACCGGGTCGAGCACGCGTAGAGGATGTCGCCGTCCCAGCGCGTGTGGAACGGCTGGACCGCGCGCGCCATCGAGGCGTGCACCTGTCGCGCGACCGAGCGCAGCTGGAGCGCGTCGAGGCGCTGATCGGTCACGACGCAGGTCAGATTGGTGTTGCGCGACCGCGGTTCGGTCGGCGGGTAGTACGCGCCCGTCGCGTTGAGCACGTCCGTGGCGTGCTGCCGCCGGCCGTCCTGGCCACGGTTCCCGCGCACGACTCTGCCGGCGCGGTCGACGATCGCGCCGTAGGCGTTGACGACCGTGAACACCGCGATGCGGGTCTTGCCGACCACGCGGAACGCGCCGCCCTGCCCCGACAGCTCCGCGGTCTCGCCGTGACCCGCGGTCGCCGAGCAACCCGCGCCGTGCGCGCCCATCGGGAACCGTCCCGGCCGCAGCGCGCGCACCGCGGCGCGGCCGAGATCCTTGTCCGGATAGATCGCATTCGGCCGCCGACCGTAGTCGAAGATGATCGCGCCCGACACGAGCGCGATGTCCATCCACTTCGTGGAGTAACCACGCTTCGCGAAGAGCTCCGCAGCGACACCCGTCGACGCCTCGAGCCCGTACAGCGATCCGCCCGCAAAACAGATCGCGTTGATCAGCGTCAGGTGCTCACCGTTGATGCCGGGCGATCCACCGCGAACGTCGATGTGCATCGATGCGTCACGCGGGAAGTGGAACACGGTGCAGCCGGTCGGACCCTCGGCGTACTCGGCCACGCCGATCTCGAGACCCGGAAAGTCGAGCTCGAGCACGCGCTTCGCGGCGATGTCGGTGCGCGGCACGGGATGGAGCTGATCGTTGCTGATCAAGGCACTCTCACGGTCTCTGCATTGCCCAGCGCAGCCGCTTCACGCACGCAGCGTCGCGCGCAGACCGGCGTCTGTCGCGATCCGCACGGCCGCAGCGGCGAGGATCTCCGCGGTGATCATCGCGTTATGGTGCGCAAGATCGGTAGCCGACGACTCGCGCATGACGTGCGAGTGGCCGGGGATCGATCTCTCGCTCACCGGGAACCCGATGTAGTCCGCGGGCGCGACGTGCGACACGTTGCCGAAGTCCGTCGACGCGAGCACGAACTTGCCGCGGACCATGTGAAGTCCACGTCGCTTCAGCTCGTCGGCGAGGAGGTCGCCGACGCGCGCGTTGGGTCTCACCGGTGCGTAGAGGCGCATGTCGTCCACGATCTCGGCCGTCGTCCCGGTCTGCATCGCCGCGCCCTGGACCATCTGCGCGAACGTCCGCTGCATCTCGCCGAGGGTCTCGACGGTCGCCGCGCGGAGTCCGATGTCGCATTCGGCGAGCTCGGGGATGATGTTCTGCGCGGCGCCGCCTTTGGTGATGATCCCGTGGACGCGCGTGTCCGCCGGGAGGTGCTGTCGCCACCCGTCGATCGCGACGAATAGCCGGATCGCGGCGGAGAGGGCGTTGCGGCCGCGCTCGGGCGAGAACGCGGCGTGCGCGGCGACGCCGTGGAAGGTGACGCGTTTCGCCACGACGCCGAGCGAGCTCCCGCCGAACTCCCAGTCCGGATCGCCGGAGGGATGCGAGGACAGAACGGCGACGGAGTCGCGGAACACACCGGCGTCGATCAGGTCGATCTTGCCGCCGCCGCTCTCTTCCGCCGGCGTGCCGACCAGCGCGACCCCGACTCCCAGGTCCTTGGCGCGCTCCGCAGCGAGGAGGAACGCGCCGACGTTCGACATCGCGATGAGGTTGTGGCCGCACGCGTGACCGATCTCGGGCAGCGCGTCGTATTCGGCGAGCAGCGCGACGGCTGGACCGGGCGGACCGACGTGCGTGCGAAAGGCGGTCTCGACGCCACCGAGCTTCTGCTCGACCGAGTGGCCATGCCGCTGGAGGAGCGCGGCGATGTTCTTCACCGCGCTCCGTTCCTGGTACGCGAGCTCGGGCGTGCCATGGATCGCGCGCGAAAGCGCGACGAGCTCGGAGCGCAGTGCGTCGGCGGTCAGGCGGTCACCTTCACGCCATTTTGGATCGACCGGCGGAGCGACGCGTCCGACGCGACGCGGTGCGCCGCGGCGGCGAGGGCCTCCACCACGAGAAGCGCGTTCTGGTGCGCGAGGTCGCTCGCGCTCGCTTCGCGCATCGCATCGGAGTGTCCGGCGATCGGCCGCTCGGTCACCGGGAAGCGGATCCAGTCCGTCGGGACCTTCTGCGAGACGTTGCCGAGGTCGGTCGAGGCGGTGACGAGGACGCCGCGCTCGGCATCGACCCCGCGCCGGCGTAGCTCGTCGGCGACGACGTCGCCGAGCCTCGTGTTGGCCGCGACCGGCGCGTACAGCGGGAGGTAGTCCGTGATCTCGACCGTCGTGCCCGTCTCGAGGGCCGCGCCCTGCGCGACGTCGGTGAACGTGGCGACCATCCCCTGGAGCGTCACCAGGTCCTTCGCGCGGAGACCGAACTTCGCCTCGGCCCGCGCGGGGATGACATTCACCGCGTCGCCGCCGTGGGTGATGATGCCGTGCACCCGGCTGTCCTGCGGGAGGTGCTGCCGCCAGGCGTCGATGCCGACGAAGAGACGGATCACGCCGTTCAGCGCGTTGCGGCCGCGCTCGGGCGATGAGCCGGCGTGCGACGCCGCACCGCGGTAGATGACGCGCTTGCCGACGATCCCGAGGCCGGTGCCGCTCACGCCCCAGCGCCCCTGCGCGGCGGGATGCGTTGAGAGCGCGAACGCCACGTCGTCGAAGACGCCGGCGCCGAGGAGATCGATCTTCCCCCCGCCGTCCTCCTCGGCCGGCGTTCCGATGAGCTCGACCGCCATCCCGAGATCCGTCTCCGAGGCGACGCGCAAGAACGCGCCGACGTTCGTCATGGCGATGAGGTTGTGACCGCAGCCGTGACCGACACCGGCGAGCGCGTCGTACTCCGCGAGAAGCGCGACCGAGGGGCCGGGCGGGCCGACGCGAGCACGAAAGGCGGTCGCGAGGCCGCCGATACCCATTTGTACCGGCACACCATGACGTTCGATCAATGAAGCGATCCGCGCCGCGGCGCGACGTTCCTGATAGGCGAGCTCCGGATCGGCGTGGATGTCGCGGGACAGCTGCACCAGCTCGTCGGCGAGCGAAGCGGAGAGCGGTTTCACGACGCTGTATACTGTCCTATAGCGACACTTCCCCTATTGGCTTCTGCCGGGCGCGCGCGCACCTCGGAATGCGCCCCCCGGTCCCACGGGACTTAAAGCAGTGGCGCGAGCACACACCAGCAAGGAGCAACACACCGCTTGGACACCCCAGAACCCACCCAATCACAGGCAGCCGAAACCAACCCCACCGCGGCGCCCGCCGCGGCGAGCGACACGAATGGCGCGACAGGGACGAACGGTCCCAGTGGTAGCCCGACGAACGGACCCGCCGCAACGGCGACGCGCCGCGAGCCGGCGCCACCCGTGCCCGGGGGTGGGGGCCCCCGTTCAGCGAGCGAAGCGAGCGTGCGCAAGTACTACACGATCACCGAACTGAACGAGGCGAAGCCGAAGGACATGCTGGCGATCGCCAAGGAGTTCGGCGTCACCGACATCACGCCCGCGACCGCCAAACCGGAGCTCATCACGCGCATCCTGCAGGCGCAGACCGAGGCGCAGGGCAACATCTTCGCGCAGGGCATCCTCGAGATCGTCGAGGACGGCTTCGGCTTCCTGCGGCGCCGCAGCCTCCTTCCCTCGCCTGACGACGTCTACGTCGGCTCGAGCCAGGTGCGACGCCTCGGGCTCCGCACGGGCGACTACGTCACCGGGCAGACCCGACCGCCGAAGGACAACGAGAAGTACTTCAGCCTCCTGCGCGTCGAGGCCGTCAACGGCGTCGACCCCGAGGTCGCGAAGCGCCGACCGAACTTCGAAGCGCTCACGCCCGTCTTCCCCGACGAGATGTTCGACCTCGAGATCGAGGGCGCGAACCTCAGCCAGCGGCTCATCAACCTCGTGAATCCCCTCGGCTTCGGCCAGCGTGCGCTCATCGTGTCGCCGCCGAAGGCCGGAAAGACGACGCTGCTCAAGGACATCGCGAACGGCATCGCGGGCAACCATCCCGACGTCCACATCATGGTCGTGCTCGTCGGCGAGCGTCCTGAGGAAGTGACCGACATCCGCCGCTCGATCAAGGGCGAGGTCTTCTCCTCCACCTTCGACGAGCCCACCGAGAACCACACCCGCGTCGCCGAGCTCGCGCTCGAGCGCGCGAAGCGACTGGTCGAGACCGGACGCGACGTCGCGATCCTGCTCGACTCGGTCACGCGCCTCGCCCGCGCATACAACCTCGCCGTGCCGCCGTCGGGCCGAACGCTTTCGGGCGGCATGGACCCCGTCGCCCTATACCCGCCGAAGCGGTTCTTCGGCGCCGCGCGGAACATCGAAGGCGCGAACGGCCAGGCGGCAGGTTCGCTCTCGATCTTCGCCACCTGCCTGGTGGACACCGGCAGCCGTATGGACGACGTGATCTACGAGGAGTTCAAGGGCACCGGTAACTCCGAAATGATCCTCGACCGCAAGCTGCAGGAGCGCCGCACCTTCCCCGCGATCAACATCCCCGCCTCGGGCACACGCCGCGAGGAGATGCTCCTCTCGCCCGAGGTCATGAAGCAGGTGATCCTGCTGCGGAAGATGCTCTCCGCCGTCGGTCAGATCGAAGGCACCGAGCTCCTGCTGCAGCGTCTTGGCAAGACCAAGACGAACAAGGAGTTCCTCGCGTCGATCGCCAAGGCCATGGAGGCCGACAGCAAGAACTAGCGCAAGCCTCGGCCGAACTCTGAGCGAGTCCTCCCGGGGAGTTCGGCCATGATCCGCCCTTCCGCGACCGGTCTCGCCACCGCGTTCTATCGCCTCTACCTGCTCGACTCGCTCGCCAGCGCGCCCGCGCGTCCCGCCACGCTCCTCGCGACCATCGCCGGCGAGCGCCTTCCACTTGCGAACGGCGCGTTCGGCCGCGCGCTCCAGTCCTTGCTCGAAGGCGGCTACCTCGTGCCGGCGCCCGAAGCAGCCGTCGCGCTGACGGCGCTTGGTGCCGCGGAACGCGTTGCCGAACGCGAGCGATGGCGTGCCGTCATCCCAACCGTCCTTCGACTCGTCGACGAGCCCGAGCCGGAGAGGCGACCGGCGGCCACCGTCGCTGAGGCCGCCACCGTCGAATATCGCACCGCCATCGTCGCCGAGTCATATCTCGACCGCGTCCTCGTTGGGGCCCTGCGCGAGCGGGTGGCGCAAGCACGTGACGGTGGGAGAGCGTTCACTCTTGTGCTCGGCGTCGCCGACGTCGACGCGTCGTCCGAGGCGACCCGACGCGCGATCGTTCACCGCTGCATCCGCGCCACGCTCGGCGGCGCCACGACCCTCTTCGGTGGCGACGCGAGCGCATTCCGCTACGGCGACTCTGGCGTCGCGCTCATCGCGCCGATCCTTGGCGACGAGCGACGAGGGGCGCGCATCGCGACGCTGCTCCGCGCGCGCATCGACGAGCTGCTGCGGACGATGACCACCAGCGTGCGCACGTTCACCGGGGCCCGCTGGCAGGTCCGCGTGGGCGACGCGACGTGGAGTGCCGACCTCGTGACGACCGGAGCCGTGTTGCGGCTCGCACAGGACACCCTGGCGCGCGACGCCGCGGAGCGGCGACCCGCCGCCTAACGCTCGGCGCTAGGCATCGAGCAGGCCAAGCTCGTTCGCACGCACGACCGCCTCGAGTCTGGAGTGCGCGCCAAGCTTCTCGAGCACCTGCTGCACGTAACCCCTCGCGGTGTTCACACTGATGCCGAGGCTCTCCGCGATATGTCGGACGTCGTTCGCCTGCGCCAGAAGCGCGAGCACCTCGCGCTCCCGCGGCGTGAACTGGGGCGTCGCGCGCTGTCGGTCGGCACCTTTCCTCACACGCTCACGCCCCAGCTGCAGCAGGCCGACCAGCTCCGCGCGCGGCAAGAGCATCTCACCGGACGCGGCCTGACGGATCGCGCTCACGATCTCGACCACCGGCGTGGTCTTCATCAGGTAGCCCGATACGCCCGCTTCGACCGCCGCGACGAGCTCCTCCTGCGTCATCCCGCCACTGAACATGACCACGGAGGTCCGTACGCCTGACGTCAGGATCGCCGAAGCGACGACGACACCCGATTCGCCGGAAAGGTTCTGGTCCATGAGGATGACGTGTGGCCGCCGCTCTGTCGCGATTCGCCGCGCGGCCGTGCCATTGTTCGCGATCTCGACCATTTCGAAGTCCGGCTGCCGCGCCAGTAGCGCTTGCAACCCCTCCGCGATCGCGAGATGGTCGTCGACGATGAGGACGCGGATGCGTTCGCTCGTCGCGTCTTCGGCCACGCCGTCACTCTAGTCCGACACATCCTCCGACCACGACCGGTACTCGGCACCGTCGCGCAACGCGCGGCCCTGACGCTGCGCGGAACGCCACACCGGACACGCGAATTCGAAATGCTCCTGGCACTCGACCTCCGGACGCGCGCGCGGCACGACGCCCGCGTGCCGGAGCGCGAAGTACAGGTGGCACAGCGGAAGACCGACGACGTTCGCGAGGCAGCCGTCGTACGACTCGACGAGCCGCCCTCCCTCACCTTGGATGGCGTACCCGCCCGCCTTGTCGAGCGGCTCGCCGGTGCCGACGTACCGCTCGATCTGACGCAGCGAGAGCTCCCGCAGCGCGACGCGCGTGCGTACGGCGAAGTGCCGTCGCGCGCCGTTCGCGGCGATGACAGCGACCTCGGTCCGCACCTCGTGCTCGCGGCCGGAGAGGGTGGCGAGCACAGCGACCGCGTGCGACTCGTCCGCCGGCTTGCCCATGCGCTCGCCGTCGAGCTCGATCTGGGTGTCCGCGGCGAGCGTCACCTCACCGGCTCGCGCGAGCGCCTCCGCCTTCGCGCGCGCCGGAGCGGCGTGATGCGATTCGTCGACGTTCGGCGCCGTCGACTCGAATGGGACCTGCAGTAATCGCAGGAGCTGGATGCGGCGAGGCGACGAGGACGCGAGACGGAGCACCTACGCAGGGTAGACGCCCACCTCGGCGGCCTTCACCGACACCCATACCTCGGCTCGCTCGCGGAGGTCGAGGTCGCGCACGGACGAGGCCGATACCTCCGCGACGATGGGCAGCGAGCCGCCGACCGCGATCCGCGCGCGCTGGCCGAGGAGGTCGACCGAGCGGACCGTGCCGGGCCAGACGTTGCGCGGCGTGCCCTCCGGGTGCGTGCGATGGATCGCGACGGAGCGCGGATGGATCACCGCGAACACGTCCCCATCCCCGGCGTCCAGCGCGGTCAGCTGCTGGCCGCCGTCGAGCGCGATGACGCCGCCCGCGGCTCGCCCCCGCAGCAGGTTGACGCCGACGAGATCCGCGACGAAGCGCGTGCGCGGGTGACGAGTGACCTCGTCGACCGGACCGCTCTGGACGACGCGACCGCCCTCGAGGATCACCAGTCGGTCCGCGAGCGCCGCCGCTTCGAGCGGATCGTGCGTGACGAGCAGCCGCGCGCCGTCGAAGGATGCGAGATGGCGGCGCAGCTCACGACGGACCTCGACGCGCGTCGTCGCGTCGAGCGATGAAAGCGGCTCGTCCAGCAGCAGGAGGCGCGGATCGACCGCGAGGGCGCGCGCGAGCGCGACGCGCTGCGCCTCACCACCCGAGAGAGCGGCCGGCCGTGCGTCCGCATACGCGCCGAGCCCGACGCGTTCGAGCCAGGCCGACGCGACCGCGCGCGCATCCGGCCGGTGGCGCGCCCGAAGACCGAAGGCGACGTTCTCGAGCACGCTGAGATGCGGAAAGAGCAGGTGCTGCTGGAACACGATGCCGATCGGTCGCCGTTCGGTCGGGGCACGCACGCCGGCCGCGGTGTCCTCGAGCACGACACCATCGAGCACCACGTTCGCTCGGTCGGCGCGGACGAGCCCGGCGACGGCGCGCAGGAACGTGCTCTTGCCCGCGCCGTTCGGACCGAGCAGCGCCACGACCTCGCCCGGACCGGCGTCGAGGGCGGCGTCGAGGTCAAGCGTGCCCAGGCGCAGCTGGATGTCGGCCTTCAGCATCAGGACGTGGGGAGGTAGCGATCGCGCAGCGCGACGAGGACCACGAGCGAGAGCAGGAGCAGCACCAGGCTGAGCGCGATCGCGGCCTCCGGTCGGGTCTCCAGCGCGAGGTAGACCGCGAGGGGAAGTGTCTGCGTGCTCCCCGGCACGTTCCCGGCGAAGGTGATCGTGGCGCCGAACTCGCCCAGCGCGCGCGCCCAGCACAGCACCGCGCCGGCGTAGAGCGAGGGCGCGACGAGCGGGAGCGTGACGCGGCGGAACACCATCCACCGACCCGCCCCGAGCGAAC
>WNGI01010128.1_pt1 | contig 10837 bp, 12 predicted proteins | sample 5400621 | NCBI WGS metagenome assembly WNGI01 (sample SAMN13153374, study PRJNA577476) | soil metagenome | isolation source: 20 cm soil or saprolite under Garry oak tree replicate 1 | place: USA:California | collected 2016-06-15 | reverse complement strand
AGGCGAAAGATCGTTGTTTTACCTGAACCATTCCGGCCCACGAGCCCGACGTGCTCGCCCGGATTTATTTGCAACGAGACGCCACGTAATACGTCTTGCGTGCCGTATGACTTATGTACCTCTGATAAACGAAACAACATTTCCGGTGATGCGATTAAGGCAACTCTTTATGATTCATTACGGAAAGCGATGAAGTTAGCCCACTCCAAAAAAAGCGGGTGCGGAGCTTATTAAGCCTCCTACACCCGCGCAAACCTCTTAACAAAACTCAGCGCTTCGTTGAAGTTGTGGCCTTCGGGCTTACTGCCGCCGCAGGCGAGGTTGTTGTTGCCGGAGCGGTTGCCTGTGACGTCGCAGTGGGACTGCTGGCTGCCGGCGAGGCAACAGTACCAGGCGCAGCGGGCCTCAGCCCCAGATTGCCCGGGTTATTTATCATAGTGCTCGCAAGGTTGTTGACGATCTTCGCTTCGTTCATAGCAACTTCAACGAGGGCTGCGTTTAGAATGTCCGACCGCTGTTTTATAAGAGCTTGAGTGATTTGCTGACGAACGCCGGGACTCTCGAGCGTAAGATTTTCTGTCTGCAATCGTTTCTCTTCAAGCTTAAAGACGTACCATTTGCCACTATTGAAGCGGATGGGCTCAGTTCTATCGCCAGCCTGCATGGTAAAGAACTTGCTGATTAGGTCTGGTGGAAATCCGTTCTGTTTGAGATCGTCTTCCGTGGCAAATCCAATATCGCCCCCGCGCGGGACACTGTTGGCATCCTCGCTCTTCGCCCGGGCCACTGTGGCGAAGTCCGCGCCGCCTTTGAGCTGTTGGTTGATGTCGTCGATCTTCGTCGCTTTTCGCATCATTCTGAACAATGCCCTGGCCGCTGTTGTCCGCCGGATCAACCGCAATCATCGCGAGGGCGACTCCCCGCGCACTCACAAACCTTTCACGATTACTGTTATAAAAGTCTTCAACTTCCTTGTCGTTCACCGTGATCTTGGAATTGTACTTGTCCTGAAGCTTCTTGATGGCAACATCTTTGCGCGCTTCTTCGCGCAACGACTCCATAGTCAGATTTTGAGCGGCCAGGTTCTTTCGGAAATCGTCATCAGTCATCCCGCTTTGCGCCTTCTGGTCGTTAATAATTGCCGTAATCTCATCTTCGGTGGGCAACAGTTTTTCACGGTCCGCGCGTTGAAAAAGCACTTCCCGCTGGATCAGGGTACCGAGCACTTGCAATCGCGCCTGGGCCAGTTCGAGCTGCGAAAGTTGCGCCTGCTTGCCGCCGGATTGTTGACTCACGCTTCGCTCGACCTCAGCCAGTAAGATGCTTTTACCGTTCACTGTGGCTGCAACCGTGCTGTCCTTACTGTCGGCACTTCCTCCACTGCTGCATGCCCCCAGCGCCAGGAGAATTGCCGCGAGGATTGTTGCTGGAATAATTAGTTTTACCGTTCTTTGCACTTTAGATTGTTGCTCCTTTAGAAAATTGCTCACTGTTGCCGGTCGTGCTTGCTTGACGATCTGGAAACCCGTTTGTTATAAATTGCGTTTCGATTATTGCCTCTTACTCGGTCCTATGAGCCCGCGGCAATCATTCAAGCTCTGGAGGTATCGTAAAAGTCATGGCTAAACGTTGCGAAGTCTGCGGTAAAGGGCCTCAGTTCGGAAACAATGTTTCCCACGCAAACAATCGCACGCCGCGGCGGTTTAATCCGAATTTGCAATCCATTCGCGTGCAACTGCCACAAGGCGGCGCCCAACGAATGAAAGTCTGTACGAGTTGCATTAAAGCCGGAAAAATCGCTAAGGCTGCTTAGTTTTTATTCCTATAAAAAGAGCCGGTGCTGGATCTTGACTATCCAAGTGCCGGTTTTTTCATGCTGAAATCACTAAGAAACCAGCGCAATTGCTTCAATTTCCACTCTGGCGTCGCGCGGCAAACGGGCTGCCTGCACCGTAGCGCGAGCGGGTGGCGCTTCCTTAAAAAACCTTCCATAGACCTCATTCATTGCGCCGAATTCCTGCATATCCAGCAGAAACACGGTGGTCTTCACGACGCGATTGAGGCTACTACCAGCCGCTTCAAGCACCGCCGCCAGGTTTTTTAAGACCTGCTCGGTTTGCTCCTGAATTCCCCCTAGTACAAATTGGCCTGTTTGTGGATCGGTCGGAATCTGACCTGACGCGAAAACCAGCCCGTTCGTCTTAATTGCCTGGGAATAAGGTCCGATCGCCTGGGGGGCATGCGCGGTTTGGATGATCTCCTTCACAGTAATGATTGCCTTTTTTTGATGATGCAAACAAAGGCGGGATTGTACCAGAAACGTTCAGAGAAGGGCAAAGATGGCGAGATGGATTGCTAGGATGAAATCGCTAGGATGAACGCTGGATGACTCTGAATTCGTTACCGCTCGCCTTCTGAACTACCGGCATGAACACCTGAGTTTTCGAAACAAGTGACCCGTCGTCGCCGTCAGGTTGTTGGGGGAGACTGTTGCGGGGCGAGGTTGATCGCGGGATTCTTCAGCGTCCCCGGATCGACATCGAACGTGACCACGCCGTCCGCGTTAGTGGTCGCAGCGGATATAACTACTCCGTCGCTGAGAAGCTGAAGACTAATGCCCTCGTCAATCGGGGTGTTGTCGGCAAACATGATTGTAACACTTAGACTCATCATCGATTCTCAAGCTAATCAAGGAAGGCTATCTACAAAAGTTGTCGCGGTGTTATTTGGAAGCTCACCGACGTATGTGTAAGCTCCGTTTTCAAACTGGCGATAAATTTTGCGCGAACGAGTTGCTGCTGGACCTAACGGAACACCAGTGAGCGTAGGATAGGCCTGGTCCATAACAGTCACATAATTGCACCAGACCCCGGGTTCCGACTCGTAAAGTTGGCTAACAAAACTCACCGCGTAACGCACCTGCGACCCCATAACCCAATTCGGCGGAACAGCATGGCTTACCTGCCAGCCGTGGGGATCGACGTCCGGTGCGGTGGCGGGCGGCTGCAGATAATGTTGCGGGGGACTGGGCAGATACCTATTGCGAAGCAACCATAGCGTGCTCGGAACCGACCAGTTATTCGTCCAGGAATAGTCATTTAAGTCATTCAGGTCCGAGCGGCGTAGCGCCTCGGAGTTACGTAGGGCAAATAGCGGCGAGATGTTGCCCGCGCTTTGCTCGTTGTTTGGATCACGATCAGATCCCAGCGGAGTGGGGGTCGTCTCCAGTGCCCCCATGTTCGGCACTGGCATAATATCTCCACTATTAAATGCGTTGAAGACCTCGTTTACAGAACGCTGCACGGCCGCGCTTACCAGGTTTTTGTTCGCAAGATTAACCGTATCGAAATGCCTTTTGTCCCCATAGGCGTGCCACCTGACGGAACCCGTCCGGTTCTCCAGATTGAGTCCCCAATGACTGTCCTCGTCATGCATGTAGCGCAAAACATCGCAGCACATCAGGCTGGGACGGCCCGTGCCGCAAAGACTTCGGGGCACGCGGACGTGTCCAGCCGAAAAGACGTCTGACAGGAAATGATCAGCGAAGGCATTCATCGCATAGGATCGCTCGAGAAGCCTTTGTTGCTCTGAGATGCCAGCAGTCTTCGCTTCTCGCGCAGATTGCATGGCCACTGTGTGTCCGGCGACATAGGAATCAATTGCCTGCTGTCCCAGATGATCCCAATTGGCGAGCGCCAGCTGCAAGTACCGTCCCAGTGGTATCCAAGGACTAATTAACGACCCACCTCCGGTAATACGGTTCCATCGTGCCGACAACTCGTCGCCCAACGCCAGGTAGGCGGACGACGCCGGTTGGCCAGCAGCCAACGCGTCGTTCACCGCTCTAATTTCAATTTGCATCACGTCAAGAATTTGCCGCGCCTCAGCTACGGCTCCGGCGTTAATCGCCAGCGTGCTATACGCATCAGTGAACCGCATCATTCTCTCGGCCGGCGTGCCGCCACCGGAAATCGGGGCATCGGGTATTCCGTAAAAGTCACCGCCTAGCGCGGCGATTTCGCCGTAAGTCAATCGCAATCCATTGGGAAGTGTCAGCGGAACCCGAGCGGCGAGGGTCCCGGGATCGGCCCGGTGGAAATAAAGCAGGATGCTGTTGCCAATCGCTGTATGCTCACCTCCTTCAAACTCCGCACCCGCCGGACTGGTGGGGCGCGGAGAACGACTTTGCGGATTCGCGACGTGATACCTGATAAGTCGGGTTCGAGGAAGAGGCGTAATCACGACGACCGGCCGGGTGGTGCAGACCAGAGGAATTCCTGCTGCGCCGGCCAAATCATCAAGCGTTCCGTTTGATAAGCAGTGATCACTGATAGCCTGCTCGATGAGCGGATGAATGCGGTTACAGCCATCAACCCAGGCTGTCAACGGCGAAGGATTTGAGTTCTCCATGCCGGTGGTTGACCGCAAGTGTTCTCCTGGCTTGTTAGGAATCACAGTTGAGGGTTTTTCCATTTGGACAGGGCTTACAGTGCTTAGACCGCGCCCTGCAATCGCTCCACGTCCAAAACGCCTGGCACACCTTTGATTGAGTTGATCACCTTATCCAGGTGCTTGACGTCAAACACCTCGACGGTCACCTCGACGTGTCCCTTCTCGTCTGAACCTACAGAGGCGCGCGCGTCGCGAATTCCAGTCTTCATATCAGAAATGGCGCCGGTGATGCCGGCTATCATTCCGGTCCGGTTTTCAGTTACCGCCAGCAACTTAACCGCGTAAGCCGTTTTTTCCGGTCGCCCGGCCCACTCAACCTCCACAATCCGTTCCCGATTAACCATGAGCGAGGCGACGTTCTTACAACGCTTCTCATGAACGGCCACGCCTTTTCCCCGGGTGACATAACCAACAATCTCTTCGCCATGAAGCGGATTGCAGCAACGAGCGCGCGTGACCATCAGATCGTCCACGCCGCGCACAACAATGGAATCATCACCGAGGCGAATAAGGCGTTTGACTGCTCGTACGCCGCTGCGCAACCGCGACTCTTTTTGTTTGTCGAGGTGCTCAAACTGCTCGGCCCCGAGATACTTCGCAATGACGTTGCGCGGAATCAGCTTGCCGTAGCCAATGCCCGCCAGGAGGTCTTCCACGCGTCCATAACCGTACTCGCCGGCGACGCGTTTCATTTCATTGTCGCTATCACCAAAGAGTTTCTTGGCTGAGAGTTGAAATCTCGCGGCTTCTTTCTCGAATAGTTTGCGGCCAATGTCGATCGACTCCGCTCGCTGCTGCTCGGCTACCCAGTGGCGTACTCTATTTCTGGCCCGAGAGGTGACAATGAAGTTGAGCCAGTCGCGCGAAGGGTGGGAATTCGCTGACGTCAGAATCTCAACCACGTCTCCATTCTGTATCTGGTTGCGTAGCGGGACGATTCGACCATTGATTCGCGCGCCGGTGCAGGTGTTTCCCACTTCGGAGTGGATCATGTAGGCAAAGTCGACGGGAGTTGCGCCCCGGGGTAACTGTATAACTTTTCCCATCGGGGTAAAGGCATAGACGTCCTTGGGATAGAGATCCAACTTCAAAGAGTCCAGAAAGTCGCGGGAGTCTTTGACTTCCTGCGTCCATTCCACGAGTGAACGCAAAGCCTGAAACGCATTGTCATCGTCTCGCGCGCCGCGTTTACCTTCCTTGTATTTCCAGTGGGCGGCGACACCTTCCTCCGCGATCTGATGCATGTCCTCAGTGCGAATTTGCACTTCGAATGACTGCGCATCGTCACCAATTACCGATGTATGAAGCGACTGGTAGAGATTGTCTCGTGGTGTAGCGATCCAATCCTTTATGCGACCGGGCACCGGACGCCAGGTATTATGAATAACGCCAAGGGCCGCGTAACAATGACGCACTTCGTTTGGGGTGATCACTCGCGCAGCGACCAGATCATAAACTTGATCAAGCTCGATCTTCTGACTCCTGAGTTTTTTCCAAATGGAGTAAAGCCGCTTTACCCTGCCTTCAACACGCACGAAAGGTACGTCGGCTTCGGTCATCTTCGCTTCAATTCGTTCGGTGACACCACTAAGAAAAGCTTCATTCTCAGCCCGGCGTTTTTCGAGTTGTTCCGCCAGTTCACGATAGTCCTCAGGATGAAGGTGACGGAACGAGAGATCTTCGAGTTCGCCACGGAGTTTACCCATGCCCAGGCGGTGCGCGATGGGAGCGAAGATTTCCATCGTCTCTTCGGCAATCCGTTTTCGCTTTTCCGGGTTGAGGTATTGGAGAGTACGCATGTTGTGCAAACGGTCAGCCAACTTGACAAGCACGATTCTGACGTCATCGACCATCGCCAGCAGCATCTTGCGTACGTTTTCTGCCTGCTGTTCTTCACGAGAGATATTGCTGATCTGCGCGATCTTTGTGAGGCCGTCGACGAGATGGGCGATTTCTTCACCGAAATATTTGCGTATTGTCTCGAGGTCGACGAGAGTGTCCTCGACTACATCATGGAGCAGGCCGGTGGCAACCGATACTTCATCGAGTTTCATATTGGCGAGGATGTTTGCCACCTCGAGCGGGTGAACCAGATAAGATTCACCGGAGGCGCGCTTCTGGCCCTTATGTTCTCTGGCAGAAAACAAGTAAGCGCGCCGCAACAGATCAAGATTCGCTTGCGGGTGATTACGCGCTACGTTTTCTACAATTTCTTCGATGCGAATCATCTATTTGTAATCGCTCGCCTGTTTGGGCCTGGAAACGATGAGCGGGTACCGTCGAGTATAACAAAAAGGTGATGCCCGACTCGAAAGTCGAGCATCACCAGGAGCAACGCAGACGAAGCGAACCTTCTTACTTCTTTGCAGGAGAGGCGGCCTTTTTGGCCTCCTCTTCTTCCTTCTTCTTTTGATTTGCTTCGCTCAAAGCACTAGTCCGTTTCTGAGCTTCTTCTCGCTGTTTGTCCAACTGGGCCTTTTGATCCAGCTTGCCGTCCATCTCGGCGAGCTTTGACGCCTCGATCAGCAGGTTGGTCTTATAAGACCAGGCAGATTCGCTATTTGGATCAAGCTTAATGGCGTTTTCGATCTCCTCAAGCCCGCGCTTGACGCAGGCTTGCGCTGTATCGAAGTCTTTCTGCTGTTGGGGTTTCTTATAGGTGACGACGGCTCGATTGCCGCCGGTGATGGCTGTCGACTTGTTGGACGGAAGCTCCGTAATCTTGAACGAGCAGTCCCAATCCTTGCTTGCTAATATCGTGTAAGCCTCGGCTCGCTTTTCAGGCTCTACACTTCCGTCGCTGGCGCGGGAAGAAAGCCAGGCCCTTAGTTTGTCGTCGTCTTTGATTGCGCCATAGAGATAGGCGATAGCCTTGAAGGCTTCTTCGTTCTTCGGATCTCTTGCCAGGATCTGTTGGTAAGCCTGGATTGCTTCGTTGGCTTTGGCTATGTTTTCGGGAGCCTGGACTCCGGGACGAAACTGCGCGTGAATGGTCCGCGCAATAAATAGAGGTGCACTCTTGCTGCCAGGATCAAGTTCGAGGGCCCTCCGTGAATACTGCTCGGCCTCTTCAAAATGCCCTTCGTGATAAGCGCGGGCTGCCTCATTCAACTGATTCTTGGCCCGTACTCGATTAATCAATCCACAACCAGAGGTTGAGACAACAAGAATCGCCAACGTGATGGCGATTCTAGTTTGAGAGAGTTTCATTTATGAGTAGCTCCATTTTAAGTGATTGGGCCCAACACTAACTGGGGCTAGAGCTGTTTGCAGTTGAACGGCCATAACTAGTTTGGGAGATCGTCTACCTGTAGTCCGACTGGATTGGCACCAGCTCCTTTGATCGCATCGATTACTTTGACAACGTCACCGTACTTAGCCGACCTCGGGGCCTTCACAAAAACAGTCTTTTCTATTCTGTCGTTCTCTGGTACATCGGTGCGGGTCTCCATCCCGGGCTTGTATGCACGGGTTTCTTTGCGCTGTTGGAATAGCTGAAGGAGTTTCTGGCTCAAAGGAGCTGTGTCATTAACAGATCCAATATTGTCCTGATTGAGCTTTAATTGGAGATCGTTAGAAATCGAAACAACGAGGGTCAGCGGGTTAGGTTTCAACTGGCTAAGGTCTTCGTTTGGATCCCTCTGGGTAGGAATGTCTGCCTGGAAGCGGCTGGGTTTCAGCGGCGTAATAACCATGAAAATGATCAGCATCACCAATAGCACGTCGATCAGCGGCGTCACATTGATGTAGGGAACCGCTTTGCTTTCTTTCGCCTTATGACTTCCCAATTCCATGAGTCTACTCCTTTAAAAAGGCTACCAAGGGCTTATCCAATCGAGTTAGGCACGCTTAGCGGGTGGTGGTGCTTCTCCGCCCTTCTTCTTGTCGGCGACTAATCCGATCTTGTCCACACCCAGGGCCCTTACCTCGTTGATAACGTTGACCACATCGCCGTAGCTGACGCCTACCCCGCTCTTGATGTAAACGACCTTGTCCTCTTCCTTCTTAATGAGGCCCAACATCTTCTCTACCTTGTCCTTGAGTTGATCCTTAGTAACCCTGTCCTTGCCCAGGTAGTACTCGCCGTCATTGGGGATAGCAATCACAATCGAGTTATCTTTAATGATCCTCTGATCTTCCTCCGGGTTATTTAGGTCCTTCGGCAGATTGACAGTAACACCATGCTGCAACATAGGTGTAACGACCATGAAGATAATCAAGAGCACTAACATGATATCGACCATCGGAGTGACGTTGATCTCCGACTGAAGGCCACTACTTCCACCTGCTGCCATTCCCATGACTAAATCTCCTTTCACGCACGGCTGTTACGCCATTCTCAATAACTCTCGGTGGGCCAGCAAAGCCCACCAGTTCTCCATTTTTAAGGCCGACGATTACGGTTTCAACTGCTTCGTCCGGTTTTTGATAAAGTAATCAACCAGTTCGGAAGCCGAGTTATCCATTTCCACGATGAACCCATCGACCTTGCCGGTAAAGTAGTTGAACAGCCATACGGCGGGAACTGCGACGAGCAATCCCAGAGCGGTCGTAAAGAGCGCCTCAGAAATACCACTGGCCACGGCGCCAATACCCGCCTGGCCGGCGTCACCCATGGCGCTAAACGCATTAATAATTCCGAACACTGTGCCGAACAGCCCTACGAATGGAGCAGTCGATCCGATGGTTGCAAGGCCTGATAAGCCACGCTTAAATTCGGCCGTCTTTATTGCAATAGCGCGCTGAAGAGCGCGTTTCGAAGCTTCGATTTCATCGCCCGAAATATCTGAGGCTCCTTCATGAGCTCGAAACTCCTGCAAGCCACTGCTTACCACCATCGCGAGGTGCGACTTGCGATGCTTATCGCTGATATTAATCGCCTCTTCGATGCGATCGTTCTTCAATGCCTGGGCGACGCGCGGCGCAAACTCGCGCGATTGTTTCTTGGCTGCGGTATAGGTCAAGTACCGTTCAACCATGATGGCAATCGAGTAAACTGACATGATCAGCAGCACGATCACGACACCAATAGCGACGGCGCCCATGCTCTAAGCCAAATGCTTTAGTTCCTAGAAGACTGGTTAGAATAGTCACGGTAAACCCTCCAAAAGGTTTTTCTTACATTGATAGCTCGCAGGGAACCCGCAGAATGAGCCCACAGAGACTCGCACGGCGCTGAACCTCCACAGTTTATTGAGCCACGAAATTATATGTGATGACACCTGTCACCTTAACGGGCTGTCCCGATAGTTTGGTAGGTGAAAACCTCGCCCCGCGCGCGGCCGCGACCGCCACGCCTTGCAGTATCTGGGCATCCATTACTGCAAGGCGTGGCGGTCGCGGCCGTTCTCGTCGATTGTTACTTGAACCACAACGGTGCCTGAAGCGTGGGCTTGCCTCGCTATCGGCGGATAGGCGGGTTTTGGCAGGCTGATAGCCTTTCCATTAAGCACCCCACCCGAGATTGGGGCCCTTGGGGGAGTTGGTTTTGGCTCCGGTGGCGGCGGCGGTTCCTCAGCAAGTACTTTAGTCGGTCCTACCGGGCCAGTCCCTGTTCCTCCCGTGCCGGCCGCGACTGGAGCAGCCGCGTTCGATGACTCGGTACCGAGGATGGTCTGAACACCACGCCTAACCGGTGGAATGTCGCTAGCCTTCGCGGATACTTCCTTAGGCACAAGCTCAGTTCTTGTTACATCCGCGATAAGTTCTTTGCGGACGTCAACATTCTGCTTCTCGTTTTGTGGCTTTGCCTCTTCATGTTTTTCCGGAGCAGCCTGTTGCGGAACCGGTATCGGCGCAACCAGTGTTATGAAGTCCAGATCCTGACTTTCCAGGTTCGCGGCAGCATACATAATGCTCACCACCAGCAAGGTGATGCCGATCACTGCGTAGATAGCCACCGTACCTAAAAGAAATGAGCCTTTTCGCCCAAGGTCTTCTTTGTGCGAGCCAGACTCTACAAGGTTTTCGAACATTTTTATCCTCCCTATTCCGGTGCCAAATGGATCAGGGGTGCAAAATAGTCTCGATACAATTTAATTGCTTTCTCAAACGTCGATCTACCGTCCCGCCTGAGTTCCTACAAATGAAGGGGAAACCGCAGCTCAATGATCTTGAGCAACTCGAGTCTAACTGAAAGCGCTACGCGAGAGAAAAAAACTCGCTGGCCCCCTCAACAGACTGCCGCGTATCCAACCTTCGCTTCAACAACGCGGGTCGACTCTTGAGTATTTAATTGGCCAGCAACGGCTGCAGTCTATGCCGCAATGTGCGGCAAAGTCAAGAGCAAATTGAGTTAATAAAAGCGAAAACGCGGTACTGCTCGATAGTTCTGGCAGGGTGAACTTTAGGCGCGTCCGGCGCCGCGAGAGCGCTTGCCAGCGCT
>WNGI01006194.1_pt1 | contig 10839 bp, 10 predicted proteins | sample 5400621 | NCBI WGS metagenome assembly WNGI01 (sample SAMN13153374, study PRJNA577476) | soil metagenome | isolation source: 20 cm soil or saprolite under Garry oak tree replicate 1 | place: USA:California | collected 2016-06-15 | reverse complement strand
TGGCGAGTGGATGATTTAAAGTGGGCGTTGCCAAACCCGCCGTCGCCGCCATGAGCCACAATGGCTTTTTGTTCGGCTGCGGTTAGGTCGACAAACAGCTTACCTTCCTTGTACACCTGGGTGCCAAGGGGCACTTTAACCAATAAGTCTTCGCCGCTACGGCCATGTTTATTGCGCTTGGAGCCGGATTGGCCGGGCTTGGCCTCTAATTCTTGCTTATAACGAAAACTTAAAAGCGTATTCAAGTTTTGGTCCGCCACAAATACCACATTGCCGCCACGACCGCCATCGCCGCCGTCTGGACCACCCCTGTCAATGTATTTTTCCTGTCGAAAACTAAGGGCGCCATTGCCGCCGTCGCCAGCTTTAACCTGGACTGTTACTTTGTCTACAAACATGTCTATAGTATAGCGGGCTTGCGCCCGCGTAGTAAGTAGTAGGTAGAATGTAGTAGGGGTCTTAGGCAAAGGATCCGCGCGTCTCCCTCCTTGCTACCTACTACATACTACCTTCTACGCGGGTAAAGCCCGCTCCTAATGGATGTAATTGTAAGATCCTACCGACGAAGCCGGTACACTACGGTTCGAAATAACGTTCCACCCCGCATAGTTCATGTCGGACACGGTTAAGCTGCCGTCGTCGTTGACGCGCTCAACAATACCCACGTGGCCGTAACCACCCCAACCGCCACCGTTTTGAATAATGGCGCCAGCTTCGGGTGTGTGGTCAACCTGGAAGCCCGCGGCCCGGGCATAGGCTTGCCAGCTCACCGCGTTACCCCAGTTGCTGCCAATGGGATGGCCCAACTCGGCCCGGCGATTATAAGCGTAGTAAGTACAGTACCCATACGTGTAATCATTGCCGGCAAACACCGTCGAGTGCAGAGCTGTCGCAGTAACATTAGTATAGCTGCTTGCGTAGGAACGTGGAGCCACGTAACCAGGACGTTCGCTCTCGGGCAACACGCCATCGGGGATGACGATCTGCTGGCCCGGCTGCAGCCCAGTTAGCTCGGCGTCGTTAAACGTCACTATGCGGTCCTTATCGGCCCGGTACTTGTCGGCTAATTTAGCAGGGTCGTCGCCCTGTTTAACGGTATACAGCACGCCGGTGGTGCTTGGGATGGTAATTTGCATCCCAGCCGTCAAGGCATCAGAAGTCAGGTTGTTGGCCCAGCGAACAGTGTCCTCGGACACCCCAAAGCTCGCCGCGACACTTTGAATACTGTCGCCAGCCTTAACAGCGTAGCGAGTAATGCCCTTACGGCCCGTGGTTTGGCTAACAATTTGCGGCTTGCTTAGGAAACCGTTGTCCGTCTGGGCTAGCTCGGTCTTGTTGTTTAGCGAAATTGCCAGGTTAGCCACGTTAGTCTGCACCAGCATATTAGTGCTCTGGGCAACAGAAGCCGCCACATCAGCGGCAGCCACCTGGTCAACACTTGGCGCGGCTTGCTCCAAAATCGACTGGTTCTGAGGCGTTTGAGTGGCCTCAACCGGCGCGCGGTAGCCAAGAGCGACAATACTAATAATAAGCGCCACCACAGCTATGTGGGACGTTACTAAAGTCAAATTAAGTTTTTTAGTACGAGCACGAAGTCTCGCAGCTTGGGTAGTAGCAAGTTCTGTGAATTTTGGAGTAGTAGGAGCGGCAATTGGAGCACGCCTAGAGGCTTGGCCCAGAGCAATATTGTTACTGATATGCATCTCCATTACTAGCCGTTACCGAACTAGTAGCTTCCGATCGTGTCTTTCTTCCAAACAATGTATGTTTTGGAACTGAGATGTGTCGACCTAAATGCTATTACTTACTTGGCACAAAAAACGAGTAAAAGTTGTAGCACCTCGTACGACACGACTTGGGAAGAACACTGGTGTACGTGAGCACTATTTAGGAACTCACCCACCCAAGCGTACAATCAGTATTGTACTAGCTCTTGACATACGTGTCAATATATCCTCTGGATACTATAATCTACTCCTAATTTTGGCGATTTATTCGCCAAAATTAGTGTCTTTGGAAGGGATGGTCGTATCCCGACATAGTCGGGATCTAAGACCCTGTCCAAGAGTTGTGAAAACCCTACGGAGAGGGTTTCCACAACTCTTAAAGCAAGCTCAGCGTTAGCTGAGCGGGGCTTATTCTGTGGAGCACAGCTTGGTACAGAACTTTTTAACGTTAGCTTCGTGCTCTTCAGCGGTGCGCGCAAAATGGGTTACGCCGTCGTCACCAGCTACAAAGTATAGGTAGTCGCCTAGCGCAGGGTTAGCCACTGCCTCCAGAGAAGAGAAGGAGAAATTGGCAATAGCACCAGGCGGCAAACCTTTGACTTTGCGCGTGTTATATGGCGAATCCAGGTCTGATGTGGGCGTTTGGCCGGTTTGTTTGGCAGCGTAGACGAATGTTGGATCTGCCCCCAGCTCCATATCTTGGCTGAGGCGTTTTTCGAACACCTGAGCAACCTGGCGGCGATCAGTGTCCTTAGAAACTTCCATTTGCACTATCGAGGCCAGCGTAATGCCCTGGTGCAAACTAAAGCCGTGAGTAGCCAGCTGCTCTTTAAGGCCCTTGGCCTGGATTTGCTTGTAAAATTCGTCGAATGCGCGCTGCAGCAGCTGGTCGACCGTTGTTTCGGAGGTAATTTGGTACGTTTCGGGGTAGATATAGCCCTCTATATTTACGCCGTCGGGCTTAGCGGCAAGCAAGGGATACTTTGCGGCCTCGGCGGCGGGAAGGTATTTGGCGAACGCTGCGTCGACCTCGGCAGCCTTAAAGCCGTCTTTGACCAGCTTTTCTTTAATTTCGGCCAGAGTTTTACCGGGCAGAATGGTGACATTGAACGTATCTACTTTGCCGGCAACCAGCCAATCAAGCACTTCCTGCGCCGATTGGGTGGGCGAAAACAGATAGTTGCCAGCCTGGAGCTTGTCCCGCGCATTGGCTTGCTTAGTCAGCAGCCCAAAGGCAAAAGCGCTTTTAATAACGCCTTTGTCCTGCAGCTCTTTGGCAATGGCGTCTGGCGTTGAGCCTTGGTCGATCACCACATGAATGCGGCTGGTGGCGTTCGATCGCGGCTGCAAGGCACTTGTGTACCACCACCACGCGCCGCCGACTAATCCGAATAACAGAAGTATGACGGTTACGATGCCGCCAATTATCCACCATTTTTTACGCCAGCGCTTGGGTATTTCGGCTGGCAAAAGCGGGTTGTTATCGCCAGCAGGTTCTTTGGGTGGTTTCGATGAAGGTGTCGGCTGGACCGGCGTTGGTAAACTCGCGGGGCGTTGCGGGCGAAACGGTAGTTTGTCCGCATTCGCCGGCTGACGGAGGGATTTCTTTGGTTTAATATCATCCATGGCTGGCCTCCATGTAGTCCTGCAAAATCGTTGTCGCAGCCAAAGCGTCGATATCGGCTTTAGTATACGGCTTTTTGCGCTGTTTTAATTGCTCCTCGGCCGTAACAGAGGTAAGAGATTCGTCTTGATAATGCAATGGTAGTTCAAAACCCTTCAAACGGCGCAGCACGAACCACTGTATAGCTTTGGTTTGGGCGGTTTCCTGGCCCGACATATTGCGCGGCAGCCCTACCACAAAACCGTTTGCATTGTGCTCCAACAGCAATCGCTGTAAGCGTACAATTTCGGTGCCATCAACGTCGAGCGTGGCCAGCGGTGCGGCTAACCGCCCCACGGTATCGGCTATGGCGACGCCAATTCTGCGCTCGCCTACATCCAGGCCTAGCAGTATGGCCCGAGCGCTCACCTTAAGACTCCTTTCGATCTACAGCCGTTTCTCGCCGACCATCTGCCCGTTTTTTGCTTCGCAGCGTAGCTTTTGGCTACGCCTTGGCGCAAGAAAACGGACACCTGGCCGCCGAGAAGCCGGCTTCGAACCTCGAAATCAGTCTTGCGGGGAGCGCTATTTTGTATCATTGAGAATCGTAAATTTTATATCTATTTTCTTGACGTCTTTAGGGGCGCTGTTAACCCAAAAGGGCGAAAATTTAATATCCACATTATCCACGTTCGGAATTTGGTTAACAATAGCTTGAATTTCGCCATAGCGTTTGCCAGCTACTTGCTTGGCCAGGTCGTTGGCGTCGACTTTACTGCCAACGTAACCGGTGGTCGCCAGCCGTACGGTATACGTGCCACCGTCGAACTTTTGGAACGAGGAAAATTGGACGGTGCTAGAGCCATTCGTAAAGATTGCCTGGTTGGGCTTGCTGTCGACGGCGGATTTTAGCGAACTATCAAGCAGTTGGGTAATGTCGTTGCGAGCCAACCCCATAAGCGTGTAGGTTGTTTCCACCGTCAGCTTGGCCTGTTTGGCTTGCTCGCCCACGGCCGGGTTGACCGATGGATTACCTTGGTCGGCCGTAAAACTCTCGTCGATAGCTATAAAATCGTTGCCCAATTGCTTTTTTAAATCCGTTTTAACGGTATTTGCATCTTGTTGGGCTAGCTGGCTCTTGGCTTTGTCGACATCGCCTTGTGACACCACGGTCACGTTTTGCTTGTCGCCGCCGGCCATGGCACTGCCCGAACCGCTCAGCGAATCGTAGCCGCTAATGGTGTAGGGTTGAGCCGGAACGTTGTAGTCCGGTCCGATATCCGAAGCTTGCACCTGGGCCGTGACCGTGCCTGGTTTAATGCTGCCACCCGATACTTTTGCGCCGGGTACTGTTACCTTGGCCGTGCTTAGGAACTTTTGGCCGCTGGAAGCCGTAAAAGTGGTGCCAGCTGGCAGCTCGCTGTCGTCACTATCGAACGAATTAGTCACCGTGACCGAACCGCTGGCCTTATTGCCGATCTCTTTGCTGCCGGTGGCGGTTACGTCGGTGGCGACCGACTTTTTAATCTGTTGAGCATTGGGCTTGAATTGCAGGTCGGGCACCTTGCTTTGCGGCAATGATGGGTTGATGCCGAGGTTTTGAGTGATGTTAACGGCAGTTGTTTTAGCGCTAATAGTCACGGTGGCGTGCGGCGCAATACCAAACGCCCAGACCAGCACGGCAATCAACACTACCGCTCCCCCGCCAATCAAGAAAAACCGCTTGCGAAAGACGTTGAAGTTAGGAATGCTAATTTTTTTCTTGTTTTTAACATTAGCAGCTTTGGCTGCGGCTGTGCTAGATGAGGTCGGCTTGCCTAGGTCATGCAGGTCAACTCGCGAGCTTATGTCATCGGCAGCAGTCGAGGCCGGTGTGCTTGGTTGGGCGGTCGGCGGTTCAGCGCCAGCCACGGCGGCAATGTCGCCCACCGGCAGGTCTTGGCCATCAATCACTTCTTCGTCATCGACTTGCAGTGCCGGTACATCAGGAATTTCTGGCCGGGACTGCAAATTTTTGGCGACTGGAATCTTCAGGCCCGCGGCTAGCGAGGTCAGCGAATGATCGTTCGTAATAAGGACCGCCCGCTTACTGGCCTCGGCCGCGCTCTTTTGCAGCAGTTTCAAGTTGACCACGCTTTGCAGTACGCCAATACGCTTGGGCGGAACCAAGGCCACAATTTTGGCGCTCGAACCCTTAACCTTGCCGATAATGCCGGTTATGTCGTCTTCAATATCGATGTAAATTACATCTTTTTTCATACTACTTTGCCATGCGGGGCTTTTCCACATGAGTGCAGCTTAGCGTAAAAGCGAGCACCGTAAGGGAGCCGTACTTATGGGTACGGTGAGTGCGGAGCGGAGCTTTTACGCTAAGATGTGCCATGTGGGGAAGCCCTAGGTGCTTAAGATTCGGTTAAATTTATCTTTTATAGAATCACTGCCAGAGCTACCTATCATGGTATCATATCCAACCCGCAGCAGTCCCATGGGCGTGATGAAGGTATGGTCGTTGACTTTGCCGGTAGTGTCGGTAATGCCGGCTACTTGGTCGGGGTTGATGCGCTGCACGGTTGGTTTGCGGGTAAAGGGCAGGTTTTTGTGCCAGTCGCGAGTCTCTAGCGCCTCGACCAGTTTGGCCAGGCCGGCGCCACCGCCGCACAGAAGGATGCGATTTGGCAAGTGGTCTATGGCATCAAACTCGCCCAGCGCTAGCTCCACGCCGTTCAGCCAGACTTCGAGCGTTTTGTCCACAGCGGCGTCCAGGCCTTTTTTAATGTCGGCTTTCAAGTTTGGTTCGTCGATAGCTAGCTTGAGTTTTTCGGCGTCCTGAAACGACACGTCCAGGTCGGTGGCAATGGTGCGCGTAAAACTGCGCCCGCCAATGCCGAACATTTTGGTGCCCTCCACGCCGCCGTCGTTAACCACGGCAATATCGGTCGTGCCGCCGCCAATGTCAGCCAAAATGGCCGTAAAATTGCTGCTGGCGTCCACGCCCAGCACCGAGCGGCTGACGGCAAAGGGTTCGGCCGCCACCGCCAGCAAGTCCAGGTCTAGCTCGCTGGCGGTGCGTTCCAGCGCTCCAATATGCACCATTGGTGCAAACGCGGTGTAAATTTGGATGGCCACGTCTTTGCCCTGAAAGCCAATCGGGTTGCTAATTTTGTAGCCGTCTATATGAATGCTCACAATAGCGCTGTTGACCAGCTTAATTTCCACGTCCGGATTGCCGGTTTCCCAGGCGATTTCTTTTTGGGCCCGGGCTTGGGCGCGCTCCTGCACTTTCTCGATAATAAATTCCATCTCCGGCATGTCCAGCGGCAGGTCAGGCTGGGGACGCTTGTAGCGGATGGTTTGGGTTAGGCCCTTGACCAGCTCGCCGGCAATGCCAATAACTACCTGCTTGGCCTGCAATCCAGCTTGCTCCTCGGCCTCACTCAGCGCCATTTCGCAGTTGCGCACCACACCGCCAATGTCGGCAATGGCGCCGGAATGCATGTCGCTTAGCTCCTGGTGAGCCCGTCCAACGCCAATAATCTGCAGCTCGTCGCCGTCCACCCGCGCGACCAGGGCTTTTACAAACTCAGTACCAATATCTAGCGCCACCAAGTGTTGATCGCCCTCACGGGCCGGCAGCGCACGCTTAAGTTTATCTAGTAACATCAGAGTAATTATACACCCTCTCTCTTAAAAAGTTTATGGTTGGTAATGGCCAAACAGAGGCCTTTACTAAAAACACAAAATCTGGTTTAGTCCTTGTATTTTTGCATGTTGTCCGCTACTATTTCCAAGACACCTCACACCCTATACAGAAAGAGAGGTGAGTCACGTGCACACCGTGCATGCTCTTGCGAGTCAAGTATTGGCGTTGGCACCAGCCGACAAGGTGGTGCCCATAGATCCCAACGCCTTCAAGAGACCTCCACCATGGATGAACGGGATGGCTGGAGGGGTCGTCCTGCTTTTCCTCCTGATGAAGGTGGGGCAGCGCCTACCAGGAGGAAGAGGAGTCCCGACCCCGATCAGGGTCGCAGACAGGGCCATCGATATCATGTCGCTCTTCACCGCAGCGACAATCGTGGCGGCCTTCGGCAACCTGGGGCTGGTGTCCGACCTCGTGGTGCTCGTCCAGACCCTCTACCGGGTCATTGGGAGCTGGCTCGGCCAGATCGGTTTCCTCGCCAGCATCGCCCAGTACATCAATGGCATTGCGGCTGGGGCGTGCGTTGTCGGGACCGGTTGGTGGTACTCCTTCCAGGAGGACGTCAAGGCGGCAAACAATGAAGGACTCGCGGTCGTGCCCATGCTCGTCTTCGGCATGGCATGCCTGGCGGCGATGGCGTACATCCCGTTCATCAATCCGCTGCTAAGCTGGTGGCTGAACCACTTTGTCGCCGGTGCGCACAACATAGGGATCGACTTCTTGGATTGGTTCGGCAAGCGCCACTTCACGTAAGTCGATCAAGAGCAAAGGCCCACGACGTGCTGCAGCACAAGGCTCAGCACGTCGTGGGCCCCGCCCATTCTCAACTACGGCCGTCACCGACGGCATGAACTGCACAAAGAGTTATCTCTAACAGGGATGGTTCAATGGTTTGCAAGTTCCGGCGAATGCTCATGCGTTTGCCACGTCGGTACCGCGGCCGTTTTTTCTTTTGGCGGCCTTTGGCCGCGAATCACGAAGCAAGAGCCATGAGTCATGAATTGCCTGCCTTTGGCAGGCAGTTATTTAAATAATGCCTTATCCTTCCTGACTCATACCTCTCACCTTGTCCGATTGAACCCCTTCCATATCTTTCCTCGTTAGTGAGAGCAAGTCTGGTATGTACCAGCCGCTTGGAGCGGAAGGAGACGTAACCGTAGTTACGGCGACGAGTGATCCGAGTGGCTGGTGCCGCCAGAATTGGTCGTAACAGAGGAAAGGTGTGAAATGGGTTCATTAGCCGTAAAGTTGGCTATGACTACCAATATCAACAAATTCAACATGGTCTTCACTGTGGGCAATAAAGATAGCTCTTATATCGCCCGTAACATTAATGCTCCTATAGCCCTCAAATCCGCCTCTCAAACCATGGTTATTCAGAGCAGGCTTGTACTCATCCTGTAAAAATTCTATAAGCCTTAATGTAAATTGTTCTTTTTGTTTTTTGGTGAGTTTAGATAGTCGCTTGTCAAAGTTTCTATGAAAATCGATTTTCATAACGAATTGAGGTGTGCCAGGGCTTCTTCAATGGAGGTTGTCCGAGTGATGTTTTTCCCGGTCTTTCGGTCCTGCTCTACGCCCTCTATAATTCTCTCGAGATAAGGAGTCATGCGTGGCTCAGCGCTAACGTTTAATGTTCTTGTCCGGATAAGTTCACGAAGTTGAGCGTTTACGATAGAACTTAGGGGCATACCTAGTTCGCGGGCAAGCTTCTGCGCCTCTTCTTTTACTTCACTATCAATCTTGAAGTTTATAACCGATTTACTCATAATGTTACTATTGTATATCTAATAGTAAGTAGCGTCAACAATGGTCGGTTGGTAAAAATTCAAGCTTACACAACTTAATACAGCTCCCCCCTACTACATTCTACCTACTACTTACTACGCAGGCGAAGCCTGCTTATAAAAGCTGCGCTTTTATCCGCCGCACCCCCGCCGAACTTGCCTCTTCCTTAAGGATTTTGAACGTTTTGCCGCCTTCGGCCAGCTGGCGGGTGTTTTCGACGTGCGGGCCGCCGCAAATTTCGAAGCTGTAGGGTTTGTCTGCGCTGTCGGCGATCATTTTGTACACCTTTACCTTGTCGCCGTAGCGGTCGCCAAACTGGCCGAGCGCGCCTTTTTCCTCTATAGCAACTTTGGTGGGATACTCTTGCCAGCTGACTTTGAGGTCTGCAGCGATTTGCTGGTTTACAATGTCTTCCACTTGTTTAAGCTGCTCGGGCGTGACTTTTTGCGGGTGGGAAAAGTCAAACCGTAGCCGCTCCTCGGTAATGTTACTGCCACGCTGCACCACATGATCGCCCAACACATCGCGCAAAGCCTGGTACATCAGGTGGGTGGCGGTGTGATACTTCTTGTGCTGCAGGGTTTGGCCGCCCAGGCCGCCTTTGAAGGTGCCTTTGCTGGCGGTTTGGCTGCGCTGGCGCTGCTCCTGCATGCAAGCTTCGAATTTTTGGTGCCAGTCTTCTTTAACGGCAATACCCTGCAGGGCGGCTTCTTCAACGCTGAGCTCCACTGGAAAACCATAGGTGTCATACAGTACAAAAATGTGATTGCCATCCAAACTGCCATCGCCCGCCATTTTGCGCAGCTCGCTTACGCCTTTGCGCAGCGTCTGCCGGAAGACTTTTTCCTCGCGCACCAAAATATCTATTACTTCTTGGCGCTTTTCGGCCACCTCGGGATAGTCGGCCACATACAAATCGGCAATCACCGGCACTACTTGCTCCAAAAAGTTCTGCTCAATTCCCAGCTCGAAGGCAAACCGGATAGCGCGGCGCAGCAGGCGGCGCATAACGTAACCTTGTTCTTTGTTACTCGGCCGCACGCCGTCAACCGCCAGGAAGGTCGCGCCGCGCAAATGGTCGGCAATCACGCGCATAGCGTTGGTGTGGCTGTCATACTTCTTGCCCGATAATTCTTCTAGCTTTTGGACAATCGGCCACAACAAGCTAATGCGATACACATCCGGGCTGTCCATAGCAGCGGCAGCGATGCGCTCTAAGCCGCCGCCGTAGTCTACGTTCTGCTTGGGCAGTTTGGCAACGCCGCTTTCGGTCTTTATGTAGCTCATAAAGACGCTGTTACCAAGTTCTATGTAGCGGCCACAATCGCAGTTAGGGTGGCAATACTCGCCATATTCCGGATTGTGAGCCACTGCTGGGAATATATAAAACATTTCGGTCGTTGGACCGCCCGGTTCACCTACTGGCATATTTTTAGCAGCACCAGCGCGTGACCACCAGTTTTTGTCGCCGTAAAAGAATATGCGGCCGCCTTGCTCGCCTACTTTGTAGCCGTTTTGCTCGGTACCAATCTCTACTTGTTTGGTGTCGATCCCGGCTTTTTCGAATAAGTCAGACCAGATTTTGGCACTTTCTAGGTCTTTTGGCACGTCGGCTTCTTTGTCGCCCATAAAACAAGTGACGGAGATCCGGTTGGGGTCAAGGCCAATTTCTTTGGTTAGGAATTCCCAAAACCATGGGATTTGCTCTTGCTTAAAATAATCGCCCAGACTCCAGTTGCCCAACATTTCAAAAAATGTGGTGTGGCGATTATCGCCGACCTCTTCGATGTCCTGAGCACGCAAGCAGGTCTGGCTGTCCACTAAACGAACACCCGCTGGATGTTCCTCGCCCAACAAATACGGAATAAGCGGCTGCATGCCAGAACCCGTAAACAAGGTGGTCGGATCGTTTTGCGGCACCAGCGGCGCGCGCGGAATCACCGCGTGGTCACGCGCTTCGAAAAAATCAATATAAGCTTTGCGGATATCCTGGGCGTTCATACTCCCGCCATTAAAGCAAA
>WNGI01006193.1_pt1 | contig 10840 bp, 9 predicted proteins | sample 5400621 | NCBI WGS metagenome assembly WNGI01 (sample SAMN13153374, study PRJNA577476) | soil metagenome | isolation source: 20 cm soil or saprolite under Garry oak tree replicate 1 | place: USA:California | collected 2016-06-15 | reverse complement strand
CGTCATGGTCTCGGCGGCAAGGCGAAGATCGTCGGCACGCAGGCGTACGAGATCACGGACACCGACGTCTCCTCGCAGATGGCGAAGCTCAGGAGCACCGGCGCCGACACGCTCATGCTGTTCGCCACCCCGCAGTTCGCGATCTTCGGCTACGTCGGCGCGTTCCGGCTCGGGTGGCACCCGCACGTCTACGTCACGTCGGTGTCGATCAGCCCGGACATCATGAAGATCGCCCGTGTCGCATCCAGCCGCAAGCAGGTCGGAGGCTCGGTCTCGATCGCGTTCGTGAAGGATCCGACCTCGAAGCAGTGGGCGAGGGACAAGACCGTCCGGCTCTACAAGTCGATCCTGCAACGCTTCCTGCCGAGCGCAAAGCCCGACGACGTGTTCAACTACTACGGGATGGCCGTCGCATACACGATGGTGGACACCTTGAAGAAGGCAGGCAGAAACCTGACCCGAGCGGGAGTGCTCAGGTCGGCGACCCACCTCGACGAGGCGAATCCATTTCTCCTGCCCGGCCTGAGGATCAAGACGTCGCCCAGCGACTACTACCCCATCGACCAAGTCAAGCTGGCGCGTTACGAGCATGACCACTGGCAGTTCTTCGGCAAGTTTGTAAGGGCCCGTGATTAGGCTCAACTCTTAGGGGAATGGCGCGTCTAATCGAAGGGCTTTTCTGATTTCGAAGTAGGAAAGGAAGGGGTATGAAGATAATCCTCAGGCTGGCCGTGCTCGCTCTCGTGGGGACGACCGCGCTGGCACTTGCCGGGACTGCGCTCGCAACTCAAAAGTTGAGCGTCAAGCAGAGCACGACCTCGCTCACGATCAAGGTATCGCAGGCGCAATCGGATCCACAGCCCGCAAAAATCCAGATCTTTGTCCCGAGCGGCTACTCGATCAATACGTCTCCAACGCCGGGGACGAAGATCGGGTCTACCAGCGGCACCGTGTTTTCGCGCGATGCGAACATTCCGTTGCCCCTGTCGGGTGACGTGGTCGTCGCTACCACCTCGAGCCAACCCACCTGCGACCCTGCTCCGCACGTCGCCATCTGGGATCTCAAATTGTCGGTGGCAGGGCAGAACATCACCCTCTCCGTCCACGTGGACCAGACGGCAGGGACGGAGGCGGCTCTCGGTGCTTACAAGCTCGTCGTCTGCCTTGGGCCGGACGACGTTCCGGTGGGTACACCCAACCGCTCGCCAAACGGCGCCCGGCTCCTCGACGCGACGTTCACGGTGGACAACATCTTCACCGTCCCCGCGGGCCAGAGCATCTGGAAGACGATCACGACGCCGTGGGCCGGCGGTGTGCCCAATGTGGCCGGAACGGTCGAGACACGCGCGTTCGTGGCGGACGGCACGGTAACGCTCGCGAAGAAAGTCAACGCACCGAAGCGGCTCGTGAAGTTCACGGGCAAGGTGACGCAGGCCGGCACGGCCGTGTCGGGTGCGAAGGTCAGCCTCCTCGTCAACGGCAAGTCCGCCGGCTTCAACGCGCGGACGAACGGTTCCGGCAGCTTCAGCATCGTCCTGAGGAAGACCGGCAAGAAGACGACATCGACGTTCCAGGCACGTACGACGGTGGCGGAACGCGACATCACGTCGACGGGTTGCGCCTCGCCGACGACCGCCGCCCCGTGCGTGAGCGCGACGGCCTCGGCATTCACCGCGGTGAGCGCCAAAATCAGCATCCGCCTATAGGGCGGAGCTACCGATGGAACTACGAGACGGGGCCCGTTGGGTCCCGTCTCGTATGCTGGAACGGTGGCGGCGGACATCCGGATCGGGACTTGCTCGTGGGCCGACGACGCGTTGTCGAAGCATTGGTATCCACCGGGCACGAAGGCAGCTGAGCGCCTGCCGTATTACGCCGAGCATTTCGACACGGTCGAGGTGGACTCGACCTATTACCGGTTGCCGAGCGAGGAGATGGTCGAGCGCTGGGCAGAGCGGACGCCGGAGGGATTCGTGATGCACGTCAAGGCTTTCGGTCTGATGACGCGTCATCCCGTCAAGCTCGAGTCGCTGCCGCCGGACCTTCGCGACGAGGCGCCGACCGACGACCGTGGCCGGGTCGAGCGGCCGTCGCGCGAGTTTCGCGGCGAGGTGTTTCGCCGGTTCCTCGAAGCTCTCGAGCCGCTGCGCTCGAGCGGCAAGCTCGGGGGGATCCTCTTCCAGTTTCCCTCCTACGTCGTCTACAAAGAACGGTCGCTCGAGTACCTGCAGTGGGCGCACGGACAGCTCGGAGACGACGGGCTGCTGGTGGAGTTCCGGCACTCGAGCTGGCTCGACGAAGACCATCGCGACGTCACCTTGCGGTTTCTGGAGGAGCTCGGCGCGACCAACGTGATCGTGGATGCGCCCCGGATCGAGGGTGCCAAGAATCTCGTTCCGACCGTGCCGGCGCTCACGAGTCCCACCGCGTACATCCGCTTTCACGGTCGCAACGCGGCGACGTGGAACAAACGCGGCGGCGGCGCCGCTGAACGGTTCGACTACCTGTACTCCGACGACGAGTTGCGTGAATGGGTTCGCCCGCTGCGCGAGCTCTCGGAGCAGGCCGAGCAGGCGTACGCTTTCTTCAACAACAACGCCACTAGCTCGGACGGTCGAGGCGGGCGGATGGCGCAGGCCGCAGCCAACGCGAAGCAGCTACAGCAATTGCTGCAGGCCGAGAAGGTTCCCGTGAGCGCTCCCAGCTAGTGGAAGTTCTCGCCGTCATCCATGGCGCGGAGGTGCGCTCGGGCGTCTTCGGCGACGTCGTTCGCGAGAGCGGCCACGGGCTCGAGGAGTGGAGCCTCGCCTGGGGCACGCCGCTGCCCCGCCCGCTCGACGCGTACGGCGCCGTGCTCGTCTTCGGAGGCGCCATGCACGCAGACCAGGACGAACATCATCCGTGGCTACGGGAGGAGGATCTCTTCCTGCAGCGCTTGCTCGACGGGCACACGCCCGTCCTCGGAATCTGCCTCGGCGCGCAGCTGCTGGCGAAGGCGGCGCACGCGCCCGTGTTTCCCGTCGAGGAAGCCGAGGTCGGCTGGTTCGCGGTCGAGCTCACCAAGGCGGGCGCGGACGACCCTGTCCTCGGGCGGCTGCCGCGAACTTTCGAAGCGTTCCAGTGGCACTACTACGCCCATGGCATCCCTGCCGGTGCCGTCGAGCTGGCGCGGAACCGCGTGTGCACGCAGGCGTTCCGTCTTGGCGACAACGCGTGGGGTGTCCAGTTCCACCCAGAGGTGACGCTCCGGCAGGTGCAGGGCTGGGTGGAGGAGGAGAAGAAGGAGCTTCAGGTGGACGCCGACGAGCTTCTTGCCGAAACGCGGGATCGCATCGAGGCGTGGAACTCGCTGGGCCGAGACCTCTGCATAGGCTTCATCGACGCCGCCGAGCGAGTCACCGCTCCGGTTTAGCCAACTCCTTCCAAGACACGGCCCGGTGTCCGACACCAGGCCGTGTCTGTAGCGGCCACGTCTCGGTCACGGCGAGCGCGGCGTGGTTCCGTGCCTCGCGGCATCGCGCGTCGCGCGGCGTCACACTTACGACACGGTGTCCGACACCAGGCCGTGGCGTAACGAGACGTGTCGGCTTTGTCAGCCTTTTTCGAGCGGCAGCTCATCGTGGCGCGACCACTCGTGCCACGAACCCGCGTAGTTCCGCGCGCGGTATCCCGCTAGACGCAGGGCCATTGTCGCCAGCGCGGAGCGCGATCCCGAATGACAGTACGCCACGATCTCCGCCGGATCGCCCAGGCGAGCGCGGATCTGATCCGGTGGAAGCGGCTCGCCGGGGCCGGCGTAGAGCTCCTGCACGGGAACGTGCCGCGCGCCCGGGATGCGACCCTGGCGCGGATCGCAGGGATAGCCGTGCTTGCCCGTGAACTCCTCGTCCGTACGAACGTCGAGGATCATCAGCGCCGCGTCGTCGAGCCTGCCCACCAGCTCATCGCGAGTGGGAACGGCGTCGAAGCGGGGCTCGAAGGTCGTCTTCACCGGATGCAACTCGACCTGCCCGACCTGCAACTCGCTCGGCCACGCGGCGACGCCGCCGAGCAGCACCGCGACGCGCGGATGTCCTGCAAGCTCCGCCATCTGCGCGGCGGGCATCGCGCCCACGCCGTCGCCGCGGTCGTAGAGGACGAGCCGCTCGTCGCCGGTCACACCGTGACGCCGTAGGCGCAGGCCGACCTCGGCCGCGAGCGCCTCCAGCATCTCGCGATCGCTCATCGGCGGCGGCGAGCCCAGGACGAGCGGTCTCGACCCCGGGATATGTCCTCGCGCATGCGCGTTCGGCCCGCGGACGTCGCCGAGGAAGAGATCGTCCGCCCCGAGCTCGCCTTCGAGCCAGGCGACGTCGACCACGGAGGAGAGCTCAGACACGGCCAACGAACTCGCGCAGGATCTCGTTGAACTCGTCCGGACGCTCGAGGTTCACGAGGTGACCCGCGCCGAGCAGCTCACGGACGTCGAATTCGCTTACCTCTTCCGGAGAGACGTATGGATCGAACTCGCCGAGCACGAACTGCACCGGACCGGAGGACGCACGAACGACATCGGTGGAATCCTCCCGGTCACGAATCGCCGCGAGCGCGGAGACGAGCGCGTCGGCATCCCGGTAGACGAGTTGCTCGTCCGCCGCGCTCTCGTCGTGAAAGAGCTTCGGCAGCATCATCTGCCACAGTCCTTCGAGCCCTTCGTTGCGAATCAACTCGATCGTGTCCTCCCTGCCTGCGCGACGTTCATCCGAGTCCGCGTCAGGACGCGCGCCCACGAGCAACAGACCCCGCACCCGCTCGGGCGCGCGCCGCGCGAGTGCAAGCGCGCAGTAGCCGCCCATCGACGCGCCGACGACCGCGAGGTCGCCCTCCGTCTCGCCGGCGACCGAGCCGGCCCAGTCGTCCATCGTCTGCCCACGGCCGTACAGCCGCGGCGCAATCACCTCGTGCTCGGCGAGCGCCGCACGCTGTGGCTCCCACATCCGCTCGTCGAGGGGAAACGCATGCAGCAGCAGAACCTTCACAACGAGGCGACGACATCGAGCTCAGCGGCGATCGACGGCCGTCGCTCCAGGCGACCGACCCACTCCGACAGGGCCGGGAACCGTTGGAGGTCGACATCCATGCGATCGCGGGCGCGCAGGATCCACGGCGCGTACGCGATGTCGGCGAGGCCGAACTCCCGTCCACTCAGGAAGAGTCGCTCCTGCAACACGAGATCCAAAGTCGCGAGTGCGGCGTCGAGGCGTTCGCGCGCACCGTCGTCACCGCGCCGCAACGCGTAATACGGCCGCGAAAGCTCGTCGAACCGGAAGACCAGCATCCGACCGAGCGCACGTTCGGCAGCGTCGGCGGGCCAGAGTGGCGGATCGGGATAGCGCTCGTCGAGGTACTCGTCGATCACCGCCGACTCCGCGAGCACGAACGTGTCCTCTTCCAAGATGGGCACGCGTCCGAGCGGGTTCTTCTCGTAGATCCACCTCGGGCGATCATCGAGGTCGATCTCCACCGTCTCGTACTCGATGCCCTTCTCGGCGAGCACGATCCGGACGCGCGCGCAGTAGGGACAGCGGTCCGCGTCGTAGAGCGTGATCACCGATCGATCCTAGCCTCGAGCCCGAGCACGTCGGCGATCTGACTCAGCAGCTCGCGCGCAGGAGGAAGCTCCGCGGGTGACGACGCCACGCGTGCGACCGCGCGGACGCGCGCCGGATCTGCGCCGGTGAGGCGCGCGGCCAGCGTCGGATTTGCGGACAACGACAGCTCGTCGGCCTTGCTCAGCTCACCGTAGTACGTGGGCACCGAGAGGTACTCGTCCACCATGCGGCCGCGCTCGAACAGCAGGAAGCGCACGACCGCCTCCTCTTCGACCGCGAGCGCGACCGCGGGCACTCCCATACGCTCGGAGAGCTCGGCGCCGAGCCGGCGTTGAGCACTGCGATCGTGGTCGCAGAGCTCGTCGACGATCGTCACCCAGCCGCTGCGCGGAGATGTGATCTCCGTGTGCTCCGAACGTCCGAGCCTCGGCAGGAATTGCGTCACGGCCAGTTCGACGCCGGCCTCGTCGTCGGTCTGGACGTGCAGCGAGCCGAAGGATGGCGGACGCTCGTCACTGCTGAGCCGATCGGCAAGAGCATCCAGCGGCGCGACCATGAAGACGTCCATGGGCGTGAAACCGAGCCGCTCGTACAGGCGGCGCGCGTCGCTGTTCCCGATCAGCACCTCGAGGCTGACATGCGCGAGGCCGGCGGAGCGAGCAGGGTCGAGGATGCCTGCGAGCAGCGCCCGTCCGATCCCCTTGTTCCGTGCGTCGGGCCGCACGTAGATGTCGGTGACATGCGCGGTCCTCCGGCCGCGATCCCCGAGGACGCAGAAGACGAACCCGACGGCGCGGCCTTCCTCCTCTGCAATCAGGGCGACACCCTCGCGCACGGTCTGGGCGAGGTCGGTCCAGGCGTCGTCCCAGCTCTCCCGGAGGTAGTCGGGCTCGGGAAGCTCGGCCTCGAACTCGGTCCACAGCTCGTGGATGAGGTCCTGGTCGTTCTTGGTGGCGGGACGGATGTTCATCGGTAGCGGAGCGCGGCGAGGAGGTAGTGGGCGCTCAGGTTCTGGAACGGGTCGAACCGGACGCCCGCGGCACGGACGTCCGTCACGTCAGGGTAGAACGCGAGTACCGCCTTGCGCAGCCCGAGGTCGCCCGCGGGCCAGGCGTGGGGTCGCGCGAGGTGACGGGCGAGGAACCAGTCGGCGCTCCACTCCCCCAGTCCGCGGAGCGACGTCAACCGCGCCTCGACCTCGTCGTCGGGCAGCGTGTCGAGCTCGTCGAAGTCGAGGTCGGCGCGCGCGATGCCGAGCACGTACTCGGCCTTCCGGCGCGAGAAGCCGAGGGCGGTCAACTCTTGCTCCTCCGCACGCGCGACACGCTCGCGGGTCGGGAACGCGACGGCATGCTCGAAGGCGACTCCGAAGCGGTCGATGAACCGGCTGCGCACGGCGTAGGCGGAGTGCAGCGACACCTGCTGCGCCGTGATCGAGGACACGAGCGCCTCGAACGGATCGGGTGCGAGCGGCGGACGAAAGCCGGGAAGGAGCCGCACCGCGTCGGCGAGGACGGGATCACGCTGTGCGAACGCGAAGAACGGCGGCAGGTCGAACTCGAGGCCGAGCAACTTGCGGACGACGGGCGCGATCGCCTCGTCGAACGGCTCGACCTCCACGCCGCCCTCGGCCGGCGTGATTCGCACCTCACGTCCGTCCACGACACGGTGTAGGCCGCCCTCGTACCAGACGTTCGCGCGGTCGACACCCCAGAACGTGAAGCGGTCGAGCGAGCGCTCGAAGTCGTACGGCTGCGGGACAGCCAGGAGGCCCACGGGCCCAAACTAGCGTCCTACGAGAACAGCTCCCGAACGGGCAGCAACCGAGACCCGGACGGCGCCGACGCTGACGGCGCTCGTCGTGCCGCCGAGGCGATCCTCGAGCGACGTTCCGTCGGGGTAGAGGCGGCCGATGCGGAGGACGACCTCGCGAGTCGAGCCGCTCTTGTTCAACGCGACGATCACGGGCTTCGCGCCTCCGCCTGCCCGTGCGAACGCGTAGATCCCGGCGGCGTCGTCCGTGACCAGCTTCTCGAATGATCCTGTTCTGAGTGCAGGAAGCTCGTGGCGGATCCGGCTCAGCTTCGCGTAGTAGGCGATCATCGACGTGTCGGCCGGGCCATATGTGCTCGGAGCTCCACTCGCATCCGACCAGGGATACGGCGCCCGGTTGAACGGATCCGCCGATCCGAGGCCCGGCGCGTTGATCGCCGCCTCGTCGCCGTAGTAGATCATCGGCGCACCGAGATACGTGAACTGCATCAGCGCTGCGAGCGCAAGACGCTCACGTGCCTGGGTCAGGCCGTCGTCTCCCGGCTCCGTGAAGACGAAGAGAGCACGGTTCGTGTCGTGAGAGTCGAGGAGGTTGAACGCCGTCGCCGATGCCTGCGGCGGGTAGTCCTCGCGCACCGCGTGCAGAGCACGGTCGAGCTGCGTCGGCGTGCGCACGGGAATCTTGCCGGTCGAGTCGGCCCAGTCGCTCGTGCGGACGAAGCCGTCGACCGCGCGACGGAAGCGGTAGTTCATGACCGAGTCGAGCTCGTTCCCCAACAGGTATTCGCTCGCGTCCGGCCAGATCTCGCCGACGATCGCGGCGTCAGGGGCATAGGCCTTGACGTTGGAGCGAAAGTCACGCCACCAGCCGTGGTCGAGCTGATCGGCCGCGTCGAGCCGCCAGCCGTCGGCGCCGCGCTCGCTCCAGTGGCGGACGACGCTGTCGGGCCCGCGATAGAAGAAGTCCCGTACGAGCGCGCTCCCGTGCTCGAAGACGGGCAGCGTGTCGAGGGAGAACCAGCCGACGTAGTCGTTGCTTCCGCACGGCGTCGTGCTCGAGGTGAACCTGAACCAGCTTCTCCAGAGCGACTCCGGGGATTCGCAGGCGCCGAGGCTCGGGTAACGGTGATAGCGGTCGAAGTAGAGGCTGTCCGACGAGGCGTGGTTGAAGACACCGTCGAGGATGAGACGGATTCCCTCTGCCTTGGCAGCGGCCGCCAAAGAGGCGAACGCCGCGTCTCCCCCGAGCGCAGGGTCGACGTGGTGGTAGTCGTCCGTGTCGTAACGGTGATTCGAGCGCGCCTTGAAGATCGGGGTCATCCAGATCGCATCGACACCGAGCGATTTGAGGTAACCGAGCTTCTCCTGGATTCCCTGGAGATCCCCGCCGAAGAAGTCGCGATTGAAGACGCCCGTGCGTTGTGGGTCCTCGACCGGCTCGTTCCAGGTCTGATGCAGGACGGCCGGAGTGCTTCCGTAGAACGTCGGACACCCGGACGTGCCGCCGCTGCGACAGTAGTCGTTGCCCGGGTCCCCGTTCCGAAAGCGGTCGGGGAAGATCGAGTACACGACCGCGCCCTGGAGCCAGGACGGCGTCGTGAAGCGGGCGTCGTAGACGGTCAGCTGGAACCCCTGTGCGTCGACCGCGCTCTGTACGCCGGTTCCGCCCTGGTGGACGTCGTCGTCCGCCGACCCGAAGTCGTCGCCGTACCAGAGCACACGTTTTCCCACGCGGGCTCGGAAGACGTAACTCAGGATGGCCGGCTTGGCGGGCGTCCGCAGAGTGACGCTCCAGAGACGCCCGAGACGGTGCAGTGGCAAGAACGATCGCGTCTGCGTTTGCGCGGCCGGGTCCGCCGCGTCGACGCGAAGAGTGACGCTCAGTGCCTTTGCACCGGTGACACGAACGCTCAGTCGCACTCTCGTCCCCGTTGCGACAGCACCCCCGGGGCTGCGATAGCGCGGGTCGAACGTGTCGTGGAACAGTCGAGCGGTTGCAGCTCCGGCCGAGCCCGGCGCGACACAGGCCGCGACGAGCAGGACGAGCGTGAGCTTCTTCATCCGCCCTCGAGGCCGACGGCGGCGGGCGTCCCTCCCTGGCCGGCCGGAACGGCGTCGAGCTCGGGCCGCGATGCGAGCAGCAGCATTGCGTGACTCCAGGCGAGCGGCACGACCCAGGCGGGCTCGCCCCCGCCCGTGACCTGCTCGGGCAGAAGGCCGAGGCTCGTCTGCACACGCACCGCGTACTCGAGCGACCGCTCGAGCCCGGTCGTGTCTCCGACCTGACGGCACCAAAGCCCGAGCCACAGCGCCGCGAGCACCCAGTCGTTTCCGCCCGCGTAGGTGTCGCCGGCGTAGCGCGTAACGCCGTGCTCGACATCGCCGAGCTCAGCCTGGAGCGCCGCGACAGTCGCACGCATCCGTTCGCCGCCCGGGTCCACTGCCGCAAAGGGCCAGGCGAGGCCGAGCAGGGAGACGTCGAGGATCGGATCGCCGAGCGAACGGAGATAGCGGCCGTGGAAGTCGCTCCAGAGCTCGCGCTCGATCGCCTCGCGGACGACATCCGCCGATGCTTCGTACGAGTCGGAGAGGTGCGGCTCGTGCCTGCGCGCCATCGCCGCCGCGGCGCGCAGCCCTCCGTAGACCGCGGCGGCCGTGAAGGCGTGCCGTCCGTCACGTTCCTCCCACAGGTCGGCGGTCGCGCACGGGATGCCGTCCTCCTCGATCGTGCCGAGGAGGAATTCGGCTCCACGCCGAGCCGAGGGCCAGAGATCTGCGTCGAGCCGTTCGTCACCCAACTCGCGCCAGGCGGCCTCGTACGCGAACAGGATCGCCCCCGTTTCGTCGAGTTGATGCTTGCACCACGAGGGTGCGAGCGACCCGTCGGTCCAGTGACGCTGCAGCCAGAGTCCCTCGGGCTCCTGCGCGCACGGCAGCCAGCGCAACGCGCGGCCGGCGAGGTCCGTGCGCCGCGCGGCCAGAAACGCCAGCACGATGAATGCGAGGTCGCGTCCCCAGACGAAGCCGTAGCCCCCGGAATGCTCGAAGTCGGCATCGAGCTCGGGCGCGGCGATGACCGCACCCGACCTCCGATCGCTCAAGAGATCGAGGACGAGCAACGTCCGCCGATAGAGCGCAGCCAGGCCTTCTGGCGCAGCGACCAGCGGAGCCGCCGATTCCAGCCGGGCCGCATCGTGGCGGCGACGAGAGGCGAGCAGCTCTGCGAAGTCCTGTTGCAGCGCGGCGTCGAGCCTCGCCACGGCCTCGCGCGACGACGCGCCGAACGCGACCACTACCACGGCGGGACCGGAAAGAGGAGAAGCGATCCCTCCCTCGGCGCTGCCGAACCCATGCGAGAACGCCTCTGCGTCGAGCGCGCCGATCGCAAGTGCGACATCTCGCCGGTAGAACACGACGCGGTTGCCCTCGACGCTGGCCCCGATGAGCCGCGTCGAGCCGTCGAGGTCAGGGCGGCA
>WNGI01006192.1_pt1 | contig 10840 bp, 6 predicted proteins | sample 5400621 | NCBI WGS metagenome assembly WNGI01 (sample SAMN13153374, study PRJNA577476) | soil metagenome | isolation source: 20 cm soil or saprolite under Garry oak tree replicate 1 | place: USA:California | collected 2016-06-15 | reverse complement strand
TGGTCCGTAGGTACGTGATCCCTTCCCGATCGGCCATCTGCGCCACGAGCTTCGCGGTCTGATTGCCGTCCGAGGGGTAGAGGACCGTGCTGCCGAATACCGCGCGCATCATCGCCAGATCCTCGAGACCCATCTGCGAGGGGCCGTCCTCGCCGATCGAGACCCCAGCGTGCGATCCGACGAGACGGATCTGCGCGCGCGAGATCGCCGCCATGCGTATGAAGTCGTACGCGCGTGTGAAGAAGGCCGCAAACGTCGAGGCGAAGGGGACCAGGTCGACGACCTGCATGCCCACCGCCGCCGCGACCATCTGCTGCTCGGCGATGTACATCTCGAAGAACCGGTCGGGCGCCGTCTTCTTGAAATCTTCGGCGTGCGTCGAGTTGGAGACTTCCGCGTCGAGCACTACGACGTCTTTGCGCGCCGCGCCGAGGGCCGCGAGCGCCTCGCCGTAGGCCTTCCGCGTCGCGATCGGCTCGGTGTACGTCTTGAGCGCGAGCGACCCCGACCGTTGCATCGAGGGCCGGTCCCAGCGCTCGGGCTTCGCGACGGGGAACGTGCGCGAGCGACCCTCGCCGCCGAGCTCCGCGATCGCCTGCTTCGCCTGCTCGGGGTCGAGCGCCTTGCCGTGCCAGCCTTCCTTGTTCTCGATGAACGAGACGCCCTTGCCCTTCACGGTACGCGCGAGGATCGCGGTCGGCCGGCCGGCGACGCGCGCGCGGCTGTACGCGTCGTCGATCTCGGCGAGGTCGTGCCCGTCGATGACGATCGGATCGACCCCGAAGGCGCGGACCCGCGCGGCATACGAACCCATGTCCCACTCGAGCTCGGTCGGCCCGCGCTGACCCAGGCGGTTCACGTCGACGATCGCGGTGAGATTGGCGAGCCCTTCGTGCCCCGCATGATCGAACGCCTCCCAGATCGAGCCCTCCGCGGTCTCGCTGTCACCGACGATCACCCATACGTGGTACGGCGCGTCGAAGACGCGCTTGCCGGCGAGTGCGATGCCCACGCCGATCGGCAGCCCCTGCCCGAGGGAGCCGGTCGCGACATCGACCCACGGAAGGATCGGGGTCGGGTGGCCCTCCAGACGGCTGCCGAACTTGCGGAATGTCATGAGCTCGTCGTCGGTGACCGCTCCCGCGGCCTTGAACATCGCGTACACGAGCGGAGAGGCGTGGCCCTTGGAGAAGATGAGGTGATCGTTTGCCGGGTTGTCGGGCTGCCCGAAGTCGTAACGCAGATGCCCGGCGAGGAGGACCGCGATCAGGTCCGCGGCTGAGAGCGACGAGGTCGGATGGCCTGAGCCTGCCGCCGTGGAACATCTGATGCTGTCGATGCGCAGCTGCCGAGCGAGGTCTTTATAGGTCGCGAGCTTCGTGTCGGCCTTTACCTCGGTGGTCACGCGTCCACGGTACGCCGCCGGCCACGCGGGCGCGAGGTAGATCCATGGCGCCCCCCTTTGCGCATGAGCTGGAGGACGAGCAAGACCTCGGCCCACATCCGGTACGGGCGCCACCCATCAGCGATCCGCGCGACCTCGGCGGAATCGGGCAGCGCGCGCATGCCATACGCGCGCTGGACCGCGAGACGCAGCTGCTCGTCCCTCGTCACGTCGTCGACGATGCCGGCGCCGCGAAAGAGGATGCCCTGCGCGAAGAACTCGCCGATGCCTCGGAGTGCGCGGATCTCCGCCAGGGCGCGCTCGACCGAAAGGCGCCGCAAGTGATCGCGATCGAGCGTTCCCTCGAGCGCCGCATCGGCGATGCCGTGAAGGCGCACCAGGCGCTCCGGGTCGAGTCCACGAGCGACGCGCAGTCTGCGCAATTTTTGAGGACGAGGAAACGCGTAGAACGAACCACCGTCGATCGCGAAGCGATCGCCGTGTTCCTCGGCCAGTCTCGCGCGCGTCGCACGCGACTGAGCGATGGGGCGGCGGTGCGAGCGCCGGCGCCGTTCGCCTCTCCGACGATGCGCCCGCGTGGGTCCTGACGGAGGAGGACGGCGGCCGAGCTACACCAACCTTCGACCGGAAAGGGCCATCACGATGGCGTCCGCTTCGGAGAGTGGGCCGGGCCAGCCGCCAAAAAACTCGCGATGGGTCGCGAGAGCGAACGGACCCTTCGGTGTCATCGTGAATCGCCTCACGGGCCTCCGATTGTGGCGTACCGTCTCCGGCGGAGGGCGAACATGGACATAGGTCTGTACGGGCTCGGACGGATGGGCGGGAACATGGTCACCCGGCTGGCCCGCGGCGGTCACCGCGTGGTCGCCGGCAACCGCAGCCCCGAGCCGGTACAGGAGGCGACGACGCACGGCGCCGTCGCCTCGAGCTCGGTCGAGGACATGGTCAAAAAGATCAAGCCGCCTCGCGTGCTCTGGGCGATGGTGCCGGCCGGCGATCCCACGGAGCACGCGCTCGACGAGTTCGCGCGCTTCGCCTCGCCCGGCGACGTGCTCGTCGACGGGGGCAACAGCTACTTCCGCGATTCGATGCGCCGCGCCGACAAATACGGCGCGCTCGGATTCCGCTTCCTCGACGTCGGGGTGTCGGGTGGGATCTGGGGGCTCGAGAACGGCTACTGCATGATGGTCGGCGGTCCCGCCGACGCGGTCGCGATCGCGAAGCCCGCGCTCGACACACTCGCCCCGCCGAACGGCTGGGCGCATTTCGGAAAGAGCGGCGCGGGCCATTTCGTGAAGATGGTTCACAACGGGATCGAGTACGGAATGATGCAGGCGTACGGCGAAGGCTTCGAGCTGCTCCACGCGAGTGAGTTCGAGCTCGACCTGAAGAAGGTCTCCACGGTCTGGCTCCAAGGGAGCGTCGTACGGTCGTGGCTCCTCGAGCTCGCCGAGCGCGCCTTCGAGCAGGAGGGCAGCGACCTTCAGAACATCAAAGGCTGGGTCGAGGATTCGGGCGAAGGCCGCTGGACGGTGCTCGAGGCCGTCACGCACGGCGTGCCGATGACGGCCATCGCCCACTCGCTCTTCGCGCGCTTCGTGTCGCGGCAGGAAGACAGCTACGCGATGAAGGTCGCCGCCGCGCTCCGCAATCAATTCGGCGGTCACGCCGTCAAAAAGGAATAAGGCAGCTGGCCACCTCGACGCTGAATCCGCTGCGCGAGGGGCTTCGGCTCTCGCGTATCCCCGAGCCCTCGACGATCGTCATCTTCGGCGGCTCGGGCGACCTCGCGCAGCGCAAGCTCATCCCGGCCCTCTACAACCTCGCGCTGCAACGGCTCCTCCCAGCCACCTTCTCGGTGGTGGGCACCGCCCGAAAAGCGATGAGCCACGAGGAGTACCGCGAGGAGCTGCACACCGCCGTCGCGCAGTACAGCCGGACACGACCGTTGAACGAAGAGGTCTGGCGCAGCTTCGCGGAGCACCTGCACTTCGTGGCGGCCGCCGACGACGCCGGGTACGAGGAGCTCCGGCGCACGCTCGAGCAGCTCGACTTCGCCCTGGGCACGCACGCCAACCGGCTCTTCTATCTCGCAACGCCGCCATCCGCGTACAAGGCGATCGTCGAAGCGATCGGTGAGCACCGACTGCGTGGAGAGACCGGATGGGCGCGCATCGTCGTCGAGAAGCCGTTCGGTCACGACCGCGCGTCCGCTCTCGAGCTGAACGAGATCGTTCACACCGTCTTCCGCGAAGACGAGGTGTTCCGGATCGACCACTACCTCGGCAAAGAGACCGTCCAGAACATCCTCGTGATGCGCTTCTCGAACGGGATCTTCGAGCCGATCTGGAACCGGCAGTACGTCGATCATGTCCAGATCACCGTCGCCGAGACGATCGGCGTCGGGGAACGAGCGGGTTACTACGACCAGGCCGGCGCGATGCAGGACATCGTCCAGAACCATCTGCTCCAGCTCCTCGCCCTCGTCTCGATGGAGCCGCCTGCGGCGTTCGACGACAAAGCGGTCCGCGACGAGAAGGTGAAGGTGATGCGCGCGCTCCGCCGCATTGCGGGCGACGACCTGTCGATGAACGCGGTGCGAGGCCAATATGCGCACGGCTTCATCGAGGGCGACCCCGTTCCGGGATATCGCGAGGAGGCCGGCGTCGCGCCCGACTCGCGGACCGAGACGTACGTCGCGCTCAAGCTCTGGGTCGACAACTGGCGCTGGGAAGGCATCCCCTTCTACGTCCGCACCGGGAAGCGGCTGCCGAAACAGTCGACCGAGATCGCGATCCAGTTCCGGGTCGCGCCCCACCAGCTCTTCTCACGCGAAGCGCTGGCAGGCCTCGAGCCGAACGCGCTCGTCCTGCGGATCCAACCGGACGAAGGCATCTCGCTGCGGTTCGGCGCGAAGGTCCCGGTGCAGGGGATCCGCATTCGCGCGGTGAACATGGACTTCGACTACGGCGCGTCCTTCATGGTCGACGCTCCGGATGCGTACGAGACGCTCATCCTCGACGCGCTCCGCGGCGACGCGACGCTCTTCACGCGACACGACGAGGTCGACCAGCAGTGGGCTTTCGTCGACCCCATCATCGGCGGCTGGGCCCAGTCACCGGAGGGGCCCGCCCAATACGAGGCTGGGACGTGGGGACCGGCCGAGGCGGACGCGCTCATCGAGCGGGATGGACGGAAGTGGCGGAAGTCGTAGTGGTCGATCCGACGTTCTGGGGCGCGCGCCAGAGCGGCGTGGCTGCGCTCGAGCGCGAGCTCACGCGCCTCCGTCGCGCGCAGAGCGCGCACGCCCGCGAGCACGGACGCCCGATCGCGCGCGCGTCGGTCCTGAATCTCATCGTCTTCGCCGATCGCGAGGAGCACGCGCGCCGTGCGGCGCGAAGCATCGCCGACCTGGCACTCCGTCATCCATCGCGGGCGATCGTGGTGCTCGCGGATCGCGGAGCGCGCGAAGGCATTGAGAAGCGCATCGAGATGCATTGCCGGCTGCCGATCGCCGAGGGGGCGCGCCTCGTCTGCTACGAGCAGATCCTCGTTCGCGCGACAGGCGACGTCGACGACCGCCTGGCCTCCGCCGTGATCCCGCTTCTCGTTCCGGATCTTCCCGTCTTCCTGTGGTGGACCGGAACGCCGCGGCTCGGGTCGCGGTCGTTCGGCGATCTCCTGCGTCTCACCGATCGGCTCGTCGTCGACTCCGCGGACTTCGCGCAACCCCAAACGACGTTGCCCGTCATCGCGCGCATCTCCGACGAGGCACGCGGACGCTTCGGGCTTACGGACCTGAATTGGACGCGTCTCACACCCTGGCGCGAGATCGCGACAGCGTTCTTCGACGTGCCCGCCTGGCGGTTCTTTCTGGACGGTATCACCGGACTCCGTGTCGGTTTCGCGGTGGACATGGATGGTCGTGACATACATCCTTCGCAGGCGTTGCTCTTCGTGGGATGGCTCGCGTCGCGTCTCGGCTGGCGACCGCTCGAGACACTCGCCCCTTCGGAGGCCGGCGGACTTCTGTTCGCGATTGCGCGTCCCGACGGTGCGCGCGTCATGGTGCGCGTGCGTCCGCGGTTCGAGCGCGGGCTCGACGAGGGCGACGTCTCGGGGATCCGCATCCAGGCGATCAGCGGGCAACAGCTGGCGGAGTTCGTCGTGAAGCGCCAGCCCGATCCGCGCCACCAGACCGCGACGGTCTTCCTGGACGGAGAGCGCCGGTGGGAACGCACCATGCCCCTTCCGTCGCCCGCGATCGTCGAGCTCATTGGTGAGGAGCTCTCGATCCTCGGAAGCGATCGAACCTACGAAAAGGCGCTCGACACCCTTGTCGAGCTCGCCTAGAGGATTAGCACACAAGTTGCGGACAGGGGACGACATGGCCAGCGAAAAGACCGGCGATGCTCGAGCGCACGCCGCGCCGCGGCTCCTCGCCGCGCGGTATCGACTCATCGAGCGCATCGATGAGGGCGGCGCGGGCGAGGTATGGCGAGCACGTGACGAGAAGCTCGACCGCGACGTCGCGATCAAGCTCCTCGGCCCCGACGCGGACGACGCCTTTCGCGCGCGTTTCGCGGACGAGGCGCGCCGCGCGGCGGCGGTCGTCCACCCGAACGTCGTCACCGTGTTCGACGAAGGGCGGGACGGCGCTGACGCGTTCATGGTCATGGAGCTCGTGCCGGGCAAGACGCTCCGCGAGATCGTCGCCGAGCGAGGCCCGCTCCCCGCGCACGAGGTGGCTCGCCTCATCCGGCAGGTCGCCGCCGCGCTCGACGCGGCCCACGCAGCGGGAGTCATCCACTGCGACGTGAAGCCGGCGAACATCATCGTCGATCGGGAGGGCGTCGCGAAGCTCACCGACTTCGGGATCGCGCGCGCGGCGCGCGATCGTGACGAGCAAGAGCTCCTCGGAACCGCGCGCTACATCGCGCCCGAGCGCGTCGAAGGAGGGCCGGTCACGGCGCGCACCGACGTCTACGGTCTCGGTCTCGTCGCGTACGAGCTTCTCACCGGCCGACCCGCGTTCGACGGCGCGACGAGCGAAGAGCTCGTGCGCGAGCGGCTCGTCGGACCACCGCCATCGCTTCGGCTCGCGCGCGTCGGCATCGACGACCGGCTCGACGCAATCGTCGGACGCGCTCTCGCGACGCTGCCGGACCGGCGGTACGCGAGCGCCGGCGCCTTCGCGCGAGCGTTCTCGGACGTCGCCGACCGCGATACCGACCTCACCTCGTCGCTCGGGCCAGGCCGCGGGACCCGCACCGCGCGCACGTGGACGTTCCCGCGCTTCGACAGCAGTGTCGCGATCCTCGCCGTCCTCGCGATCCTGTTCGCGCTGTTCCTGTTCTTCTCGTCGTTCCAGCGAGGCACCCAGCCGACCGGCACCACGACCGCGCCGCCGAGCGCCGCCGCAGCAGAGACCCCGAACGTCGTCGGCAAGAAGCTCGGCGATGCGATCGGCATCTTGCAAGCGGCCGGGTTCGCGCGGGTCGCCTGGGACGTCGGCCAGGGGCCCGGCGGAGCATGCGCCGTGGTCCGCCAAGACCCGGCGGCCAGTACCACGATCGCGCGCGGCGCGACGGCGACGCTCTTTTACGTGGCGGGAAAGGACTGCACGAAGAAGGGAGACTAGGGCTGGGAGCGCAAACGGCGGCACGCACCGACACCGGACGAGTTCGCGAGAACAACGAAGACCGCTACCTCGTGCGCGAAGGCGGCAAGACGACGCTCCTCGCGGTGGCCGACGGCGTCGGCGGCGAGGCCGGGGGCGAGCTCGCGAGCGCCGCCGCGATCGACGCCCTCGCGGAGGGCTTCTTCGGGGCGGCAGCTGGCTCGATGGCGCCGGCGGAGGCGCTGGCGGCCGCGATCCGTGGTGCGAACGACGCGGTGCTGGGCGCCGCCGGCAAGAGCGGGCAGCCGCGCGCGGCGTCGACCCTGGTCGCGGCGGCCATCGCGGGTGGCTCCGCGGTGATCGGAAACCTCGGCGACAGCCGTGCCTATCTGCTCCGCGACGGAGACATCCGCCTCGTCACGGCCGACCATGCGGGCGAGTTCCAGAGCTCGATCACGAGATTCGTCGGCGACCCTCGCGGCGTGCAGCCGGACGTGTTCCTCGAGGCTCTCCGCCCGGGTGACCGTCTGCTGCTCTGTTCCGATGGACTCACGCGCCACGTCCCCGACGTCGAGATCGCATCGACGGTCCGACGTACCGATCTCGATCGCGCGGCCACCGCACTCATCGATCTCGCCAAGTCGCGTGGCGGCGAGGACAACATCACGGTCGTGCTCTACGCCGCCCGCCGCACGTTCGGCCTCGCCGACCTGCGCGACAACCTTGTGAACCTCGTCCTCGCGGTGTTGGTCGCGGCCGTCGTCGTGGGTGCGATCGCCGCCCTCGTCTTCGCTAGCGGCGCATACCCGATCGCGCGGTAGCGAGCAGCCGGGCAAATCGCGGCGAGCTGCTCCACGACATGAGCGCGGCGACAGCCGCTGCGACCACAAGCGCGAGAGCGAGACGGGCAAGGAGCGCGGATACCGAGAACGACGATCCGATCGTCGGATTGCAGACGAACGTGGGATAGAACGTGCACTCGTACGTCCACGTGGGAAGGATGAAGAACATCCCGGCCTGTGCGCCCGGAAACGGCTGTGCCGAAATGAACGGGTAGAAGTACGCGAACACGGCCGTCGCCAGGGCGAGATAGCCCACAACGAGGCGCGCTCGACCCGTCTCCCAGAGGTACGCGAGTCCGGCCGCGAGCGCGAGGAGATAGAACGGCAGCACGGTGAAGAAGTGATAGAAGAAGAGCACGCGTCCGATCGGGATCCAGGCGACGTACTGCACGAGGCCGGCGAAGACGACGATCGCGAGCGGGAGCGACCGCGCGCGGATCGCGGCGAGCGCGCACCACCCGAACGCGACGATGCCGGCCCAGAAGAGCGCGACGTTGCCGGCGTCGTAGATGTAGGCGTTGTCGCCCCCGCCCGCCGCCCCGAAGTACCAGTAGACGGGCTTCAGCACGAGCGGCCAGCTCCACCAGGGTGATCCCGCCGGATGCGGCGCGGTCAGCCCCGAGTGGTACCAGTACATCTGCTTCGTGAGCTCGATGAGGTCCCAGCCGTAGGGAATCGTTGGCCCTCCGAACCAGCGCACGTAGCTCGCGAGGTAGATGCCCGCGGGGATCACGGCGAAGGCTGCGAAAAGGAGGAGCGCGTTCAGCCCGCGCCGGGCGAAGAGGTCGAGCGGCCCGCCGGCCCCGGGATGTCCCCGCTCGTAGGCGCGCGCGGTGACGGCGATCGACGCGATCAGCAGGCCGACGAGCGTGTACGCGCCGGCCCACTTCGCCGCGAGCGCGAGTCCGAAGAGCACGCCGGCGATGACAACGTCGAGCGTCGCCCAGCGTCGCGGTCGATGAGCCGCGATGACGAAGTACCATCCCGCGACGATCAGCGTCGCGACGTAGATGTCGTTCATTCCGATCCGCGCCTGAGTGAACATCGACCCGTCGATGACCACGGCGAGGCCGACGAGGCCGGGGAGTACCGCCGAGGCGAACAGCCGCCGCGCGAGGAGCACGAGAAAGAAGGCGAGGACCGCGGCGAACACGAGCCCCGGCAAGCGCCAGGCAAGCGCATGACGGCCGGTCTCGATGAGATCGGCGCCGCTCGCGCCTGCGACGACCAGCCTGTCGCCCTCTCCGTCGACGCCGAGCAGAGTCCCCGTCACCGGGATGGAGGCGTACGGCGACGACCCGTGCGTCTCGACGACCACGACGCGTCCCTCGTCGAGCGCGTAGAGGAAGTCCGTGCGCGGAACGGTCGCGAGCGCGGTCGCACCGCTGGAGAAGCTGCCGGTGCGCGCATTCGCGAGGGAGACCGCGTCATGCGAGCCGCTCTCCAGGTCGAACACGTCGAGTGTCGGCCCGTCTGCGCGGGCGACGAAGACGCGGTTCGGGCCGAGCGCATAGGCAATCGCCGTACCGGGGCGTCCTCCGGTGAGGGCGCGCGCCTCCTGCCCGGTGTCCGCCGAGATGACATGCACGATCCCTTGCGGGTCGAGGACGTAGAGCTCGGTGCCGTCCGTCTTCGCGGTGACGGCGACGGTCGCGATCGGTACGAGCAAAGGCTCCGCGTCGAGCGTCGTGTAGATCGCGAGCGAGGTCGGGCCGCCGACGATCACGCGGTCGCCGGCGAGGGACAGCGAGCGCGCCCCGGAGAAAGGCAGCTTCACCTGCTGGAGCGGGGTGTTGCTGGGGACGCCGGCGATGGGGACGACGACAAGCGCGTCGCCCGTCATGGCGATGATGCGATCGGCCTGGATCGCCAGCGCTTTGGCGTCGATGCCCAGCGCGCGGCTGGCCGCCGCACCGCCGCGCGGCTCCACGACCAGCTCATTGTTTTCGGTGACGGATACGCGAGTGCCGTCGTTCCCAACCACGAACGCGGTCGGCTTCCCCTGCGGTGGGACGGGCTCGTGGCCGACCACGCGATCGTCGCCGAAAGCCAGGATGCCGAGGGCCATGATCTCTTTGGCGAGGTGCGGATGCGTCCATTCGTACGGCTCGCGCTGCGCGAGGAGCTCGAACGCGGTTCGGGCGTGGTAGACCTCGTCGAAGTACATCTCGCGCGGCCAGTCGAGGCGGTACCCGCGCGACGCGAGGACCGCCAGAGCGACAAGCGCGGCGACGGCGACGTCGCGACGCGCCGGCAGCCGACCCGGACCGAGACCGGCGGGAAGGACCCATGCGCGCTGCCTCGGCACGCCGACGCCACTCCACGCCGTGTCGCTCTCGAGCCGGGCGTCGCCGCGGACCAGGCGCCACACCAGGTAGGCGACAGCTCCCATCATCACGAGAGCGATCCCGATCTGCCCCGCGCGGCTGAAGACGGTCGCTTCGATGATCTCGGGAACGCGGAGATCCACGTACTGCTGGTATCGCGTGAACGCGTAATAGAGGGACAGCGCGAAGGTGAGCGCGAGGACGACGTAGGGCACCAGCACCCGTTTGCGTGCGGCGGCGAGCGGCAGCGCGAGCGCGAAGACCGGAAAGAGGTACCGCTCGTGCGCGCGCGTCGGTAGGAAGTAGAACGCGAGGCCCGCGAAGACCGCACACGCGAGAAGCGTTGCGGTATCTCGACGCCACCAGAGCGGAATCGCCGAAACGACGAGGCCGACGACCAGCAGGACCCCGCCCCAGAAGAAGAGACCCGTGTCCGGCTTCCAGAAGTCGAAGAAGACCGACCATGCGTTGAACGCGTAGAGCGACGTGTACGGATAGGTCTCCGATGCGCTGCGGACCAGCTGAGCGAGCTCGGAGACGATGCGCGTCGGATCGAGTCCCCAGAACGGAACGCACAGCACGTATGCGATCGCGGCGGCGGCACCGATCGAGGCGCCGAGCGGGCGCCACCGCGCCTCCCGGATGA
>WNGI01009151.1_pt1 | contig 10841 bp, 6 predicted proteins | sample 5400621 | NCBI WGS metagenome assembly WNGI01 (sample SAMN13153374, study PRJNA577476) | soil metagenome | isolation source: 20 cm soil or saprolite under Garry oak tree replicate 1 | place: USA:California | collected 2016-06-15 | reverse complement strand
ATATCAAAGAAGGCGTTTAGTACATCGAGGTAGCTCTCGCCAGGCACACAAAACACACGGTCGACGCCGTGCACGCGCAAGGCGTCGGCTAGAATGCGTCCTCCGCTGCGGGGGGTAATCGTCGGACCAGCATCATGGTTATCGACCTCATCGGGTCGCGCCTTCACCTGCTCGATCATCAGCTTCGAACTCCTTGCTAAGCGTTTCCAGAAGTGCGCCGGTGACAACCAAACTACGGGTCGCGCGTCTACAAGCCGCCTCCATGCCTTGGAACGGGACTGTTAACTCACTGTGACAGGGCGGAGTATGAATCGGTGAACTCTCTGCCATCAGCGTCACTTCGTCGCTTTTCTGACATTACTGGGCAGCCGGACGTGCAACCACCATGAGCATGAACGTGTCAGGCTTCCTTGTTGGGCGCGCCGTGGATCCGGGCTTGGGCTCTTCAAATTCAGCGGTCGGTAAGTAGAATGCGTGGGTCATGGAATCGTAGCCCATCGTGGCTGCGCCTTGAGCCGTTTTCACGGTTTGCAGAATTTCAAATTTTCCAGGTGATGTCTCGCCAGCTACCGCGAGTGAGCCGTCGCGGCAGCTCGCAAACAGTTGGTCGCCGTCAATTTTCGTGGCGTCCACACTCTCGCCAATCGGCAAATCCGCCAGGACCTTGCCGTCGTCGGTGCTCATCACGATCAACTTCTGCGGTTTTCGACATCCGATGACGAGGCGGTGTTTTTTCGTGTCAATCGACATCCCCACAGGCAAACCACCAGGGGCGACAGGCCAGCGCGCGATTACCTTCCTGGCCATGATATCGACGACCGCCACTTCGTTCTTGTTCATAAGATTGACATAGACTTTGCCGGCGCCATCCGACGCAAGGAATTCTGGTTCTCCCCCCAGATCGATCGGCGGGTCGATCTTTCCGGTCGTGGGATCGACGTCGGGCTTCAGAGACATCAGGAGTTTATTGTCACCTGACACAACCAGGACGCGGCCGCTGGCGGGGTCGAAGATGATACCGTCGGCGTCAGGCTGCGCGACGATCGTGCCTAAAATTGCGTTCGTCTTCAGATCAAAAATTACGACGGCGCCGTCGCCGCCACCATCGCTGATGAACCCGCGTCCTGCTTCAGGAACGATCGCGACGCCATGAGCATTTTTCTGGCCGGGTAGGTCCGCAATAATCTTGCCGGAAGTCCCGTCGATCACCATCGTGTGCGTGGTTCTCGGAACGTAGAGCCGATGTGTCTGCGGGTCGACGGTGAGATAGTCCCATCCTCCCTCTCCGCCGATATGAAATGTTTTTGCGACACCCCAATTCGCAGGCTCCATAGCAAGGAGGACGGTCGCGAATAGAACGAAGGTAAAGGCCGTAACGGCTGATTTCTTCATACGTATATTCTCCCTAAAAAGTTCCGCCCCAAACTATGGGTGGTAGTACGCGAGCTGGTGCTCGCGGTTGTTCCCCTTATGGCTATGCGCCGTGCTTGCGTCGAACCTGAATCTATCCACAAAAACCCCCGATTCGTATCGGGACGGTAATATGCGTCACCTCAAGTTGTCAATCATATTCTTGGTTTGTATGACAAGTTAATTCAACATTGGGTTTAGTGTCCATGCTAATTGAGTCGGATGGGCCCCCTAGCTTATCTGGTCTACAACTTGGATCAGGGCGCGGATATAGCCGAAACAAAAGGCGAAAGACTGCTGGCCGCCGGGATCATCGGCAACCTGAGGCACACTCTTTGTAAACCTGGATGGCCTTCACGAAGTCAACATCACCTTCATCCGGGTATACTTCGACGAAATCGTCGCGATGGCCGCGAATATTTCGGAAGTGCACATTGAATATCTTCTTCCGCAAACCGAAGTAACGGATCACGTCAAAAATCTCCTTGCCTGGGTCCTGGAGCATCTCGGATACCGTACCTTGGCAGAAGTTGAGTCCGTGATAGGGACTCTCCTTGATGGAGATGAATTTCTTCAGGCCATCCACCGTCCCAAGCACGCGGTCAACACCCTGATAGCCTTCCGGCGGCACGCCGGGGTCTTGCGGGTGGCAGGCCATACGGACCTTGTACTCTTCAGCGACCGGGATCACACGCTCGAGGAAGTAATTGATCCGCTCCCAAAACCTATCAGCCGTCACGACGCCCGCACGGGTGAGCGGCGTTGCGGGATGAGCCGCTTTAAGATTCCACGCGCTGTACATGGCGTCACCCCGACCCGGCACACGGCTGGTACGAAGAACACCCAAGATACTCATGTTATACTTAACCCCTGGCACGCCCGCCGCTGCGCAATTCTTAATCATTGTCTGAATCGCCTCGATATCGCGATCACGCTCAGGGCTGTCCGCAAGCATGATGGCGGGATGCGGTTCGCGGTCGATATGGCTTGATGCCAGAATCGGCGGAGTTACAAGGTCATAGCTGATTCCGTTCTTCTCCGCCACATCGCGAGCGCGTTTGAGCTCGTCCACGGTGGCGTACAGGCGTCCATCCGCAATCGGCGGCGGACCACCAACATTCCCAAGGCCAAAACGCGCCAAGCTTTTCAAGCGCGTATCGTCCATCTGTGTCTCGGTTCCAAGCTTTAGTAAACCTTGCTTGGATGGTGCTGCGGGCGCGATGTCCATGCTCAGTTTATTGGAGAGCGCCACCGCGACGGCACCGGATGAGGAGATAAACTGTCTTCGATTCATTTGTGGGACCTCCCGCAATGCAGAATAGGACCAGGCACACGACAGAAGGTCGTCGTCTGCCCAGCAGAGCTCAAGCAACTCCCGCAGACGCACTAACGATAGAGCTACTTTGCCGGTCCGTGCCCTGTCGGCCCGTAAGACACACGCTGCGTCCTAGTCTTCAGATGTCAGACGTCATATATCATACAACTTGATCGGCGTCATCCCCGTTGCTAATTTTACTTGTAGGGCAAACAGCGAATTTGCTTGACAACATCAATGGTGGATATTACCGTGTGGCGAATTAGGGACGAGCTGGTGGGGTCTGAGGTGAGTTTTGCGCTGGATCTAGTTTTGGGATAAAAAAGAAAAAATCCATTAGCTTTCAGACGGGAGGCACTTTCATGTTTTCTTCCAAGAGTTCGAGAAAGGTTACTATTAGTTTTATCAACCTGGGCCTGGTTGGCTTGACCCTGTTGCTGATTACGGCTTCGATCTGGGCGCAGGTGGCCGGTGCGAATCTCTCCGGTACCGTAACTGATGCGTCAGGGGCCACGATATCTCAGGCCCAAATTTCCATTAGGAATCTGGCAACCGGGATTACTACTTCTGTTCCCTCGAGTGCCGGTGGCTTTTACACGGCACCAAATCTGCTCCCAGGAAATTATGAAGTGAGAGCATCTGCGGCCGGTTTCTCAACTGAATTGCGAAGCGGGGTCACTCTGACCGTCGGGGCTCAGCAAGTCTTGAATTTCGCTCTGACAGTTGGACAGATGACGCAAACGGTCGTAGTCACTGAAGCAGCTCCCACCGTCGATCTGGGCTCGGCCACCATCAGCGCTACAGTCAACTCCACTACGGTTGTGGAGATGCCGCTAAACGGGCGGAGTTGGACTGACCTCACATCCCTTCAGCCCGGTGTCAATGTGATTCCGACCCAACCAACCTTTCAAGGTGGTGTGGACCGGGGAAACCGTGGGTTTGGAATTGAATTGACTATTTCCGGTGGCCGGCCGGTCCAGAATAATTACCGTCTGAACGGCATCAGCATGAACGATTATGCGAATGCCGGGCCCGGCAGTGTGGTCGGTGGGAATCTGGGCGTGGATGCCATCCAGGAGTTTTCGGTCTTAACCACGAATTACTCAGCGGAGTACGGCAAGACGTCGGGCGGGGTTGTCAATGCCATTTCGCGCTCAGGAACGAATGGGTTCCATGGAAACGTCTATGAGTTCCTGCGCAACAGCGCCCTGGATGCCAGAAACGCGAAGGACGCTGAGGGGCCAGTTCCGGCCTTCAAACGCAATCAATTCGGAGCTTCGGGGGGTGGGCCGATCCGAAAGGACCGCGCATTCTTCTTCGTAGACTACGAAGGGATCCGCCAAGCAAAAGGGGTCACACTAAGCGGGGAAACACTTACCCAGGCGGCGCGCACAGGGAATCTTTGTTCGGTTCCAGATGGCTCCGCCACTTGTGTGCCGAGCTTGGCTACGGTGACAGTGGATCCGTCCGCACAAAAATATTTTACATTCTTTCCGATACCCAACGGCGGCCTAGTGCCAAACACCGGTGGAAGCATAGGGTTTTTTAGCTTTCCGTCAAACCAACGTCTCACTGAAAACTTCCTAACCACTCGGGTGGATTTCAAGATGTCGGAGAGAGACAGTATCTTTGGAAGCTACATGATTGACAGAGCGCTGTTTTCTGGGCCTGACTCACTGGACCAGGTCCTTAATGGCAACAAAACGGCGCGCCAGCTCGTGACGATCGAAGAAAATCATGTCTTCAATCCCAATCTAATCAATACCGTCCGGATTGGCTACAACCGTGACGCTGCGAATGCCTTTTATACTCTTTCACCTATCAATCCGGCGGCGGGGGATCCGTCCCTAGGTGGCTTACCGGGAGCGAACGCTGCTGGGGTGACCTTTGGCGGGAATGTTACTCCCTTCGCTGGGGGTTTCAACCGAGGACCGGGGACTTTCTATCCTTGGAATTCGTATCAGGCCTATGACGATGCCTTCCTCACACGTGGAGTTCACTCTTTGAAATTCGGCTTCGCTGTCGAGCGAATGCAATTGAACGAGAAAGCTAATGCTGGCGGATCAGGTCAATACACTTTCGGCGGCCCTCTCAACGGCATTAGGAACTTCCTCATCAACAAGCCGGGGCGACTCACTGCGCTTTCGGGTAGCGCGTCAAGGGATTTGCGACAGACTATCTTTGGCGGATACGTACAGGATGATTGGCGTTTTCGCCATAACCTAACAGTAAATCTGGGCCTGCGCTATGAAATGGCGACCGATGAAACGGACGCCTTCGGAAAGCTCTCGGTCTTGCAGAACTTCTTCACAATTCCTCCGACTCCCAAGGTGGATCCCACGTATCATGGCGGCCCGCTTTTCCGTAACCCTACCCATCGCAATTTCGAGCCACGAGTGGGTTTTGCTTGGGACCCTTTCAGCCACGGCAAGACCGCGGTGCGCGGAGGATTTGGGATGTTTGACGTGTTGCCGCTAATTTATCAAAACTTTAACCCTCAAAATCTTGCGGCCCCAATCACCCAAAGGAGCATAGTTGGATCCCCTCCGGCTGGGTCGTTTTTTAACTCGGCAGCAGTTCTTGCGGGGGCACCAGGCCGCTTTACCGGTTGGTACGCCGAACAAAATCCGCATCGAAGTTACGTCATGCAATGGAACTTAAACGTGCAGCAACAAATCACTCCTACCTTGACAACGATGGTCGGCTTCGTCGGTTCGAGGGGCACACACTTGCCTTTCTTCCTAGATGACGCCAACATAGTCATCCCTACACTTACATCAGCTGGTTACGTCTGGCCGTCGCCAATAGGCAGCGGAAACCCAGTCAACAATAACGGCCTCGGCTCGACCCATGCGATTTTCTTTCAGGCCAATTCCTTTTACGATGCCTTGCAGACAGCAGTCTCTAAGTCAATGGGCCATGGCTTGCAATTTCAAACCTCATTCACTTGGGGGAAGAGCATTGACACTAGCTCCGCTTCCGGACTGGGCGATCAATTCGGAAATTCGGTTTCCAGCATGGATTGGTTCGATCAAAGATTGACCCGCGCCCGATCAGACTTCAACGTCGGGCGGACGGTGAACGTCAGCGTCACGTGGAAGCTCCCCACTACTAAGTCGCTCCCTGGACCTGCAGCCTTTTTAGCCAACGGCTGGGAATTGGGAAGTATTTTCACGGCTAGCGACGGTGTGCCGTTTACCCTGACCTGGGGGACGGGCGACGACCCTGCGGGAACCGGGTCCGGCGACGATTACGCCTTTCCGGATAGGTTGGGGGGCTCCGGATGCGCGACGCTCACCAATCCTGGGAACCACGCCAAGTATATTAAAACCGAGTGCTTCTCTATCCCCACGGCGCCCAACGCCCAATTCTGGGCGGCGAACTGCGATCCGGCACCCCCCACTTTGGGAGGCCCAGTAGATCCCGCTTCGCTCCAATGTTTCAACAAGCGGGGCACAGCCGGCCGTAACATCATGGACGGGCCGGGCTTGTTGAACCTGAATTTTTCCGTGAATAAGGACAATTATATCAGACGCATCTCTGAAACTTTCGACGTGCAGTTCCGGGCGGAGATGTTCAACATTCTAAATCATGCCAACTTCCAGCCGCCGCATACAGCAAATGGGGAAGCGGACGTCTTTGATTCAACCGGGGCACTGAACAGCTCCGTAGGCGTCCTTACCAGGACCAGCACCGATGCACGAGAGATCCAGTTCGCGTTGAAGCTTATTTGGTAGTGCCGAAGGACAGCAATGCTGCCAGAGGGGTCCGTGGTCATGCGCGCTGTTAGATCGAGGAAGCGTATTAGGTATTTTCCGCAGAACTTGCCGCGAGCATCCGGTTCGGTCGCCGCCGGGTGCTCGCGACCAGAACTTTAGGAAAATTCGAGCGATACGGTGTACAAAAGGGTCTAATGATGTGCGCCCTATCAAGGCACGGTGCTGCGAAGTGCCCAAGTTTCAGACTAGCGAACTTGATACAAGGCAATGGAATGGCATAGCGATACGACCAGTAACCCACCTCGCCTGGGCGCTGCCGGTTGGGAGATTCTGGTTACGCCATTCCAGTTGAGTCTCGGACTAATATACCCGTCATTCAGGAGAAATGATGAGATTGGAAGAAGTACGAAGCAGGCTTCGCGGCGTAATCGCGTTTCCCATTACTCCCTTTAAGCCCGACCTATCCTTGGACATCCCTGGATTGAGGAGAAACCTCCAGCAACTTATGCAACATCCGATCGCCGCAATAGTCGCTGCGGGCGGCACGGGCGAAATTTACTCATTGACGCCAAGTGAGCACCAAGAGGTGGTGAAAACGACAGTCGAAGAAGTGCGGGGACGAATTCCGGTGATTGCCGGGACTGGGTTCAACCAACGGATGGCGGTCGCCTTCGCGCAGGAATCGGAACGAGCTGGCGCGGACGCCATATTGGCACTGCCTCCCTATTATCCGAACGCCGATGAAGAAGCGCTGGCAGAGTATTACGCCGCGATTGGCGGTGCGACCTCCCTGGGGCTCTTTGTCTACAGCCGGGACTGGGTGAGTCCGGGGCCGGCCTGGGTGGAACGCCTCGCGGCAAAAATTCCCACACTGATCGCCTGGAAGGATGGACAAGGCGATATCCGACGCTACGAACAGATAATGAACCGGGTCGGTGATCGACTTTATTGGATCGGCGGTGTGGGCGACGATTGCGTTCCCGCATACTACAGCATCGGAATCAGGACGTATACGTCCAGCATTGCCACGATCGCGCCGAGGCTTTCCTTGCAACTTCACGAAGTGGCCTCTGCTGGCGATACAACCAAGCTCATGAAGTTGATGAACGACTACGTGATTCCACTTTATGCGTTTCGCGCCCGACGAAGAGGGTACGAGGTTTCTGCTATGAAAGCGATGATGGACTTGGTGGGTCTCGCTGGCGGTCCAGTGCGACCACCCCTTCCCAACTTGCGTCCGGAAGAGATCACAGAAGTCAAAGCCGTGCTCGAGCATTGGAGCCCCTTTTTGAAGTAGCGAAAGAGCGGCTTCAGTAGGGTGATTTTCTTCGAACCGCATCCTCAGCTCATGTGGATGATCAAATCGGAGCCGGCTGGTGATTCGCCTCGAGGTTCGATAATTGATTGAAATTGGGCAGCAACTGGTTCTGTCACCTAATATCCCAGCTTCTTATCGACAACGTTGAGCAATTGCTCGTCCTTCTGGAATCGTTCATATTGTGCGATGAAGAGCTGCATCGCTTGGTCGAGCCAATCGGGCGTATGGTCGGCGCAGTGCGGAGAGAGCAAGACGTTCTCCAATTTGTAAAAGAGGTGGTCGTCGGGCAATGGTTCATGATCGAATACGTCAAGCGCGGCGCCTTTGATTTTGCCCGCGGAAAGCGTGTCGATCAGCGCCCACTCATCGATTACTGGGCCTCGGCCGACGTTGATCACGACCGCCGATCGCTTCATTGCCGCGAACTCCGGTTCGCCGATCATTCCGAGAGTTTCTGAAGTCAATGGTGCAGCTACGACCATATAGTCGCAGCGCGAAATCATCTCTGTGCGCTGCTCCGGACTGTAGAGTTGATCGACAAGTCTGCCTGCGCCGCGCGGTGTAGATATATGCCGTTTGACGGCTAGGACTTTCATCCCGAGAGGCCGCACCCTTGCAGCAATGGCTCGGCCGATGTCGCCGTATCCAATGATTCCGACGGTTTGACCCGATACAGGCATTACTTCGAAGGGTTCCCAGATCCCAGCCTTCTGATTGCGAATCATGCGGCGAAAGTCTTTCGCAAAATACAAGATCGCACCAAGCACAAACTCGCCCAAAGATGCACTAAATACTCCAGTCCCGTTCGTCAACACTACGGGACTTCCGATTATTTCCGGGAACAGCGTTCTCTCCAAGCCTACAGAGCGAGAATGAACCCAGGAGAGATTTGGACACAATTCGAACACTTTCCTAAATAGTGTAAGAGATCCCGACCAATTGAAGAGCACATTGGCGTGCGTAGCTGCTTGCTCAAACACATTTACGGAATTCCCGGCGACAATTCTCACTCCCGAAAGCCGTTTTTTCAGCGCACTAACTTGCGGCTCAGCTGGCTCAGCCAGGACCAGAATTGTATCGTTCGTCATAAGGATTGGAGCAGCAGGGTGGTCATTGCACCATTTTCCGACGGAATTTAGCCAACATGAGGAGCGAAAACTACACATCGGACACTTACAAATACTACAATGCAACTGCTAACTGAGAATCATCCACGCAGTAGTCCGAGCCATTAGCGTTGGGCCAACACTCCGTCCCGCACACGCCATAGCGAAAGCGGATTGGCGTCTTGCAACTCAACGGGCAGCAGAGATTTAGGAACATCCTGATAACAGATTGGTCTGAGAAATCTTTCGATCGCCGTCGCACCTACTGATGTGGCGCGAGAGTCAGAGGTTGCCGGAAAGGGACCTCCGTGCACCATGGCGTAAGACACTTCCACACCAGTAGGAAAACCATTAACAACAATTCGGCCGACTTTACGTTCTAGGACGGGCATCAGTCTGCGGGCAACTTCAACATCGTCATCTTCCATGTGGATTGAAGCAGTCAATTCTCCTGAGAGATGATCGGCCAACGCCAGCATTTCATCGGAGTTGCGGCAGGACACCAACAAGGATGCTGGACCGAAAACCTCATCATGCAAGTGGGGGACTGCCAAAAATTGCTTCGCATCAGTAGAAAATAATGCTGCTCGTCCAGCGCACGCTCCGTCCCCGGGCTGTCCTTCAGCGAGCGTCTGCACTCCGTTGGTAGTGGCAAGCCGCTGCAAGCCGCTGCGATAAGCTGCTTGGATACGTGGTGTCAGCATGGTTCCAGAACCCTTGGCCAATACCTTTTCCGCCGCCGCGCGGCGGAATCGTTCCCAATCAGGGCTTTCCAGCGCGATTGCCAGCCCCGGGTTGGTGCAGAATTGGCCAACACCTAGAGTCATTGAGTCCACGAAGCCTTGCGCCAGCTTTTCGCTGCGGATCGAGAGGGCTCCCGGTAAAAGAAACATTGGATTGATGCTGCTCATTTCGGCGTAAACCGGGATCGGAACAGGACGATTCGAGGCGATTTGCATAAGCAGGGTGCCAACCGGCCGTGATCCGGTGAATCCCACTGCTTTGATCGCCGGATGGGACACCAGGGCCTTACCAATTGCGGAACCTTCGCCCATCAGTAGTGAGAACACTCCCTCGTGCAAACCGCAAGCAGCGACAGCGTGTTGGATAACGCGACCAACCAATTCAGATGTGCCTGGGTGTGCGGGGTGCGCTTTAACAACAACAGGACACCCTGCAGCAAGTGCGGAGGCGGTGTCGCCTCCCGCAACGGAAAAGGCAAGCGGGAAATTACTGGCGCCGAAAACGGCCACAGGTCCCAGAGGTATTTTACGCAGCCGCAAATCAGGCCGAGGTTGTGGCGTGCGATCTGGAAGAGGTGAATCTAGTGTCGCGCCAAGCCAGCGACCATCGCGGACCACTGATGCGAACAGCTTTAGCTGGCCAACGGTTCGGGCGCGTTCTCCTTCCATGCGGGCCCGAGGCAAACCAGTCTCGGCGCACACCCGCTCGATTAGCGTTTCGCCGAGACCGAGAATTCCCTGACCAATTGTTTCCAGGAAGCCAGCGCGGAGGGCCAGAGATGTGGCTCGATATGTGTCGAACGCTTCCTGCGCCAGCGAGCAGGCATGATCAACTTCGGTCACAGCCCCTCCGCCAAACGAGGGTTCGAGCTCTGTGCCAAGGGCAGGATCTAGAGCGCGAACATTGCTCTCATGCCCGCGCACCGCGTGCTTGCCAATCAACATCTCACCTGTAATGTTCATTTCTTGAACCTCATATATTTTCGATGGACTGCCGCGGTAGATCTCCTCACTCGAAAATCAGTGAGTTAGACAAAACACCCTGTCGAAAGGCCAAGGAACAGGTTACTGCTTCCCACTTTGTTTCCACTTTTCGTAGGCGGCCTTGGTCGCGTCGTTTGGCGGATAGGTCCCCGGAAGAGAAGATCCTTCTCGAATGAGCGTCGTAAGGAAGCCTTCGAGCTGTTCCTGTTCGGCGGCATCAGCGGCAACTTCAATTGCCAAATGCCT
>WNGI01026753.1_pt1 | contig 10843 bp, 10 predicted proteins | sample 5400621 | NCBI WGS metagenome assembly WNGI01 (sample SAMN13153374, study PRJNA577476) | soil metagenome | isolation source: 20 cm soil or saprolite under Garry oak tree replicate 1 | place: USA:California | collected 2016-06-15 | reverse complement strand
AGTTACTGTTGGTCTCGCACAGGTTGCTATTGTCAACCGGTTCGTGGGACTAAACTGGGTCGCGCCGTCCAACTGGGTTTCGAGTCCGCCTACAGGCATCATTCCACTGAATCCAGTGCTATACGAGAACACCATAACGTTGAATCCGGCCAGCGTGGCTGGATGCACATCCGCATACCCGACCGGCGGATACGACTGCTAGAAAACGGCAAGCCTCAAATAAACCCCCTCCTTTTATTTTTCTCTTGAACTAGGCTTGAGTCTCCGCTCATTCCTTATGAAGCGTGTCATCTACACAGTCGTCCTGATCTTCTTCGTAATCATTCTCAACTGGATTATTTTCGAGGCGATGCCCGGCGTAAACGGTGCTCTCTATGCCGTACTCGGCCAGTCTGGGCGACTGCCTCCCGGCGAGTACCAGCGCCAGCTCGACCTCTACGGCTTGAACAAGCCCTACTGGGTACAGTTCTACGACTATGTCAGGAACATGCTAACGTTTCAGTTCGGATTCAGCTCCCGCAGCAACCTCGACGTTACGTCTGAAATGATCCAGTCGGGACGACTCGTCAACACTCTCCTACTCCTAGGCACATCCACAGTGATGGCGCTGATAATCGGAACAGTCGCAGGAGTCTTTATCTCGAGACGGCGAGGGTCGACCGTGGACACTTTCGCAACCACCACATCCCTCGCTACACTGGGTCTTCCAGTCTTCTTCACCGGGACACTGCTCATCTACGTTTTTGCCGAGGCGCTAAACTGGTTCCCATCCGGAAGCAACTACCCACCCGCCTGGGACAACTTGGGATACCCGACATGGTGGGCCCAGATTCCTGTCCGTCTGGAATATCTCTTCCTCCCAGCACTGACCCTCACGATCTTCTCCTTGGGAGCCTTCCTATTGTTGACAAGGGCGACTATGCAGGAGGCACTCAGCGAGGACTATATTGTCACGGCGAGGGCTAAGGGTCTAACAGAGCGAGCGATTCTTTTCAAGCACGCTTTCAAGAACGCTTCCCTTCCACTCATCACCAATGCAGCCCTGTCTTTTGCATTCATACTCAGCGGTGCCATTATAACCGAGACTATTTTCGACTGGAACGGACTCGGGCTCTGGCTCTTCAACTCTATCGGCTACAAGGACTTTCCCGTAATGGAGGCCATGTTCTACATCATCGCTCTCTGCGTAATCGCCGCGAACCTCGTTTCGGACATACTCTACGGCGTCGTCGATCCCAGAATACGATACGAATAGATCCAAAAGGCTCAGGATTCACTTTGGTTACCAAAGAAGGAGTCAGGTTCAACCTAAACAGGATTTCAGGCACATTCAAGCTTGTTGTCAGGAACAAGATGGCCCTCGTCGGCCTCATACTACTAGTAGGATTTGTGTTCGCAGCCTTAGGCGCTCCCCTCCTGACTCCGTACGGACCTAACGAGAAAGTGGGGGGTGTCCTAGCTCAGCCAGATTGGGTGATGAATTATCCCGACGGCTACTATCTAAGCAAGAACGTCGTCGTTCCATCGAGCTCGATGATCGCTTCCCCTTCAGACGTGCAATCCTGGAATCTCATTGCCTCGCCCTCGACACTGGCGAATATTCAAGAGTCCTATACTCCCAATATCGTCTCGAGTTCCACCTCTAAGGGTAGCATCCAGCTCATTTACACTGGCCAGGGTCCTGCGACTATTCGTCTCAGTCAGACCTTCCAGTTTCCCTATCACGGTCCACCGGAAGATTTTTTCGCGACGGTAAAGTATCTGGTGACGAATTCCAGCTTGCCGTCGCCGGTCCACGTTAGCCTTCTCGTAGAGAGAAAGCAGCCTATCGTTCAGGATTTCTATCTCCCGCTGCACACGAGCCAGCTTCCGAACGGAAACCAGATCGGCATTGACGCGAACGACACCGGAAACAGCAACTGGCAGCCTCCACCATATCTCGTGCTCGATGGTAAAAGCTCGTTCGTCCAGAGCTTCCTGGGCACCTCATCATCGGGCTTCCTGCCTTCGCCGATCATTTTCTCCGACAGTGGATCATATTCTTTCGGGCTCCAGGTAACCTTCTATGGTCCAGGTAAGGTCAACGTTGACGATTTGCAATTAGAATTGTTCGGGACCGCCTGGGGAGTCCTTGGAACGGACTATGCCGGAGTCGACGTGTACACCCAGTTCATTTACGGGGCTAGAATCTCTCTCCTGGTCGGTCTACTCTCAGCAGGGATAGGAATCTCGCTTGGGCTAGTGGTCGGACTTCTCGCCGGCTTCCTCGGCAAGTATGTGGATGAGGTGCTGATGAGATTCACCGATATGATGCTCGTCATTCCAGGTCTCCCTCTGCTGATAGTGCTTGTGGCCGTGCTTGGGCCCAACATCTGGAATCTGATTATCGTGATCGGATTTTTAGGCTGGATGGGCTTCGCCAGGATCGTCCGGTCCCAGGTGCTTACTATAAGAGAGAGGCCGTTTGTCGAAGCGTCTAGGGCCTCGGGAGCAGGAACAGGTAGAATTATTGTCAAGCACATTTTCCCCAATCTTGTATCTTTGACCTACGTCAACCTGGCATTGACAGTTCCAGGAGCGATTCTCTCCGAGTCGGCACTTGCATTTCTAGGCCTATCAGATCCATCTGTCGTCTCATGGGGACACATGTTCGCGAATCTCCAGCAGAGCAAAGATCTAGTTAGGTTCCCACCAGTCTGGTGGTGGGTGTTACCTCCAGGACTAGGTATAGCCCTCGTGTCGCTGTCTTTCATCCTGATAGGATACGCCTTGGACGAGATCTTCAATCCAAGGCTCAGGAAGCGCCGGTAAATTAGAGTAGTCTCTCCGCGAGTGATAATCCGAGCAGGGTTCCGACTAGGTCGACAAGGAGTGCTATTGGAAAGATGGCCTGGAATGTGTGCAGAATCGCGAACTCCTGTAGTATGCCATTGGTCTGGACTACTCCAGTGAGTTCGGGTAGCGCCAAGACTAGGAACGTGAGGAATGCGGAGAATCCGTACGAAACGAAGAAGGCGACAATCGCTGGCCCTGGTTCGGCGATCGTCATAGCCGCGAGAGTTGACGCCCCCAAGCATCCTAGATAGTAAATCGACAACACAAGTGGGCCCGCGTTATAGACTTCAGGTAGAAGTCCGCCGCCGGTTGTCGGGAGGAGGAACCCTTGGAATATCGTGCCAACCGTGAGCGTGGCAAGTACGGTTCCCCAGCCAGCAGTGACGAGAGGAATCTTGAGCCATTGAGGGAAAGTAATATTCAGCAAAGTATCGCTCTACCCGGTTGGTGATGAGAGAATGAGGTGGGATCGGGAAAGGCTGGTAGCCGTCGCGTTCATTCTCCTCAGTGTTGGATCTGCCGGTTACCTGTCATCCATAACTCTGAACTATCTTAACTATTACCCCGCCCTCGGACAGCTCACCGCCCAGGTGGACAGCGTGTCTATCGTTCCGGGTTCGAACTGGTCGACGATCGATTCGCGGATCTCCATATCGAATCCCTCGGATTACTCTGGGTTCAGTCTCGGGGACGCGGTGTTGTCCATGTTCTTCGAAGCCACGAACAGCAACGATACCCTCTATCCCGGAGGCGCCTCTTCTAACGTCGTACAAATGGTCGGAGGCCAATTGGCAACCCATTCGACGGTTTCGGCTGTCATCGTGACCCAGCTCACCCCACAACAGGCCAGCTCCCTTCAATCCTTCGATACGACTCACAGCGGCCAGGTTCTGGCGAACGGCACCTTGACGGTTCAGGTCATAACCTTCCTGGATCCGCTGATAGGACGCTATTCCATCAGTGCCATGTACGCTGTTCCTTTGCAAGGTTAGGTTTCATCTTAGCCCCAAAGCTTAACTTTACCGTTTCGATTTTTCAATTGGCGCCATCAGTATTGCCATTGCTGGAAGTTCAGGGTCTAACTACTCACTATCGCATTCTGCGAGGATGGGTGAGGGCTGTGGAGAACGTTAGCTTTAGTGTTGAGCAGGGGGAAGCTCTGGGTATCGCTGGAGAGTCGGGTTCCGGCAAGAGCACTGTGGCCCTCTCTCTCTTGAGAATTCTGCCTCAGGGAGGCTATATTCGTAAAGGAAAGATCATGTTTCAGGGACAGGATCTGGTCGCGCTCCATGAGGGTGAGATGAGAAAGATTCGGTGGAAAGGGATCTCTATTGTTTTTCAGGGCGCTATGAACGCGATGAACCCGGTCTACAGGGTTGGGGATCAGATTGCTGAGGCGATTAAGCTTCACGAGAATGGAGTCACCGACTCTGACGTCAAGGAACGAGTTGCAAAGCTCTTTGAAACTGTGGGAATCGAGCCGTCGCGGGCCGCGAACTATCCTCATGAGTTCAGCGGAGGAATGAGGCAGAGAGCACTTATCGCGATGGCCCTGGCGGCGAACCCTGTCCTGCTGATTGGCGACGAGCCGGGAACAGCGTTGGACGTGATTGTTCAAGCTCAGACCTTGAGGCTTCTCAGGGATCTTAAGGATCGACTTGGACTTGCAATGATCATGATCAGTCATGATCTCTCAATCATAGCAGAGACATGTGAGAAGGTCGCGATAATGTACGCGGGTAAGATTGTAGAGTACGGCGATGCAATCTCTATCTTCAAGAATCCGCTCCACCCGTACACCCAGGGGCTCATCAAAGCATTCCCCAGCATCAAAGGTGAAAGGGTCCGCCTGAGCTCCATTCCCGGACAACCGCCTGATCTTCTGAATCCTCCTCCCGCTTGCAGATTCAATCCTCGCTGTCCGTATGTGATGGATGTGTGCAAGCATCAAGAGCCTATCTTGAAGGAGCATGACAAGGGGCATCTGGTTGCCTGCCATCTTTACTAGGAGGGTGGCGATGCAGGCTCCTTCTGGATCACTGGGACAAGTTACGGACTCCAAGGTCGTGGCGGAAGGGCAGAAGTCCAGGAAGAAGAAGGCAAGGAAGGACCTTCGCCTTGTTCGGTTTGGCGCTGCGGACGGGAGTGTCATTCTGGGCCTTGTTCCTCCAAGCCGCATGCTTCCGGATGGAAGTGTCAAGGGCTGGGAGTTCAACAAGTGCTATCGGATCAAGGATGTGGATAAGGTAGGAAGGTTATCGGTCGTTAGAGAGGTCAGAGGGGACGAGGAGGATCTGCCGCCTGACCTGCAACGCTTTGAACAAGTAGAGGAGGTCGAGGACGATCCGAGGATTCCCGCGGCTCCTGTCATGTCGATAGAGAATCTAAGAAAATGGTATCCGCTGAAGCGCGGATTCTTCGAGACTGTTTTCAGTAGGGAAGAGATGAATGTGAAGGCTGTTGATGATGTGAGCTTCTCTCTGTCGAAGGGAGAGATTTTTGCGCTTGCAGGTGAGAGTGGTAGTGGAAAGACGACTCTTGGCAAGGTTCTCCTGAGACTAGTCTCCCCTTCGGGAGGAAGAATCGTCTTCCTTGGATTCCGGACAGTAAGATGAAGCCGCTTCGTAGGGAGATGCAGATCGTGTTTCAGGATCCTTTCGAGTCTCTCGACCCGCGTATGATCATCAAAGAAATTATCGCAGAGCCACTTAGGGTTCAGGGTAACTTGGAACTTGATGCGAGTGGTAGACCGAGGGTTCGGAAGATGGGGGAGCGAGAGGTTGAGGAGCGGGTAAAGAAGATGCTGAGCGAGGTTGAGCTTGTGCCACCGGAAGAGTTCATGTATCGTTTTCCTCACGAGATGAGTGGCGGTCAGAGACAGAGGGTGGCTGTTGCTCGCGCTTTTGTCTTGAGTCCTAGCTTTGTTGTCGCGGACGAGCCTGTCTCCATGTTGGATGTGTCTATCCGAGCTGAGATAATCAATCTCATGGTTGACCTCGTGAGGAAATCTCAGGCCTCGATCTTGTTCATCTCTCACGATATCGCGCTCGCCAAACACATCGCGGACCGTATAGCCGTCCTTTACTTGGGTAAGATGATGGAGCTTGGGTCTGCTGAGCGCGTTGTCGATCTGCCTCTCCACCCTTATACTCAGGCACTTATCTCCGCGGTGCCGGTACCAGATCCGGAATCGAAACGGGCGAGGGACGTGATCAGTGGAGAGATTCCCAGTCCTGTGGATCCACCTTCTGGATGCAGATTCCACACTAGGTGTCCCTATGCCCATGAGAGATGCGTCAACGAACAGCCTCCTCTGATGGAGGTCGAGAAAGAACACTACGTCGCCTGTCATCTCTACACGTGAGTGAGCATTCTCCCACAAGAAAAAGGGCCGCTCGGACTCTATCCTGTATCCGCGTGAATATTCTACTGTTTTCTCTTTCTGACTCGCAGCGCGCTGGTTAGTCTCCGGTCCCAGAGGACCACGATGATCAACGCGACTAGGGAAGCTCCTATGATCAGAGGCATGGTGGTCTCCGAGGGTGTCGGGGTATCGAAGGATATCGTGTTTCCATCGATCCATGCGTTCGCCGGGACGGATATGGTGAAGGTTGGGTAGTAGGTCGCCATGTGTACGTTGAGGAGTGTGCCTTCGGGGGATTTTCGTCCATATGTCAGGTTGTAACGGGGCGAGCCGAGATCGAGGGTCCATGTGGTGGTCTGTTTGAGAGGGTCTTGGGTTTTGGGCCATGACGAGATAGGGGGGACCCATGTGAGGTCGAGTAGCCAGAATGTGTTTGTAGTCTGAGCGGGGATTACTGCGGAGAGGGTCTGGTGGCCATCAATGAAGTAGCTGGTGATCTTCGGGTCTTGTGCGTTCAGTGGCGCGAGTAGGTATGTTGATCCTACCGCGTTGATTTCTTGGTCTAGAACCATTAGCGGTTGGGACACGTTCATGGCGATGAAGGCGAGGTTTGATCTGATGCTGCTGCCGGTGTTCGTGTTTGCTCCGGTTATTACGATGGAATAGTTCTCTTCCAGACGCCACGTTCCTGACGAGTTGAATGTCTGCGCGTCTAGCTGGAAGCTTGTGATTCTGGCGCCGGGGATTAGCCTGTTGAGAGAGCTGTTGATTGGCTGGAGAATCGGCTGGAGGGCAGTTGACGAGTTCGACTCGCTAAGAATGGTGTTGATAGAAGGGAGACTGGTAAGATTTTCCTGGAGGAGGAGTTGCATGTTCATGGTGATGGACGATTGTCCTACCGTGACTTGGACTGGTTGCGCCCTTGAGAGTTGGATTAAAGAGGAAGGAAGGAGGGTCAGCACGATCAGTAGAAGTACCGTCAGGCGAAGGGTCATTGCTGATACTGACTGGGACTCGATTGTATGACGCCGCTATAAGAGTGACCACACGAGGGATAGCGACAATAGGGGGTTTCTGGTCTGTTCTCGCGATCAGTTCCTCGGCGGGGCGAGGGTTGGCATTGGTGCGGGGGGTGGGATTCGCGCACCAAAGTACCGGTACAAAACAGACCTTCCTCCAAGCGCTCGGTGATCCTTTGGCCAAGCAGGAAAAAGGAAAGGAGCCTAAGATGGCAAGAGTCGGAGCACTGTCAGTCCGGCAGCACTCGTACCCTGACATTCACAGTAATGCTTCCCAACACCCTACCAGCCTGGTTCGAGGATGTATAGCCCTTTCACTATACGATTATAGTACCACAACTATATGTTTATATGGAAATGGCGCCGACGGTGTAACATGTGGTCAGGTGAATGGCGTTGATCAGCGGGACAGAATTCAAGATAATCGACACGATATCGCGGGAGATAGGCAACCCCATCTCAATTAGAGGACTGACGACCGAAATTAAACAGGAATTCGGTTCGGCGCACTACCCGAACATCTACAACGCTCTCCTCGAGCTGAAAGATAAGAACATCATCCAGATAGAAAGGCAAAGGAATGCTTCAATCCCCTCACTGAACTTCTCGAACTATCTCCTCCCGGACATGCTGATTGAGATAGAGCTTCAGAAGAAACGCGACTTCCTACAGAAGTGGCCTGAGGCTCAGTTCCTTCTTTCCAATCTGGACCAGGAACTCAGCAGCCTCTCGTTCATCAGATCTATCCTGCTAATCCACCCTGAGCACAATATGAGGTTGAGTCGGGCAGAGCTCCTGATCCTGATTGACCAAGAGAACTTGGCCAACAGACAGAAGGCAAGGAGCATGATCAATGAGCTAAGGGGGCACAGCAACATCAGGATGGAAGACCTGATTTTGAGCCAAGGTAAACTGATTGACTTTCTGAAGTCTAGCGAGAAGAATCCAATCAAGGAGATGCTGTCAGACAAGATAGCAATCTACCTCCCTCAGAGTTTCTGGAATCTGATCAGGAATGCCTACATGCACGGGACTCGAATAAGATTCGACAATGAGCGGACCAACCTCTCCAAGATCAAGGAAAGCGACGTGGCTTACAACCTTGCCAAGTTTGGGTACAAGGAGTTGGGGCCGGAAATCAGACAAGGGGAGGACTACTCCATGGAGTATATCATCTCGTCAATTCTTATAGGGGATGACCCGAGGCGGGCCGCGGCGGCGTCAATCCTGATTTCGAAGAATCGGCCCAGCTTCGAACTCCTCGAATTCCTCTCGATGAGGCACGGCTTCGCGGAGCAACTGCTAGGTCTCTTAGAGGCAGTCAACGATATCTCTCCCGCGCCTGAATTCAGCGACGCAATCTCGGCATTCAAAGAAAGGGGGATCAAGCCAAGCAGGGTGGATGACGGACAGATCAGGCACCTGATGGAAGTCTATGGCCTGCGGACAGGGTAGACTTGTCCATCAGCTCGAAACAGCTCGTCGATTTCCTGAAAGAAGTTGGGAAGACGCTGGATCGGAAGATTGTCCTCGTAGCGGTAGGGGGGACAGCTCTTACCCTATACCGTGCCAAAGCTTCCACCATAGACCTCGACTTCACTGGTCCGGCCAAGGACGTCGAGTTGTTTCAGAAGGCCGTGAAGGCGACCCAGCCAGGGTTCAGGGTCGATGTTTGGCCAGACGGTCAGGTATTCAGCCAGATTCTCCCTGTTGACTATTTGAGGAAATCAAAGCAGATCAGGTCTTTGAAGAACATCGACCTGAGAGCTCTGGCTCCGGCCGACATCGTCGTCACCAAGGCAGGGCGTCTCGACCAGAGGGACATGGATGACATCGAAGCCTGCATCAGAAAGTTCAGGCTAACCAGGAATTCAATAGTAATACGTGGGAAACAGGTCCAGTATGTGGGGAACCAAGATGTCTTTGACCACAATCTAGAATCTGTGACTGCGAGGTTCTCTGTCAAGGGTGCGCACAAGAAGAAACGGAAGAAGTCGCGCTAGAATTGACACCTGATTTGTATAGTACCGTATCGCATCGTGCTAGAAAAAGGGAGGTGCCTCCGAAGTCTAATCTTTGCGGACGGTGAAACTCCTCTTCTTTTTGAATTGTGACGACTTGGTGGCGATACGTTCCTCAATAGGAGAGGGTATTGACGGGTGGGTCCGTCCTTTGACGGAAGTAGTCAAAGGCGGTTTTGCGTGGTCTGATTGTAGACTACGCATGGGTCTATAGTTGGAAAGAAAGTCTCGAGGAACTGTCTGGTCGCAGATAGAGAGGTGGGTGAAACTTGTGTGTTCTAGGCTTGCCCTCATTATCTTTTGTTGAGTAATATCGTCCATCTCTCCTAAATATATCTAGAATTGCCCTGATAGTGCTGACCACGACGCGATGATGCAGAAAACCAAGAGGTAGAAAACATCAAGATGAGTTCGAAGGTCAACATCGTCGCAGTTCTACTGCTCTCGCTCTCAATGGTTCCCGTGATCGCCTCGGTTCACGCACAGAGCCCAGATTTCAGCCTCACGCCCACTAGCTTCTCCCTACTCTTTGAGCAGGGTGTCAAGGGTATACGGACTACTACGTTCACTGTGACAAGTCTCAACGGATTCGCAGGAACGATCGGTTTCACCATAACCCCTGTTCCTACTGGGTATTCGACCAGCATCAACCCAACTAGCGTCACATTGAGCAGTGGAGGCTCAGCGACGACCAAACTGATAGTCTCATACAACGGTGACCCCGCCGACTGCACAGGATTCAGAATGACGTTCACTGCTACGAGTGGCGGCCTAGTTCACACCAGCCCAGGATCAGCGAGCTGCGCGATCTAGAGTCGACCGGAGACTAACCAAACCTCAACCCTTTTTTTTTTTTGGGAACATTGTTCTATAAGCGTGTCGAAGGCCTTATGGGAAGATGGGCGGGCACCTCCGATAGATTCGAGCCACATTTGCAACATCTCCCGCGTAATTGGCTCCCGTGCGCTTGCCGATTTGATCAACCTCCCGCGTGGACCGTCTAAGTGAAAGATGGATTTCCAACACTGACGTATTCTTTGTCATACAGTGCGTCTTCATCTGTTCCGATAATGGGTCTATAGGCTTCACGTCGGGTGGAGTACTCTTCAACGTGACAAACAACGGCATCTTGGCTTATTCTACGACCGATCCGTCTAGGAAGGAGTCTGTAGCGAGGCATCATCGAACATTACCCTGTCATGCAACACAATCCTGGAAAGGCTCAAATGGTCATCTTCTTCGCGCTCCCTCCAACATGATAATCCAGAACAATCACATTTCAGGCAGCAGGATAACCGTGCTCTACGCTAACAACCTCAACATCGAAACCAATATCCTGAACGGAGAATCGGCTTTCGTTGAGTACTCAACGAATGTCGCCTTTGGTGGGAAACCAGATGACTCCGGGGGGTGCATTCATCTCGATCAGTCTATCGGCTTTCGAGTATCGGACGATCAAGTCTCGGATTATTCTGGTACCTTGACTTGTTCAGGGCGATCAAGGTCAGAAGACTTGGACAATCTCTTGAGGAGCCTGTCATGCCTCGCAATTGCAGAATCTCTGTAGCCATTCTTCCTCAGATAGAAGGCATATTCTAGGATGG
>WNGI01006189.1_pt1 | contig 10843 bp, 9 predicted proteins | sample 5400621 | NCBI WGS metagenome assembly WNGI01 (sample SAMN13153374, study PRJNA577476) | soil metagenome | isolation source: 20 cm soil or saprolite under Garry oak tree replicate 1 | place: USA:California | collected 2016-06-15 | reverse complement strand
GCCCTTCATCGTCGAACAATACAAACCTGAGCATAAACAAAGGCTGCGTATAAAACCTGGCATTACCGGACTGTGGCAACTCAGCGGCGACCGCGCGTCACTCATCCACGAAAATATCGAATACGATCTTTACTACATCAAGAACCGGAATTTTTTTATGGATCTCGCCATTCTGCTCCATACGCTAGTCTTCGCCACGCGCGGAATATGACAGCCAGATAGAGAGTCTTGTGGGAGTGGACTTAAGTGAATCAATCTGACGATGTTTTGATATCCGAACTCGAACCGTTACCCAGACTTGAGCCAAGCGGGAACGGGTCGAATGGAAGTGCACCGAAGGGTTCAGGTTCGCTCTCGCTTTCTCCCTTTGAAGTGGCCCAGCTCATCTGGGCTCATCGCAAACCCGTGGCCCGCGCCTCCGGTGCCGCCGTGATTGCATTCACCATCATTGCCTTCCTGCTGCCCAAACACTACATCGCCACCACCCGCTTGATGCCGCCGGATTACGGATCCAATCTTCAGATGGCGCTAGCTATGCCGGCTCTAAGCGGAGGAGGGGAGGGTGGCGGAACCGGCGGAGCGGGTGGGTCCGTGATGGGAATCGCCAGCCAGTTGCTGGGCCTGAATACCTCTGGGGACTTGTTCATCGGAGTGCTACAGAGTCAAACCGTCGAAGATCACATCATTGATAAGTTCAATCTGATGGATCTCTATTCCGCGCGCTACATACAAGATGCTCGCGATAAGCTCGAGGACAGAACCGAGATTAAGAGCGATCGGAAGAGCGGGATCATAAGCATTGCCGTGGGCGATAAGAGCCCAGCCCGTGCCGCGGCCATGGCCAAGATGTATGTCGATGAACTGGATCGGGCGTTGGCTGTTGTGAACACATCTGCCGCGCGTCGTGAGCGGGTCTTCATCGAAGCACGGCTGAAGGAGGTTAAGCAGGAACTGGATGCTTCTGCCAAGGAATTCGCCACATTTTCGAGCCAGAATGCCGCCATTGACGTTCCTGAGCAGGCAAAGGCCATGGTGACTGCCGCCGCAGACCTGCAAGCACAACTCATTGCGGCCCAATCCGAACTAAAGGGCTTGCAGCAGATTTACACGGCGAACAACGTGCGCGTGAGGTCATTACAGGCGCACGCTACAGAGCTCCAACACCAGTTGGAGAAGTTTGGTGGCAAAGACGTAAATCCCGCCAGAGACTCCTCTTTGGCGCAAACCGAGCTCTACCCATCCATTCGCCAGTTACCGCTGCTGGGGGTGAAGTATCTCGACCTTTACCGTCGCAGCAAGATCGACGAAGCAGTTTACGAATTTCTCACCAAAGAATATGAAATCGCCAAAGTTGAAGAGGCGAGGCAAATCCCCAGCGTGCAGGTGCTAGACCCTCCGATTGTTCCGGACAAGAAGTCTTCACCGCATCGTTTGCTGATTATGTTGGGTGGATTGCTTCTTGGATTTGTGTTCTCTGGTGCTTGGATTGTCGGCCGGGTCGTGTGGGACGACGTAGATCCAAGTGATGCCAGAAAGATTTTTGCCCGGGACGTTTTCTACACAGTCAAAGCACGCACATGGGACACGAGTTTTTGCCGGAGGCGCCGCGAAAAATTCGACCGGTTGTTCGCTAGTTTCCGTCGGCCAAAAGCTGTACAGCGCTGAACAATTGTCGTCATCGTTTCTCTAAAACAGACCTGTGATTTCCCTTAAGCAGATCCTGAGCAAGAGCACACTCGCCCGCAACGCCGTCTGGATGCTGGGCGGGCGCGGCGTACGCATGGTGATCCAGGCGATTTACTTTCTGGTAATCGCACGCGCTCTGGGCGCCAGCCAGTATGGCGCCTTTGTAGGAGCGGTCTCTCTGGTCGCGATCGCAGTTCCGTTTTCCAGTTGGGGTATGGGTTTCATCCTCATCAGGAAAGTCTCGCGTGACCGGACAGCGTTCCGGCGCTCCTGGGGTGATGCACTCTGCGTGACTCTGATTTCCGGTGGAATCCTGCTGGGGCTGGCTGCCTTAACCTCGCGCTGGGTTTGGGGACGGTCGATTCCGGTTTCAGTCCTGCTGTTGGTGGGAATGTCCGATTTGTTTGCGGTCCGGCTGGTAGATTTGGCAACCCAAGCCTTTGTTGCCGTCGAGCTGTTAAGAAAAACGGCTGAAGTGAATGTGATCTTGAGTTTGAGTCGACTGTTGGGAGCCGCGGTGTTGCCCTTCGCGGTTGCGCGCCCGACTGTGTCCTCCTGGACAATGCTTTATCTCGCAACTGGCGTGATCGCCGCCGCCTATAGCTTCGTCGCGGTTACGCGAACGTTAGGACGTCCTGAGTTCGCTTTGCGCATGTCGCGCGCCGAATTCAAGGAAGGCTTTTATTTCGCCATCGGTCTCGCCTCGCAGACAATCTATAACGACGTAGATAAGACCATGCTAGTGCGGCTGTCCGGACTGGAAGCCGCCGGTATCTACGGCGCGGCATACCGCATCATCGACGCGTCATTTGCGCCGATTGGCTCACTGGTCTATGCCGCTTACGCACGCTTCTTCCGTCATGGCGCGCAGGGCCTCCCTGAGGGGATGCGCTTTGCCCGAAAACTACTGGCGTATTCGATACCCTATGGCCTGCTCACGACAGCTGTGCTAGCTCTCGCGTCGCCAGTGTTGCCAAAACTCCTCGGCGCCGATTTCGCCGACTCCAGTGCGGCCTTGCGTTGGCTCTCGCCGCTAATTCTGTTCAAGTGCATTCATTACTTTTACGCGGATTGTTTGTCAGGCGCAGGGTTTCAGGGCGTTCGTGCCGCCATTCAATTGGCCATCGCGGGCGTGAATGTTTTGCTGAATTTATGGCTGATCCCGGCATATTCGTGGAAAGGCGCGGCATGGGCCAGTATCGCTTCTGATGGCGCCCTTGCAATGTTTTTATATGCAGCTACGGCAACCTTGGAGCACAGGAAAAAACCTGCTGACAGCAGCTGTGCATTAGAGCCAAACGTGGCTTCGTAAATCTGTAATGAGAACAACTCTTCCTTCGCCAGGTCAGCCGGGAAATGCTGAGAAGACATTCGTCGTGTTTGTCCTTCTTCTTTCGCTGGGAACATTCATGAATCTGACCGTTACAGGCCCAGTAGAAACACAAAATATGGGCATGGTGGGAATGCAGATTCTTTGGTCTTTGCTATATCTCGTCACGCTTGCTTTGTACATTCGGTCTTGTAGTAGACCAGTTCGCCAACTCCTCACTGTGTTACCCGTGATCACAATTGTGGTCTTCGCGTTTGCTTCCATCTTCTGGTCCCAAGCTCCTGCGCTGACAGCCCGCCGCTCGGCTGCGCTTGGGATGACTCTGCTTTTCGGAGTTTATTTTGCGTCACGGTTCAGTGTGAAAGAACAACTCCGATTTTTGGCTTGGGGATTTGGGGTTTGTATCCTATGTAGCTTTATGTTTGAGTTGCTCGGCCTCAACCCCAGCGAGGGTATCCCCGGCTGGTACGGCGTTTTTTATCACAAGACGGAGCTGGGCCGTAACATGACCCTGAGCGCCATTGTCTTTTTGTTCTGGAAGAAAGTTGAGCCCGAACACAGAGGACTCGCTAGGACAGGCTTCCTCGCCTCCGTGGTTCTAATCTTACTTTCTCGCGATATGACCTCCTTAGTTGTCCTTGTTATAGTTATGGCTCTACTGTCGTATTTGCAATGGGCTTTGAAGGGCAGGAGCCTGCGGTGGGCCATGGCTGGAATTGCACTTTTACTTACGATAGGAAGCTTCTCCGTCCTCTGGGTGACGGCACACTTGGAAGCAATTACGTCTTTTCTCGGGAAAGATCCCATGCTGACGGGCCGGGTTCCACTATGGATTCTTTCAAGTGTGATGGCACTACGCCAGCCATGGCTCGGCTACGGGTACAACGCGTTCTGGCTTCCGGACGAGACTTATGTCCAGCGAATTTGGAGCATTCTGAAGTGGGAACCTCCTCACGCTCATAATGGTTTTCTGGAGCTGTGGCTGGAGCTAGGGGTTGTCGGAGTCGGCCTATTCCTGTTGGTCTTCTCACGCTACATCATCAAAACTCTAGCATTCTTGCGTAGCAATTCTGAACCTTGGGCAGCATGGCCTGCCACATTCCTATTGTTTCTTTTCCTCGCAAACCTGACCGAAAGCTGTTTTCTCGTAAGTAACAGCGCTTACTTGATCTTGTACGTGGCCGTCGCTGCGACTATGTATAAGAGCCGAAACGAAATCGGCGTTCGCACTACAACTGGCACATTGGAGACACACTGTGCGTGATCTGGGGGGCGCAGCGAAACCTGTGGTACTCGTTTACGCCGAGCCACTTCTGGCTCGCTCGATGACTTTCATTCGCACTCAGGCAGAAGCGCTGACGTGTTTTTCTCCTTATTACATCAGTCCGCATTATCTGCATGACGGCTTACCATTGCCACAGGAGCGAGTTGTGGTCATGCGTAGCGCTGAGAACCGCTTCTCCCAGTTGCTTGAAGTGCCGTTCAAGACTACGGGATTTGCACCGCTATTTGTGCGTCGCCTAAGAAAGCTTCGGCCGGCCTTGCTCCACGCTCATTTCGGGCCTGCAGGCCTCCGTGCATTGCCGCTGGCACGTGCGCTTGGGATCCCACTTGTGGTCACTTTTCAAGGCTATGATGCTACGGTGTACGACGAATTCGCCCGAGCCTCCAAGCACTACGCTCATCGCGCTTATGTTCGTCGGCGCAAAGTGCTGGAGCGAGGCGCAACCCTGCTCATCGCCGTTTCGAATTTCATCCGTGGCGAGATGATCAGGCAAGGTTTCGGGGGCGACAAGATTCTAGTGCATTACGTTGGCGTGGATACGGAATCATTTTGCCCGAATCCTAGTGTCAGACGAGAACCCATAGTTCTGTTCGCCGGACGTCTAGCCGAGAAAAAAGGCTGTCAGTATTTGATACGAGCCATGGCTAGAGTACAGTCCCAATCGCCACATACTGAGCTGGTGGTCATTGGAGACGGCCATCTGCGGCCGGAACTGGAGCGGTTAGCGGCCCAAAGTCTTCGCCGTTACAGGTTCCTTGGTTTCCAGCCTCCCGAGCTTGTCAAAAACTGGATGAACCGCGCCCGAGTATTCGGCGCGCCTAGCGTTCGGACAAGAACCGGCGATGCCGAGGGCTACCCCAATGCATTCGCGGAGGCGCAGGCCATGGGGCTTCCGGTTGTCAGCTTTGCTTCGGACGGTGTGATGGAGGCCGTTGCGCACGGTGAAACTGGCTTTTTAGCCCCGGAGCGGGACATCGAAGTGCTTGCATACCACCTGCACAAGTTGTCCGCTGACGAGAAGCTTTGCGCGCAGATGGGAGCGGCAGCCAGAACGCGGATGTTCACACAATTCAACCTCAGAGTACAAACTCGAAAATTAGAAGCTATTTACCGGGAGGTCATCGCTGGAGTTAGCGGGCCTGACCTTCTGTCGAATGTGCGATTGCCGATAACCGAGTTGAATCATCCGCCTCTCCTGTCATGACGTTACGAGTTCTTATCATTCAGGCTCAAGTGAAGGGTTACCGTGTTCCCTTCTTTACCCAGCTAAGTGGCGCACTGCAATCCAGCGACATCCAGTTGCGAGTTGCTTACAGTTCACCAAACAGTGCGGAATTCGTGAAGCAGGATATCTGCGATCTTCCGACGGGATTAGGGGTGAAGGTACCCGCACGCTGGCTATTTAGTGACAAAATCGTTTATCAAGCCCTTCTTCGCGAGTTGGCCGCGGCAGATTTGGTGATCATTGAACAGGCAAACAAGCACATCGTGAACTGGGTTCTTGTCGCAAGCTCCCGTCTTAGGTTGAAAAGGGTGGCATTCTGGGGTCACGGAAGAAACTATCAGGCGAATCCGAGCAACTGGCCGGAACGGCTTAAACGGCGGACCATCACATATGTAGACTGGTGGTTCGCTTACACAAGCGGAGTCCGTGATTACTTGCTGAAACTCGAGTTTCCTGCGGACAAAATAACCGTCGTTAACAACTCTATCGATACGAGTGAATTTAGCCAATCCCTGGCCGCAGTTAGCAATGATGAACTTTGCGCATTGCGAAAGGCGCTGCGGCTCACCAGCGATGCGAGCGTAGGTCTTTTCTGTGGTGGATTATATCGCTCCAAGGACCTGGATTTTCTTCTTGAGGCGGCGGCCCTCATCCGCGAAGCCATACCAAATTTCCACATGGTTATCATTGGAGCTGGAACGGACTCAAATAAGGTTACGGCGGCTGCACAAAAAACTCAGTGGATCCACTACGTAGGCCCGAAGTTTGGCCAACAAAAGGCGTCTTACTTTCGCCTTGCGAGTCTGTTCCTCATGCCGGCAGCAGTGGGATTGTCTATTCTCGATGCATTCGTAGCAAAGTTGCCCTTCTTCACGACTGATGCCGATGGTCATGGGCCAGAAATACAGTACATCGAGAATTCTATAAATGGATTTATCACGAGACAAAATTCCAGCACATACGCGAACATCGTCATCAAGGCATTGCAGAACCCTGGCTTCCTTCGGCAGTTAAGCGAAGGGGCGGGAAGATCTGCAGATAGTTATTCAATTGAAAAAATGGTTGAGAACGTTCGTACAGGTATCGTCCGTTGTCTCGGGTTAGGCGACGACGCGTAAGGCTCAGATTGGATATTCACGAATTCGAGCGGCCGTTTCTGGAGTACTTTCGATCCAAGAGAGTGAAACTATTCTATGACACCTTCGACATTAATTCCCATACGCGAGTGTTGGATTTGGGCGGCACGGATTTTTTTTGGGAATTAGCTCGCCGTCTTGGGTTTCCCACTCCAAAGGTTACGATCGTAAACCTCGACAAACCGAGAACTACTCTCCCGGAATATATAGAGTGGCGAATCGCCGACGCGTTGCAAATCGATCTACCCGACAACTCTTTCGATATCGTCTTTTGCAATTCTTTAATTGAGCATCTTAGCTCATGGGAGCAGCAGTCTGCGTTAGCTCACGAGGCCCGTCGGCTGGCTCCGCGGCATTTTGTGCAAACGCCAAGCCGAAGGTTTCCGATCGAACCTCATTTTCTTACTCCCGCCGTACACTGGCTGCCCAAAGGAACGAGGGCCAGGATGATTCGAAATTTTACCGTTTGGGGGGTTATTACTCGGCCTAGCAGCGGGCGGTGTCATGATCTCGTCGAGGAGATCCGGCTTTTGGGCTCCGAGGAGATGGTACGTTTATTCCCAAGCTCAGAACTCAGGGTTGAAAAGTTTCTCGGATTTCAGAAGTCGCTGATAGCTGTACAGGAATAGGCCTTTCTGGAGGGAGAATTCATGCAGCACTCACTGCGCATAGGAGCTGTTCTGTGGTTCTCAGTTGCCGTTCTCGGAGTTAATTCAGCGATTTGCGCTCAGATTGAACGAATTTCCACACCGCGTTCGACAATACCCCGAACCTACTTTGGGATGCACATTCATGGAATGGTAGCGCCGCGCCCCGGGCTCAGTAAGCCCGACCCATGGCCGGACATTGATTTCGGAAGCTGGCGATTGCTATCTGCATACGTAGACTGGCCTAATCTGGAGCCTGCAAAAGGACAATGGAAGTTCTCTGCTCTTGACCAGCTGGTCAATTTAGCTCAGGAACACAATGTAGAAATTTTACTCCCACTGGTGTTCTCTCCATCGTGGGCCTCTTCACGCCCAAACGAGAAATCGCAATATTCACCCGGAAATGCTGCTCCACCGTCGGACATCAACGACTGGAGAACATACGTCCGGACGGTGGCCATGCGCTATAAGGGCCGCATACAGAGCTACGAAATATGGAATGAGCCGAACGTGCACGAAATTTTTTCGGGCAGTCCTGAACAGATGATAGCCCTGACGCAGGAGGCGAATAAGATTCTCAAGGAGATAGATCCGAATATAACCGTAGTCTCGCCCTCAGCTACAACCGTTAACGGTGTGCCCTGGCTCAGAACGTTCCTGAGCGTGGGTGGAGCACAGTATGTGGACGTGATCGGGTACCATTTTTATGTTTGGGATGCTCCTGAAAAGATTGTGCCACTTGTTTCGCAAGTGCGCGACGCAATGTCAAAGTTCGGATTTGGGAGTAAACCCTTGTGGGACACAGAGGCGGGGTGGGAGATTACAAATAGAAAAACGGGGCGGGCCCCCGGCGCCAGGGGTGTTTATGGAACGGTGATCTCCGACGATCAGGCGGTAGCATATCTGGCTCGATCATACGTCCTCAACTGGGCTTACGGTGTGTCCCGATTTTATTGGTATGCCTGGGATGATGGTCAAACCGGAATTACTGAACCCGAAGATCTCACTCCCAAATCAGCGGCAAAGGCTTACAACGAAATCGAACGATGGCTGGTGGGATCTCGCATGATGATGTGTGATCACTACCAGGCTACATGGAATTGCCGCTTGCAGAGGGATGGTGGATACTCAGGCTGGATCGTGTGGAACACTGACGGCAGCCGCTCATTTCCGATCCAACCTTCCTGGGGCGTTAAGCGCACACGCGATCTGGCAGGCGGTACACAGAACCTATCCGGCGCGAAGACCGTAGAAATCGGCCCCAAGCCGATTTTGCTTGAGAATCAAACTCGGTGAAGATTCTTCTCCTGCACAATTACTACCAGCAGTCTGGCGGGGAGGATGCAGTTGTCGAGCAAGAGAAGGCTCTACTTGAGTCCAAAGGGCATCAGGTCCGGCTACTCGCGGCCAGCAATGATGCTATCAGCAATATCAGGTCACGAGCCAAAGCAGCTTTAGGCACGATCTACTCTCGGGGATCCAGGGTACAAGTAGAAAAGGAAATTAAGTCGTTCCATCCCGAGATCGTTCATATCCACAATTGTTTCCCTCTACTGTCACCGTCTGTGTACTACGCCTGCAAAGCAGCAGGCGTGCCGGTTGTACAGACCCTGCATAACTTTCGCTTGATCTGTCCAAATGCGCTGCTCTTTCGCGACGGCAAGCCTTGTGAGCTCTGCATCGGGAAGAAGATTCCATGGCCGGCAATTGTGCACGCGTGCTATCGGGAGAGTCGTGCCGGTTCGGCCGCGGTTGCTTCAATGCTTGCTGTGCATGGTCTAATCGGGACCTGGAATTCCGCCGTTAACGCTTATATTGCGCTAACAAGTTTTTCGCGCGAAAAGCTAATTGCTGGCGGGCTGCCGGCGGATCGTCTACTCGTCAAGCCTAATTTCCTGTACCCCGATCCTGGGCCAGGTAGATCAGCACAGGATTTTGCACTTATCGTTGGTCGTCTAGCTCCGGAGAAAGGTATCGCTACTTTGCTCTCTGCATGGGCGCGGCTGAAGCCCAATCGCAAACTGAAGATTGTCGGCGATGGTCCTCTGCAGTCCGCTGTACGAGCCGTGGTCAGGAATTCGCAAATCGAGTTGCTTGGCCGCCAGACGAAGGAGGCAGTCCTTAATGTGATGGAATCCGCCAGTTTCCTGGTGTTTCCTTCTGAATGCTATGAGGGCTTTCCGCGCGTTATTGTTGAATCATTCGCTAAGGGCTTACCCGTTGTAGCCAGCCGGCTTGGCTCGATGGCGGAGCTCATTGATCATGGCCGCACAGGACTTTTATTCCAACCCGGCGATCCGCAAGCTCTGGCCGATGCAGTTGAGTGGATGTTTACTCATCCGGCGCAGCTTGAGCAAATGTCCCAAGCCGCGCGCAGCGAATTCGAAGCAAAATATACCGCCGACCGCAACTATGAGCAGTTGATGGAAATTTATAGATCTGCTTCAAACGCGTGAATGCACAGTCAACAAGCGTCTATTCGAGCGGCTCGCCTTACCAAGATTGCAATGGACTGCGTACCTGACGCGCTTTCCGGGCGAACGTTGTACGGTGACGATTTCTCGCCTAAACAGATCGCGCGATGGTTTTCTGAAGAGGAAGAAGCTTACTATCGGCTGGCGCGCTGTAATGGTTCTTATTGCTATTCCTATCATGCTCGTAATATCGAACATGGCTATCGGCACTTGCCAAGACAGGAGTTCGGGAGGGTGTTAGGCATTGGCAGTGCTTATGGTGACGAACTCGCCCCCATACTACAGCAGTGCCGCGAGATTACAATCCTTGAACCCTCGGACGGCTTCAGGAATGAACGCTTCGCATACACTAAGCCGCACCCGTCGGGCACGATGCCGTTCCCGGATGAGAACTTCGACCTCGTTACCTGCCTTGGCGTGCTACACCACGTTCCGAATGTAAGCAAATTGTTACGGGAAATCGGGCGAGTTCTGAAACCGTCCGGCTATGTCATCGTTTCCGATCCCATCATTTCCATGGGCGATTGGACAAAGCCGAGAAGAGGGCTTACCAAGAACGAGCGTGGAATACCTATTGCTCTGTTTCGCGATTTCATTCATTCTGCCGGTCTGTACGTCGTGCGCGAACATCTCCACTCCTTTGCTTTGACCTCACGCTGGTCCTACGTCGTTAGGCAACCGCCTTTCAATGTTAAGTGGATTGTAAAACTAGATAGTTTTCTCTGCTCGCTGCCGATCTGGTTCCGCTGCTACCACCCAAGGCTCGCAATTCAGAAGCTACGCGCAACCGCGGTTTTTTTCGTGCTTAAGAAAAGTTAAGGAGACACGTCCAACCCGCGATCCGCAAGCTCTGGCAGACGCAGTTGAGTCGATGTTTACTCATCCGGCACAGCTTGAGCAAATGTCCCAAGCCGCGCGCAGCGAATTCGAAGCAAAATATACCGCCGACCGTAACTATGAACGGCTGATGGAAATTTATCAGTATGCCTCCGAGTCGTCGCGGCTGCGGTAGGTTGGTGCGCCACATGCCAATTCCGATCATCAGACCTCCATCAGTAGT
>WNGI01019166.1_pt1 | contig 10844 bp, 10 predicted proteins | sample 5400621 | NCBI WGS metagenome assembly WNGI01 (sample SAMN13153374, study PRJNA577476) | soil metagenome | isolation source: 20 cm soil or saprolite under Garry oak tree replicate 1 | place: USA:California | collected 2016-06-15 | reverse complement strand
CGGGCAGACTTAGGATGCCGCCGCGAGCGATGACCTCGCGGACCGCGGCTCGCGTCGCGATCCGGGCCGGTCTCGTCGTCGCGGCGATCCTCGTGGTGCTTGGCGTCCTCGAGGTCGTCCTGCGACTGCGACCGACGCTGCTCGGCGATGCGTACGCCAACGGCGCGCTCAGCCGGTACACGGTCCGCGCCGGCGGGATCTACTATCGCGATCGCAACCTCCGCATGAACTTCATGATCCCGAATTTCGAGACCACGATGTACGCCAACGGCTACGTGTGGCATCACCAGACGGACGCGCTCGGCTTCCGGAACGCGCCGCTGCACATTCCCGCGGATGTTGTCCTCCTCGGCGACTCGCTCGTGTACGGCCAGGGCGTGGACTTCGAGGACACGCTGGGCAACCGGCTCGAAGAGCGCTCGGGACTGCGCGTCGTCAACCTCGGCCTTCAGGGCGACTGCGCGTTCCAGGAGGCCTATCGACTGACCGCCTACATCGAGGTCTTCAAACCGCGCTTCGTCGTCTACGTGTTCACGCCGAACGACATCGAGGATCTCTACGTGTACCTGAGCGATGCCGCCATGGAAGCCTTCATCGCCCAGCCGGTGGAGGCGCTCCGCTATCCCGAGCGCATCCCGCCGGACGTCGCGCTGCGCGAGCGAGAGGAGAAGATCCGCCACCGCCCGTTCTGGAAGCGTGTGGAGGACGAGTCCTACGTCTTCAAGATGGGCCGCTTCATCCAGTACCTGTGGCGCGGGGCGGGGCTGCCGGCCGGCGTCCCGATCGCGGCCGCCGCACCGTCAGCCGGCCGCAGGGTGGATCGCAACCAGGTGAGCGTCGATCCGGCGTCGCTCGGCTGGCGTTACACCGACCACGCCATCGCCTACATGACCTCGCTGAGTCGCCGTCACGATGCGCGCCTCTTCGTCGTGCCGATCACGGGCGGGCGACAGTTCGAGATCCTCCAGGAGATCGCCCGGCGTCACGGCGCGACCTTCGTGGACACGACGGAGTTCATGCAGGGCCCCGTCTTCCTGCCCCGCGACGGACATTTCTCGCCGGAGGGTGCTCGTCGGCTGGCGGCGACGATCGCGCACGCGCTCGAGCGCTGAGCGCGTCCCTTCGTGACGCGAGAGGTCTTGCGCTCGGATCGATCTGCCTCTATCTTCCCCGCTAACAGCTCCTCCATGGCGACCCAGGTCCTGTGTGCGTGGTGCGAAGCCGAGCGGCGCGCCGTCCCCAGTGACGAGCTCGAGCGCCTGAACCATCGCAGCGCCCTCGGTGGCATGTGCTGGACGCACGCGCTCACGCAGCTCCTCCGCACCCGCTCGACGCCGGGAGCCTCGCTCGACGGCCGGCGCTTTCTGGTCGTCGTCGAGCGAAAGTCCGACGCGTTGTTCGTCCGGCTGAGCGAGCTGCTCCTCGACGAGCCGCGCATCCAGGTGATCGTCGATCGCCGCCAGCGCGAGCGCCGGCAGCGTGACCTGTCGCCCCTGGCGGACCGCCGCCAGGGCGACCGCCGGGCGCTGCCCGAGTACTGGGGCGACCTGCGCTTTCACCCCGTGATCATCCGGCCGACCTCAACGGCTCCCGATCTGACGCTCGTACCCCACAGGGGACCCGACACCATGGAAATCATGGAAGCGCTCACTCAGCCCCGCCAGCGACTGGACGATTGGATGCGACAGGGCACGCAGCTCTTCGGAAAGCTCGTCGAGGAAAACGAAGCGCTGCAGCAGCGGGTGAGATCGGCGGAGGCCCATTCCCTGCAGGTCACCGAGATGGTCCACGAGCTCGAGCGCGAGATCACCCGGCTCCGTGGCGAGCTCGACGACTTCAAGATCCAGCGCGGCCAGGTCGTCGAGGCCGTGCAGAGCTGGGTCGGCGAGATGGGGCGCTTGACGAACGAGCTGCTGGCGAGGACGAAGCGCCACTAGCCTCCGAGCGTCGCCGCGCCGAGGCCCCGGGGCACGTTCGGTGGTGTCTGCCAGAAGTCTCCGGCTCGCACGTGATGCTCCACACCGTGATCGGCGTCCTCCGAGTTGAAGCGTCGCGCGGACGCGATTAGACTAGGCCCTCTGTTCGACCTGCCCGCCCAAGGATAGGAGAGTCGCGATGCCGTCGTCCACCTTCGGAGCCGCCGACTTCAAGGTCTTCGACGTCAAGGGATTCCAGGCACGGATGCAGGAGATCCGCGGGCGCATTCGTCCCAAGCTGGAGACGCTGGGCGGCCGCCTCGCGCCCGAGCTCCAGCGCACGACGGGAGAGTCCACGTTCGCGCACGTCGCCAGGCACGCGCGGCGGACGGTGAACCCGCCCGACGACACCTGGGTCGCCTTCGCCGGTGACGCGCGCGGCTACAAGAAGCACTGCCACTTCAAATTCGCCGTCTCGCGCTCCGGCGTGCGGTTCCTGTTCGAGGTCGGGCCCGAGCACGCCGACAAGAAGAAGTGGGCCTCGGCCTGGAAGAAGAACGCGCCCAAGCTGGCGCCCGTGCTCCGACGCATGAAGGGCCTGGCCTGGTTCAAGAACGAGCACGACGACGATCCGGCCGCGCCGCTCGGCGATCTCACGGCCGAGCAACTGGCCGAGCTCGCCGACGAGCTGACCCGCACCCGCGACGGCCAGCTCGTGTTCGGGCGCGCCGTGCTGGCGGCGGAAGCCGAGCACTGGACCGAGGCGCAGTACCGCACGGCCGCCCTGGAGACGTTCCGCGCGCTCGCTCCGCTGTATCGATTGCACTAGGAGCCGGCCCGTCTGACGACGTCCGCGGTGATTTTCGACATGGACGGCGTCCTCGTCGACTCGGGCGCGCACCACCGGGCGGCCTGGACGGCGCTGCTCGGCGAGCTGGGCGTCGCGGTGCCGGCCGAGTTCTGGCGGCTGACGATCGGCCGGCCCGCCGACGAGGCGGTGGAACACTTGCTCGGCCGGCCGCTGTCGGCCACCGAGGCGCGGCGGCTCTCGCGGCGCAAGCACGAGCACTACGCGAAGCTCTCGCAGGCCGGCCTGCCCGCCGTCACCGGCGTTCCGGCGTTCGTGAGCGCGCTGGCCACGCTGGGCGTCCCGAAAGCCGTGGCCACCTCGGCGCGGCGCGCGGACGCCACGCGCCTGCTCCGTGAGCTCGGTCTGCTCGCGCAGTTCGCGGTGATCGTGACCGCCGAGGACGTCCGCCGCGGCAAGCCCGCGCCCGACGTGTTCGTCACCGCCGCCGAGCGGCTCGGCGTCCGCCCCGAACGCTGCCTCGTCTTCGAGGATTCCGTGGTCGGCGTGCGCGCCGGACGCGCCGCCGGCATGCGCGTGATCGGAGTCACGACGGCCCACACGGCGGCCGAGCTGACGGAAGCCGGCGCCGAGCAGTGCATCACCGACTTCGAGGGATGTCGATGGCCGATGTGAGCGCACCCACGTTCTGGGAAGACCGCTACGCCGAGCACGCCGACGGCTGGGAGATGGGAATCCCGCATCCGTCACTCGTCCATCTCGTCGAGACGACGGCGCCGCCGCGGGGACGCGTCGCCGTGCCCGGCTGCGGGCGCGGCCACGACGCGCGGCTGCTGGCCCGCCACGGCTACGACGTCGTCGGGTTCGATTTCTCGCCGGCCGCCCTCGAGGCCGCGCGGGCCCTGGCCAAGCGCGACGGCGTCGACGTGACCTTCGAGCAGCGCGATGTGTTCACGCTCGGCCGCGACCAGGTCAACGCGTTCGACGGGCTGTGGGAGTACACGTGCTACTGCGCGATCGATCCGCGCCGGCGCCGGGAGTACGTGGACACGGTCGCGACGATCCTGAAGCCGGGCGGCTGGTTCCTGGCCTGCTTCTTTCCGGTCCGCCGCGGTGGCGCCGGCCCGCCGTTCCCGGTGGCGAAGGCCGAGGTGCGTCGCCTTCTCGCGCCGCGCTTCCGCATCGAGTGGGCGGTGCCGCCGCCGCGCCCGGTCGTGCGCCGGGCGGGCCAGGAGTGGATGGTTCTGGCCCGGAAGACGTGCTAACGTGAGCGCCACTTTCCGCCCAGGAGGCCTCTCGGCATGACATCGTTGCGCGTGCTGCTGGCGCTGGTCCTCGTTGCTCTCGTCGCCACCGCCACCTCGCTGCGCCAGCCGGCGGACGCTCAGGGCCAGACGATCAAGATCGGCGTGCTCTTCGATCACACCGGGCCGTTCTCGGCGGCCGGATCGCTCAACTGCTACCGCGGCGCCAAGATGATCATCGACTACATCAACGAGAAGGGCGGCGTCCTCGGCAAGTACAAGATTGTGCAGGTAGACGGCGACAGTCAGTCGAAGGCCGAGGCTGCCATCAACGAGGCCGAGCGGCTGCTCAACGTCGAGAAGGTCGACATCCTGGCCGGCGTGTACTCGAGCGCCCACGCGGTCCCGCTCGCCGAGAAGGTGGACAAGCAGCAGAAGTTCCTGTGGATAGCCTCTTCGGCGAATCGACCGTGCAGTACGTCGCGGCCAATGCGCAGAGCAAGCTCAAGAAGGGAATCAAGGACGTGCGCGCCGCCATCATCTACGAGGACGGCCCGTACGGCGCCGGCGTCGCCGCCTCCAACGAGTCGGAAGCGCGGAAGCAGGGCATGAACGTCGTGCTCAAGGAAGGCTTCTCGGCGCAGGCGCCCGACCTCTCGTCGCTGGTGACGAAGCTGCGCGCCGCTCGCCCCGACGTGATCTTCCACACCGGCTACAACCCCGACATCGCGCTCTTCCTCCGCCAGGCGAAGGAGCAGGGGCTGAGGATGAAGATCTACGTCGGTCACGGGGCCGGTCACAGCCAGCTCGCCAAACTGCGAGAGGCCTTCGGCAACGACGTGGAGGGCTTCCACACGACCGATCCGCCGGCGTCGCAGCTCATCGACCGGAAGAAGCTCAAGCCTGGCCTGGCCGAGCTGACCCAGGAGATGCTCAAGCGCTACAAGGCGTTCGAGCCGACCATTCCCCCCGGGCAGATCGCGCCGCACGTCTCGATGGGCTTCAACAACATCTGGATCCTCCTGAACGACGTGGTGCCCCGCGCCATCCAGAAGCACGGCGGCTTCGGGCCGGAAGCGCTCGCCACGGCCGCGCGCGAGACGGACATCCCCGAGGGCGGGACGATGCAAGGGTACGGCGTCAAGTTCCACCCGGCGGGACACCCGATGGCGGGCCAGAACATGCGCGCCTTCGCCGCCGTCTTCCAGGTCGTGGACGGCGAGTTCAAGCACGTGTATCCGCCGGTGATCGCGAGCCTGACCAATCCCCCGGTGCTGCTGCCGACGTCCTCGCCGTTTCTGTCACGCTGACGGGGGGCGCGCGCCCCCCGTCACGGCTCCCCTCCCCTGCTCACGGTCAACGAGCTCACCAAGAAGTTCGGAGGCTTCACGGCTCTGAACTCCGTGTCCTTCGACGTCAGGGAGGGCGAGATCCTCGGTCTCATCGGCCCCAACGGCTCGGGGAAGACCACCTGCTTCAACTGCATCTCGGGCGCGTTGACGCCGACGGCCGGCAGCATCCGCTTCGATGACGTCGAGATGCGCGGCCTCACGCCGGACGCGGTCTGTCACCGCGGGATCGCGCGAACGTTCCAGATCCCGCGGCCTTTTCGCAAGCTCTCGATCGTCGACAACGTCGCCGTCGCCGCCCACTACGGCGGCCGCACCGCCGAGGCGAGCGCGCGAGCCCGCGCACGTGACGTGCTGGCGCTCGTGGGATTGTCGGCCGAAGCCGACGCCGCGCCCACGCTGCTCGGCGCCGGCGGGCTGAAGAAGCTCGAGCTGGCCCGCGCGCTGGCCACCGCACCGCGGCTGCTCCTGGCCGATGAGAGCCTCGGCGGCCTCGATCCAACGGAAATGGCGAATGCCGCCGACATGCTGCGCCGCGTTCGCGGCGAGCTCGGCGTCACGATCGTCTGGGTCGAGCACATCATGGCCACGCTCATGCGCGTGGTGGATCGCGTCGTCGTGCTCGATCACGGCGAAAAGATCGCCGAGGGGCCGCCGCGCGAGGTCGCCAACGATCCGCGCGTCGTCGAGGCGTACCTCGGCGAGAAGATCGCGCTGGAATGACTCCCCAGGCACCTCGGCCAGGCCACCCGCGGTTCAAGCCGTGCACACCTCCTCGGCCAGGCCACCTGCGGTTCAAGCCGCGCACACCTCCTCGGCCAGGCCACCTGCGGTTCGAGCCGGGCACGCGGCTCCTACGATGACCATGCTCGCGCTCCGCCACGTGACCGCCGGCTACGGCCACTTCACGGCGCTCTGGGACGTGAGCCTGGAGGTCGCCGCCGGCGAGGCGGTGGCCGTGGTCGGGCCGAACGGCGCCGGCAAGACGACGCTGCTCCGCGTGATCTCGGGCGTGATCGCGCCGCGCAGCGGCGAGCTGATCTTCGAAGGCGCCGTGCTGACCGGACGGCCCGCGCACGAGATCGTCGCCCACGGCATCGCCCACGTGCCGGAGGGCCGCCGCCTGTTCCCCGCGCTCACCGTCGCCGAGAACCTCAAGATGGGCGCGTTCCTCCCCGCCGCCCGCCGCAGCTATCGTCAGAGCCTCGAGCGAGTCTTCGAGCTCTTTCCCGTCCTCGCCGAGCGACGGGGCCAGCGCGCGGGCAGTCTCTCCGGGGGCGAGCAACAGATGCTCGCGCTGGGCCGGGCGCTCATGTCCACGCCCCGTCTCATCCTGCTCGACGAGCCGTCCATGGGCCTGGCGCCGGTCATGGTGCTGAGGCTCTTCGACCTGATCCGTCGCATCCGCGCCGAGGGCTACACGATCCTGGTCGTGGAGCAGAACGTCCGGCAGGTGCTGAAGCTCGTCGATCGCGCGTACCTGCTCGAGGTCGGCCGGATCCGCATGGAAGGCCGCGCCCACGAGCTGGCCGAGCAGGACTTCGTGAGAAAGGCGTATGTCGGCCTGTGATCGATCCGATCTTCCTGCTCGAGGCGGCCATCAACGGCGTGCTGCTGGGCGGCGTGCTGGCGCTCCTCGCCCTCGGCCTCAACCTGATCTTCGGCGTGCTCGACGTCGTGTGGATCGCCTACGTGGACCTGGTGATGGTCTGCATGTACCTCGTCTACTTCCTGGTCATGGGCTACGGCTGGCCCGTGTGGTTGGGCGGCCTCGCTGGCATCGGCCTCGGCGTTCTGCTCGGCCTGGCCGTCCACCTGCTCATCATCACGCCCATCCTGAGCTCGCCGCCCGTCAATCAGCTCCTGGCCACCGGCGGCCTGCTCTTCTTCATCCAGTCGTTCGCGACGTTCCTGTGGACCACCGATCATCGGTCGATACGGATCAACCTGCCCGTGGTCGAGGTCGGCGGCCTCTTCCTGTCGTTCGCGCGCCTGATCGCCTTCGCATTGTCGATCGTGGCCATGCTCGGCCTCTGGGTCTTCCTGCGCCGCACGTTCATCGGCACGGCCATCCGGGCCGTCGCCCAGGACCGTGGCGCGATGGCCCTGATGGGCGCCGACCCGCAGCGCATCTACCTCGTGACGTCGGGGGTCGGCGGCGCCATGGCCGGGCTCGCTGCCGCGCTGCTCTCCATCCAGTACTCGGTGCATCCCTACTTCGGCGCCGCGTTCGGTCCGATCACGTTCATGGTGTGCGTGCTGGGCGGCCTCGGCAACATGCTGGGCGCCTTCATTGCATCGTTCGTGATGAGTGAGATCATCTCGCTGGGTGGCGTCCTCTGGTCCACCGAGATGGGATACGTGATCGCGTTCGCCCTCTTCATCGTAATGATGTTCATCCGGCCCGGCGGCATCCTGGCCCGGCGCGAGCGATGATCGGCCGCGCCGCCGCCGTCGCCGTCCTGCTCGCTCTCGTGGTCGCGCCCTTCGTGCCGATGGGCGGCATGCGGCAGTACGTGCTGCACGTCGTCATCCAGATCTTCATCTGGTCGTTCATCGGCGGCGCCTGGTCGTTGATGGGCCGCTTCGGCCTCGTCTCGCTCGGCCACGGCGCCTTCCTCGGCGTCGGCGCCTACACGACGACGCTGCTCTGGAATTTCTACGGCCTGACGCCCTGGATCGGCACGCTGGTGGCGATGGCGGCGGCGATCGCGCTCGCCCTGATCGTGGCCTATCCGTGCTCGCGCTTCGGGATCATCGGCCACTACTTCGCCCTGGTGACGCTGGCGGTGGGCGAGGTCGTCCGGCTGCTCATCATCGCCGAGCGCGACTGGACGGGCGGCTCGCTCGGCCTCACGCTGAAGACGGCCGGCGCCGGCGGAAGCCTCCTGGCCGCGCAATCCGCGGACAAGCGCGTCTTCTACTACGCCGCGCTGATCGTCTGGCTGATCGGGCTCTGGGTGTGGGTGCGGCTCGACCGATCGATGGCACGGGCCGCGATGGAGGCGATCGGCGAGGACGAGGTGGCCGCCGCCTCCGTCGGCGTCCACGTCGCGCGCTTCAAGCTGGCGATCACCGCGCTCTCGGCCGCGCTCACCGCGTTCGGCGGTGTCGTCTACGCGCAGTACATCACCTACGTGAACCCGGAGACGCTGGCCGGCATCGGCGTGTCACTGCGCATCGTGTTCGCCGTGGTCCTCGGCGGCATGTATTCATGGCTGGGGCCGACCGTCGGCACCGCGCTGACCATCACGCTCCAGGAGTACCTGCGCGTGAAGTTCGGGCTGAGGCTCATCGGCATGGCGGAGACGATCTACGGCCTGCTCCTCGTGGTCTTCATCATCTTCCTGCCGGCCGGGATCTACGGTAGCGTGCGAGCCCTGCTGGCCCGGCGCCGCGCGCCGGCGCCGGCGACCGCATAGAGGAGGTTCGGCATGGCGCGCTGGGTGACGTATCCCGAGACGGAGCCGCCGCGTGCGGCGCGCGAGCTCGCCGAGCAGGTGGAGCGCGACGGTGGGCACGTGCTCGCGCTCTACCAGGAGCCCGTCGGCGACCACTGGCAGATCTTCTGCCTGCTGCCCGGCGACAAGGTCGAGGCGAGCCCCTACCAGCGCGATCTCTCTCCCACGCACGTCAAGCGCCTGACCGAGGGCGTGAAGAAGCTCGACCGGTTCATCGATCCCGTGGTCGCGCTGTCGCCGCAGCCCGGCGTGTACTGGACGCCGAACGGGAATCATCGCCGCACCGTGCTGGCCAAGCTCAAGGCCGCTCACGTTCCGGCGATCCTCGTCGTGGAGCCCGACGTGGGCTACCAGATCCTCCCGCTCAACATCGAGAAGGCCCACAACCTCAAGGAGAAGTCGCTCGAGGTCATCCGCATGTACCGGAGCCTCGCCGAGAATCAACCGTCGAGCACCGAGGAAGAGTGGGCGTTCCAGTTCGAGTCGGCGCACTTCATCACGCTCGGCCTGCTCTACGAGCAGAACAAGCGCTTCGCCGGCGGCGCCTTCGCGCCGATCCTCCGGCGCGTCGACAAGTTCCTCAAGACGACGCTGAAGAAAGGCGTCGGCGAGCGCGAGGAGCGCGCGGGCCTCGTCAGAGAGGCCGACGAGGCGCTGGCCGTCGTCGTGGCCCGGATCAAGAAGCGCGGGATCAGCCATCCCTACGTGAAGAACTTCGTCCTCGCGCGCACCACGCCGCTCACGCGACAGCGCAAGACGCTGCCGTCCTTCGAGCAGACGTTCAAAAAGCTGCGGGAGAGCATGGCCGACTTCGACGTCGGCAAGGTGCGGTACGAGGACATCCAGCGCTCGGCCATCATGGCCATTCCCGCCGGAGAATGAGCCTGACCGGCCGCGTCGCGCTCGTGACCGGGGGGACTGGCGCGCTGGGCCAGGCGGTGACCCGCCGCCTGCTCGCCGAAGGCGCCACCGTCGCGGCGCCGTTCATCGTGGATGCCGAGCGCGATCGGCTCCAGGCGGGCGTCGACGCCACCGCGAAAGACCGGCTGCTCCTCGTGCGGGCCGACGTCACCGACGAGCGAGCCGTCGGCGATCTCGTCAACACGCTCCAGGCGCGCCATCGCCGGCTCGACGTCCTGGTCACGCTGGTCGGCGGCTTCGCCGGCGGCGGCCTCCTCGAGACCGACCGCGCCACGTGGGATCGCATGCTCACGCTCAATCTCACCGCGACCTTCACGGCGGCGCGCGCCGCCGTGCCCCTGATGACGGCCGCCGGCCGAGGCCGCGTCGTCACCATCGGCTCGCGCGCCGTGATGCCACCCGCCGGTGGCTTCATCGCCTACACCGCGTCCAAGTCCGGCGTCATCGCGTTCACCCAGGCCCTCGCCCAGGAGCTCCGTGGCACCGGCGTCACCGCCAACTGCGTGCTGCCCAGCACCATGGACACGCCGGCCAACCGGGCCGCCATGCCCGACGCCGACCGCAAGGACTGGGTGCCGGTCGCCGCCGTCGCCGCCGTCATCGCATTCCTCGCCTCCGACGATTCGGCGCACCTCAACGGCGCGCTGCTCACCGTGTAACGCGCTGCCGGCCCTCGAAGAGGAGAGTGCTGCGTGTATCCGCACCAGATCGAGCGACTAACCGAGGTTCTCGAGCGTGAAGGCCTCCAGGCCCTCGTGGCCACGTCGGCGGCGAACGTGCGCTACGTCACCGGCTTCGGCAGCATGGTCCACGCGCTCTTCCAGACGACGCAGCTCGCGGTGTGGAGCCGCCGCGGCACGGCGCTCGTCGTCCCCTCGATCGACGTGCCGGCGATCGTCAGCGAGGGCATCGGTGTCGACCACGTCGTGCCCTTCGGCGATTTCGTCGCCGCTCGCGGCAAGGGAACCGAAGCCGACCGGATCGGCGCGCTCTCCGAGCGACGCGCGGCCAGCCCGACGGAGGCGCTGGCCACCGCGCTCGACGCGGTGGGCGCCGGCACCGGACGCATCGGCCTCGACGAGGGAAGTCTGACCGCGCAGGCGTGGGAGCTCGTGGTGGCGAAGCTCGGTCCGGGCCTCGTGGTG
>WNGI01017254.1_pt1 | contig 10845 bp, 13 predicted proteins | sample 5400621 | NCBI WGS metagenome assembly WNGI01 (sample SAMN13153374, study PRJNA577476) | soil metagenome | isolation source: 20 cm soil or saprolite under Garry oak tree replicate 1 | place: USA:California | collected 2016-06-15 | reverse complement strand
GGTGCCGGTTGCCTTTGTCGTCCCGGCGGGCAGTGAGACGGCCGGCCAGACCTGCAGGCACGTGCCCGAGCACGCAACCTGCTGGCTCCCGTTCGTGAGCGTGTAGACGGTCTTGCCCGTGCTGTCGACCACGATCGTGCCGAGCGTCGAGCTGTTGGCCGTCTTGACGACGGCCGTTCCGGCCGCGGCCGCGGTGCCGGTGCTCTTCTTCGTGGTCGTCGACTTCGACGAGCTGGAGCTGCTCGAGCCCCCGCACGCCGCCAGCGCGATCACCGCGGCGGCGCCCAGGGCGACGAACGCGGAGACTCGAGCCTTCCGAGCGCGGGTTGGGGAACGGCGCGCCACCCTCGTGCCGGCGCCTGCTGTTCCGTAGTGCATGCCTTTCCTTTCGCTGCGGTTTTGTCGACGCCAGGAACTACGGCGCCGCTCGCCTACAGGATTGCGCTGACGCACGGCCGCGTCTACGACTGGTCCAACTTGATGGTGAATACGTTCTTCGGGTTGCAATCGAACGTGTTCGCCTGCTTTGGGAAGACCCGCACGTATCTGTTCCCCTTGACCTGCATCAGGAGGAAGCAGGGGCTGACCTTGTGCCCGCCGACGTCGGTGGGGCCGAGCATGGCGTCACCGTCCACGCTGGCCGTGAAGTCGTGGACCTTCGCCGCCTCCTCGAGGAAGCGGGCCCGGGTGAGACCGTTCTTGCCGTCCGCCTTCGCGACGTTGTCGACGACGTCCCGGAAGAAGAGCCCGGCGGTCCAGGCTTGCGCGCCAAAGCCGTCCGCGTTGGCCTTGCCGCCGACGTTCTTGAGGTACGCGGCCACCGATTTGTTCCGGCCGGCCTCTTCGAAGGGAATGAAGAACAACGCGGTGTAGTGACCGTCGACGTCGGCGCCGCCCTCGGAGAGGAACTTGGCGTCGTAGCACTGCAGGGCGCAGCCCCATACTTTGACGCTCGTGATCCCCTGGACCTTCGCCTCGCGGCGGAGGAACACCGAGCTCTTGTAGTCCGAGATGCTCTCGGCGTACGTCGAGTCCCGCTGCCTCATGGTCTGCGCGATCGGTGTGTAGTCACTCTGAGTCGCCAGGCCGGAGATCTTGATCTCCCCGTCCGACTTGACCCCGAGCTGCTGTTCGCCTCGCGCAAGGGGCGTGGTCGCGTTCACCGTCGATCGCAGGTCGCTCGGGATGAGGTACACGCCGTGCAGGTTCTTGAAGTGCTTCAGGAAGTAACGGACCTGGCCCGACTTCACGAAGTACGTCTGCGGATGTTGGTCGCGCGTGGAGCAGACCAACTGGTTGGCGAGCACCGGGTACGAGACGGGGGAGCACTGGTGCGATTCCTCGGTCTGCACCAGCGGCACGTCCGGGAGACCGGTCGCGCCACCCGCCTTGTCCTGACAGCCGGTCATGGGGCCGATGTCGTTGAGGAACAGCGCCGTCGTCCCCACGATGGCGAAGTCCTCCTGGCAGGCGCGGATCAACGCGTTCCGGGCTTCGTCGGCGCTCAGGTGCGAGTCGATGAAGTCGACCTGCACCTTGCGGCCCGCAAGGCCGCCGCGACCGTTGATGAACTTCGCGAACGCCCTGACACCGCTCACGACGCCTTGGAAGAGGCCAGGCCGCACCGGATTGTCGACGTCGGCGATCACCGCGATGCGGATCGTGTCCTTGCTCACGCCGACTTCCGTGTCCTGTAGCGGCTGGGACTGTCCCGGCGCGGCCACGGCACTGGATGGCACGAGTGACGCGCTCCCCGCAGCCAGCGCGACCATCAACACGACCCAACGTGTGCGCCTCACCGGTCCCCCCATCGTCGCCCCGGTACGGCTCGAGGCCGTTGCGCATTGTGATCAAGGTCCTCGCCCCGTTCAAGTGCCCTCATCTACGATCAACCCGGGCGCGGCCGAACGACGCCGCGGCGGGACAGGCGGGACCGGGAGGAACGATGGCCGAGCATCCGAACGTGGCGCGTGTGCGTGCCGCCTACGCAGCTTTCGACAAGTCAGACCTCAACGGCGCGCTCGCCGACCTTGCGGTCGACGCGGTGTTCCACTTCACGGGCGAGGGGCCCAACAGCGGCGACCACAGGGGCCGCGACGACATCGAGGCCGCGCTCATCACCAACTTCGAGCTCACGGGCGGTACCCAGAAGCTCGACATCCACAGCATCTTCGCCGACGATCAGCACGCAGTCGTCTCCATGCGCGAGACGGCGACCCGTACCGACGGCGCCACGCTGGACGTCGAGGAGGCGCACATCCTCACGATCGACTCCGAGGGGAAGATCACAAACCTCTGGGACGTGCCGGCCGACCCCGAGGAGCACGACCGCTTCTTCGATGGTCGCTGAGCGCCTCGCGCGCCGCGCGCCGCGTTTCAGGTCAGCAGTCGTCGCCCGCCCACGGCCCGGAGCCCTGCCACTGGTAGAGGGCCCAGGCCATGTCGTCCTGCAGCGTGGGGCTGGCGGTGTGCGGGTCGACGCCGACGAGGTCCCGGGCACCGACGTGGTTCGCGGTGGCGTCCCATGTCGCCTGCAGGAACTGGTACGCGCCGTGGTACTGGCCGCCGGGTGAGTCGACGAGGTAGTTGCCGCCCGACTCGGCTTGGCGTACGCACGTAAGGAACGGATCGTTGTGATGCGCGCTCAGCGACCCCGACGCACCGGATGTGAAGCAGCCGGCTGCGAAGAACGCCGCCGCGACGACCACCGCCGCGAGGTAGCGGCGTGAGGACGCATGCGGACGCGCGCGTCGAGAGACAGCGGGAAGAACCGGGATATCCACAGGCTAGTGGGTGGCTCTGCCCGGCCCGCGGACTCCGGTCAGGCGGTGGCGTGCCGGGCGGGCGTGAACTGCACCGGCAGGTGCTTGGGGCCGGAGATGAAGTTGGAAGCCAGCCACTCGGCGGGGCCGGCGGGCGAGATGTCGGGCAGCCGCGTGAGCAATTCGCGCAGCAGCGCCTGGATCTCGACGCGGGCGATGTGCGACCCGAGGCAGAAGTGCGGCCCGCCGCCTCCGAACGCGATGTGCTCGTTCGGCGCGCGCCCGACGTCGAAGCGGTCGGGCTCGGCGAACGCGCGCTCGTCGCGGTTGGCGGAGCCGTAGTACATGACGACCTTGTCACCGGTCGTGATCGGCGTGCCCGCGAGCTCGCAGTCCTGCGTGGCGGTACGGCGCATGTAGATCACGGGGCTCACCCAGCGCAGCATCTCGTCCACCGCGCTCGTGAGCATCGCGTCGAGGTCGTCCTGGAGGCGGCGACGCTCGTCGGGATGGTCGAACAGCGCAACGAGGCCACCGCCGACGAGGTTGCGGGTGGTGTCTCCGCCGGCGTCGACGAGGAGCAGGAAGAACAGGTTGAAATCGATGTCGTCGAGCCGCTCGCCGTCGACCTCGGCGCCGAGGATCCGGCTCGCCAAGTCGTCGCCGGGGTGCGCGCGCTTGTCCTCGGCGACGTCGTGGGCGTAGTTGAACATCTCGATGATCGCGTTCAGACCCGCGCCCGGCGGCACGGTGTCGGGCGCGGCGTGGATGGTCTCGGTGAGGTGGTAGAGCCGGCGCCCGTCGTCGAGCGGGATGCCGAGCAGCTCGGCGATGACGAACGATGGCATCTCGCCCGCGATGTCGGTCACGGCGTCGCACTCGCCCCGCTCGATCACGGCGTCGATGATGTCGGCGGCGAGCTCGTCGATGCGCAGCCGCAGCCGTTCCGCCGCCCGGGGCGTGAACTGACTGTTGATGATGCGCCGCAGCCGCGTGTGACGCGGCGGGTCCGACGTGATCATCATCTGGTGACCGCCGAAGTCGATGCCCGCGAAGTCGGGGATCATGATCGTCGGCACCGACGAGTAATGGTCCGGGTCGCGCCCGACGTCCCGCACGTCGTCGTACCGGGTGATGGCCCAGAAGCCGGGGCCGTCCGGCTCCGGATGCTGGTAGACGGGTGCGTTGTCTCGCAGCCAGCGGAACTGCTCGTGCGGCTGGCCGTCGGCGAACGACGCCGGGTCGAGCAGGTCGATGTTCACGCCGACGGGATCGCGAACAACGCTGCGATCTTGTCGATCGTCTCCTGCTCGGTGGTGGTGACGGTCTTGGCCGCGGCCGCGACTGCCTTGGCGATGTCGACGTACCAGCCGGCAACCTGAGCGGCCTCGTCGTTCGGGAGCTTGCGCAACGCGGTCGCGGCCCCGCCCAGGTCGGCGAGCGACGCTTCGATGACCTGCTCGAGGTTCGCCACCTGGTGCTGGCGCGCGTTGTGGCGCGCCTCCTTGCCCTCCGCCTCCTTGGCGATCTCGGCGATGAGCTCGTCGGCCGGGCCGCCGGCGGGCGGATGGGCGATGGTGCGGGCGCTGGCGCTCGCTTCCTTCACCATCGAGATCGGCCCGTGCTCACCCGCCGCGAACAAGGCCAGCGTCACCAACAGCGGGGCCTCCGTGAGCGCCTTCCATTCGTCGTCCGTGAACGCCGACTTGTCGGTCATCGCTAGCGGCCCTTTCTGATCGCCGGGATCGCGAGCGAGCGTCCGACACCGAAGAGCAGTCCCAGCGATCGCTCCAGCTTGGTCAGGACGGCATCCATCGCGTCGACGAACGAGTCCGCTTGCTCGTCGGTGATGACGAGCGGCGGAAGGATCTTGAGGACGTTCTGGTTGTCGCCCGCGACCTGGGTGAGGATGCGATGGTCCCGGAAGAGCGGCACCACGACGAGCTGAGTGAAGAGCCCGGTCCGCATCGTCTCCAGGATCCTCCACTGCGCGCGCAGTCGCCGCGAACGCGGCCGGCGGAACTCGATGCCGATCATGAGGCCGCGGCCCCGGACCTCGTGCACGACCTCGTGCCGGTCCTCGAGCGCCTGGAGGCCGGAGCGCAGGCGGGACCCTCGCTTCGCGGCGCGTTCGACGATGTGCTCGGCGTCGATCGTGTGCAGCGTGGCGAGGCCGGCCGTCATCGCCAGCACGTTCTGGCCGAACGTCGTGCTGTGCACGACGGCGCGGTCCATCTTGTCGAAGACGGCTTCGACGACGTGCGCCTTGGCGATGACGGCGCCGACGGGGACGTATCCGCCCGACAGCGCCTTGGCCACGGTGACGATGTCGGGGACGACGTCCCACTGCTCGAAGGCGAAGAGCGTGCCGGTTCGCCCGAGCCCGGTTTGAACCTCGTCGACGGCGAGGAGCGCGCCGTACCGGTGGCACAGGTCGGCGGCTTCGCGCAGATAGTCCTCCGGCGCGACGAAGACGCCCTTGCCCTGGATGGGCTCGACGACGAACGCGGCGACGTCGCCGGCTTCGAGCTCGCGACGCAACGCGTCGAGATCGCCGAAGGCGACGCTCTGGCAGCCGGGGAGCAGGTCGCCGAACCCGTTTCGGAACTCGCGCCCTCCGTTCAGCGACAGGGCGCCGGTGGTCAGGCCATGGAACGCGTGGTCGGCGAACAGGATTCGCGAGCGGCCGGTCGCGCCGCGGGCGAACTTGAGCAGCGTCTCGATCGACTCGGCTCCGCTGTTCGTGAAGAAGCATCGGTACGCGTCGTCGGGCATGCGGGCGACGAGCGCTTCCGCGAGCAGCCCCGCGAGCGGTGGGCAGTCCATCTGCACGAGGTTCGGCAGGTCGGCGTCCATCGCATCCTGGAGCGCCTGCTCGATCACGGGATGGCACCGGCCGAGGGCGAACACGCCGAACCCGGCGAGGAAGTCGAGGTACGCATTGCCGGCGCTGTCGAAGAGATACGGCCCCTCGGCCCGGGCCCACTCGCGGTCGAAGCCGAGAGTGCGGAGCACGCGTGGCATCTGAGGATTGATGTAGCGCTCGTGCAGCGCGAACGCTTCGTGCCGGCGGGCGGCCAGCAGAGCGCCGAGGTCGAAGCGGTCGTCGGTCGGCGTCGGCGTCGTTGTCGGCGCGCCCGGAGCGCCCGGAGCGCCCGGAGCGCGCGGGGAGGACTCGTCGAACTCGCGTCGCAGTGCCGTCATTGCGCGAGTCGCTCCCGGGCGTACGAGTCGTCGGTGTCGTCGGACCGGTCACGCTCGGACGCGAGGCCGGGCGCGCCACGAATGCGTTCGGCGCGGGCGGGCTTGACGAACCCGTGCTCGAGGTACCACCGCACCGCGCGCGCGAGGGCCTCGCGGGCAGGAATGCTCGAGTACCCGAGCTCGGTGCGCGCCCGGCTGTCGTCGTACTCCATGCGGGTCGTCGCCATGCGCACCGGCTCGGACGGGAGGGTGGGCTCACGCCGGAGCACGGTGGCCTCGGCCCATTCAGCGGTGCGCACGATCGGCAGCACGACTCGAGGATGCAACCGGACGCGGGGCGCCGCCAAACCGCAGATCTCGGCCAGCGTCGTCAGCATCCCCTGCAGCGACATGTTCTCGCCCCCGAGGATGTAGCTGCGGCCGAGATGGCCGGCCTCGGCGGCCAGCACGTGACCGCGGGCGACGTCGTCGACGTGCACGACGTTCAGCGCCGTGTCGACGAAGGCGGGAATGCGGCCGTTCAGGAACTCGACGATCGTGCGGCCGGTCGGCGTTGGCGCGGCGTCGCCCTCGCCGACGGGGAACGTGGGATGCACGAGCATGACGGGAAGGCCGCTCGCGCCGGCGCGCAGCACTTCGTGCTCGGCGAGGTACTTCGACCGCTTGTAGTGGCCGCGACCGTGCTCGTGTACACGAGCCGGCGGATCTTCGATCGCGTCGCGGCGCGCAGGACGTTCATCGTGCCGCCGACGTTCACGTCGTAGAACAGGTCCGGGTCGGCGGCCCAGAAGCGATAGATCGCAGCCAGGTGAAAGACCGTCGAGATCCCGTCGACCGCCTCGTCGACCGTGGCGGCGTCCCGGATGTCGCCGACGACCCGCTCGACGGCCAGGCCGGCGAGGTTGTCGTCGTCCCGTCCGGGCTCGATGAGGGCACGGACGCGGGCACCCCGATCCAGCAGGGCGCGGACCACCGAGGAGCCGATGAATCCCGACGCCCCCGTGACGAGCACGGGACCGAGGTCGGCGGAGGAGACGGGCATCCGGATTCCCTACCCCTTTCTGGCGAGCTGAAGTCCCGGCAGCAATGGTCGCGCCGACGCTAGCGCCGACCCCACCCGCCATGATCTGCCAATGGGCTGGGGTCGGGTACACTGACGAGGTCAGCTTCGGTCGCCACGTTGCGGCGCGAGCGACAACACCGGTCCGACCTTCTCTCTCGTCGCTCCCGCCTTGCGGGCAGTGTCCCGGGGATTCGGTTCGCCCCAGTGAGATACCTGTCCGCTTCGCTCCCTTCAAAGCCACCGAATGGACACTGAACACGTGTCCCGCCTTACCGGCTGCTGACACCGGTTCGACGGGATGACAACCAAGGAAAACAAACAACATGGCAACGCAAGGCACTGTGAAATGGTTCAACTCGGAGAAGGGCTTCGGCTTCATCCAGCGTGAAGGCGGGGACGACGTGTTCGTCCACTTCTCTGCGATTCAGGGCGACGGCTACCGCTCGCTCGAAGACGGCCAGCGGGTCGAGTTCGACGTGGCTCCCGGCCGGAAGGGCGAGGAAGCCCAGAACGTCCGAGTCGTCTGACGAGGCTCACGCGGGGCGTCGGGTAGCGGCATTGCCGTTACCCGGCACCTCGGGAGCGACAAGGAGTGCTCATGGCGGGTCGTCAGCGCACGTCGTTCGAGAAACGCGAGCGCGAGCGAAAGCGTCAGGAAAAGCAAGCAGCGAAGCGCGCACGCCGGCAACACGATGGCGTGCCGTCACCTGAAGAGTCGCGTGGCACGACCGCGGCTCCCGAAGCGCCCCCGGCCACCGAGCCGGAGCGCCTCGACACCGCGGAGGGCTGAGACCCGCGGGTTCGCGGTCAGACGCGAACCGCCTCCCAGGTTCGCTCGACTGCAGCCAGCACGCCGGGAACGGCGTCACGAAGGGCGGCCGCGTCCTCTTCGATCCACGGCGCGTCGCTGACGTCGACGCCCGACTCGTCGAGGAGCCGGCGCAGGTCGCCGAGCTGCACCTCGAGCCAACCGATGGGATCGGCGCGAATCTCGTCCCGCCATTGCCGGTCGCACGGCTCGACACCGTGGAATCGGGGATGGAAGTGCGCGCTCCGGAGATTGCCGGGCGGGCCGTCGACCTGATCGAAGAGGTCGGCGCGGAAGACGGGCTGGTCGAGAACAACCCGTTGGGCCGCTGACCGCGAGCCTCGTCGCGGCTCGTTGGCGAGCAGGCGCACCTCGACGCGGGCGCCGCGCTCGGGAGGCTCCACCGGCTCGTGCCACGGCCCCACGAGGACCGCCACCCTCTCGAAGACGAACGCCTGCTGCATCGCTCTGACCTCTCGACGCTCGCCACGCTACGTCGATCGGCCATGAGCCGGTTGCGGTTATCCCGGTACGGGACGATCATCGGCGCGGAGCCAACGCTTGGAGGTGGTGGGGATGTTCGTGCAAGTGATCGAAGGTCGCGTGTCCGATCGTGAAGGCCTGCACCGGCAGATGGACCAGTGGATGACAGATCTGCGGCCTGGCGCGACGGGATTCCTGGGATCGACTGCCGGGGTGACCGACGACGGCTATGGGATCGCGTTCGCGCGCTTCGAGTCGGCCGCAGCCGCGAGGGCCAACAGCGAGCGCCCCGAGCAGGGCCGCTGGTGGGCCGAGACCGAGAAGTGCTTCGCCGGCGACGTCACGTTCACCGATTCCGAGGACGTCGAGACGACGCTCGGCGGCGGCTCGAACGACGCCGGCTTCGTGCAGACCATGCGGGGGAGCGCCGACCGTGACCAGCTGCATGCACTGGACGCGGGCTTCGAGGAGGTCGCGGGGTCGTGGCGGCCCGATCTCATCGGCGGACTCCGGGTCTGGACCGGGCCCGATCGCTACACCGAGGTCAACTACTTCACGAGCGAGGCGGAGGCGCACGAGGGCGAGAAGAAGGAGCCACCCTCGCAGCTCGCGGCGCAGGCGGCCGATTTCGAGAAGCTGATGGCCAACGTCGAGTACCGCGACCTGCGGGATCCCTGGCTCTACTGACGTCCTGCTGAGCTCGGCGTCGACGTCGGGACGCGCGACAGGACGCCGTCGCCCTCGTTCGCGACCCAGACCGTCCCGTCGGCGATGGCGAGAGCGCTCGGATCGCTGTGCACACGTGCGGTGGCGGTGACCCGGTCGTCGGCCGGGTCGATACGCGAGACGGTGTTGTCCTCGACGTTCGCCACCCAGACCGCACCGTCACCGGCGACGATCGCAATCGGTCGCGTCCCGACACGCATTGTCGCCACCACCGCGTTCGTGCCGGGATCGATGCGCGAGACCGTCCGTGCATTGATGTCGGCGACCCACACCGCCCCCTCGCCGGTGGCGATTCCCGCGCCTACCCGACCGACCGGAATGGTGGCGACGATCGAGTTGGTCGCGGGATCGATGCGGGAGACGGTGTGGTCCTTGGCGTTCGTCACCCAGACCGCCCCTGCCCCCATGGCGACGCCGGCCGGTCGCCGACCCACGCGGATGGAGTGCGCCGCGTCTGTCGCGGGATCGATGCGCGAGACCGTGTTCGCCCTGTTGTTGGCGACCCACACGGAGCTGTCGTCCGCCGCGATCGCCGTCGGGGTGTCCCCGACGCGGATCTTCTTCGTGACGTGAGTGGCAGCGTCGAGCCGCACCACCTCGTCGCGCCCTGGCTCGGTGACCCACACCGCGCCACTGCCGAAGGCCGCGTCGGCTGGCGCACCGCCGACGTGGATCGTGGCGGTGACGTGGTGAGAGTGGGGATCGAACCGCGACACCCGCCCCTCGTCGGCGCTGGCGATCCAGACCGCGCCGTCGCCCGTCGCGAGCCCTTGCGGCCCGCTCGGCACCCGAATCGTGTCCGCCGGCGTGCCACCCCTCGTCGAGATCAGGAACGCGAGGCCGGCGAAGAGCAGCGCCGTGGCACCGACGCCGAACACTCGACCGCGGAGCACGGCGTCAGTTCCCGAAGGCGATGACGCGCCCGCCGCCGGCGACGACGACGAGGCCGTTCCCAGCTGTGGGTGTCCCGAAGTTGGCGACGTCCCCGACCGGCGTGCTGGCGAGCTCCTGCCCGTCGGACGCACGGTACGCGTGCAGCTGGCCGCCGCTGAGGTCGATGGCCCACACGGTGTCGCCGGTGACGATCGGCGACCCGTCGACGCCGGACACCCGCCAGGCAACGGAGAAGCTCGAGCCCTCGATGCGGAGCGCGACGAGCTCGTTGCGACACGGCACGAAGAGCAACGGCGGCGCCGACGCCGTCCCGCCGAACCCGCGGCACACCTGTCCGGAGAAGACCTCGCCGCCGACGCCACCAAGCCCGTCGGCCCGCATGAGGTAGCCGACGCCTTCCTTGCCCACCACGAAGACGAGCCCGCCTCCGACCGGCACCGGTGACGTGGAGCCGAGGTCCTGGTCGGATTGGCTCAGCTGGTCGCGATTACGCGGCGTCCAGGAATCCTGGAGTTGGAGGCCTGGGAGCGACAACCGCAGCACCGAGTTCGACAAGTCCGAGGTGCCGCCAGGGCCGACCGAGTTGCCGCTGGCGATCAGGACCGTGTTGTTGTCGACTACGGGACCGGGCGGGGCCCACACTGCTCCCCCGCGCGCCGTGGGCACCTGATAGATGGTGAGATTCCCGCCGCCGTCGGCGGGGGCGCCCACGACGTAGCCGTGGTAGTCGCCGCAGTCGCCGAACAATCCGCCGTACGAAACGAGTACCTGGTCACCGACGAGGGCGAGCGCACTGCGTTGTTGCTCGACCTTCGGGTCCGCGCCTTGCGCGTCGACGGGTCGACGAAAGCGCTGCGCGCCGGACGCGAGATCGAGCGCGACGAGGTCGTGGCGGAGCGGCATGG
>WNGI01015084.1_pt1 | contig 10845 bp, 17 predicted proteins | sample 5400621 | NCBI WGS metagenome assembly WNGI01 (sample SAMN13153374, study PRJNA577476) | soil metagenome | isolation source: 20 cm soil or saprolite under Garry oak tree replicate 1 | place: USA:California | collected 2016-06-15 | reverse complement strand
AAGTTGTCGAGTCAAATCACTTAGTTAGCTCGACCTCCTGTCCTTGTCCAGCATCTTTTGAGTGGCGAGAGAAGACGATGCCGTGGTGATTGTAGTAACTGAAATAGAGGTAGTGGTAGAAGTGAAGGGAGTAGCCGGGCTGGACGTAACAGAGCCGCTAGTAGCAACTGTGGTGGTGGTAGGAATGGATGTGAATGTAGGTGGTGGTAGTGGGAGGGCGGGGCAGTAAAGTCTCTTTGAAGTATATTTGAGTACTAGTTGCGTGGGAACATTATCAATATCGTTGAGTTGTCTCAAGACGAACGCCCAGGCCCCAGACTCTACTAATCTATCCTAGATCAGCACTTCGCTCAGATCGGCACTTCGCTCACCCCTCCATATCTCAGCACTCAGCCTGCCGCTTGTTACCACACTTCACATGCGAGCTCCAGGACTGTATATTATCATATTCCGACAGTTTCTATGTTGAATTTCAATGTAGTTGAAGTTCCATATTTTGCTTGGGCTGTCACACTCGCCGAAGCTTGCCGAGTCGGAGGTTCAAAATTCAAATGCCAAATTGGGATGCGTGGCTTGAGATGTGTTGTCATTAGTCTCCCGTAGACAGACCGTAAATGCGTGTCTGTTTGGACTTGATAGACGACGACACTTATATATGGTCTGCTAATAATTGATGGTCTCTAACCGGTGTTCGATTTTTTCGCACGCCTGTTTCTAAATCGGGCTTATCTATAGTCACGTGCAAGCGCGTCGCTCGCTTAGATCGTTGAATGTTGTCATGAGCCGCTGTGCAGCTCACTGGCGTCGCAACCGTTCTCGTGCTTATCGATTATGAGGATCACATTAAGGCTGCTATACAGGGTCTCTGGAATATTCAAGCATTAGGGAAGCTTCACGGAAGGAACAGGTGAGTAACCGATTGACTTGGCATTTTGGACCTTTTTGACGAAGTTATAGGTCTCGTATTCGACGTTTCGAGGCAGAGTGATAACAGACACAAGCCATGGCCCATACAAGGTTCACATCAATTCTCTGCAAGCTGTTGAATCTACCAAAGAGTCGGTACTTGTAGAATGGATCGAGCGATCGGCAGAGTTTGGCACTCTCAACCCAAAACTACACACCTATTAATCATATACTATAGCTGCACATAGTATATTAGACGAGACGATATGTTACTAGCTGTATATCGTTGCGGAGATTGAAAAGGGCAGCGTTATGTTACGCTGACGGATCCGTGACTGACGATCTGAGCGAAGTGCTGATCTAGGATAGTATGTTCAATCAATCTGCCGACTCCATTTGTGCATTCCTCGGCGTCATCGAAGGCGACGATGAAGTATTCAAAGTAGAAATTGCTGCCAATAAGAGGATAATCGATTTGAAGGAGATCATTCGCAAGAAAGGCGAGAAGCGGGTGCTCGCTAACGTTGATACCAAAGACATAATCCTCTTGAAGGTGACTACAACCCAGAGTCTAGCGTAAACACTCACCTTCCTATGTTTTTGTAGGTCGATATAGGTCCTGATGCACATCTTAATCTTAGTCAACTCACAATCAAAGAGGATGGCATTAAGATGTTGTCGCAGCGGCGCGTCTCGGACTACTGGCCGGAACAGCCCGCCGATGATGGTAGACTCCGCATCTTCGTGAAGCTCCCGGCCATTACTGGTGAGCAGTGCCTTTCATTCCTCAGGGTGATGATACCTCGTAAACTATCTCTGCTGTCGTCCCCTTGCTTCTTTTTTATTTCGTCTTCTTGCACCACCCACAAACATTATGTTGCCCACTGGCCATCCATCATACATTCCCCTCGCTGCACCACCCCTATTCCTACTTCTGCAATCTCATCAGGCACTCAGGTTCAGACTCCATATATTTCTAGTGAGCAGATTACATTAGATTCAATGTCCACGATGCAGCAACTCATGACTTTCAGACCACTGGAGCCCACGACACACCACAGTATGTCGCTTGTATGATGTATTACTCAGAGAAAAACTTGTCCATGCACGTCTTTTGCTGGCAGACATCTTCGCATGCAACTAATTATAATCAAAATTTTCAGTAGGTTCGAGGGACCCCAGGCTGCGGAAAGACCACTCTCATGAATTTGCTGCATGCTTTTATTCTCAAACAAGAACCATTGGCTTTTGTAAATTCCAAGCACTCGTGGCCAGGTGAAGGGTCAGAATCATTACTCGAAGAACGTCTCCGACTACTGGACCCCGAATTTCCCCGGCGCGATGGCTCCGCTTACCTCTTTTTCGACGAGGGGCAAGATACGTATGTGGACGAAATTCTTTGGAACAAATTCTTCAAGGGGGGTCAGTGACGGTGGTTACCACGTTTACCACGTCATCCTGTTTTGCAGTTATGGCAACCCATCTTCTCGCCCTGTGCCTCACCGTATTGGCACACCCCTAGCCCTCGGTGAAGCAGCTCGTATCTCTCTGAGGCCCCGAGAGGGATCGGAGGGATCAATTGGTATTTTGTTGAACCGTTCCGAATTTGATGAAGTCGTGTCACGGTTCAAACACCAACTAAATCTGCACCCTGACCTTCTGGACCTGATCTTTCAGTGGACGGATGGGCATGTAGGTGCTGTTGTTAAATTGCTGCAGGTGATATCAAATCAGGCGAGTCTCCCCAGCGAAAGCTGCGTTGGCTTGAGTTGTTCATGTCTCCTACTAACCCTGTTCCCCGGGCCAGAGAGTACAACATGGGGAACAGTTCACAGTGGAAATTTTTCATGACGAATACCCCACTCATAAGCTAGTACAGGAACTCTCTGGCGGTGGAGCTTTTGAACGTGGCCTTCCTAGCGCTGATGAGCTCTTGACTCAGCCAGACGTGGTGGAATTATTTAAGGACTTGCTCAAAAATGGCATGATTGACAAAAGATACAAAGATGAAGATGAAGCCATTCGCAAGTGCCATCGCCATGGGTGGATCCAAGCCGACGAGAGTCCAAATAACTTGGGATTTATATGCTATGCATTTTCATCTCCTCTCCATTCCGTGTGCATTTCCCGGAGGCTTGAACCTACGAACGGGATGCCCAACTTCACATCCCTCTTTGACCTTGCCCTTGACGTCATCTCCAAGTTCAAACCTTCTCAGTTAAAACTCACGATCCGCCACGGTGTTGAACCTAGCTCCATGGACAAGCCACCCGAAGCACAATACCAGGATGAGTTCTACCGTTCTCTATTTTCTGTCACTTCTGGGAATGTTCGTCTCTCCCCTGAGTTTGCGTCTGCAAAGGGGGCGCATGTTGCGGGTCGTATCAATTTCTTCATTCCAATGGTGAAATGGGGGGGTCGAGATCACTCGAGACGGTGGGCAGTTGGAAGAACATAATTCTCGTTTTGCTGAGTCTGGAGCATATGGAGGTCGGGCGATATGGCTGATTACATCTTTCTTGACTGTCGCACGAGGATCCCAACAAAAAAACATTCAAGTATTGATGTTTCCTTTCTGGCCAACTTCTGTGCTAATTTCTTTCTAGATATCCGAAATTTCTTTCATGTTGTGTTTGAGGACGACTATACAAAGGTTGTTGTGTACGATAATGAGCTGAAGCAGGTGAAAGGACCCATTGTATTGCTAGAAAACCATTAGGATAGTTTGTCGAATCATCTCCTCCGCCAATCCATCCCAATTACTCCGTCTCGCCTTGCGCCCCGCCAGCTCAGTCGCAAACCTAGCAGACATTGTCACCCCCCATACTCAGCGAGACGAAGAAAGAAAAAAATCAACACACCGAAGACATTCATCCAACCTCCAACGCGCACGGTCCGATTCGGGACCTTTTTTATCATCACCACCAGAAATGGGCGTATAAGGATGTCCAGGACAGAGTTTCCTGCTGAGTGCGTATATCATGCCGGCGATAAACGCGTCTTGAGATCCTACTTCGTCGATCAATGCGTCGCCGTCGCCATTACCACCCGGCGTCTCAGTTCCCTCCGAGTCGTCGTCTTCGTCGTCATCGCCGCTGCTATGAATAGGCCTCTTGCCCTTGTGCCCGCGCCGCCCCGATGTCTGCGGAACTTTAGCCGAGGGTCCTGCAGCTTCGTCGGACGGTGGCCTGCCGCCCGAGGAGGTGGAGAGGGTCCTGCTCCTGCCGTCTGCCCAATACGCACTTCCGCTCCTTACAGATAGGTATTCGCTGTTGTCTTCGGTAGGTTTGAGGACAGGATCTTTAGGCTTGGGTGGGAGCTTGTCTTCGACCCAACCTGAACTCTGAAAGTACTCCCTAGTTGGAACGGACAAGACAGCTGCGCCCTCTGCGCCCCAATGGGCGACGATGAGAGCGTGTGGGGCGGTGTTCGAGGTGAGGGAGAGAAGAAAAGCGCGAGGGGATGCGGCGTATTCGGGAGAGATGGACTGGGCGTACTGTTTGCTCACGAAGAGGACATCAGCGTGGGGTATGAGCTGGACTAGCGACATTAGGCGTGGACTTGAAGCAAGAGAAGAAAAAGAGATTCACACCGCTTCGACGCCCTGTCGCCCCCTGCGACTAATGTCTACGGAGAAGACGCAATAGCTTCTCCATTTCCGCTCGCGGGCTAGCCCGTCTAGACCGGTCATGTTGTTGAGCGTCGTCTTGATGGACCGCCCTTCAAAGTGTAGCCAGTCGAAAGGAGCAGGACTGTGAGGATTGTGCAGCGTGCTGGAGGATGAGTTGAAGTGATTAGAGGATAATGTTGGGGATTGTGTGGGTGAGTGTTGGGGATAGTTTTCTGGAGCTAGCAAAGGACCGAGTATAGAGACGAAATCTTCGTGAGTGATGTCGGGAAGCGGGTTGTGGTTGATGACCGTGCGCGTATTTCCGTCCTCTGAGAAATTGTTGGTAATATGCAAAGGGGAGCGGGAGTTGGGCTCACCTGAATGGATGACCCAAGCACTCGGGACACCAGCGTTGGGCCAGAGCTTGCAATAATGGGTGTTGACGCCCTCTCTTTCGAGTTCGCGGGTGATCATTTTTGCCTCATCGTTTCCACCCAGAGGCGCGATGAGAAGGGTATCTACGCCTGAGAACTGGGCTAAAAGGGAGAGGATCTAGGAACGGTGAGCCAGAAGGAAAGGAAGGGGATGAAATACAAACGATATTCGCGGAACCGCCTCTTGATTTGTTCACTGATCTTGCACGGATGACTGTAGCTGGTGGTGGGTGAGATGGGACTGTCAATGTATGAGTGAGAAAGAGAGTGCCAGACGCTACGATGCGCAAAGGCGGGGCCATGGGCGGGTAGAGCTACGTGACACGCGTGACCATTCACGTGAGTACGTGACCCGATGCACCCGCTCTTCACAGACCCCGACGCCGACACCGTCCTTCGTTCGATTCAAGGCACCGTTTATCGTATTCCCGCCTTTGTTCTCCGTGATTCTTGCACTCGCTTCAAATCTCTCAAACAACAACATGCTCCCATCCACGTCCCGCATAACGACAACACCCTCGATCGCTTTCTTCGCATGATATCAGGTCTCGAAATTCCAGTCTGGGTCGATTTGGACGACTTTGAGTCTGTCCTGGCCCTCGCAGACGCTTGGGGTGCTGCAGGTCCCCTCTCCATCCTCCGCTCCTCCGTCACCTCGCCTCCGTTCCTCAAACAACCCATCCGTCTCTACCGTCTCACATCTCGCATGAAATGGGACGAAGAGAGAAAGATCGCTTCCATGTTCACCCTCTCACTTTCCATTTACGATGAAGAGAGCTTGGAACAGCTGCAGCAACTGCCATCTCCTGACCTGCTGGACCTCTTGCTCTTGCATCGTAGGCGCAGAGACGAGTTTCAGGCCCGGATCGACGCAGAGATGGCCTTTAATGCTGGGAATGCGTTGCACTATCTGTGCGCCGGGTGTGCCGCCGAGATCGACAACCACGCATGGCGCGCACTTAAACTCAGGATGGTCCTCGAGCTCGACAAACGTCCGCTCGGAGACACGTTGATGGAGATGCTTGACGAGTGGCCAGAGGCCCTCGTCTGTTGGAGCGCAAGCTGCCCGAATAATGGCTGCGGTAGGCTTTACTACGACAAGGCTTCCACGCTGCGCGATATACGCGCATGCTTGCAACAATTACCTTCCACAGTGTAGAGTACTTAATGCATTTCCACGTCCTCTTCCTCTTCTTCGCTTTCCCATTCACCTTCCTCGTCCTCTGCAGGCGAGGGTGTGATTCCTTGAGCTTCTAGTTTCGTAATCAGCTCTTTTACATGATCTAATATCGGTTTGTCAGGATGGTCTTGCGTTGTATGCAACTGGATCAAGGTAAGATTCGCGTATCAAAAGTAGAAGAGAGACACGTACCACTCGGCACGTCTCTAAGCAGTCTCTCGAGTCCTTTGCTAGTTCTTCCCATGTCAATTCATCCAATATGCCTCCATTTTCTTGCGCTTGTTCAGTCATGATGTAGAAACACCATCCTTCGAGGTACCATGCTTCCACATCTTGATCATCCGCTGCCATGATGCCTTGCAGTACCAGGAGTGCCGGAGCGTACAACGATAGTTCCAGGAATAATTTTACTATGGATAGCCTGGCCGAGACGGGAGGCACCTTTGGGTCCTCTGACAGACCATCAGTCTTGATCCTCATATGTACTCAGTACGTACCCAGATCGAGGTCTTTCCAACCAGACCATGCCTGCTCGAGGCACTGCTTTGCTTCGTCTGGTCGCTGTTGTGATAGACGAACAGAAGCCAACGATTGTAGAGCCTCTGAATTGCCGGGATCTACCTGCAACGCAAATTTTAAAAGTTCTTCACATGTGCTTTCCGCCTCGGGTGCAAAGCTAGTATAGTACATATCAGAAAAAAAGTCCTGAATATCATCACCGCACTTGCCATAAATCATAAGATGGGTCCATCCATATCTCCACCTGGCCTATGAGTGCACGAACGATGTTGCCTTTAATTTCAGCCTCGTCGTTCCGCACACTTTCCGCCGTCTCGCGGTCTTTTCCTTTTAGCTGCTGCACCAATATATCAACAGCAGCTCCGAAGTGTTTTAGAGCCAATCGCGGATCGTCATCTGACAATTGTGCCAGATACAAGTGCGCCGATGGCGGCGTTGGTGTGAGGGATAACAATGAATTAAAGACCTGATAAAGGAGGGATGAGATCGCGTCCGTGCAAACGAGGGATACACACAAACCTGCTTTGCCCCATCGATATCATCCGTTTCCAACAGAGATACGCCGAGGATCTCGCGGGCTTCTGCATTGTCTGGCTCGCTTTCAAGTATGCGCTTTGCAAAACGCGCTGCGAGTTCGTAATCGCATTGTACAACAAGCGCTTGGGCTTTTTCGAGAAGAGCGGCTGTTTGGGGTGGCGCAACGGACGCTTTTGAAGCGGGCGTTTTCTTTGCGCGTGTTCTGCCCATCGCGCGCTGAACAGCAAGCGGTACTCGACGCATCACGTGTCCTCGAATTCACTGCCTTCCGCGACCATGATTGAGCTCGGCCTTCGCGAGCACTCCGCCAACGACGGTCTCTTTCAAGAAAGACTAGACGCTTTCATGGACAAGTCTATCGCCGATATCAAAGCCTTTGCCGAGCGTGAATCTCGTCCATTCGAAGAGGTCTGACCCTACTTTCGTTCTCTCTCCCTTCAACCCGCGCTAACCAAACTCAAAGACTAGGAGATACGTCGCAGAATGGCATGCGAGATATATTTTCAAACAGAGAGACTCGGTCTCCACTGAGCAGCAGCCCTCGAGGAATGACAAAAGTACTACTGCCTGCAATGCCCTCCATCAGCTAATCTCGGGCCTTTACCCCTAGTCCGTACTACCCTCTATGACGCCTCTCGGATTCTAGAATCCCTGTCCGAGACAACGGGAGTGCAGTCGTTTATGCTCGCGGCAGATATTGCCGCTGATGGTGACGACGGTGGTTTCCTCGGCGGTTCCCTGATGGGGCGAGAATTCTGGCGCCGGATGCGTAACGGTGGAGAGTCGGGAGCCAGGTCGTTCAGAACGTACTGTATGAAGGAAATGGATATACCTCAGCAGGGCTGCTCGGCTGATGTTGTTGTTGCTGCTGATGCTCCTGAAACAACGGCAATAAAAAGGACTACGGCAAAGAACGTCAAATCTGAATTGTATGAAAAAGCGAGAGTGGCTTTACGGTGAGCTTTTTTTTTTTTAACCGAGTGTTGGGTGATCCATATGGCTGACGGTCATCTAGGAGGGTCAGTGGCATTCGCAATGCCGAAATGAAGTGGACTAATCCTGAACGACTGGACTCGTACGGAGTACGACTAGTTGGATGGCCTAGTGAAATACCAGCGCAGAATCCGTCAACTTTGAAACAAAATCAGAATAAACAGTTGCTGCAAGCTCTAGAGAATGGATCTTTGCGATTTGAGCGGATTGTGAAGGAGGCTGACGTGGTGGAGGAGACGCCTGCTGAGCTTGATGAAGACTTTTCGTGGGCTTATGACGTAGGGCCGAGTAGTGTGCTCGCAGATGAAGATGAGAGTTTTGATTATGGAGAGTATTTGAATCCATCAGAGATGTACTCGGAGACGGGAGATGAGCCTCCTCCAGTAAAACGGGCGCGAACCGAGCAGTACATTTAGGCATTGATCGAATGTTTTAATTACGATATCCGAAACCTCGACCCAGACCACCATGTTCTCTTCCTTTTTCTCGTGAGTCCCGTGTCACCTTGGGTAGCTCATTTTCGACCCCAGATCCTTCCAGAACTGCACCACCAGTCGACCCAACCGCACCCAACTTCCACCCAGTATCGTCCAGATACCCGCCTCAACAGCTTTACGGTCAGCTAGAACCCAAAGATCTAGAATGGACTTGTGCAGGTGGCTTCGCCACGGAGACCCAGACGTTCTATACCATCACAGATGAGGGCAAGATGATAATGTGTCAGGTCATCCACTCAGCCGTCGGGTGAGGACCATCGCATCACACGACACGTTTTTTTTATCCTCATCTTACAAAACCCACAGCCTTTGGTACCCTACCGTACAATTCACATTCAAACTACACGACCCAAAGACTGGTAAAACCATCTGGAAATCCGTCAGCGTCACCAACTTTGTCACCCCTCCTCCGAACCTCGACAAACGATCCAGCAAAGGGGATCAGTTCTCCATCACGTACAAGTCTGATCCTGGATCCGATGAATATCCAGAGTCGTACGACATCATCGCCAACTTGGCCGCGGATCTACAGGTCTCGCTGGAGATCAAGCGGCCCGCTTCGATAGCAGGATATAAAGTGGGCGACGGACCGCACGGCGGGTTTTCCTACTTTGGCGCGGACACTAAGAATCCGGAAGGTTACGTAGTACACCGTTTTTGGCCCCGCTTCGTCGCTTCCGGACATATCATTAGCAACGGTAAAGCCGATCCGGTCAAGGGCCCCGGAATGTTCGTGCACGCCATCCAAGGGATGCGACCCAACCTCGTCGCGTCGCGGTGGAATTTTGCGCATTTCCAGAGCGACGACGCGGGTGGGGTGTCTGCGATCCAAATGGAGTTTACGACGTGTGACTCTCATGGACGTACCGGTGCCGGTTCGGGCGGGGTCGTCGTCAATGTTGGATCGCTCGTCGTGAATGGACAGCTTGTGACGGTGACGGCGGAGACCAAGTGGCCCGACCTGGAAGAACGGGAAGCTGAGATTGTTTCAAGGGCGACGCATTTGAATTTGGCTCATGATCCCGATACGGATTACCAAAAGCCGAATGGGATTTTGTTCCAGTGGGCTGGGCCGGTATTAGTCAAGGGAATGACCGGAATAGTCAAAGGGCAGATAAAGGTAGATATGGGAGACATAGAGCAGCCCAAGGGTTTGATTGAGAAGGTGGACGTTCTCGCTGAGATTCCGTATGTGATCAAGATGGCGGTCAATTACGTTGCGGGGACGAAGCCGTACGTCTATCAGGTAAGGTGATATCGCGAGTGGTGTCACACTGGTTAACTTTTTTGCAGTGGGTCAACCCTGGAACGTTGAGTCTCAGTGGACCCTTGCCTGAGCTTGCAGAGGGTATGGAGATTCAGGGCACCGTTTATAATGAGGCGACATTTATTTCGTGAAACGGCTGATGTACATGATAGATGTAGCATAATTGACCTGAGTCATTTCGCCCGTGTGAACGGCGTCTATCCGTCTACAAAGATCTCGTATCACATTGCTTACGAGTACAATGCTCCATGTTGCGCAAAACAGTACGCAGCATCTTAACAACCAGCCCACGTCATATCCAATGTCGCTCCTTACTCATTCCAGTTGGTAGATCGAATCTAGTGCGCATCGCCGGGGCGCGCTCGGGCCTCGATGTCACTTCCGTAGCCAGGTTCCATTCAACCCCGAGGAAACAACACATCCCTCTCCTCATGGCAAGCATTTTAAAGGTGCGGCACCATGTTAGATTACGCGAGGTTGACGTACCGTCCACTAAGACTCGCTTAGGCATCAACGGCACTCGAGCTTACTAGGACGGCCGGCCGGATAGCGATGACTTTTATTCCCGTGATATTGATTGGTAACCTCAAGTCAAGAAGAAAAATCAAACATGCCGCCCTCCATGGCGTGCAGACTTCAGAGGAGAATGTCAACAAACAGCTCAAGAAGATACGTTCCCGGACGCTGATGGTCAATTTCCTGTTTCTCATTCCGTTTACGCTATTCTGGGCTACTGTTATCTCTAGTCTTGAGCAGACACCGCTCACGGGGAGATGGAGAATGATCATTCTATCGCCCGAGGAAGAAGATGAGATATCGGCACAGCTTACTGGCCAAGGGTGGTATCGCGCAGTAGACGAGATCTTGGCTCAAGACGGCCCACCAAAATATGTCTCGTCAAG
>WNGI01006188.1_pt1 | contig 10846 bp, 7 predicted proteins | sample 5400621 | NCBI WGS metagenome assembly WNGI01 (sample SAMN13153374, study PRJNA577476) | soil metagenome | isolation source: 20 cm soil or saprolite under Garry oak tree replicate 1 | place: USA:California | collected 2016-06-15 | reverse complement strand
ACATCCGTTGCAACGCTTTGGCATCGAGGTGTCGTTGATCGAGCGTGATTCGACACTCCTCGACCACGCTGGTGACGATGCCTGGTTTTGTTGTGCAAGAACCGATCGTGCACACACCGCCACCGCTACTCTCGGCAATTTTATAGATTTCCGGGCTCATCTTCGCTGCGGCGAGAAAGGCATCGCGCCGTCTGTTCATCGGCGTGCTGCCCGAATGCGCGGCCTGTCCGTGGAAAGTGATGGCGTGACGCTCAACGCCAAATGTCCCGAGCACGGTTCCGAGCGGTAAGTCGAGGTCGAGGAGGACCGGGCCTTGTTCTATGTGCAGTTCAATATACGCCGCCGCGTCTTCAAGTTCTTTTCCGGAATCTTTAACTTTGTCGAAATCGATCCCGTGCTCTTGCAGTGCTTCCGGAAGCGGAATGCCATCTTTGTCTTTCAGACTGCGCGCTTCGTTCATGTCGAGATCGCCCGAGCAAGCCGAGGAACCGAAAAGGCTTTTACCGAACCGCGCGCCTTCTTCATCCGCCCAGTCAACCAGTCGAACTCTCACTGGTGGCCTGCCATTGTATTGGGCAGTGATGCGCCGCAAAATTTCGACGCCGGCCATAGTGTTTAAACACCCATCGAGCCAGCCGCCATTCGGGACAGAGTCGATGTGTCCGCCGATGAGGAGTGCCTTCTCGGAGTCGCCGCCTAAAGTTGCCCAAAGATTTCCCGCCGCGTCGTTGTGAATTTCGGTACCGGGCAACTCCTCAAGTTTCGATCGCAACCACTTCCGCGCCGTCGCCCAAGTAGGAGTAAAGGCCACCCGTTGCGCGCCGTTTTCGTCACCGGTGAGGGAGCACAGTTCTTTCAGCTCGGAGACGGTTCGTTTGGGATTTAGAATTGCTGCCATCGGTTAAGAGTCAGACATTTTGCGACGAGCGCTCGGCCGCGGGCGAGTTTTTTGTGGTCCGCGGTAGCGGAGAATCCAGGGAGCGCAGAGCTTGCCCCGAGCAGAGTCGAATGGGCGTCCCCCCAAAACACTCTTCGATCGTGCCCAATCGTAGTCATCGGGGTGGCATACAAAGAAAGTCCGTGTCGCCGAGGACGCCGATACGAACACCGTTATTGCTGAAATTCTTGCCGTTCTGCGCAAGCGGCCGGGCAGGCATCTTTCCCGTGCCGTGGGAAACGACCAGTAACTTAACTGGGACACCATCAACCAATAACGATTTTTAATACGTGATTGAAGGATTTATTTGTGCTGACTGGCGCTTATGAAAATCGGCCAGCCATCATGTCCCTATCAGACTGGCTCAAGCCTGATAAGCGGCGCCGATTAACTTCAAGTTGAACAGCCTCGGCAGTGTGTTTTGCGACTTAACCGCAAGAGTTCCATCCAGCCACATTCGATTCGGTGGCAAATCGGGGGATGGCTCCAGCGGTAGGATTCGGCGGTTTCTTCCCCTGTATTAAGCTGCACTGAAGCAGCTTACACCTGAGTAATCAAGCGGACTCGTCAATTACTCACGCCAGCTTTTGCACTGCTTTTTGCTGGCAATCTTGCTGACAGTGAAACGGACGGGCAAAGTCGACGGAAGCGCGTTCGAGCCGTGTAGGCTGCGGGAAAAATCTTACTCTGTTGCCACGCCGTTCCTTCAGCAACGGTGGGGCCGCTTTCTCTCAATCTTCTTCAAAACACGCTCTGGGTTTTGTATTACATCTATCGCTAACGTAACAGTATCTCCACGATCGAAGTTAGCGGTCTCTATGGAATCGATGCGAAGCCGTTCGTACTGAGTCTAAGACCTCTATTCCCGCTCAAACACAAGGATGTTCGGTTTGTTATGATTCATCGTGCGTACGGTCATGGTCAAAGTTTTGAGGTCGGGAGAAAGATCGACTTGCCGAGTATCCACGATTTTACCGGCGAGCTTGTCGGTCAATTGTATGGTTAGTGCACTCACGCGGTGCCCGGAGGTTGTAAAGCCTTTGGGCAGGTTCGGACCCGAACCCGGATAGTCCTTCCCATCGAATTTTATGTTTTTAGTTGTTTGCTGAGCAGGATTGATGAAGGAAAGGCCATCCTCTTCATAGGGCTCGATCTGAAACTCGAAGACCGAGTTCACCTGCACGCTATCGCTTTCCCATGTGCCTGCAAAACCTGCGGTTCCCGCAGTCCGTTCATACACGTAGTCCAGGCTAGACTTTATCCCGTTGGACGAAATGTTCGTAAAGTGGTCGGTGAGCGTATTGCCGTTTTGGGAAAGCTCCCAGGTCGCTGTGATGATGGTGATGCCGTCCTTCTTGCGGACGACCTTCCATTTATTCGGCTCCTCAGCGGTGACCGCTAATGTGGTTGCAGAATTGGCGGGTTGATCTGTCCCATCGGCCACGACCGTTTCAGGATCACCAGAGCCAAAGTCAAATGCGTACTTGTTCCCACTGAGGCGTTCAACCTTCATTTCGTCACTAAGTTTACTTCGAGACGGGTTAAGTTTCCATTTGCCTACGAAGGGATTGTCTGCCGCCCATGAAGTACCAATAACCAAACAAGTAACCAGCAACAGCCAACAAATACGCTTTAACATAAGTTCCTCTTTCAACAGATCCGGCTATGCAAGGACCGAGCCAACGGCCGATGGAAAGTTATAATCCTATGATAGAGAGCAGTTAAGGGTTCTAGAACTTTCGAGGCGAATGTTTTGATTGACCCGCTTGTGGGACACCGCCATCCCGAATTCGAGACGCTCTTGTTTTGTTCTTGCGGGCTCGGCAGTGTGGTAGTTCTGCAATGCTCCAGCGGTAGGATTCGAACCTACGACCAATCGGTTAACAGCCGACCGCTCTACCACTGAGCTACGCTGGATCTTGGTTCCTGCCGACTGAGCGGCGTATACCTTGCCTAAGCCTCCTCATGCGGCAAGTGCTAATCGGTTAATCGCGACAAATCGCAACTGTACCACTGAACTACGCCGTCATTCCTGTCATTTCGACCGGAGTGGAGAAATCTCTTACTGTTCGTCTTCCCTTCAGCTTTCGCTCAAATCGACTAGGTCGATCGCAGATCCCGCGCGAACTGCGAAATTCGGAAGTTCTGCGACTGCGTCGCAATTCTCAAACGGATGCGCTCTCGCGAGCTGGGATCCCATTCGGGAATTAAACAGCGAGAGATGTCTCCACTCCGGTCGACATGACAAAGATGGGTGGTATTTCTGCGAGTTGGGCGTTGGGTATTTTTCTACTTCGTCCAGATGGTCCCGCTCTCCCTCATCAGTAAACTGGAGCGCCGCCGTCTACCTTTGAGGTTCTGAATAACGTAAACCTGGCAAGCCGCCGCCATGCAGCGAAATTGGTTGCGGGGGCGGGATTTGAACCCGCGGTCCCGCCGTCGCGGGATTATGAGTGCGAAGAATGTGGCAAACCGGTGATTCGATAAAGTCCGACGCCACCTTTTTGATGTTTCAGCAAATTTTCTAACTTGCGCGCTTCGCCAAGTGAAAGATTTCCACTTTGCCATACAAGCACCCATGGGCCTTTATCTTTGTCCAACTTGATTGGCCACTGTTGTGTTGCTTGACTCGCAGCTCTACGTCCTCGCTGATGCCAATGTAAAACTTTCCTTTGGGGTTCCTGAGCACGTAAACGCGGTATGAATTCATCGCGCTTGGTTGCGGGGGCGGGATTTGAACCCGCGGCCTTCAGGTTATGAGCCTGACGAGCTACCAGGCTGCTCCACCCCGCGTCTTGAGGAGGTAACTATGCGGGTCATACCGACAAAATCAAACAAAAAACCAACGCAGCTTGAGAGATTCTTCGCTTGGGTCAGAATCACAGTCATGCACCGCAGAGCATTGCGATGACTACGCGTTCTTCCGGCAAAATTCTCGTTGGCACGGCCAGCTGGTCGGATCCGGGATTTATCGAGCATTGGTATCCCAAGAAAATGCCGGCGCATGAACGGCTTGGTTGGTACGCGGAGCAGTTTGAAATGGTGGAGGTGAATTCGACCTTCTATTCAGTGCCTGAACCACGAATGGTGGAGCGCTGGTGTGCGGCTACCCCGAACAAATTCACGTTCGATGTCAAATTGCATCAACTGCTCTCTCGTCATTCCACTCCGGCAAAACTGTTACCGCCGGACTTGCAGAGTCGCGCGGAACTCGACGCCAAGGGCAAAGTTAAACTCACCCCCGAGATTGAAGAAGCGGTCACCCACGCTTTTTTGCGATCGGTCGATATATTAGACGGTTACGGCAAACTCGGCGTGCTTTTGCTCCAGCTTTCCCCCGCGTTTTCTCCAAAAAAACACAAACTCGAAGAGCTCGATCAACTCCTGGCCGCGACGCGGGGTTATCGGGTCGCGGTGGAACTTCGGAACCGAAACTGGGCGGTGGGCGATCAACTGAAATCAACAATCCAGTTTTTAAACGAACACAAGGCGGCGTTCGTCAATGTCGATGCGCCCCGCGGGGACCATTTCACAATCATGCCTTCCGATGTAGATGAAGTTACCAATCCTGAAGTCACATATCTGCGGCTACACGGACGCGATGCGCGCGCATATCTGACCGGCAAAACCGTGGCGGCGCGCTTCAATTACGACTACAGTGATTCCGAGATCACTGAAGTCGCCGAACGTAGCAAGAGTCTGGCACGCAAAGCGCGGGACGTTCACGTCGTTTTCAACAACAATGCACTTGATTATGCGCCGCGGGCGGCCGCCCGTTTGCGCAAAGCGCTCGGGCAAATCGTTGCGACACCGCCCAAGACGCTTGAGTTGTTTTAAATGGGAATCGTGGGCGGCAGTCGTCACACGGGAATTTTGTTGACGATCTGAAGCGCGCCGCGCGCCTTGTTCTTCCGCGGGAAGGCACGATTAACGAGAGGGAAACGCCCAACGTCCAACGTCTAACTCAGAAAGGTTTCGTGCGAAAACGAGGGCTCGTATGACCGCAACTCTGCGCTGAACAACGCGGTTCTGAATTGGATGTTGGGCGTTGAGCGTTGGACGTTGGGCGTTTGCTTCTCATTAAAGGCGAAGGTCTCCGTTCGATAAAAGGAACGGGTGGGGTTCAAATGAAGGGGCGCCCTGCGAGCCACTTAGCGTGGGTAGCGCTGGCGAGTTCGGCCCTGCACATTGGCAGTTTATCGGATGGCCTGTACAGTTTCGGTTGTGGAGAAATCACCACCAGCGACCGCGGGTTACGGCCCACAATTGCCAAAACCTTTGGCGCGTCTGAAGCAATGGCTGGCCGAGCACCACATGACATTGATGGCGATTGCCGATACGCCACATTCCATCGCACTCGGCTCGGCGATCGGAATTTTCTTCGGTTTCACCCCGTTGTGGAGCGTTAAGACGCTGCTCTCGATCGGCGTGGCGTGGGCGCTGCGCTGCAATAAACTGGCCGCGGCGATTGCCGTTACCGTGCACGACGTGCTGATTTTTGTGATGCCCGCCATTTATTTTGCGGAATACAAAGTCGGCTGTTGGGCGCTCGGTCGCTCTCTGCCAGCTCACCGGGTCCGCCTGCATTTCGGATTGCATGATTATTTGAATTGGAGTGTATTTTCCCACCTGGTTTGGCCCGCGTTCGTCGGCTCTCTGTTCCTGGCCCTACCGTCGGCCGCGATTGTTTACTTTGTGGTAAGAACGCTGTTAAGCCGCGGCCGAACGCCGGCCAAGCCGGGTTGACTTTCGGTCAAGTATCTTTTTAGCGTCCGCTGCCGTGACTGTCATTAACACCCTGCTTTAGCTGGGTGCGAAACGCCAACGCAAGCATCCGTAACCGCTTCAGCGGTTTTTTCACCGCGCCCGTGAAACCGCTAAAGCGGTTCGCCGCCTTGTGACGGCGGAGGCACCTCGCTGAAGCGAGGTGTTAATGAGAGAATGGTCACTGTGCTTACCTTGAGACGCTAAATACATACTCGGTCAGCCGGCGTCACGGCGCTTTTTCCACCTCGAACGGCATGAGAGTTGCAGCATAGAGGAGAAGCGACTTGCCTTTTCCCCGAAATGGGCCGTGCAGGTCAGCATTACATATCTATGAAATCCTTCCTGGTCGTTGTTTCTGGCATTTTACTTTGCTCCTGCGCGGACATGTACGTGACGAGAACGCAGGTCTCTACGCCGTGCGGCAGTGCGGCCGCGGCAATTGACGCAAAAGACTACGCGTCGGCAGGGCTGCACATGGTTACCAATTGCGGTGTGGGGGCCTCTGACCCAAAGGCGATTTATATTCGCCCGTTCTGCATCGATGCGGCCGTGTTTGAAGGCGACGAAGCCGCTTCGGACGGCGAAATGCCGATTCGCAAAGCACTGACACCGGTTGAACTTGCTCAGGATTTGAAAGAAGAGCTCGAAAAAATTGCTCCTGCCAGAATTCTCAAGGATCACGAATCGCCTCGATTAGGCTGGCTGGTGGATGGTCACTTCGATCGCGTGGATGGCGGGAGTCCGCTCGCTCGTTTCTTTTTCGGGAATCTCGGCGCGGGCCAATCGTTTCTCGCCCTGCACGTAAGAGTCACCGATGTCACGAGAGGCTGCGTTGTTTATGAATTCGATATGGCTGGCGGTAGCCGCTTCCAGGGAAAACTCGGCACCGTTCGCGCGAGCGGCCTGGGAAAGGCTACGCATTTCGATTTACGCAATGCGGCTGAGCGAATTTACATCACCCTGAGCACCAATCCGTATCGGTACGCGGTGCACACGGATGCAGTCTTGCACTAATCCCAGGTGAAGCCGGCGTAAATACGCCCAGGCCAATTGGTGTTGCCAACCATATCGCCCCGATTAAGGTGCTGCGGTTCAAGGCCGCTGTGACCGTTTTCCACAAGTTTTTCCTCATTTTGGTCGCGTTCGCTCTCGGGGCGAGGGCTGTTCCTTCGGCTGTTGCCGCGCCAGCCTATGTCATTATCGACTCGCAAACGGGCTACGTGCTGCAAGAGAAGGAAGCGCGGGACAAGCGCCAAGTAGGCAGCCTAACGAAGGTCGCCACGGCAGCCGTCGTGCTTGATTGGGCCGAACATAAATCCGGTAACATTAATGAGGTGGCCACCATCACGCCCGAGGCATTCGTTGGGACGACCGAAAACTACATTGGATTTCAGCCGGGCGACAGAATTGCGTTGCGCGACCTGCTTTATGCCGCGCTCGTCCAATCCGACAACATTGCCGCATACGCTTTGGCGCAGCACGTCGGTTCACAATTGCAATCGCTCGTTCCAACGGCCGGCAAAAACTTCACGTCAGTCGATGCATTTGTTACGCAGATGAATGCCTTGGCCAAGCAGCTGAAAATGGAAAAAACGCGTTTCGTTAATCCGCACGGGATTGATCAAAACGTGCGGCCGATGCCTTTCTCGACGGCAGAAGACATGGCTCGCCTGACTCGTTATGCCATGAACAAGGCGAGCTTCCGTTTCTACGTGTCGCAGAAAGAGCGACAGATTGAATTCGAGCGCGAGGGGCGGAAATTGCATTATCTGCTTCGAAACACAAACGAGCTTCTTGGCCGCAATGGCATCGACGGTGTGAAAACGGGGCGAACCGCGCGGGCCGGAGAATGTCTGATCCTTTCGGCGAATCGTCAGGCGGAAATTGTGAAAGAGGGCCAGATGACCAGGGTTTATCCGCGCCACTTGATCGTTGTGCTGCTCGGGAGCAACAGTCGTTTTGGCGAAGGCGAACAGCTCCTTGCCATGGGCTGGCAACTTTATGATCAGTGGGTGACCACCGGGCGGCTGGTCGATCCGCAAAAAGTGCTTTGATCATGGAGCGGTAAAATGAAACCGCGCATCGGTGTTCTAACGAGTGGTGGTGATTGCCCCGGGCTAAACGCTGTTCTGCGCGGTGTCGTGCTCGCGGCGGAAAAACTCGGCTGGGAAGTCGTTGGTTTTCGCGATGGATTCGAAGGGCTCCTCCCGCCGGGGGATCACATCATTCTCGACCATAAAAGCACCGATGGAATTATGGCACTGGGCGGCACCATCATCGGGACGACAAATCGCGGGCATTTCATAGCGAAAGTTGGCGCGGGCGATCGCGCAACCGTGTCCCCAGAAGTAATCGAGAAGGCTAAAAAGGTCCTCGGGGACGTTGGAGTGCGAGCACTCATTATCGTCGGCGGCGATGGCTCGATGACAACAGCCCTTCAGCTGCAAGAAGCTGGAATCAATTGTATCGGCGTTCCGAAAACAATCGACAACGACCTTGAAGCAACAGCCATGACGTTCGGATTCGATTCTGCCGTGGCCATGGTCATGGACGCATTGGACCGATTACACACCACAGCCACCAGCCACAAGCGCGCAATTGTAGTGGAGGTGATGGGCCGCCATGCCGGTTGGATTGCATTGCACGGGGGGCTCGCAGGTGGCGCCGATATTATTTTGATTCCGGAAATCCCATTTGATTATGACAAGATTGCGGCCGCGATTAAAGAGCGTGACGCTGCCGGGAACCTGAGTTCTCTCGTGGTCGTAGCCGAGGGTGCCAAGCCCAAAGATGGCCGGCAAGTTAAACGTGATATGGAAGGTGGTGAATTTCGCTTGGGTGGAGTCGGTGACCTGGTGGCGCGAGAGATTGCCCGACGCACCGGCAAGGAGACGCGCTCCTGCGTCCTTGGCCATCTGCAGCGCGGCGGAGCGCCGACCACACTCGATCGAATTCTCGGGACACGCTTTGGGGTGAAAGCGGTGCAATTGGCGAATGAAGGCCATTTTGGATCAATGGTCAGCTATCAGAATTATCAAGTACGCCACGTGCCGATCGCCGATGCCGTAAACAGATTGCGACTTGTTCCACCGAACGGTGAAATGGTGCAGACGGCGCGTGACGTCGAAATCTCCTTTGGAGATTAATTCTTGTAGCGGCGCTCTATGAGCGCCGATTATGCATTCCGGCGGTCATAGACCGCCGCTACAGTTCCACATGAAAATCGTCCTCGCATATTCCGGCGGGCTCGACACGTCGGTAATTCTCCACTGGCTGAAAGAAAATCATGGTGCTGAGGTCATTGCCTTCTGTGCTGACATCGGTCAGGAAGAAGAACTCGAAGGGTTGGAAGGTAAAGCGCTGAAGACAGGGGCGTCGAAATGCGTCATCGAGGATTTACGCGAAGAGTTCGCCCGCGATTTCATTTTTCCAATGTTCCAGGCCGGCGCGATTTATGAGGGTCAATATTTCCTTGGCACCAGTATCGCGCGTCCGCTGATCGCCAAACGAATGGTGGAAATTGCGGACGCTGAGAAAGCGGACGCGATTGTCCATGGCGCGACCGGCAAAGGCAACGACCAGGTCCGTTTCGAACTGACAGCGGCGGCGCTCGCTCCCGGGTTGCAAGTGATCGCGCCCTGGCGCGAAGAACGTTTTCGAAAACAATTTCCCGGACGCGCCGAAATGATCGCATTCGCCAAGGCGAACAAGATTCCGGTCGAAGCGAGCGCGGAGAAACCGTACTCAATGGACCGGAACCTCCTCCACATCAGTTTTGAGAGTGGAGTCTTGGAAGATCCGTGGTTCGACGCCAGCGCGAAGGAAATGCGTGACATGTACAAACTGAGCGTCGCACCGGAAGACGCGCCTAACGAACCCGAGTACGTGGAGCTGGAATTCGATCACGGCAACTGTATCGCGATTAACGGGAAATCACTTTCGCCCCTGGGCGTCATGAAGATTCTCAATCAACTCGGAGGCAAACACGGAATAGGTCGCGTCGACATCGTCGAAAACCGATTTGTCGGCATGAAAAGTCGCGGTGTTTACGAAACTCCTGGCGGCGCCATTCTGCACTTTGCTCATCGCCAGATGGAAACCCTGACCATGGATCGCGAAGTCATGCATCTGCGCGACAGCTTGATCCCGAAGTACAGTGCCCTCGTTTATAACGGTTTTTGGTTCTCGCCCGAGCGCGAGGCTCTGCAAGCGCTGGTGATCGAAACTCAGAAAGACGTTACCGGCGTCGTGCGACTGAAACTTTACAAAGGCAACATCATCGTCGCCGGCCGCAAAAGCCCGAAGAGCTTATACGATTCGGGCATCGCCACGATGGAAGGGGACCGATCGCAATATGATCAAAGCGACGCCACCGGCTTCATTCGGTTGAACGCGCTCCGACTAAAACTGCGCGCTGCAAAAGGGTAGGGCGGTTACGCTCCCGCTAGTGCATCCGAAATTGAAGCCTAATCATTAACATTGGCTCCAAGCCTTCGGCTTTTGAGACAGTGGATTCACCCGAACCGCCCGAAGGCGATTGGGAGCTAGCCTTGAGCGGAGTCGAACGGGGCTTGCCCTGAAGCGGAGTCGAACGGGTCAATCGCCCCTACTTGATAACCTTGCGACGCGAGTGACTCGAATCGCTAAATGTAGAGGAGGTTGTGTTAACCGCCTGCTGCCAGAAAGCCGGCCAACAAAAAGTGAACGCCGCACAACTGCTGCGCTCAATCCGTTTATGAGTTGGGCGAGCTACTACTTGCTCAGCAGAAAACCATGAAACGCGCCGCTGCTGTCAGCATAGTCCCCTACGATGTTGCCTAGCTGGTTGATCCCAAACGCAATCGCGGAAACGGCTCCCGGTACATCAATAGTGGTAAATTTACCCTTGCTCAGCAGAAAACCATGAATGTTGCCGCTGCTGTCAAAAGAGATGCGCCTGCATCCCTTGTGGGATGTTCTACGTGGTGATCCACGCTTCGAAAAACTTATGGAAGACGCGAAGAAACCGTTCGGGCCAAAAGAACGACAATAGGATTGGTGTGGCCCTTCGGAGGGGCGGCATATTCGCGGCCATGGCCAAGCCCTCAAAGTATCCTCAGCGACTAAGTGAGTCATTGAAAGGCCGCCCACTGCCGCATTAAG
>WNGI01006186.1_pt1 | contig 10847 bp, 10 predicted proteins | sample 5400621 | NCBI WGS metagenome assembly WNGI01 (sample SAMN13153374, study PRJNA577476) | soil metagenome | isolation source: 20 cm soil or saprolite under Garry oak tree replicate 1 | place: USA:California | collected 2016-06-15 | reverse complement strand
GTCGATCGGGCCGCCGCGGGCAACGCCCACAACCGATTCGGCGGTACCGGTGATTTTCCAAGCGCCGCCCACCCTTTCTGGTGACTGGGTCTTCGCGTTAACGGGCGGAGTCGAGGTGAGCGGCGGTCGACCCGTCGCGCCCACGACCGAGTTGTGGGCCGTTCCTCTTTCTGGCGGAGTCCCCGTGCGAGTCGTGAGCTTCACCGACAGCCACGAATTCACGACGGTCCCGCTGAACGCCCTGCGTAAGCAGTTCAGCGCGGACGGACGCCGCGTGGTGTTCACGGTTTCCGATCGTCAAGGGAGTGGTGCGCCGCGCTTGGGGCTGGTCCTTATCGACCTGGCGGGCGGCACGGTCACGCGCGTCGGTCGGGACACCGCCGACCATCTCTTCCCCGCGATCTCGCCGGACGGCCGGCAGATCGCGTATGCGCGCAGGCTCGCGGGAGTGGACGACGGGCTCTGGCTCGTGAACAGCGATGGCTCTGCGCCACGTCGCATCGCGCCGGCGGTCGCGGGACGCGCGACGTATGTCTACGGCTGGACGCCGGACGCGAAGGGGATCGGCTTCGACAACATCGGAGTGGAGGCCAGCTATGCCGTGATCGAGGTCGCGAGCGGCAAGGTCGCCGGCTTCTCGGGATTCCTTCCTCTCTGGTACGGCGCGCCCGCCGCATGGCGATCGAGTGGTTCGCCTGCGTTCGTCGCGGGGTTCGTCGACCAGCCACCACAGCAGCTCGGCGAATACCGCATCGAGGTCGGCGACGCGCCCGGCGGGCCGCAGCGGGTGCTGGTGCGTGAGAGCGACCACTTCGTCATGCTCGGCGCGCCGCGCTGGAATCCAACCAGTGACGAGATCCTTTACCGCCGGCTGATCACCCAGCTCCGCGCCGAGTTCTACGTCGTCCGTGCCTCCGGTGGTGCGCCGAAGCGTGTGCCGCTCGCGGCGCAGCCATATCTCGCGGAGTGGACGCCGGGCGGCGACGCCATCGTGTACATCGCACAGTCTCCGTCGACGACCTCGTACGCGGGAGTGAGCGTGCACGCTGCCGCACGCGACGGCTCAGGGGATCGCGAGATCTTGAGCCTTCCTGATGGTGGCATCGCCGACCTCGTCGCGTTCCGCTACCAGGAGCGGTGAGTACGGGTCCGGCGCGCTCGGACGAGCGGAACCACCTAGTTGTCTTTGCGGTTCAACGCCGTGACGAACTCGGTTCCCGGCGCCGAATTGGTCTCGTAAATGCGCACCCCGAGGTCACGGCTCATGGGAAGCGGCCAGCTGGAAGGACCGCTCCGAACCGCTCCCGGGACCTCGTAGCTACCGAGGAGGACCAGGAGGCCGGCGTGCGAACCAACGGGCGCTCCGATCCAGACCAGGCCCACCGCCCGACTCTTCGTCGCGTCCGCGTGGGTCGCTCGACCGAGCGTCACTGGAGAGACGCCGCCAGTGTTGATCCCGGATTCGGTCACGGCCAGTCGGAAGGATGAAGGCGCACTCTGCGAGCGCTCGGTGATCCTCGGCCCATAGTGCTTCGGCGCCGTCCAGCTCGCGACCAAAGGATCGAGCGCGGCGTGACGCACCGCATCGGTCTCGCTTGACTCACCTGCGTGCACGGCCCGGAGCATCGCGACATCGCGTGGGTCGTCGATGCTCGTCAAAAGAGGGATCGCGGGTTCGATCCCGTTTGGCGACGCCGCAACGATTCGCGCGGCGGCGCCGTCCGCGTCTGCGATCCGCAGACGGAACTCCTCGAGCACGAGAAGCTGGATGGGGTCGGCGCCCTGCATCTGTTGAAAGACTGACTCTGCGGGTCGTCCGTGTCATGACCTGGCCGTCATCTCCGCGGCTCATGACGGATTCGTCATGACTCCACGCGGTTGGGTGCCGGACCGGTCCTCGGGCCTACCCGCCGGTGGCGTCTCTCGCAGTCGCCTAGGCTGCGGGGGATGTCCTTTGAACGCGTTGGCTCCGGTGCCGGACTCGCGTTTGAGCCCGCACCGTCCGGTCCCGACGAGGCCAGGCCGAACGCCCAGGCATCGCCGTCAATGCGGCTCCAGATCTTGTCGACCGAGCACTGGAGCCTGCTCGCATCACGCTCGCTTGCCTGGAATGAGTCGTTCAGCCGCGCGGGGATGTTCCTCACGACATTGACGGGCGCGATCGTGGCGCTGGCACTGGTAGCGCAGGCGTCGGCCTTTGGCGAAGCGTTCACGCTCTTTGCTCTGGTCATCCTGCCGGTCGTCCTGTTCATCGGCGTGGCGACGTCCATCCGCCTTGGCGCGTCGAACCATCACGAGCTGCTGTGCGTCATCGGCATGAACCGCATTCGGGCCGCCTATCTCGAGCTTGCGCCCGACCTCGCCCGGTACTTCGTGATGAGCGCCCACGACGATCTACGCGGCATCGGCATCACCATGGGCGTGCAGCCCGGCGGCGGCAGGCTGTTTTGGATCGCACAGATGATCGCCGGCACACCCACGGTGGTCGCGATCCTGAACGCCGTGCTCGCTGGAGTCATCGGGGCTGTCGCGGCGCTGCGTCTCGGGGCTGGCACGGGGGCGATTCTCGGCGCTGGTGTGCTGGGGTTCGTCGTCGCGATGGTGCTGCAGGAGTCGTATGCCCAAAAAGCCATTGCGAAGGCCCAGGCGGCATACCACCCGCTCTTCCCGACCCCGGAAGGCTAAACAGGGAGGCGTTCATGAGGGTCCACGACTGCAACTGGAAGATGCTCGAGGAATATCTCGCCCACGATGATCGGATCGTGCTGCCGATCGGATCGACCGAGCAACACGGCTATCTCTCCGTGGGGACCGACGCGATCCTCGCCGAACGGGTGGCGGTGGAGGCGGCCGAGCCGCTCGGGGTTCCGGTCCTGCCGGCCTTGCCGTTCGGCGTTACTCCGTACTTCGCGGCGTTCCCTGGCAGTCCGTCGCTGCGCACCAGCACGTACATCGCCGTCATTCGCGATCTGCTCGATTCGCTTTTCGGTCAGGGCTTCCGGCGCATCGCGGTGATCAACGGTCATGGCGGGAACACGCCGGCAGCGGGTGTGCTGCGCGAATGGCTGGCGGAGCCTCGAAAAGCGCGGGTCCAGCTGCTCTTCCACGACTGGTGGAACGCTCCGCGCGTCTGGGCGGTCGTGCAGCGGTACGAGAAAGAGTCCTCGCATGGCTCCTGGATGGAGAACTTCCCCTGGACGCGCATCCCCGGCGTCGTGATGCCCAAGGGCGTCAAGCCGCCGATCCCCCAGAGCAGCATCCGGCAGGCGCCCCCCGACGAGCTGCGCCGGCTGACCGTCGACGGTGTCTTCGGGGGTTCCTATGAGCGACCCGACGAGGAGATCCTCGAGGTTTGGCGCACAGGAGTGGCGGAGGTTCGCGACCTGATCGAGAACGGCTGGGCCAGAGGTGCCTGAGCTCACGGGCAAGGTCGCGCTCGTCACGGGAACCGCGCACGGGATCGGCACCGCGATCGCCGACGGGCTCGCGGAGGACGGCGCGAAGGTGCACCGCGTCGACCGTGACACCGCCGATCTCGCGGACCCGGGTCAGGTCGCGCGGCTGATCGAACGCATCGGGCCCATCGACGTACTCGTCAACAACGCCGGTGGCGTTGCCGGCCAGGTCGGACGACCCCTCGAAGAGATCGGCGATGAGGATTGGCGAGCCATCGTCGACGCGAACCTGACCAGCACGTTCCTCTGTACGCGCGCCGTCATTCCCGCGATGAAGGCCGCGCGCGCGGGGCGGATCGTAAACATCTCCTCGGGGGCCGGACGCAGCGTCAGCCTCACTGGTATCCAGGCGTACGCCAGCGCCAAGGCCGGTCAGATCGGGTTCACCCGGCAGATGGCACACGAGCTCGGGCCCTTCGGGATCACCGTGAACTGCATCGCGCCCGGATTTGTGCGGTCCAACCCCACGACGGAGCAGCAGTGGCAAAGCTACGGCGAGGAAGGTCAGCGGCGCCTTGTCGAAGGGATCGCGCTTCGGCGGCTCGGCCGTCCCGAAGACATCGCGAACGGTGTGCGGTTCTTTGTTTCCTCGCGCGCCTCGTGGATCACGGGACAGGTGCTCTCGATCGACGGCGGGCGTTCGCTCTTCTAAGAGCTGACCCGGTAGCTCTCCCAGAACCGGGCCCACGCCTCAAGGCCCTCGTGGAGGCGACGCACGCGGAAGAATTCGTTGGGCGAGTGGAAGTCTTCGTCCGTGGTCGAGAACGAGAAGAAGACGGTCTCCATGCCGAGCAGCCGTTTGAACAGCGCGCACACCGGCAGCGTCGAACCCATGCGGACGCGAACCGCCTTCTTTCCGTAGACCTGCTCGAGCACCCGCTCCGCGGTCAGGAGGCCCGGATGATCCGCTGCGATGCGGTACGGCAGCGCGTCGTGACGCTCGCCGCCGATGGAGAGATTTACGCCCGCAGGCATATGCGTTTCAAGGTGCCGTTCGACGAGAACGCGGACCCTGTCTGGATGCTGATCGGGCACGAGCCGGCAGCTGATCTTGGCGTGCGCCTCGTTCGGTGTGACGGTCTGACTGCCGTGCCCCTGGTAGCCGCCCCACATGCCGTTCACCTCAAGCGTCGGACGGATCCATTGGCGCTCGAGCGTGCTGTAGCCCGGTTCGCCGACCAGCGCGGGCGCACCCACGTCCGCGAGAAAGCGCGCTGCGTCGAATGGCAGCGCCGCGATCGCGGCGCGTTCCTCCCCGGGCACCGGGATGACGTCGTCGTAGAAACCGTCGATCGCGACACGGCCGTCCGGTGTGTGCAGGCCTGCGATTAGCTCGGCGAGCGCATGCAGCGCGTTCGGGACCGAACCGCCGTAGCGCCCCGAGTGCAGGTTCTTGCTCGCGCCGCGGAGACTGAATTCGAGTGCGCACAGGCCACGACTACCGACGGTGATCGACGGCTCGTCGCTGCGCCACATCGCGCCGTCCGCTGACAGCACGCAGTCCGCTTGCAGCAGTCCCGCATGCGCGACGATGACCGGCTCCAGGTTCCGGCTGCCGATCTCCTCCTCGCCTTCGAAGATGAACTTCACGTTGAGTGGCAGCGCGCCGCGCGTCGCGAAGAACGCCTGCGCGACCTTGAGCGGGATCAACAGCGGTCCCTTGTTGTCGGACACGCCGCGCGCGTACAGGCGGCCATCGCGCACCGCCGGCGCGAAGGGCTCACTGAGCCATTTGTCGAGGGGGTCCGGCGGCTGCACGTCGTAGTGGCCGTACACGAGAAGCGTGGGCGCACCCGGCGCGCCGAGCCACTCGCCGTAGACCACCGGGTGTCCGGCCGTAGGCAGGTCGCGGACGACAATGGGGCCGGCCTGTCGCAGCTGCGCGCCGACCCACGCGGCCGCCCGTGCGATGTCGGCGCGATGCTCCGGGTCGGTGCTCACGCTCGGGATTCGCGCGAACTCGATCAGCTCCTGCAGAGTCCGGTCATGGTGGGCGGCGAGATATTCGAGCGGGGTCACCCAGGCAGCGCGGCCTTGAGCAGATCCAGGGTCTCGTGGCTCTGCGGGCGCCGGCCGTCCTCGACCTCGTGCATGAGCTCGATGAGACGCGTGACGAGCGGCGTCGGCACGCCCTTGTCAACACCGAGCGTGACGATCGGGCCGAGCTGCGCGTCGGTCTCGGTGCGACGCTTACGGACGGCGATGTCGCGCCAGATGCCGCTGTGCGTCTTGGCCGACTTCCGGTTGAAGGCGACCATCTCGGCAAGCGACCGTTCCGACTTCACGCGGTCCGCTTCGGGCGCGAAGGCGCGTGGGTCGAAACCGTTGAACCCCTCGGGCGTGATGCCGCGCCTCTCGGCCACGCGCATCACCTCGCGGGCGATCTCGACGTACACGTCCCGGTAGCGCGGATCAGCCAGCGCGTCCGCGATCGAGTCGTTGGTCAGCGCCGTGGCGAAGAGCTGAGCGCCATACGCCAGCTTGCCCCACAGATATCCCCAGATGTTCGCGGTCACGATGGCGCGATCGTCGAAGTCCTCCAGCGCGCGACGCAGCTCCTTCACGCGAGGCGTGACGCTCCCATCGATCTCGCCCACCACGACCGCGCCGCGCCCGCCGTACTGGATCACACCCGGCTCGAGGTAGTCCGCGCCGAAGTTGACGAAGCAGCCCATCGTTCGCGCGTCGCCGACGATCCGCTTGATCACGAGCTCGTTCAGCCCGTTCTGCGCGGAGACGACGTATCCATCCGTGCCCAAGTGAGACGCGAGCGCTCGCGTGGCGGCTTCCGTGTCCTGCGCCTTGACCGCGAGGACGACGTGTTCGAACTCGCCCGCGAGCGCATCGGGCGTGAACGCGGGGATGCGGACGCTGAATTCCGCCAGCGGTCCCTCGATGCGCAGACCGGTGGCGTTGATCGCGGCGACATGGTCCTGTGCGCGGTCCACGAGCGTGATGTCGTGACCCGCCCGGGCGAGGTGCGCCCCGATGGTGCCGCCGATCGCGCCCGCCCCCCAGATCAGGAAGTTCATAGTGTTCCGAGGAGTATTCAGCACATAACCCTCTTGCTCCTCGTCACGTTGACCTCGCAGGAGGTGGTCTCGTGAGCACAGTCGAAAAGCTCGTCGCCAGCCTCAGGCGTCTCTTCGAGGGGACTCCTCGCTCACAGCCCCAGGAGGACCCGGCCCCAGCCGCAGCCCCAGCCCGCTTGGCCTCCGCGGCCGTGCCGGAGCCGATCCCCGCTCCGATCGTGGTCGCGGCCGAGGAACCGGAACTGGTCGAAGAAGCGCCCTCGCCGCCTCCCGGACCAAGCGTCGAGGTCGCCGATGCCATCGACGCGGTCGAGGCCGAATCGCCGGCGGTGACGGGAGTCGGTCTCGTGCTGCGACTCGAGACCGAGCGTGGGCCGGCTCCGACGTTCGAGGTCGCAAGATCCGGCGCGACCATAGGTCGTGGCCCTGAGAACACGATCCGGCTCGAGGACCTCTCGGTCTCGCGTCGCCATGCGCGGATCGCGTACCGGCAGGGCGCCTACTGGCTGAGCGATCTTGGGAGCATGGGCGGGACGTGGGTGGACGGGACCAAGCTGAACGCCGCCCGCCGAGTCGCCGCCGGTCAGATGATCGATATCGGGGTATGCCGGCTGATCGTCGCAGCCGCCGACGCTGCCGCCGCGGACGACCAGGACCTCATGCGTAGCCGCCGCGCCGTTCCGCCAGCCCATCGCCGATCAAGCTGAGCGCAACACCGACGACCAGCAGCGCTAATCCCGGAAGCGTCGTCATCCACCAGGCGAGCAGCAGGTACTGACGGCCTTCCGCGATCATCGCGCCCCATTCGGGGGTGGGCGGCTGCGGGCCAAGACCGAGGAAGCTGAGCGTCGCGCCGGTGAGGATCGCCAGAACCATGCCCGTGAAGACATAGATCAGCGCCGGCGCGATCACGTTCGGCAGGATGTGGCGCAGCATGATCCGCACTGACGAGCAGCCGATCGTCCGGGCGGCCAGCACGTACTCCAGGTGGCGTGTCGCAAGCGTCTCCCCTCGCGTGATGCGCGCGTAGGGGATCCAACCGACCACCCCGACCGCGATGTAGAGGTTGGTCAGGCCCGGTCCCAGGATGCTCATGATCGCGATCACCAGGATGAGGAACGGGAAAGCCATCAGCACGTCGACGACGCGCATGACGAGCGTGTCCAGCTTTCCGCCCAGATAGCCGGTCGCGATCCCCAACAGGCCACCGAAGATGAACGGGAACAGGACGGAGAGCAGGCCGATCTGAAGATCGAGTCGCGTGCTGAACGCGATCCGGCTCCAGATGTCGCGCCCGAAGTTGTCGGTCCCGAGGATGTGGCCTGGGCTGAACGGCGGCAGGAACGCCTCGGTGAACCGTTGCTCGATCGGGTCATACGGCGTGAGCAGTGGCGCGATGATGGCGACGAGTACGACGAGCGCGAGGAGCACGACGCCGGTCAGGAGCGTTCCGCCGAGCCGGATCTTTCCCAGCGGAGTGGTGGCGGCGGGTCGTGCCAGGGGCGTGACCTTCGGCAGCGTGCCGACCTTTTCACTCATACGTCACTCGTGGATCGAGGAATGAGTAGGACAGATCGACCACCAGGTTGACGACGATCACCAGGACGGCGCTGACCACGGTGATGGCCTGCACGACGGGATAGTCCCGGGCCGTGATCGACTGGATGAGGAGCTGGCCGGTCCCCGGCAGAGCGAAGACTGTCTCGACGACGATGGCACCACCCACCAGGAAGCCGAACTGCAGGCCGAAGATCGTGATTGTCGAAAGCAGGGCGTTGCGCAGCACGTGGCGCAGGAGCACCAGCGAATCGGCAAGACCCTTGGCGTGGGCGGTGCGTACGTAGTCCGAGCGCAAGGTCAGGATGATCTGGCCGCGCAGATTGCGGATGAGGACGGCCGAAAGCTGCAGCGCCAGCGTGAGCGCGGGCAGGAAGAGATACCAGATGTGCTGTGGCAGGGTCTCTCCGAAGCCGGCCACCGGGAACAGACGCAGGGTCAGCCCGAACAGCAGGATGAGGAGGATGCCGAACCAGAAGTTCGGCGTGGTCAGGGCGAAGAGGAAGGCGATCCGGATCAGCTGGTCGGGCCAGCGCCCCTTGTTGACCGCGGCCAGGATCCCGAACGTGAGGGTTATGACGGCAGCGAGACCCATGGCGTACGCGGCCAGCGCGAGTGAGACCGGCACCCGGGTCAGCACGAGATCACCCACGGGCTGGCGATAGAGCAGCGACTGTCCCATGTCACCGCGTGCGAAGCCCGACACGAACATCCAGTACTGCTCGAGAAAGGGCCGATTCAGACCGAGCTGCTCGCGGAGCTCCGCCGCCTTCTGATCGGTCGCGCGATCGCCGAGGATCAAAAAGGCGGGGTCGCCCGGAAGAATCCGGACCATGCCGAAGATGACGACGGTGACACCGAAGAGGACGAAGGCCATCAGGACCAGACGTCGGCGGATGTAGGCGGCGCGACCCATATCAGTAACCGCCCATCAGTAGATCGGCTGCTGGAGGGCTGATAGCCCGGCGCGGGCTACCAGCCATCCGCTACCCGCTACTTGTTGATCTTCACGTCCTCGAACCGGTAGTACGAGAGCCCGTCGATGAAGAAGCCGTCCACGTTGCTGCGCCAGCCGGCCGTAGCTCCGAGGTACGCGATCGAGGCGATCGGAGCGGCATCGGAATAGATCTTCTGGATCTCGGAGTAGAGCGCCTCCCGCTTCTTCGCATCCTGCTCGAGATCGGCTTTGGTGATCTTGTCGTTCAGGTCCGGGTTGTTGTAGCGCGTCCAATACGAGAACGGGCTCGCCCCGCCCCGCATGGCGTAGTTCACGATCTCGGTCGGGTCGTTCATGTCGTTCGTCCACGCCGTCGGCGTCGACATGAAATTGCCCTCGCGATAGTTCGTGCGCACGACGGCCGTATCCAGCGTCTGGATGTCCACCGTGACGCCGAGCTTCGCCCACGCCTCTTTCAAGATGACGGCGGTATTGGCGAAGTTGGTGTTGCCGGAGCGGACCTGCATGTCCATCGTGAAGCCCTTCGCTCCGGACGATTGCGCCATCAGCGCCTTGGCCTTCTCGAGGTCGTAGGGGTATCCGACCAGGTTCTTGTCGTAGTAGGTGCCCTGAGGGATCGGCGAGTTCATCACTTTCGCCTGGCCGAAATAGACGTTCTTGATGATGGCTTCCTTATCCGTCGCGTAGTTCAAGGCCTGCCGCACCTTGACGTCGTTCAGCGGCGGCTTCGAGTTGTTCAGGATGATGAACGCGGTCTGCTGGATCGAGAAGGTCTGTGCCTTCACGTTGGACTGAGTGTTCAGCGCGGCGATCTGGCTGAAGGGTACGAAGTCAACCACGTCGGTCTCGCCACCCTGCAGCTTCAGCACGCGAGTGTTGTCGTCGGGGATGTACTCGATGCGTACCTCGTCGATCGCGGGTGTGCCCTTCCAATAGTTCGGGTTGCGTTTCAGGATGATCGGGTCGCCCTTCTTCCAGCCTTCGCTGTAGTACGCGCCCGTCCCCTTCGTCTTCCAGGCGAGCGCGTTGTCGTAGTCCTTCGCATCAGTGGCCCTCGCCATCTCCGCGGGGAGGATGCCGCCGGAGAACATCGCCAGCACGGAGAGCAGCGGCGCGTACGGCTGCGACAGCACGATCTTCACCGTCTTGTCGTCGGGCGCCGTGACCTCCTTGATCGCTTTGTAGACGTCTTTCCAGGCGCTCTTCGTGCCGCCACGCGCCATGTCGAGCGACGCGGTCACGTCGGCACCCTTCAGCGGCGAGCCGTCCGAGAACTTGAGGCCGTCGCGCAGCGTGAAGGTCCAGGTCAGCCCGTCGGCCGTGGATTCCCACTTGGTCGCGAGACCAGGCTCGACGTTGGTGCCGTCCTTGGTGGTGCGGAGCAGCGTGTCATAGATGTTGACCGAGATGAACAACGCCGGGTTGTCGTCGATCTGCCACGGCACGAATGGGCTGAATGGCTCGGCGTTGCGTGCCATCTTGAGCACCTTCGGCCCGGTCGTCGCAGCCGTCGCACCTGCCTGCGTCGCCGAGGGTTGGCTGGTCGTGGTGGTCGGTGCGCACGCGGCAAGCACCATCGTCCCGATGACAACCGCGATGACCGGCCACCGTAGGTTCCGTGCAATCATGTTTTTCCTCCCCGCGAAAGGGTATCCGTCCGATCGAGCGCCCCAACGCTCGCGGGCAGCATTATCCCTCAGGCCTCAGCCCATGGATAACGAGGACAAGTCTGGCGATCTCTCGGTTGTTACCTTTTGAGCGCCATGCGCAGCCGCGGAACGATGCTCACGCTGGCGCCTTTCGCGATCGTCGTCGCGTTAGCGCTCGGGATCGCGCTCGCCGGTT
>WNGI01006185.1_pt1 | contig 10848 bp, 12 predicted proteins | sample 5400621 | NCBI WGS metagenome assembly WNGI01 (sample SAMN13153374, study PRJNA577476) | soil metagenome | isolation source: 20 cm soil or saprolite under Garry oak tree replicate 1 | place: USA:California | collected 2016-06-15 | reverse complement strand
GACGCCTCGAACGATTTCTCCATCGCGGTCCGGCAGTCCTTCGTGATCTGAGGAATTGTCGTCATTGTACGATCGTTCCGACGCGCTCACCCAGCAGCGCCTTCGCAACCTCTCCGTGACGGTGAATGTTCAGGACGATGATCGGGAGCTTGTTTTCCTTGCACAGAGTGATGGCCGTCTGGTCCATCACGCCCAGCTCGTTGACCATTACATCGCGGTAGCTGATCGACTGGTATCTCTTCGCTTCCGGATCGCGCTTGGGATCCGCCGTGTAGACTCCATCAACGCTCGTCGCTTTGATGATCACATCCGCGTGGATCTGAATCGCACGGAGTGCCGCGGCGGTATCGGTGGAGAAGTAGGGGTTGCCGGTGCCGGCCGCGAAGATTACGACGCGGCCCTTCTCGAAGTGACGCATCGCGCGGCGCCTGATGAACGGCTCCGCGATCGATTCCATCGCGATCGCGGTCATGACGCGCGTTTCGAGCTGCGCCTTCTCGAGCACATCCTGGAGCGCGAGCGCGTTGATCACCGTAGCGAGCATGCCCATGTAGTCGGCGCCCACGCGGTCCATCCCCATCTTCGAGAGCTGGGCGCCGCGAACAATATTTCCGCCGCCGATCACCAGACCCACGCCGGCGCCCATCTTGACGATGTCCGCGACCTCGGTGGCAAGGCGCTCGAGGATCGTGAAATCGAAGCCACCGCCCTTCTGTCCGGCGAGAGCCTCTCCGGAAAGTTTGAGAAGAACTCGTTTGTACTTTAGGTCTGGCAACTAGACCTCTTCTGGTTGGTTAACTGCAAAATGAACGGGTGCCAGGAGTCAGTGGCGCAGTTGCCAGGCTTTAGTTCACTACGCCCTGACTTATCCCTTTGGCGCAATAGCAACTGCTTGTGCCGCTAATAGTGCGAAAAATCCGGGCGTCGTGAACTGGCATCTGGCATCTGCACTTCTGACGCCTGGCACCCGTTCAGTTGCCGTTCGGACCATACGATGCCAAGGTGTCATTCCTCGCCCATCTGGAATCGGACAAATCGGCGAACCTGGATATTCTCCCCGAGCTTCGCCGAAGCTTCCTTGATGAGATCGCCAATTGTCTTTTTCGGCTCACGAACCCACGCCTGGTGAACGAGAGCGACGTCCTTGTAATACGACTCGATCTTCCCGGCGACAATCTTCTCGATCAGGTGGTCGGGTTTGCCGCTCTCCTTAACCTGCTCCAGAAAAATGCGGCGCTCTTTCTCGACCTTGTCCTGCGGCACCTGATCCTTGTCGACGGCAACCGGAGCGGCGGCAGCGATGTGCTCGGCGATGTACTTCACCAGTTGCTTGAAGTCGTCGGTGCGCGCGACGAAATCGGTCTCGCAGTTCACTTCCACCATCACGCCGACCTTGCCGTTGTGGTGGATGTAGCTGCCGATCACGCCTTCGCTCGTCTGCTTGCCGATGCGCTTCTCGGCCTTCGCGATTCCCTTGGTGCGCAGGTACTCGATCGCCTTCTCCATGTCGCCATGGTTCTCCTCGAGCGCCTTCTTCGATTCCATCATACCCGCGCCGGTACGCTGGCGCAGAGTCTGAACATCTTTTGCGGTAAATTTCTCTTTGGTAGTCATCATCCTGTCTCGTGAAAACGCCGCCGGAATTTTCCGGCGGCGTGAAAGTTAACCTTCCTGCTCTGGCTCGGTGGCTTCCTCGGTTCCGCCACCTTCTTCGCCGCCTGTCTTGAGCCGAGCGGCAATTGCTTCGGGCTTCGCCCGTCGCCTGCGCGGCCGCTTCTTCCTCTTCTTGTCGCCTTCACCTTCCGGCTCGGCACCGCGATCGGAGCTGTAGGTGTACGATTCGGCCTCTTCGACCTCCTCTCGCACCGGAGCCTCGCGCCGCGCTTCGACGATCGCATCCGCGATCGATTTGGTCATCAGCTCCACCGAACGGATCGCATCGTCATTGCCCGCGATCGGAACCGTGATCAGATCCGGATCGGCGTTCGTATCGACGAGCGCGATGAGCGGGATTTGCAGCTTGTTGGCCTCATTCACCGCGATCCGCTCCTTCTTGGAGTCGATCACGAACATGAGGCCGGGAAGACGCGTAAGGTTCTTGATGCCGGCAAGGTTCTTGGAAAGCTTGTCGCGCTGACGACTCATCATCAGCTGCTCCTTCTTGGTGTAATTCTCGAAGTCACCACCGGCCTCGCTGCCCGCCTCGAGCTCTTTCAGACGACGGACCTGCTTCTTCACCGTCTGGAAGTTCGTCAGCAAGCCACCGAGCCACCGCTCTGTCACATACATCGCTCCGCAACGCTCGGCTTCGCTCTTCACAATGTTGACGAGCTGCCGCTTGGTGCAGACAAAGAGGACGTTGTCGCCACGCAGGATTACTTCGCGCGCGAGCTTCTGCGCCAGCTCCAGCTGACGCAGTGTCTTCTGCAAGTCGATGATGTGGATGCCGTTTCTCTCCGCGAAGATGAAACGACGCATCTTCGGGTTCCAACGACGGGTCTGGTGTCCGAAATGGACACCGGCTTCGAGTAGCTGCTCCAGGTTTGGCTGAGCCATTAAATAGTGATTCCTTCGGGGTTAACGCTTCGAGAACTGGAATTTCTTTCGTGCTTTCGGACGGCCTGGCTTCTTGCGCTCGACTGCTCTTGCATCGCGCGTCAGCAACGCCAGATCGCGGAGTTTCCTGCGGTGCGACTCATCCAGCCTCACCAGCGCGCGAGCGACGGCGAGACGGAGCGCGCCGGCCTGGCCGGTGAGTCCGCCGCCTTCGACCTTCGCCTTCACATCATAGCGGCCGAGCGTATCGGTGATCGTGAACGGCTGCTGGATGGCGGATACGTGGGCGGGACGCGGGAAATAATCTCCGAGCGTGCGTCCGTTCACCGACCACTTGCCGGATCCCGGCTTGATGTAGAGACGGCAGACGGCTTCCTTGCGCCGTCCGATCGTGTGCATTGTGTCAGACATTACTTCTCACTCTTCTTGTTGAGGACGAGCACTTTCGGCTGCTGCGCGGCATGAGTGTGCTTCGCATCGGCGAACACGCGGAGCTTGTTGCGGAGCTTCTGGCGTCCGAGCGCAGTCTTGGGCAGCATGCCGTAGACCGCTTTCTCGATCACGCGCTCAGGGTGCTTGGCGAGCATCATCTCGAACGGTGTGAACCGCTCGTGACCCATGTACCCCGTATGTCTGAAGTACCGCTTCTGCTCCGCCTTCTTGCCGGTGACGCGGACCTTGGCAGCGTTGATGACGATGACGTTGTCGCCCGTATCCATATGGGGCGTGAACATCGGCTTGTGCTTGCCGCGGATTATGTTCGCGACGGCGGTCGCCAAACGGCCGAGGACCTGGCCTTCGGCGTCGACGATGTACCACTGGTGCTCGATATCCCGCGGGGTCGCGGAGTATGTCTTCATGTGGAGCGGAACGATATGTAAGTGCCGGCCCCCTTTGGTCGAGTAGGGTTCCAAGCGGTTAATTGCCACTAAGTGGTTTTGCGACAGCCTTTTAAGGTATCGGCGACGGGAAGTTGTGTCAACCGCGGACGCCCGTGAAAAAAGAAAGGGCCGGGAGAGCCCAGCCCCTTCACATATTCGCGGATTTCCCGCAAATCATGCTACAACCAGCTTGCTACGCCACCGTGTCGACTGCAAGCGCCGCGGCGATTCCGCGCGTGCGAGTAGAGCCCGTCCTTGCACCGCGCAATCGCGCCTGCCGAGTTGTTGTCCTCAGCGGCGCCAGAGCGGACAACGGCGGAGTTCTCGTCAGCTCGCGTGCGCGCTCTGGCCGAAGCTCTGGGCGTGGGAACCGACGCGCGGGGTGAGGCCGCTGTTCCCGGAGCACGAATCGGCGCGCCGGTCACCCTCGAGGTCGCTTCCGCGCCGCGTGCACCGCCATGTCCCGAGCACGTGCCACGGCCGGTCGAATTGGAAGTCGTGCCATCGGCGCAGATCGTCGTAACCTGTGCGCCCGTTCGCGCCGCGACGCCTTTCGCTGCCCTGGTTTCGCTCTTGACAATTTTCTTCTGATGCGAGACGGCTCGCCGGTTGACGCCACCGTGACCGGAGCAAGCGCCCCGACCCGAAGACACCGATGTCGTTCCATCTTTGCAAATCGTGGCAGCTGCCTGCGCGTACAGAGGTGCGACAGACAGGGTTGCGACAGCTGCTACAATCGCGGTCGAAAGAATCCAGTTCCGTGGTGAGTGCACGGTACTTCCTCCAGCCTGATTAGGACGAGGAGATGCGAAGCAACGCTTATGCCCGCGCGCGAAAGATTACAACAGGCTTACAAACGTGGAGACCAAACCGCTCTCATCCTTATTCCAGCGCGACGAGCAAAGCGCCCTTTTCCACCGCGGTGCCGGCGGAGACTTCCACGCTCTTGACGATTCCAGCCGCCGTGGCGCGCAACTCGTTTTCCATTTTCATCGCTTCCATCACGACGATTCCCTGACCCGCCTCGACGCGATCGCCGATGCTCACGTTGACGCGCACGATCAGACCCGGCATCGGCGCGATGATCGGAGCCGGCCCCGTCGGCCCGGCAGCCGCGGCGGAGAGATCGCGGATGGACCGCGTTCGCTCGTCGAGCGCCTCGGTCTCGAACCGATAGCCATCCACCCAGAGGGTGTACTTCCCACGTCCTTGACGCTTCTCCGCGACAACACGATAGACGTGTGTGTCGAGCTTCACCATTCGGACCGGACTTCCCTCGATGTCGGATAGTTCGCCGCGAATTGGCGCTTCGTCTTCGTACCGAACGCCCTCCGCCTCGATCGACACCTTCTTCCGCCCGGAGTTCAGCTCCACGACGTATCTCACGTTGCCGCCACCTCGGGGCGCAGCTCACAAACCGTTTCGACGTGCGCCGTTTGCGAAAACATGTCGAATGCGCGCAGCGACTCGATTCTGTAACTCGGAAGTCGGGACAGATCGCGAGCCAGGGTCCCCGGATCGCAGCTCACGTAGATCACTCCACGCACATGCCCAGCTTCGGCTTCGAGCGTCGCGGTCACACGCGAGTCTACGCCGGCGCGCGGAGGATTGAGTATCACCAGATCAGCGGGAAGAAGTCCCGGCAGCGCGTCCTCCACTCTAGCGCGAATCGCGCGGGAGGGATCGGTCAGGCGCGACGCGGACCATTCCGATGCGTCGGGATCGAGCTCGATCGCGGTCACTCTCGATCCCGACTCGCTCAACGAGATCGCGGTGTGGCCGGCACCGGCATAAGCATCGATCACGGTTTGCGGCTCGTACGAGCGGGCGCGGTCCAGCACATAGGAGCGAAGAATCTCGGCCATCTCGGCATTTATCTGCGCGAATGACGCGCTGGGGTCCCGGTCCTGGCGCTTGTCATATAGAAGGCGGCGCGGCTTGTCGTCGGCCGGCTCCCACCACAGCGCGGAGATCGATGGAACCGCGGCGGAGAACTGGTCACGCGCCGCCCAGCTTTGACCTCCCATCATCACGAACGTCGGCCCACCGCTCGTAATGCGAACACTTCCGCGCAGCTCCTTCGCGTCGGGGAAATAGGCGTCGGCCTCCATGATTTCACGCCATGCGGTGACGACGCGACGATCGGTGATCGGACAATCGGTGAGCGGAAAAATGCGCGAGGCATCGTCGTAGGGATGAAGCCCCGCGATCCAGCGCGATCCGCGAGGCCGCATCGCAAGAGTGAGCTTGGTGCGGTAACGCCATTCCTTTGGACTGCGCTCGATGGGCGGCGCGTCGACGATGCGCTTTCCTATGCGCTGCAACGAATCGCGGATGATCATCTGCTTGGCCGCCAGCTGGGATTCGTAGTTCATGTGCTGCAGCTGGCAGCCGCCACAATTGTCTCTCGTGTAATGGGGGCAAGGCGGGTCGATGCGAACGGAAGATGAAGAGACGATGTTCCGAAGCGCGCCCCGCGCGAAATGCCCTTTGCCGGAGATCTGTGCCGTCACGACATCCCCGGGTGCTGTCCGCGGAACGAACACGACGAGCCCATCGCTCCTTCCGACGCCATCTCCGCCAGCTGCGATCGAGTCGATTGAAACACTGATCACCGCCATCAGTCGCGCAGCCCTTCGACCCGCGCAGCCTGCTTCCATGTCTCGAGCGCGAGATCGCTGCGCCGGGTCATGGGTGTCACGCCGTTGGAAGTCGTCGACACCACGCGCGCTCCACGATCGCGCTCCGCCAACAAAGCGCCGGCGATCGCCGCGACTCGCACGGACTCCTCGTTGCTGGGACGCTCGAGAATCGAAGCGAGGCCTCGCTCGAGCCATTGAATGTCGATGGCGCCCCGCCGGAATTCGTCGTTGTCCATGACACGAATGTGGAAGTCGCGCGAGGTCTCGATTCCCAAAATGATCAGATCTACCAGAGCGCGGCGCATTCGTGTCACTGCCTGTTCCCGATCCGCGCCCCAGACGATGAGTTTGGCGAGCATCGGATCGTAGTAGAGACCGATCTCGCTCCCCGACTCCACTCCGCCATCCCAGCGCACGCCCGGACCGCTCGGCAAATGGAGATATTCGATTCGTCCGGTGGACGGAAGAAAGTTGTTCGACGCATCCTCGCTGGTGATGCGGCACTCGATCGCCCAGCCCTGAGGCGCGATGTCTTCCTGCCTGAACGGTAGCATTTCCCCCGCGGCGATTCGCAGCTGCCACTGCACGAGATCGATTCCTGTCACGAGCTCCGTCACCGGATGCTCGACCTGGAGCCGCGTGTTCATCTCCAGAAAGTAGAAATCCCCGCTCTGATCGAGAAGAAACTCGCAGGTGCCGGCATTCACGTAGCCCGCCGCCCTCGCCGCGCGCACCGCTGTCTCACCCATCTTTCTTCTCAGTTCCGGAGTAACCGCGACGCTGGGAGCCTCCTCGATCATCTTCTGATGCCGGCGCTGCACCGAGCACTCACGCTCCCCGAGCGAGAGAACGTTGCCGTGCGAGTCGGCGAGCACCTGAATCTCGACGTGCCGCGGCCGCGCCACGAATTTCTCCAGGTACACGGCGTCGTCGCCGAATGCGTTCTTCGCTTCCCTTCGCGCCGCCTCGAGAGCGCTCGCCAGATCCTTCTGCGCTGAGACAACCCGCATCCCCTTTCCCCCGCCGCCCGCAGCCGCCTTGAGCAGCACCGGATAGCCGAACTTCTTCGCGATCTTCTCGGCCTCCTTGGCGTTCTCGAGCGGCTCTGTCGTCCCGGGTACCACGGGAACGCCGTTCGCGACCGCGAGAGTCCTCGCCGAGGTCTTGCTTCCCATCGCCGCGATCGCCTCGGCCGGAGGCCCGATCCAGACGATTCCCGCATCGCGAACGGCGCGCGCGAACCATTCGCGCTCCGAGAGAAACCCGTAGCCCGGATGAATAGCTTCGGCGTTCGTCATCTTGGCGGCTTCGATGATCTTCTCGCCTCGCAGGTAGCTCTCGCTCGAGGGTGGCGGGCCGATCAGCACGGCCTCATCCGCCTCACGGACGTGCGGTGCGCGCACATCCGCTTCGCTGTACACCGCGACGGTTTTTACTCCGAGCTCCTGGCAGGCGCTAATCACCCGCAGAGCGATCTCGCCGCGGTTGGCAATCAGGACTTTGTTGAACACGAGCTGCCTAAAGCGGAATGTTTCCGTGCTTCTTCGGCGGATTCTTGTCGCGCTTCGTTTGCAGCGTTTCGAGGGCGTCGATGAGGGCGGGTCTGGTATCGCGCGGATCTATGATGTCGTCCAGATAGCCGCGACCGGCGGCGATGTAGGGGTGAGCGAACTTTTCCCGATACTCCACGATTTTCGCCTCGGTAGCCGCCGCTTCGTCCGGGCTCTCGGAAATCTCCTTCCTGAACAGAATCTCCACCGCACCCTTAGGCCCCATCACGGCGATCTCCGCCGTCGGCCAGGCGATGTTAAAGTCGCCGCGAATGTGCTTCGAGCTCATGACGTCGTACGCGCCGCCATACGCCTTGCGGGTAATCACCGTGAGCTTGGGTACCGTTGCCTCGCAGTAGGCGTAGAGCAGCTTTGCTCCGTGCTTGATGATGCCCCCATGCTCCTGCGCCGTGCCCGGCAAAAAGCCAGGAACGTCTTCGAACGTCACGAGAGGGATGTTGAACGCATCGCAGAACCGGATAAAGCGCGCTGCCTTGAGCGATGCGCTGATGTCCAGCACTCCCGCGAGCACCGCCGGCTGGTTGGCCACGACGCCCGCGCTGAATCCTCCGAAATGCGCGAAGCCGCAGATGATGTTCATCGCGAACTCGCGATGAACCTCGTAGAACTCACCGTCGTCGACGACACGCGTGATCACTTCATGCATGTCATACGGCTTGCTGGCATTGTCAGGAACGATGTCGAGGAGTGATTCCTCACGCCTGTCGCGCGGGTCGGTGCCACGTCCACGCGGGGGGTCGCCGAGATTGTTCGACGGAATGAAGCGGAAGAGATCGCGAATGTGCTGCAGGCATTCCGGCTCGGAGTCGGAGGCGAAGTGAGCGACGCCCGACTTGCCGGCATGCGTGTCCGCACCACCAAGCTCCTCCATGGTGACATCTTCGTGCGTCACGGTCTTCACGACGTTCGGTCCCGTAACGAACATGTACGACGTGCCCCGCACCATGTAGGTGAAATCGGTAATCGCGGGTGAGTAAACGGCGCCACCGGCGCACGGCCCAAGAATCGCCGAGATCTGCGGAACGACGCCTGAGGCGAGCGTGTTGCGAAGAAAAATCTCGGCGTAACCGCCGAGCGAGACGACGCCTTCCTGGATGCGCGCCCCGCCCGAATCGTTGAGTCCGATCACGGGCGCGCCGTTTCGCATCGCCAGGTCCATGATCTTCACGATCTTCTCGGCGAATGATTCCGAGAGCGAGCCGCCGAAAACCGTGAAATCCTGGGAGAAGACGTAGACGAGCCGGCCGTCGATCTTCCCATGCCCGGTGATGACGCCGTCCCCGTAGAACTTCTGCGTCTCGAGCCCGAAATCCGTCGAGCGGTGGACAACAAAACGGTCGAGCTCGACGAACGACCCCTCATCGAGCAGGAGCTCGAGCCGCTCGCGCGCGGAGAGCTTCCCCTTCTCATGTTGTGTCTGGAGTCTTGCCTCGCCGCCGCCCAGCTCGGACTCGGCGCGGCGGCGCTCCAGAAGGTCGAGCTTGTCTCGCATCGTCATTGGAGCGAAAAGCTAACTCTCTGTGGAATGGGCATCTAGCGCCGCTGCGGATGGGGCAAGCGATGGCGACCGGACGGGCGGCTAGAAAACTGTGGCGGGTACCGCGGATTTGCCCCAGGTTAGCGAGGGTCCTGCAACCATGAACACGAGGAGGCGCACATGTCACTCAAGGGAAAGCACGCGCTCGTTACCGGCAGCTCTCGTGGAATCGGCCGGGGCATAGTGCTCAAGTTCGCGGAGAACGGCGTCAAGGTCGCGATCCATTACGTGCAGAACGAAGCGGCCGCCAAGGACACGCTCGCAAAGGTGCGCAAGCTCGGGAGCGACGGTTTCACCGTTCAAGCGGATGTGACGAAGCCTGACGAGATCAAGAAGATGTTCAAGAAAGTCGCCGAGGAGTTCGGCGAACTGGACATCTTCGTCAGCAGCGCGCGCCCCGAAGCCGCCGCTTTCTTTCAGGCGCCGCTGGACATCACCCTCGAGCAGTGGGACGCCGCCTTCGACTCTCAGGCCAAGGCATTCCTCGTCGGAGTCAGAGAAGCCGTTCCCTTGATGAAGAACGGCGGGAAGATCCTCGCAATCACTTACGCCGAAGGCAGCCGCACCGGTGGACTTCAGCCATGGGTCGGAATGGGGTCGGCAAAGGCCGCCCTCGAATCTCTCGTGCGCTACTTTGGTGTGGGGCTCGCCAAGCGGGGGATCACCGTGAATGCGATCAGCCCGGGCTGGACCGAGGACAGCGTTCTCAATTCCCTTCCTCAACAGGTGCAGGATCTGATCACCAACTGGCACGTCCGCGGTTGGACGCCGATGGGAAGATTGGGGACGCCGGCGGATGTGGCCCGGGTGGTGGGACTTTTTTGCTCGGAGGATGCCGACTGGATCACGGGACAGGTCATTTACGCCGACGGAGGGGCGTCACTGATGAATCCCGAGGTGCCTACCGAAATTCAGATAGGCTAGGCGGCGCGCGCATTGCTATCGTTCCGCTGATATTGATAGCATCAAGCCAACCCGTCCTACTTGACTCCACCACGAAGAAGGTCACGCAAGCCGCGTAAGCGCGGGGTGCGACGCCCCGCGCAACAGCACACATCGCTGCCGACGAGCCGCAACGCGTACATGGAAACGCGCCAGTGGCTTCTCGATCGGCACGGACCTGTGTGCGCATACTGCGAACGTCGCGTAAGCTCGAGGGCGATCACGATGGATCACGTGACGCCACGGAAGGGCAAGACGGCTTACGATCGGCGCGACAACCTCGTCCTCGCCTGTCCCGAGTGCAACGCGCTCAAGGCCGATCAACCATTTCTCGCGTTTCTGCTGGCGCGGCGCGCTCGCGCCGCGAGCCTGGTGCGTTACGGAGGCCACTTGAGTCCGATGCTGCTGGACCTGGCGAAAGAGATTGCGGGACCTGAAGCCTCGGCGCGCGCGGCGCGCCTCTCCGATCCAGACTACCCCTACCTGGACTAGGAGGAGCCAGTCGGCTCCAGCTGACCGGTTGTGGTTGCGGGAGCGGGCTCGCCAGCGCTTTCGTCCGGCGAGGGAGGAGTGCTCGCTTCCGGCTTGGGCACCCGCTTTTCGGCGGTGCGGCGCGTCTTCGGCTTCAGTCTCGCCTTAATGAATGCGAGAACGTCCGTCTCGTGCTGACGAAGCGTCGGTCCTTTGGACTTTCGCTTGTTCCAGTGGTGCTCCGGCAG
>WNGI01006622.1_pt1 | contig 10851 bp, 12 predicted proteins | sample 5400621 | NCBI WGS metagenome assembly WNGI01 (sample SAMN13153374, study PRJNA577476) | soil metagenome | isolation source: 20 cm soil or saprolite under Garry oak tree replicate 1 | place: USA:California | collected 2016-06-15 | reverse complement strand
TCGAGCTCTGGAGCAATCCCGGCGACCTCGGCCAGCGACCGCTCCGCTCCTCCGATGAGCGCAGTCGCGCCCTCACCCTCGTCCGGCGCGAGCGAAGTCACCGCCCGGCCCACCGCGTCCGCGAGCTCGGTCACGTGCCGAAGCCGCTCGCGCTCGGCGAGCAGCGAGGTCTCGGCATCATCGGTCAACCCGTCCGTGTCCTCGACGAGAGCCCGCAGCTCCGCGAGCCGCGCCTCCTCGGCCGCCGCGCCGCCCCTCAGCTCGTCGTGCCGACGGCGAGCCGCTCCGAGCTCCCGCCAGGCGGCACGCAGCTCTGCGCGCAGCCGCAGCTGCTCCTCGCCGACGAACGCGTCGAGGACGTCGAGCTGATACGAGGGCCGCGCGAGCCGGCGCTGCTCGAACTGGCCCGACATCGCGATCAGCCGCTCCGCCGCTGCGGCCAGGTCCTCCCGCGCAGCGCTCCGACCCCACGCGTAGGCCCGCGTCCGGCCGTCCGCAAACACGCGCCGCGCCAGGACGAGCCCCTCCTCGTCCTCCGGCCTCAGGTCGGCGAGCGCCTCGAGCTCGTCCTCGTCGAGCAGCCCGACCGGAACGTCGAACTCAGCCTCGACGTATGCCTCCTCCGCCCCCGGGCCGACGAACGACGCGTCGCCCTTCGCGCCGAGCAAGAGCCCGATCGCCTGGGCGAGGATCGTCTTCCCGGCGCCGGTCTCGCCGGTGATCGCGTTCAGCCCCGATCCTGGCGCGAGGTCGGCCTCGCGGATGAGGACGAGGTTCTCGATGCGGAGCCTACGAAGCAAAGGTCTCCCGGTACCGCCTGAAGAAGGTCGCCTCGGGCAGGTGCGCGAGGCGCGTGCGCTCGTCGCCGAGCCGCGCGACGACCCGCTCCCCGCCAGAGAGCTGCGTCACCGGCCGCCCGTCGACGAGGACCTGGGCCGGCACGTCGCGAGTCCGGTTCTCGATCTCGACGTCGCTCCCGCGCGCCACGACGAGCGGCCGCGCATGCAGCGAGTGCGCTGCGATGAAGGTCACCGTCTGCGCGTCGAGCCCCCAGACGAGCACCGGCCCGCCGTTCGAGAGGTTGTAGCCCGTCGAGCCGGACGGGGTCGAGCAGATAACGCCGTCGCAGGGAAGGACGCCGAGATCCTCCCCGCCGATCGTCCAGCCGAGCTCGATCATGCGCCCGATGATCGAGCTGGCGACAACAACGTCGTTCACCGCCACGTGCTCTCCCGTGGGGACCAGCGCCTGGATGGTGGGCAGCTCTGCGACGAGGTACTCGCCGCCGAACACGCGCTCGAGCCCGGGCTCGAGATCATCCGCGCCGATCGACGTGAGGAAGCCGACCGCGCCGTAGTTGACGCCGATCACCGGCGGCCCGGAGCCGAGCGTGCGCTTCAACGCGCGCAGCATCGTGCCGTCCCCGCCGAGCACGACGACGAGGTCGGCCGCTCCGAGGTCGCCGTCCGGCGGACGGTCGTGCTTCTCAGCCTCGTCCTCCGGATAGACGAGCTCGACTCCGCACTTGCCAGCGACCCGCTCGAGGCGTTCGAGCGCCTCGCCGATCGCCTCCGGGTGACCGTGCGTGACGACCGCCGCAGTGTGAACGGGCTCAGCTGACGGCGTGTTCGATCCAGTCGTCGAGCTCATCGGGCAGCGAGGGGTCGTCGCGATGGACGAGGTGCAGGAAGAACTCCCGGTTTCCCTTCGGGCCGGGCAGGCCCGAGTCTACGACGCCAAGGAGCTGGGCCGGCCACGCGAGGGCCGCCTCGGCGATGTCGCGGAGCACGCGTCCCTGGATCTCGGGGTCGCGGATCACACCGCCCCGCCCGACCTCCTCGCGCCCGGCCTCGAACTGCGGCTTGACCAGGACGAGCGCCTCCCAGCCCGGCTTCGCGAGCCTGAGCGCAGGCGGCAACGCGATGCGGACGCTGATGAACGAGACGTCGCAGGTCACCAGGTCGGGGGCGAACGGGAGCTCGGTCAGCTCACGGGCATTCGTGCGCTCGAGCACGGTCACGCGCGGATCGTTGCGCAGCCGTTCGTGGAGCTGCCCGCGCCCGACGTCGAGCGCGATCACGCGTGCAGCGCCGCGCTGGAGCAGGACGTCCGTAAAGCCGCCGGTCGAAGCGCCGACGTCGAGCGCGTCCCGCCCGGCCGGGTCGACGCCGAGCTCGTCAAGGGCGTGCGCGAGCTTGTCTCCGCCGCGCGACACGAACCTCGGCGGCTGCTCGACAACGAGCTCCGCCGATTCGTCCACCTGCTGGCCGGCCTTCTCGTAGCCGTGGACGAGGCCCGCCATCACCAGCGCCTGCGCCTGCGCGCGGCTGCCGGCGAGCCCGCGCTCGACGAGGAGTACATCTAGCCGCTTGCGCACGATCGCAGGCTAGCTTGCGGTCGCGCGCCTTTTTAGGCCCGAAAGGAGCTCGTCCAGACGAGACGTGTCCGCGGGGATGGCATCGAGCTGCACGCGGGCACGCGCTTCGAGCTCGTCCGCGAGGCCGTGTGCTCCGTCACGCCCGAGCTCGGCGGCGAGCCCGTCGCCGTCGAGAACGTCGTCCACGACCTGATACAGGAGGCCGAATTCCGACGCAAAGCTCCGCCACGGCGCCCGTTCGGGCTCGGGAACCTCCGCGACCGCAAGGGCGCTTCCGATCGCGGCCTCGAAGAGCCGGCCCGTCTTCAGCGAGTGCCGCAGCGCGAGGTCGTCGTCGCCGCCGCGCACGTCGTCGAATTGGCCGCCGATCATGCCGATCGCGGCGCGAGAAAGCTCGTGGGCGACTGCCGTCGTTGGATACGAGAGCGCGAGCTCGAACGCCTGTGCGAGCAGTGCGTCGCCGTTGAGGATCGCCGTCGCTTCGTCGAACCGGACGTGCGAGGTCGCACGCCCGCGCCGGAGGTCATCGTCGTCGAGCGCGGGCAGGTCGTCGTGGACCATGCCGAAGGTGTGCACGAGCTCGATCGCCGCCGCTGCGGGCAGCAGGCCTGCTGGATCGGCGCCCACGGCCTCCCCGGTTGCAAGACAGAGCACGGGCCGGATCCGCTTGCCGCCGCCGTCGAGGCTGTACCGCATCGCGTCGGTCAGAGCGCCCAGCTCGTCCGCGAACGGGAGCTCCGCGAGGTAGGCGTCGACGCGGCCCCGGAGCGCCTCGAGGCTACTGGGCGGCATCGCGACGGGCCTGCTCGAGCTCGGCCTCGACCTGCTTCGCGATCTCCGCGAGCTCGGCGAGGATGTCGATCGCCGCGTCGGGATCCTGCGTCGCCTCGAGCCGCTCGCGCGTCTGCTCGAGGCGTTCCAGGAGCTCTTCGGCGCGCTTGAGGGCCTCTTCGGCCGAGCTCACGCGACCTGCTCCCGTGCGATCCGCCCGAGGATCCCGTTCACGAGCCGCCCCGCCTCGTCGGACGCGTACCGCTTCGCCAGCGTGACCGCCTCGTCGATTGCCACCTCGACGGGCACCTCTCCGCGGTCGAGCTCGAAGATCCCGATCCGCAGGACGTTTCGCTCGAGCGCCCCGAGCCGGTCTGCGGGCCAACCCTCGGACGCAGCGGAGAGCCGTTCGTCCAGCTCGTCGGCCTGCGCTGCGACCGACTCGGCGAGCTCGCGCGCGAACGGGTCGACCTCGCCCTCGTACAGCGACGCGAGCGGCTGGCCGGTCACGTCCCACTGGTAGAGCAGGAACAGCGCCGTTCGTCGGGCTGCTCGCCGACCCGCCATCAGCCGGCGAGCGCGGGCAGTTGGCTGCCCGCCTCCTCGAGGAAGCTTGTGGAGTAGCGTCCGGCGGCGAACTCCTCCGAGCGGAGGATGTCGCGCGCCGCGGCCGCCGTCGTCGGCACGCCCACGACCTCGAGCTCGGCGAGCGCGCACAGAGCCCGGTCGATCGCCGACGGCCGATCGATGTCCCGGACGATCACCTTCGCGAGCAGCGAGTCGTAGTTCGGCGGGATCACCGCGCCGTCCTCGATATGCGTGTCGACGCGGACGCCGGGGCCGAGCGGCGGGCGGAAGCGCTCGATCCGCCCCGGGGCGGGCATGAACTCGCGGGTGGGATCCTCGGCGTTGATCCGGATCTCGATCGCGTGGCCGTTCCGCTCCGCGCGGCCGGTCGTCGTCAGGGGCTCACCAGCTGCCACGCGCAGCTGCTCGCGGACGAGGTCGATCCCGGTGACGAGCTCGCTGACCGGATGCTCGACCTGGAGCCGTGCGTTGAGCTCGATGAAGTAGAAGGATCGGTCGGGCCCGAGCAGGAACTCGAACGTGCCCGCGTTCTCGTACTCGACCGCCCGCGCCGCGCGTTCGGCCGCGTCCTCCATTTGCGCACGCGTCTCCTCGTTGAGCGCAGGCGACGGCGACTCCTCGATCAGCTTCTGGTGTCGGCGTTGGATCGAGCACTCCCGCTCACCGAGCGTGAGCACGCCGCCTTTGCCGTCGGCGAGCACCTGGATCTCGACGTGCCGGGCCGGGACGATCGCCTTCTCGAGATAGAGCCCCGACTCGCCGAACGCAGCCTGCGCCTCGGCGGCCGCAGTCTGGAACGCTCCTTCGAGCTCTTCCGGATCGCGAACCGTTCGCATGCCCTTGCCGCCCCCGCCCGCGACCGCCTTGAGCAGCACCGGATAGCCCGTTTCGTCAGCGGCCGAACGCGCTTCGTCGAGCGTCGTGGCGCCTTCGGTCCCCGGCACGACCGGGACTCCCGCGGCGACCATCTCCTGCTTCGCTGCTGCCTTGTCGCCCATGCGCGCCATCGTCTCGGCCGTCGGCCCCACGAAGACGAGCTCGTTGTCGAGACACGCCTCGGCGAAGGCCGGGTTCTCCGAGAGGAAGCCGTAGCCGGGATGGATCGCCTCGCAGCGCGTCGTCGTCGCCGCGGCGATCACCGAGGGAATGCGGAGGTAGCTCTCGCTTGGTGGCGCGGGCCCGATGCAGACGGCGCGGTCGGCGAGCCGCGTGTGCAGCGCGCCCTCGTCCGCAGTGGAATAGACGGCAACGGCCTCGATGCCGAGCTCGTGGAGGGCGCGGATCACGCGGACCGCGATCTCCCCTCGATTGGCGATCAGGACGCGGTTGAACACCTAGAGGGCGTCGAGTGGGCGTGCAAGGACTGGTTCCAGGTCGAACAGCGCCTGGCCGTACTCGACGGGCTGTCCGTTCTGGACATGGATCGTGCGGACGACGCCCTCGATCTCGGTCTTGACCTCGTTCATCAGCTTCATCGCCTCGAGGATGCAGAGCGTCTGACCGGGAGCGACCGCGTCGCCTTCCTCGACGAACGGTGGGGCGCCCGGTTGCGAGGCGCGGTAGAAGGTTCCGACCATCGGCGCCTCGATGCGGATTGCCCCGTCGTCGGGGGCCTCCGCCGCGGGCTCGACCGGAATTGCCGGCGCACTCGGGGCGGTCGCGCTCGGCGCTTCAACCGAGGCGGGCTCCTCGGTGCGGCGCACCGAGACCCGCGTCCCCTCCTCTTCGACCGCGATTTCGGCAATGCCCGTCTCCTGCACGATGCGCACGACCTCACGGATCCGCTCGGCGCGCGTCTGGTCGACTCCGCCGCCGAGCAGCGACTCCTCGCCGCTCGAACGCTCGCGAATCGCGCGCAGGAGCGGCTCGGCCTCTTCCCCGAACAGCGCCAGGAGCAAGAGCTCTTCCTCGCTCGCCGCCAGGCCCTTTGCCTCGTCGCGAACGTCGTCCAGCTCGACGGGCTCGTCCTCGGGCTCGGTTTCGCCGGCGACAAGGGCAACGGCTCGCCGGACCGTTTCGTCGATCTTCCCCGGAGGCGTGCCGAACCGTCCTTCGAGCAGGTCGCGGAGCTCGTCGACGACGGTCTGGTAGCGGGTGGCCGACAGAACGTGCACGATCGCCTGCGAGCCGAGGATCTGTCCGATCGGAGCGGCCACAGGCGGTGAGCCGGCTTCGCCCCGGATGACCGCGAGCTCTTCGAGGACGTCGTCGAGCCGGTCGGCCGCGCCGTGCGCTCGCAAGCGAGTGTCGATGGCCGCGACGAGCCCGGCCGGCAACTCATGCTGCGCAGCGCGAACGGCGATTCGCGGCGCGAGCGGCGTCACCGGATCGTCACCGATGAACTCGTCCACGATCTCCGCTGCGCGCCACAGCGTCTCGACGTTGACGCCGCTGTCCATCCCTGCGCCGGTGAGCGCGCTCGCGAGGGCTTCCCCCGAGACTCGGTGGAGGGCAAGCGCGATCGGGTAGACGGCGCACGCGACAAGGTCTGCTCCAACTCGCGCGGCCTCGAGCGCCGCGGCGAGACCGCTCCCCGCTGCACCCTGGCAATAGAGGCCCACGGGGAGGCCGCTGCCTTCGGCGAGCGCGGCGACCAGCTCGTTCGCCCGATGCGGCTCGAGCGCGCCCGACGGGTCGTGCAGGAGCACTCGAGCCGCTCCGAGGTCGGGCAGCTTCTTCGCCTGCTCGACGAGCGGCTTCGTCTCTCCGCCTCGGCCTGGGCTGTAGATGAGGCCCGCGTCGAACTCGCGCTCCGCGGCCACGATCGCCTCGCCCGCCTCGCGGAGGTTCTCGACGTCGTTCAGAGGATCCTCGAGCCGGAAGACGTCGATCCCACTCTCGGCCGCGCTCGCGACGAAGCGGCGCGCGAAGTCACCGCCCACGGGGCGGGAGCCGACGAGAAATCGCCCACGGAGCGCCATGCCGAGCGGTGTCTTGGTCCTCGCCTTGAGCCCACGAATCCGCTCCCACGGGCTCTCGACGCCGCGGCGCACGGCCGTGTCGAAGACCCCGCCGCCCGAGACCTCGAGGTACGCGAACCCGGCACCGTCGAGCAACTCCGCGAGGCGCAGAAGATCCGCGGTCGGCATCCGCCCGGCCAGCGGCTCCTGGCTGAGCAGGCGAATAGTCGTGTCGACGAGCGCGGGCACGACGAGAGGGTAACGCTCGAAGCTCGGCGAGGCGCTCAGGCTTGCCGCACCGAGATTGAGAAGGGAGGTACGCCGGCCCCCCTCCCGCGATCGAGCCTAGTTCGAAGACTCTGCCGCGTGGGTGACGAGAGTGCGCCGGATGCGTGCCAGCGGGACGCTTGGGCGGCGCAAGCTCGATCGAGGTTCGGCATCTGCGTTCCCCGCGTCTGAACCGGGTACGGCTCTCGGTACGAGCGACCGTCGAGCTCGAGACCGCTGTCGTCGTAGACGCCCGAGTCGATGACGTCCATGGACTCGTAGCGGCCCGCTCCCGGTGCGACGATGACCATCCGATAGCAACTCCCGCCACTCGCGACAGGCACGTCTATGAAGGCAAACGCGCCGCCGTAGCCGGTTGTCGTCACTGAAACCGAGCCTCCCGGAGGTGTCGCGAGCCCTGGCCCCTGCACGCTCGAGTAGGTGACGGTCGCGCCTTGGAGCGGCTCATCGTGGCCGCGGCGCGTGTCATGAACGATCCCGGTCACGGCGAACATCCGGGCGAGGTAGCCGCAACCGCGTAGATCCCGTTCTCGCTGTCCGTCGATCCGGAATCCCAGTACTCGCTCTTGAGGGCACGGACAGGTCCACTCGGGGACATCGGCACGGGCTTCGGCGGAGCCGGGCCTGGACAGTCGGCCTCAGGCGGCAGTTGCTCGCATGAGAGTTCCTTTGCCCATGTCGATGTCGCCCGGCCTTGACCTGCCTTGGTCAAAGAGGTGCGTTTCGAACCCACAGCCAGCCAAGATCAAGGCCAGTGCGGGCGAGCAGACACCGGTTACGCGCGCGAGATGTATCGCCCTTCCCTCGGGTCGACCTTGATCCGGTCGCCGGTGTTGACGAAAAGCGGTACCTGAACGGTCGCACCGGTCTCGAGCGTGGCCGGCTTCGTCACGTTCGAGACCGTGTCGCCCTTCACACCCGGCTCGGTCTCGGCCACGGTCAGCTCGATCGATGACGGGAGCTGCAGGCCCGAGGGCTTGCCGTCCACGGTCAGCACCTGGACCTGCGTCGACGGCGGGATGAACGCGAGCTCGTCGGCCAGCGACGTGCGCGGCAGCGAGAACTGCTCGTACGTCTCGTCCTCCATGAAGACGACGTCGTCACCCGAGTCGTAGAGGTACTGCGCGCTCTTCACCTCGGTGTGCATGCGCTGGAACTTCTCGCCGGCGCGGAACGTCCGGTCGACGACGGCTCCGCTGTCGAGGTTCTTCACCTTCGTGCGCACGAACGCGCCGCCCTTGCCGGGCTTCACGTGCTGAAAGTCGACGATGCGCCACACGCCGCCGTCGATCTCGATGTGCATGCCGTTCTTGAACTGGTTCGTGTTGATCGTCTCGGCCACGGCCGACAATCTAGTCGAGAGCTCGCAGCTCCTTCGGAAAGGTCGTCAGCACTTCCGGCTCGGCGTCCGTGACGATGACGAGGTCCTCGATCCGGATCCCGCCCAGGCCGGACAGGTAGATGCCCGGCTCGACGGTGACGACGTTGCCGGCCTCGAGGACGCTCCTCGACTCCTGCGCAAGGCGCGGATCCTCGTGGACGACGAGGCCGATGCCGTGTCCGAGACCGTGTCCGAACGCGTCGCCGAACCCGGCCGCGGTGATCCGGTCCCGCGCGGCGGAGTCGACTCCGGGCCCTGATGCGCCGGGGCGAACCGCCACGAGCGCGGCGAGCTGCGCGTCGAGGCACACGTCGTACGCGCGCGTCAGCTCGTCCGGGAGGCTTCCGGTGGCGAAGGTCCGCGTGCAGTCGGAGCAGTAGCCGTCGACGATGCAGCCCGCGTCGACGAGCAGCGTCTCGCCGGGCTCGATGCGGCGATCGCTGAGCTCCGTGTGCGGCTTGGCCGCGTTCGGGCCTGACGCCATGGTCACGGGGAACGAAACGCCTTCCGCGTTCGCGTCGTGCAGGAACTGCTCGAAGCGCCAGGCGAGCTCGCGCTCGGTGCGGCCGACGACGTCGCCAACGTCCGCGAAGCGCTCGAACGCGGTGTTGGCGATCTCCGCCGCCCGACGGATCGCGTCGAGCTCGTCTTCGTCCTTGACCGCGCGCAGCTCCTCGACGAGGCCGTAGCGCGGGACGGGCTCGATCCCGCCGGCGTGGAGACGCGCGTAGCGCTCGAAGCTGAGCGAGGTCGCCTCGAACCCGATCTTCCCGGAGAGCTCCTCTGACAGCCTCTGGAACAGGTCGCGCTTGGCGTCCACGAACTCGAAGCCGTCGATCGCGCGGGCCGTCTCCGCGTACCGGAAGTCCGTGTAGAGGCGGATTCGTTCGGGCTCGACGAAGAGCGCCGCGTTCGAGCTCGCGAGGCCGCAGAGGTAGCGGACGTTCGCGGGATTCGACACGAGCAGCGGCTCTTCGAGTTTCTCGCGAAGCCGGTCGACGCGGCCGTTCACGAGGCGCCAAGGAACTCGAGCGCTTCGCGGTACCCATCGGGCCCGTGCCCGAGAATCCGCTTTGCCGCGAGCGGCGCGATCACCGAGACGTGACGCCACTCCTCGGGGCGCTCCTCCGGGTTCGAGAGATGCACCTCGACGATCGGCCCGGCGTAGAGCTCGAGTGCGTCGTGGATCGCGTAGCTGTAGTGGCTCCACGCGCCCGGGTTGACGATCACGCCCTCGGCCCAGTCGAGCGAGTCGTGGCAGAACTTGACGTACTCGCCCTCGTTGTTCGTTTGCCGGCAGCGCACCGTGTGGCCGAGCTCGCCGGCCCACGCTTCGATGCGCCGCTCAAGCTCGTGCAGCGAGAGGCCCCCGTAGATCGAGGCGTCGCGCCGTTCGAGGATGTCGAAGTTCACGCCGTTGAGGACGTCCACCTTCACGGAGCCAGCCTAGTCGGCGATCAGCTCGTCGAGCGCGCGCCGCACGTCGGCCTCGGGAACCTCGGTGACGAATCCGCCGTCGTCGCCAAGGAGCACGAGCCGGAGCCGGCCCTTCTTGTCGCGGAGCAGCGCGTCCCAGGCGCGGTCGCGGTCGACATGCACCGGCTCGGGCGCGAGCACCTCGTCGACCACCTCGGTGGGCCTATCGGAGAGGCGGAGCGCCGCCAGGAGGCCGAGCGCGACGGCGTCACCGTGCCGCAGCTCGTATCCGGATCCGGCCTCGAGGGCGTGCGCGAACGTGTGGCCGAGGTTCAGGATCGCCCGCCGCCCGTCGCGCTCATACGGATCGGAAAGGACGACCGCACTCTTGAACGCAGCGCAGGCGCGGATCAGCTCCGTCTCAGGAAGCTCCCAGATTGCGCTTCCGGCCAGGAGTCCGGTCTTCACGACCTCTGACATCCCCGCTCGACGTTCCTCGGCCGGCAGCGTCGAGAGGAATCTCGGCTCGATGAGCACCTGCTCCGGGAAATGGAAGGCGCCAGCGAGGTTCTTTCCGTCCTCGGTATTGATGCCCGTCTTCCCGCCGATGGCCGCGTCGACCATCCCGACGAGCGTCGTCGGCACGGCCACCCACCGTACGCCGCGAAGGTGAGCCCGCGACATCAGTCGTCGAGCCTCCGCCGAACCCCACAATCCAACCGTCGCGGCCGATCCCGAGCTCGCTCCACACACGCTCGACGACGGTCAGCGTCTTCGCGTCTTCCCCACTCGGTACGACATGCGTCGTGGCCGGCGAGAGCTCCAGCTCGTGCAACGCAGCGACTCGTCCGTCGACGATCAGCGCCGCGCTGTCGGGGAGCCGGATCGAGGACTCGATGCCGAGCGACGCAAGTAGGAGCGACTGGATGTCGTCGCCCTGGCCTTCGGCGACACGCTCGTAAAGGCTTGCACGCTCGTCATAGAGGCGCCCGAACTGCTCTCGGTCCCGAGCCAGCGGACGGCCGGAGTCGCCGACCCGCGACCAAGCGTGCTCGACGTCGACCGGCACCCACACCACGAACGCGGTCCGGTCGAGGCGCTTTCGGGTCTCCTCGGAGAGAACGGCTCCG
>WNGI01006181.1_pt1 | contig 10851 bp, 7 predicted proteins | sample 5400621 | NCBI WGS metagenome assembly WNGI01 (sample SAMN13153374, study PRJNA577476) | soil metagenome | isolation source: 20 cm soil or saprolite under Garry oak tree replicate 1 | place: USA:California | collected 2016-06-15 | reverse complement strand
AGTGCCGGGCGAGCACCAGCACCAGGGCCAGCTTCATGAACTCCGACGGCTGGATCGACGCCGGCCCCACGCGGATCCAGCGCCGGGAGCCGCCGCCGATCCGGCCGAGAATCGGTACGGCGAGCACGGCGAGGAGCACCAGCACGTAGACGAAGTACGACCATCGATCCATCCGTCGGTAGTCGAAGGCGAGCACGCCGAGCATGACCACGAAGCCGGCGCCGAGCCACGCCACCTGGCGCACGGCGAGCGGCGACCAGCCCGCGATGCCCGGCGAGTGGGTCGCGCTGTAGACGGTCGACACGCCGAAGGCGGACACGGCGAGCGACAGCAGCGGCAGCAGCCACTCGAAATGGGTCAGCAGCCTCCTATCAAACTTCATCGGGGGGCCCGTGCGGTGCTCGGGCGCGGCGAAGCCGCGCCCTGCGCTCCTCCGATGCCCCCCGGACCCCCGTCGCTCGCCCGCGGCGGAGCCGCGGGCGGCTCCCTTCGCACCGCGCGCTCGTTCTCGAGCTGATCGGCACGCGCGAGCGTTGCGCCCTGGCTCGCCGGCGGCGAAGCCGCCGGCATCGCTTGCTTTTCGGCGGCGGCTTCTTGCGTCGGCGGCAGGGAGGGGCCCTGGTTGCGCCCGAAGTAGTGGGCGAGCACTTGCTGGACGATCGGGGCAGCGACGGTGCCGCCGTGCTCGCCCGCGTGCTCGACGATGCAGGAGATCGCGATCTCGGGGTTCTCGTACGGGGCGAACGCGACGAACCAGGCGTGGTCGCGCGCGGCCTGTGGGCCACGGTTGACGCCGGCCCGATCCTCGCCGAGCTTGACGGCCTGCGCGGTGCCGGTCTTGCCGGCGACCTCGATGCCCGCGATGCGCGCCTTCTTGCCCGTCCCGGCCTCGCTCATGACCACGTCACGCATCCCGGCGCGGACCTGCTGGAGGGTCGACGCCTTCAGGTGCGCCTCGCCGAGGACCTCCGGCTGGACCTCCTCGCGCAGCGTGCCGTCCGGCGCGTCGATGCGCTTCACGTAGTGCGGCCGATAGCGGGTGCCGCCGTTGGCGATGATCGCCGTCATCTGCGCCATCTGGAGCGGCGTCGCGGTGACGTAGCCCTGGCCGATCGCCACCGAGAGCGTCTCGCCGGCGAACCAGGGCTGGTGGAATCGGCGGCGCTTCCACTGCGTATCGGGGATGGTGCCGGTCTTCTCGTGCTCGAGCCGGATGCCGGTCGGCAGGCCGAGGCCCAGGCGGTGCGCGTATTCGGCGATGCCGTCGACCCCCAGGCGCTGGCCCACCTGGTAGAAGAAGACGTCGCACGACTCGACGATCGCCCGGTGGAGGTTGACGCCACCGTGCCCGCCCTTCTTCCAGCAGCGGAAGAAGTGGTTGCCGAACTGGACGCCACCCGAGCACGAGACCCCCGTCGTCGCCGTCACGGCCCCTTCCTCGAGCGCCCCCGTGGCGACCACCATCTTGAAGGTCGAACCCGGGGGAAACTGGCCCTGCACGGCGCGGTTGTTGAGCGGCCGCAGGCGGTCCTGGACGAGCGCGCGCCATTCCTCCGGCCGGATGCCGCGGGAGAAGACGTTCGGGTCGAAGCTCGGGTGGGAGACCATGACCAGGATCTCGCCGTTGCGCGGGTCGAGGGCGACGATGGCGCCGGCGGCGTCGCCGAGGGCCCGCTCGGCTGCCTCCTGGAGGTCGCGGTCGAGGGTGAGCGTCAGCGTGCTCCCCGGCACGTCGGGCACTTCCTGCAGCACGCGCATGCGCCGGCCGAGTGCGTCGACCTCGACCTGCTGTCCGCCGGGGATGCCGCGCAGCTCTGCGTCCCACGACTTCTCGAGGCTCGCCTTGCCGACGAGGTCGCCGGCGCGGAAGTCGCTCGCCCCGTCCTTCAGCTCCGACTCGCTGACCTCGCCGACGTAGCCGAGGAGGTGACCGGCGAGCGGCCCGAACGGGTAATAGCGGCGCGGCCCGACCTGCACGGAGACGCCGGGGAGCTCGAGCTGATGCGTCTCGAGCGCCACGACGCCGCGCCAGTCGAGATCGCGTCGCAGCACGATGCCCTCGTACGGTGGCCGCTTGGTCGGCGCGTGCAGCATCTGGTGCACGGCCGTCTCGGACTCGTCGAGATAGGCGGCGACGTTCCGCAGCACCCGGCGGCGATCGTGCGCATCCTCGGGGACGAACACGACGTCGAACGCCGGGCGGTTGTCGACGAGGATCTCGCCGTGACGGTCGTAGACGACGCCGCGCGCCGCCGGCACGCGGACGAGCCGGATGCGGTTGTTCTCCGACAACGAGCGCATCTCGGGGCCGTGGACCACCTGCAGGAGCCACAGCCGGGCGCCGAGCAGCAGGAATGCGACGAGCACCGCGATTGCCCCCGCCACCACCCGCACCTGGAGCTCCGGCGGGATCTCTCGGGGGACCACCTGAAAATCTCGCGAAGCCATGTCAGCCGAGACCGAGGAGCCGCTTCTCCCACGCCACGAACCCGAACACGGGCGGCGTCACCAGCGCCGCGGCTGCCGCCTCGAGGAGGCCGTGACGCAGCACATGCTGCCAGATGGGCGCCGGCCCGGCCACCACCATGCCGACCGCCGCGGCGACCACCTGGCGGCCGAGAGCGCCGAGGAACACCATCGCCATCGCCGGCAGCCCCCCTTCGATCCAGAGGTTCCGCGCGACCAGCGCGACGCCGGCGTACACCGCCGTCAAGGCGAAGGCATTCGCCCCGAGCACCGTGCCCGAGAACGTGTCGACGAAATAGCCGAAGAGAAACGCCCCCATCGCCCCACCGATGCCGTGATGCCGCAGGCCGACGTACACGGTCAGCACGAGGATCAGGTCCGGCACGACGGGCAGGCGCGGCAGCGACGGGAAGACCGTCGTCTGGATGACCATCGCCACCAGACCGGCGCCGCCGAGCGCAACGAAGCTGCGCACGCGTCAGCCGCTCGGCGCGTCGGCCGCTTCGACCGGCTCGACGAGCCCGCGCGTGACGAGCACCTCCTCGAGCTGCGAGAAGTCGACGCGCGGTGCAACTTCCGCGTACTGGAAGAGGCCCTGCCCGCGCTTGTCCACCGCCACCACCTGGCCGACCGGCAAGCTCTTCGGGAAGATGCCGTCGAGGCCCGAGGTGATGACGGCGTCGCCGACCTGCACGTCCTCGGTGCGCTTGACGAACTTGAGACCGCAGCCGTCGTCGACGATGCCCTCGACGATGCCGCGCGCGCGCGTGCGCTGCACGAGGGCGTCGACGCCGCTGTTGTGGTCGTTGATGAGGAGCACGCGCGCGGCGTGACGGCTCGCGAGGAAGATCTGCCCGACGATGCCCTCGGGCGCGAGCACCGCGGCACCCTTCGTCACGCCGTCCGCTTCCCCGTGATCGATGACGAGCGTGCGGGCGAGCCCGGTGGCGTCGCGGCCGATCACGCGCGCGGTGAGGAGGTCGCCCTGCAGGGTCTCGCGGAAGTCGAGGAGGTGTCGCAGACGGGCGTTCTCGAGCTCGGCCTCGTTGAGACGCGCGACCCGCTGCTCGAGGTCGCGCACGCGGTCGCGCAGCGTCTCGTTCTCCTCGCGGCTGTGCATCAGGTCACCGAGACCGTGCCACGTGCCGCTCACGGTGCGGGTCACCGCGGTGCTGGCCCGCTGGAGCGGCGCCATCACCTCCAGGAAGAACCGCCCGAGCGGGTCGCTACGACCGCGCTCGGCGCCCATCCGGAGCGCGAGCACACCGGCGAGCGCGAGGAAGAGTCCCGAGCTCAGGACGGCTCGGTTTCGGCGGAGGAAGTCCAACACATCTTACGCGGCCGGCGCCGCCGCGCTCGACGAAGCCGCCGCAGCCGCCGCGGGCCCCGTCATGGGTCCCGACCGATCAGTTGATGGCGACGTCCTTGAGGAGCGACAGTTCATCCAGGACCTTGCCCGCTCCCATGACGACGGCGGTGAGCGGATCGTCGGCCAGGACCACGGGCAGGCCCGTCTCCTCGCGGAGAAGCGTGTCGAGATTCCGGAGCAGAGACCCGCCACCGGCCAGCACGATCCCCTTGTCGACGATGTCCGACGCGAGCTCGGGCGGCGTGCGCTCGAGACCGATACGCACGGCCTCGACGATCTGGTTGATGGGCTCGAGCAGCGAGTCTCGGATCTCCTCGTCCGTGATCTCGACGGTCTTCGGCACACCGGCCACGAGGTCGCGGCCCTTGATCTCCATGGTCTGGAGCTCCGCGCCAGGATAGGCCGAGCCGATGGTGATCTTGATCAACTCGGCGGTCCGCTCGCCGACGAGCAGGTTGTACTTCCGCTTGATGTACTGGACGATCGCCTCGTCCATCTTGTCGCCGCCGACGCGGACCGACTTGGAGAACACGATGCCCGAGAGCGAGATCACGGCGACCTCGGTGGTGCCGCCGCCGATGTCGACCACCATGTTGCCCGTCGGCTCGGTGATGGGAAGCCCCGCGCCGATCGCGGCCGCCATCGGCTCCTCGACGAGGTAGACCTCGCGCGCGCCGGCGGATTCGGCGGACTCGCGCACGGCTCGCTTCTCGACCTCCGTGATGCCGAACGGCACGCAGATGATGATCCGGGGCCGCACGAGCGTCTTCCGGTTGTGGATCTTCTGGATGAAGTAGCGGAGCATCGCCTCGGTGATCTCGAAGTCGGCGATGACGCCGTCCTTGAGCGGCCGGATGGCGACGATGTTTCCGGGCGTGCGGCCCACCATCTTCTTCGCCTCGGCGCCGACGGCCAGCACCCGGCGGCCACCCCGCCCCCCGGCCTCCTTCTGGACCGCCACCACCGAAGGCTCGTTGCAGACGATGCCCTCGCCCTTCACGTAGATGAGGGTGTTCGCCGTTCCCAGGTCGATCGCCAGGTCGTTCGAAAAAATACCAAGAATCGAGTCGAGAATCATCGCGCGAGCGCCCCGCCCTTCCGCCGCCGAATGGTGGTCGTGTGGTGGTGAATATGGCTACCAGAAACATCGGCAAGCGGCAACGTAAACTTGAGTTCGGCCAGCGGTTTGCAATGCCGGGAACGCTCCGCTAGCCTCGCTCGCGGGCGCTGGAATGCTGCGCTTCCTTCGTAAGTACTCCAACTCCACCGGTATCAAGATCCTCTACGGCCTCCTGGCCGGGCTCTTCATCATCTGGGGCGTCGGGGCGGTCGGCGGACAGCGGATGGACGTCGTCGCGCGCGTCGGCGGCCAGCCGATCAGCCGGCGCGACGTCGAGCGGGCGACGGCGGCGATGCAGCGTCGCTTCGAGGGTATGCCGGCCGACCTGGTGCGCAGCTTGAACCTGCGAGAGCGCGCCCTCGACCAGCTGATCGAAGACGTGCTGATCCGCCAGGAAGCCGAGCGTCTCGGGCTGCGGGTGAGCGAGGCCGAGCTGATCGAGGCGATCACGCGCATGCCCGAGTTCCAGGAGGACGGGCGGTTCAGCCGTGAGCGTGTGGAAGCCGTGCTGCGCTACCAGCGCGACCGCGGCGAGTTCGAGGACCAGCTGCGACGCTCCATCCTCTTCCAGCGCCTGCAATCGCTCGTGACGGACGGCGTCCACGTGAGCGACAGCGAGATCGACGAGCGCTACCGCCTGGATCACCTGCAGGTGAACCTCGCGTTCGTCCGGGTCGCCGCCGCGGGCGAGGAGAAGGGCATCAGCGTCACCGACGACGAGCTCACCAAATATCTCCAGGACCATTCGGACCGGTACCGGATTCCGACGAAGGTCCGCGCGCGTTACATCGCGTATCGGCGCGCGGACTTCTTCGCGCAGGCGGACGCCCCGGAGTCGGCGGTCGCCGACTACTACGACCTGCACAAGAACGACAAGTTCACCGATCCCGAGCAGGTGCACGCCCGGCACATCCTCGTGAAGGTGGCGGCCGACGCCGGCGACACGGCGAAGGCGGCAGCGCGCAAGAAGGCGGAGGACCTGCTCGCGAAGGCGCGCGGCGACGGCGATTTTGCCGCGCTCGCGCGCAAGAACTCGGACGACCCGGGCTCGGCCGCCAAGGGCGGCGACCTCGGGTTCTTCGGGCGCGGCACGATGACGCCGGCGTTCGAAGCCGCCGCCTTCGCGCTCGAGCCCGGCAAGGTGAGCGACGTCGTCGAGACTCCCTTCGGTTTCCATGTCATCAAGGTCGAAGAGCACAAGCCCGGCGGTCCGAAGCCGCTCGATGCCGTGCGCGACGAGGTCGTCGACGCGGTACGCGGCGAACGGGCGGTCGAGCTCGCGCGCAAGCAGGCCGAGGCAGACCGGCGAGAGGTCGTGCGCGGCAAGTCGCTCGCCGAGGCCGCCGCCGGTCGCGCGGTCGAGGAGACGCCGCCGTTCGCCGCCACCGACGACATCCCCGGCGTCGGCCGCGTGAAGGCGTTCGCCGACGCGGCCTTCGCGCTGCGGGAGGGCGAGGTGAGCGATCTCATCGCCACCGACGATGCGGTCTTCCTGCTCGCGCCCTTCGAGCGGACCGAGGCGCACCTGCCGCCGCTCGACGAGGTCCGTGACCGCGTCGCCACCGACGCGCGCCGCGAACGCGCGGAGGCCGCGGCCCGGACGCGCGGCCAGGCTCTCCTCGCGCGGGCCAAGGAAGTCAGCCTGGAGAAGGCCGCCGAGGAGGCAGGGCTCAAGGTCGAGGAGACGGGATTTTTCGAGCGTCAGACGGCGACGATCGCTGGCCTCCCGCCGATGCCCGAGCTGCGCAGCGATGCGCTGACGCTCACGCCCGACGCCCCGCTCGCGCCGAAGGTGTATGCCGCCGGCGGCGATACGGTCGTCGCTGCCCTCCGGGAGCGCAAGGCGGCCGACCCGAGCGGGCTCGCGTCCGCCAAGGAGACGTTGCGCGACACCCTCCTCCAGCAGAAGCGGCAGGCCGTGGTCCGCGGCTACCTCGACTTCCTGAAGGACAGCGCGCTGCGCGCCGGGCGGCTCGACGTGCAGGCCGACGTCAAGGGCTGACGCGCGCGTCGCGCCGGATGGTCGACGCCTTCAGCCTGCCCGGCTCCCGGCCGCTCGGCTGCCTCCTCGTCCACGGCTTCACGGGGACACCGGAGGAGATGCGCCCGCTCGCCGAGACGCTTGCGGCGCACGGGTTTCCCGTCCACGCCGTTCGCCTCGCCGGGCACGGCACCGACGTCACCGAGCTCGCCCGCACGCGCTGGTCCGACTGGTTCGCCTCGGTCGAGGCTGGGGTGGCCCACCTGCGGGCGACGGCGGGGCGGCTCGCGGTGGCCGGCATGTCGATGGGCAGCCTCCTCGCGCTGCATCTCGCCGCGACGCGCCCGGCGGACGTGACCGCGCTCGTCCTCTGCGGAACGCCGCTCCGGCTGGGCGACGCCCGTGTGCGCTGGGCGCCGCTCATCTCGCGCCTGCTTCCCACGCGGCTCGCGATGGTCGCCAAGGCGAACGGCCCCGATGTCGCCGACCCGGCCATGCGTGCCGCGAGCCTGAGCTATCGCATGACCCCGCTCGCGGGCGTCGCGCAGCTCCTCCGGCTGCAGGTCACCGTGCGCAGCGAGCTCGCGCGCGTCACGCAGCCGGCGCTCCTCCTCCACGGCCGCCACGATCACAGCGTCCCGCTCGTGAACCTCGAGCTGCTGCACCGCAGTCTCGGCTCGCCGTGGATCGAGACGGGCATCCTCGAGCGCAGCTGGCACGTGATCACGATGGACGTGGATCGCGCCGAGGTCGGCCGGCTCGCCGCCGACTTCCTCGAACGCGTCGAGGCCGCCCCGGCGGCGGTCCGCGCACCCGCCTGACTCAGCTGCTCGCGACGCGCTCGGCCGCGGGCTCCGCGGCCCGCGCCGGCTCCGACAGCCGCCAGTAGTCGATCGAGAAGTTGAGCTTCGGGAACACGTGCGGGAGCCGCATCAGGTTCCACACGAAGACGCCGACCGCCATCCGATCGAGCCACGACGACGTCGGCCAGCCGAAGTGCACGTGCACCTCCCGGCCGTCGAGCTCCTCCTGCAGGAGTGCCAGGATCGCCTGGATGCTCCGGTAGAGGCTGCCGCCATGGATCGGAAAGCGGTAGTGATTGGGCGCCACGCGGTCCGGCATCGGACGCCGGGGCGAGAAGAACGTGATGTAGACGGTCCCGGGTCTCGACTCCGCCGCCTCCACCTCACCCGGACGCCGGAAATACACGTGCAGTGGACCGTCCACCTCGCCGAGCGCGAGCAGCATCTCCATCTGATAGTCGCTGCGCCGCACCTGGGCGACCTCCGGCCCGTAGCGGCGAGAGAAGGGAATGCCCGCCGCCACGAGGACGGTGACCACGCCGGCCCACAGGCCCGTGCCGTAGGGCTTGTGCAGGGCGAGGTAGACGAAGCAGGCGAGCAGGATGGCTTCGAGGAGCAGCGTGCCGACCCGCGAGGTGTGGTACTCGCGGATCTCCTTGGTGCCCTGGAAGTAGCGATAGATGAGGAGGCAGCCGACGTTGATGCAGAAGCTCGCCAGCAGGCCGACGGCGTACATCTCGGCGAGGACGGCCTGCGATCCCTGCGTCAGGAAGATGATGGCCGTGTACATGAGGCCGTTCAGCACGTGGATCCGGTAGAGCGACTCGCGGCGGTTGGTCACGATGAGCGAGTCGAAGCGGTAGCGGTGCGCCACCCGCTCGAGGAGCTCGCTCGACGCCACGTACGCGGTGTTGACCGCCATGATGAGAATGACGCTGCCGAAGAGGCCCACCACGACGCCGAACGGGACGTTGCCCACGACCGTCGCCCAGTAGGTGATGAGGTCGCCCTCGTGCTGCCGGAAGTCGATTGGCGCGGACAGCGCGAGCGCCGAGACCACGGGCGTGACGATGCCGACGGTGAGCGCGAGGAACCAGTAGGCCTTGGCGATGTCCCGCCAGCTCTGGACGAGCCCGGCGGTCTGGATGACCGACTCGATGCCGGAGTAGGCGAGCACGCAGCTGGCGACGCCGATCGTGATCACCGAGACGGCGTGGGCGGCGGTGTGATGGTGCAGCGCCCGATACACCTCGACGCCGCTCTGCCACATGGTCCCCGGCGACGACGGCTCCAGGTTCAGGATTCCGAGCGTGATGAGATTCAGGAACACGAAGGCGGCGGCCACGAAGATCCCGAACGTCACCCGGGCGTTCTCGCGGATGCCGATGATGTTGAGCCCCGCGACGGCCCAGATGATGCCGAGGACGAGGAGGCGCTCGGCGCCGGCCCCGAGCGCGACGAACGCGGTCCCGTTGATGACCGCGCTCACCGTCGAGATGCATGCGGTGAGGATGTAGTCGACCATGATCGACGCGACGGCGACGAAGGACGCGACGGGGCCGAGCACGAAGTAGGAGAACGAGTACACGCCGCCGCCCCGCAGGCCGTGCAGCTCGAGGATCTCCGAGATCTCGACCATGCGGGTGGAGAGCACCCGCATGATGAGCGACGTGAAGGCGATGAAGAAGATCGCCTGCATCCCGATGAAGCGGTGCGCTTCGGCCGGCGCGTAGAAGACCGACGTCAGCTCGTCCATCAAGGTGATGACGCCGATCGAGAGCCAGGTGAGGTACCACTTGCCTCCCTTGGCGAAGCCGAGGAGCTGCGGCCGCATGAGGATGATCGCGAAGACGCCGACCAGGAGGACGTTCAGCCAGAAGAGGACGATGAACGTCATCGGAGCTCCAGCACGTCGAACAGCTGGTCGAGCGACGTGACGCCCTCGGCCGTGACGCCGGCCGGCGCGTCGATCCCGCGGGTGTTCCCCGCCGGGAGGACGCAGCGCCGGAACCCCTGGCGCGCCGCCTCGCGGAGGCGTGCGTCCGCGCGGCCGACCGCGCGGACCTCGCCCGTGAGGCCCACCTCGCCCCACACGGCGACGTCCTCGCCGAGCGCGCGCCCGCGCGCGCTCGACGCCACCGCCGCGACGACCGCGAGGTCAGCCGCCGGCTCGTCCACCTGGAGGCCACCCGCCACGTTGAGAAAGACGTCCTGGTCGTGGAGCGGCATGCCGAGGCGTTTCTCGAGGACGGCGAGGAGGAGCGCGACCCGCCCGACGTCGAGCCCGATGGCCGCGCGTCGCGGCAGCGCCAGCGCGGAGCGGGAGACGAGCGCCTGGATCTCGACGAGGAGCGGCCGGCTGCCCTCGAGCGTCGCCAGCACCGTGGACCCGGGCGCGCCGGCCGGCCGCTCGGCGAGGAACGTCGCCGACGGGTTCGGCACCTCGGCGAGCCCGCGCTCGCCCATCTCGAAGACGGCCACCTCGTTCGTCGATCCGAAGCGGTTCTTCACCGCGCGCAGCACGCGGAGTGCGTGGCCCGAGTCGCCCTCGAAGTAGAGCACGGTGTCGACCAGGTGCTCGAGCACGCGCGGGCCGGCCAGCGCGCCTTCCTTGGTCACGTGGCCGATCAGGAAGCACGCCACGCCGCTCGCCTTCGCATGCGCGACGAGCAGCGCCGCCGACTCGCGCACCTGGCCGACGCTGCCGGGAGCGGACGCGAGGGCGCCGGTGTGGAGCGTCTGGATGGAATCGACCACGACCGCCGCCGGACGCATCCGCTCGAGCTGCTCGATGACCGCCTCCGTGGCAGTCTCGGGCAGGACGTGGACGTCGCCGACGCCGGCCTCCGCCATGCCGAGCCGCTCGGCCCGCAGCCGCACCTGCTCGGGAGACTCCTCGCCGGCGACGTAGAGAACGGGCAGTCCCTGGCGGGCGAGCGCGCCGCACGCCTGGAGCGCGAGCGTCGACTTGCCGATGCCGGGGTCACCGCCGATGAGCACGACCGAACCCTGGACGAGGCCACCGCCGAGAACGCGATCGAGCTCGCCGAGGCCGGTCGAGCGCCGCACGGTGTCACCCGCCGTGACGGCGACGAGCGGGCGCGGTGTCGCC
>WNGI01006179.1_pt1 | contig 10851 bp, 10 predicted proteins | sample 5400621 | NCBI WGS metagenome assembly WNGI01 (sample SAMN13153374, study PRJNA577476) | soil metagenome | isolation source: 20 cm soil or saprolite under Garry oak tree replicate 1 | place: USA:California | collected 2016-06-15 | reverse complement strand
ACGGGTATAGACGTTCGTAACAACGCGACTCACGCACAGCAGAGCGTGCGCCGCGGTGGTTGGTCGTAGCCGCTACGCGGTCTCGGGACGCTCGCCTCTGTCAGCCGGTGCCATGCTTCTGCCTCCGGTGGCGGGGTACGGGTCAGCGCGCCACTGGTTCTAGGGCAGCGCATGAGGTCAGCGGGCTGCTCGCGACCGAGCCAGCGCGGCAAGCCGCGCCCGCGCGAGTCGCGCCGCCATCTCCGGAAGTGCCTCGCGGTTGATCGAGCCGCGAAGATCGGTCATCGCCTCGCGGACGTAGCCCCGGATCAATTCATCCGGTAGCAGGCCGTGAAACTCGCGGTGCAACGCGGCGGAAATCTCGAGGTCAACCTGGCGTGACTGTGCGACCGTCACCGCGTCACGACCCCGGCCCGTGGCGGTACTCGATGACTGTGGCCGCAGGGTGCGGATCGCAGTCGTAGCAGCGGCCGCTCGCGCCATCTCATCGACTCGGCCACGTCGAGCACCGCATGCCTGTCAGCGAAGAGCCCGAGCTGACGCACGTCGGCATAGACAGGGCAGCGGGAGACATGGCCGACGATGACGTCGAACTGGCTGCGCGAAAACTGCGCGACCGGAAGGTACGCAACGCCGGCCGGCCAAGCCACAACGAGCGCCTGCGGGCCACCCACGCGGCTCAGACATCTCAGCGCGTCGCGGGCCTGGTCGGTGACGACGATCCGCGCACCGTGCTCAGCGCGGGAGTCCAATGACCTGTCCAGATACTCCATAGCTGCGCCGCACCTCATTTCGACCACGCCGGCCCGCGGATGAAGCCGTCGGATGACGCCGCGAGCCCGACAGTCGCACCGCCCGGGCTCAGCTGGGGACTGGGCGGATTCAGCTGGGTCTCGGTGCCACGGCCGTTAACCCCCAGGCACGGCCGTGGCACCGCCTCGAGCGACGGTGGGTCCCCCCCGGGGGGGTACGGGCGTGCGTCCTGCCCGACCGCTTACCCACCGTGCGCGATGGGTCGGCGGGTGGATCTGAGACCAGCCAGCGGCTTGTCGGGTCACGCCCACGGTGTGGCCCGGGCTCTCGCTGGCTGCCGCTTCGGTTCCGCCGTCAACACATCACGATCTTCGACATATCGCCGGGGTCCGGGGCAACACGGGCAGGCTGCCAGTTGACACCGCCCGCTTGGTCCGGACTGTACTCCCGTTTGCCGCGTCCGGACATGGGCGTTCGCGCTGTGATCGAGTCAGCCCGTTGGGGTCGTGTTGGGTCGCTGCGAGGCCCGCAACTGATCGGCGCCCAGTTCACCGGTGACCACGGCGCGCGCGACCTCAGACAGTTGCTGGTTGGTGCTCCGGGCGTGGCCGCGCAGCAGATTGAAGGCGGTGGACATGTCGGTCTGTTGCCGTTCGGCGAGCACGCCCTTGGCTTGCTCGATAATGACCCTGCTGTTCAACGCGGTCTGTAGCTGCTGGCTGAGCTCCTCCCGCGCGTCCACCGCTCGCTGCTGAAGGATGGCGATGGTGGCCACGTCGGCGAGAGCCTGGCCGATCCGCAGTGTCGCCTCGGTGATCGAGCCGGGCTCGCGGTGGAACAGGTTGAGCGCGCCGATGGTGTCTGATCGCAGTCGCATCGGCAGCGCGTAGACCGCGCGGAACCCGACGCGGATCGCCTCGTCGGTGAAGCTGGGCCAGCGGGCACGCTGAGTAGCCAGGTCGGCGACGAGTACTGGCGCGCCCTCGCGGTGACAGTCCAGGCACGGGCCCTCGTCGTTCTGGATCTCCATCAACTCCAGCAACCGGGACCGCTCGCTGGATGAGGACATCACCCGCAACCGCCCGCTGACATCGACGAGCATCAGCCCGGCGGCAGTGACCTCGAGCAGCTCGACGCAGGCGCCGGCGAGGTCGTGGAACAGGTCGGCGACATCGAAGTCGGCAACCAGCGTGTCGGTGAGCGCGACAAACGTCTCAGCCAGCCGACGTTCGCGGCTCCTCGTTGACTCAGTCATGGCCTCTCCTCCATGCCGGATTGCTGCTCGTCATTATCGTCGTCCAGGCGCAGAGTGCGCCCCACGATGTCGCGGGCCACGTCGATAAGGGGACGGCCGTTGGCGAAAGCGTAGCCATGCAGGCGCACGGTCGCCTCCTCGATGCTGACGCCGAGATGGGCCATCACCATGCCCGCGGCCTGATACACCTCCGCGCGGCTGAACGCACCATTCTGGCCCATCCTGTGCCCGTTCAGATCTCCGTCGCCGCTGGTCGTCGCCGATCCGCTGAGCAGGTCGAGCAGCGCCAAGAACGCGGCACCAGCCAGGCGCAGCGCCCGGGCGTGCTGTGCCGCGTCCAACGTCGCCGCTCTATCGCAGTACAAGAGCAGCACCCCGAGCTCAGCGGCGCCGAGCTGCAGAGGGAACGCGAACAGCGCCCGGGCACCGGCAGCCTGCGCCGCGGGCGCGAACGCCGGCCACCGCGCGCCTGCCCCCGCGCCGAGATCGCCCAGATCGGGCACGAGCACCGACTGCCGCCCGCGGAACGCGTCAAGGGTCGGGCCTTCACCCAGTTCGGAATCTAGGTCCGCGAGCTGCGCCACCACGCCGTCGCTGGCATGCACCGTTGCCCGATGCCCGGCGCCGGTCATGAGCGACACCGCCGCACCCGTCACCGGCACTGACCGCACGCACGCCGCACAGATCCGGCCCAGCAGGGAGGAACCCGCGCCGCCCCGATCCGACACGCCAGCCGGCCAGCCATCAAGCACGACAAGCCCTCCGAATCGCCCGCAGCCACTCGGTCGCGCGGCCGGTCCCGTGAGCTCACGCCACCCTAAACCGATCCGACGCCCACCAAACCGACCAACCGATCAACCGCAGCCAGAGCGGTGGGAGGCCACGCCCATGAGGACGGGCCCCCACCGCCGCCGTTTCGCGCAAGGCGGGGGGGTCCCCGCGCTGGCAGGCAACCAAGTGTGCACGCACACGCCCCGCGGCACCAAGCATGGCGCGCATCCCGCGGCTGACTCATACCCCGACATCGACGCCTCGGATCAGTCACTTCGCGGACCCGCCGCCAGCAAATGCGGAACCGACCTCGCCTGCAGCGTCTTGACGCGGAGGGGAGCCAGCTGCGCGTGGACAGGTTCACGGACCGATCGTCCACAGTGGACAGCGGCCGGCCTTCAATTCCCTTCCAGCGGCCAGAGGTCATGTCACTCGTGCCTGCATTCACGCACGCAACCTGCCCCGGGGCTGACCCCGGCCATCGCCGCGAGTGGGCTCCCCCGAAATCACCTACTCGCACCGACGACCGGGGTTGGCTCCTGCCGCCCCCCGACGACCAGACAGAACGCTAACAGCTGTGAAGACGGCGTGGGCCGGGTTGGCAACTTCTTGCGTGGAAAATGTTTCTCAGCTGGTGATCTTGTGCCCGTGCGGCCGCACGGGTCGAGAGCGGATCCGCAGGGGACGACGGCTGACTCGCACGCGCGGACACCGGTCTGGGGATCCGAGGGGGGATTCGGTCGCAGACCGGTGTCCGGGTGGCCGGCCGGCGGGCCAAACTGGCACAGCCCCGGTCCGTCGTTCGCGAGGCCAACCGTCAGCGCGACCGGCTCACACTATTCAGCGCGGCCTCGCGGCGAAAGGTCCCTGCTAAGGCACGCCGGTTTCGCATCCCACGTGAGACCTTCAGTGCAACCGGGTAGATCCAAGCTGTGCCCGCGCAGGTCGTCGTGCGCACCCTCCTGCGGCGTTCGTGGCGCGCGTCGCCACGACGCGGTGGAGTCGTTGAGTACTGGTGACCATCATGGATGCGCCGGGCCGCGTTGATCGGAGCGCGCGGTGAACGACACACCTAGGAATGACGACGACGTATACCTGCAGGTGATGCCGCGCTTCGAAACGAATGCGCGCTCGGGCCGGTGGCACGTGTACCAGGTCAGCGATGAATCACCGCGGATCACCCTCGCCGGCAGCGTCAGCTCCTGCCAGGAAGCGCAGACGCTCGCCGCGCAAGACAAGCGACCGCTGCGGATCGCGGAGCAGGCCTGGCAGCAGATGATCGCCGCCCGCGTCGCACCCAAGACGGTGCCCGAAGGCGTGACGATCACCTAGGCCCACAACCCGCGCCTGTCGGCACACCGACACTCAATCCACCAACATCGGCCACATCGCAGCGCATCGGCGACGCTGCAGGGACGTGATCCTTCGACGCCCGGCGCCAGCAAGTTAGCGCGCGTGCTTTGGCGTGAAGGGGAGCGGGTCGAGAGGCCGGAAGCAGCACAGCACCGTCACGTCATGCTCGTCCTCGACGCGCATTGCGACCTGATGGACCTGGGAGCGCAGCCTCCAGTCCGCGACGTTCTGCAGCGCCACGATCACCTTGAGAAAGCGGGTCTCGTCATCGGCGTCGGCTGACAGGATCGGCGCAGCGTTAGTGAGGCCAGCATGCTCTAAACCTTCAGCAAAATAGCTGCCGAGCTTGCCGTCAGTCGTGTGGTGCATGCCGATCACCGCGCTCTTTCGCCATCGAGCATCGCACGACCGGCGGGTCACGGGAGGTGCCTGGCAGCGGCCTGCCAGAGTCACCTGGACACACTTACAGACAGACCGTCCACAGTGGACAGTTAACGATCTGTGCTGCCTCGGACACGATCCGCTGGCGACCCAGCCCGCGCCATCGAGAAGTTCGCGAACGATCACCGTGCCGCCGCGTGTTCGGGCCAGCTAACCGGTCGCGGACGGCGGCCAGGACGTCGCGCCGGGCAGCCTGCGGAGCGTGAAGGTGATCCGAGCGGTGCTCAACACCGCGGCCCGGGGCACTGGCCAGGCGGTCAGGCTGCCTACCGCGGTGACGTAGCTGAGCATCGTCGCTGTGGCTCACGGTCCGCGACGCTTCGGACGGACACGCAGGGGACGCTGTGGCGATGTCACCGAGGCCACTTGCTCGCGGCGCCTGATGCGAATGCCGACGATTAGTCAGCAAAGCCCGAGGCACATGGAGACCAACCCGAGCGGCGCGGTCTCAGGAACTGGATTCGTTGGCGCGCCCGGAGGGACTCGAACCCCCAACCTCTTGATCCGTAGTCAAGTGCTCTATCCGTTGAGCTACGGGCGCATCATGCCGACGGGGAAGTCTACAGGCTGACCGCGTCGTGCCTCGGAGACGGCAACGCTCACGGTCAGTAGCCTCGTGCGTGTGAACGAGTCAGCTGGAACCTCCGATGACGAGCTGATTGCCAGCTGGGATCTCATTCTGCGCGGTGTGGCGACCACGCACCGGCGGATCGTCGCCAAGATCGAGCACGACGGCGTCCCCGCTCAGTGGTTCGAGGTCTTGCGATTGCTGCTCGGTGCCGACGAGCATCGGATGCCGATGAGCGCCCTGGCCCGCGAGTTGACCATGACCGCCGGCGGATTCACGAAGCTGGCCGACCGGATGGCCCGCGAGCAACTGATCGACCGCCGCAGCTCCGAAGGTGACCGTCGCGTCGTCTACGCGGCGCTGACTCCGAAGGGCATGCGCCAGGCGAAGGCGAGTATCGCGTTGTACCAGGCCGGGCTGCGCGAGCATGTGCTGGACGTCGTATCGGCGGAGCATCTCGCCGAGATGGCCGCGGCAATGCGAATGCTGCGCGACGTTCACGCCGAGCCACACATCCCGGGCAACGCCGACCCGGACGTGGTCCGGACAGAGCGCGACCCCGCCCTGCCGGAACGGCGAGGACGGGGTCGGCGGTCACGTTAGGCCGGTCGCGGATCGAAACCCCCGATGCGAACCGCGACCGGCCAAACCTGCATTGAGCCAAGGTGACGATCAGGTCCCCCGCGCCTGACCGGTACCTCGCTGCCTTACAAGGAACATACTTCCGAGGAAAGCTTTCGGTGTCAAGCGAAACCAGGGGGACCTTCGGCCCTATTGGGCGGGACCGCGCGACGCCGGCAACGGCGGAGGCTCCGGGATTCGAACCCGGGATGGGCGATAAACCCAAACCGCATTAGCAGTGCGGCGCCATAGACCAGACTAGGCGAAGCCTCCTGGCGCCTCGCGGCACTGGTCCGCACCACCAAAGGCCACCGATCGCACAGCGTACAAGGCCCGCAGACGGCCGGCCAAACGCGAGCGAGGACCGCCCGACGAAGCTCAGAGACGTCCGGAGAGACGCTTGAGCACGTGCGGCCGGACGACGAACGCCTCAGCCTCGAGCGCCGCCACCGCGATGCGGGGCAGATCGCGGGTCGCGGGGTAGGAGAGGAATCGCGGTTCCCAGTCGGGCCGGAACTTCACGTTGAACCGGTACAGCGACTCGATCTGCCACCACCTCGACGCGAACATCAGCACCGCTCGCCACGCGCGCAGGATCGGCCCGGCGCCGATCTTCTCACCACGCTCTATCGCGTCACGGAAAACCGCGAAGTTCAAGGACACTCGCCGGACGTCGAGCGCGGGACATGCCTCGATCACCTTGGCGATCATGAACTCGTTCAGGCCGTTGTCGGCACTGCGGTCGCGACGCATCAGGTCCAGCGAAAGGCCGTCCGGCCCCCACGGCACGAACTGCAACACGCCGCGAAGGACGCCGTCCTGGCACGCGGTCGCCACGACGCATTGCCCGTCGGCTTCGTCGCCGAGACGGGACAGCGCCATCGAGTAGCCACGCTCGACCTCGGCCCCACGCCACGCCGTCGCGACCCGCAGCAGCTCCGCGAACTCGTCCCGGTCGATGGCCTCGGCACGCCGGACGTCGACCTCGTATCCGGCCCTGCCGACGCGCGTGCACGCCTGCCGGACGCCGCGCATCGAGCGTCCCTCGAGCGTGAACTCGTCGACCTCGACGATCGCCTCGTCGCCCAGCGCGATGGCGCCGAGCGCGCACTCGCGCTTGAACACGATGGCGCCGAGCTCGCTGCATCCGATCACGGCGGCCGTCCAGCCGTACTCGTCGACGAGTTGCTGGTAGGCGCACATAGCACCCGGCCATGCCTCGGGGTCGCCGATCGGATCGCCGCTGGCAAGCGCGACGCCCTGCACCACCCGGTACGTGATCGCCGCCTTGCCGGTCGGCGACCACACCACCGACTTGTCGCGACGCAGCGCGAAGTAGCCGAGCGAGTCGCGTGCGCCGTGCCTGTCGAGCAACGCGCGCAGCCGCTCCTCGTCGCGCGCGGACAGCCGGGCGATCGGCTCGGAGGGGCGCAGCGCCAGGAGCGCAACCACGGCGACGGTCAGCAACCCGAAGCCCAGCAGCGTCCCGTGGAAGATGTCGCTGAACCGCTCGGTGCGTACGTCGACCGGCCCGTTGGCACCCACCAGGGCGTACTCGACCTCCTGCAAGCGGGCCCAGAACGGCGGATGCCCGACGACATCGCGCGACAGGTAGAGCATCGCCATGCCGAATATCAGGGCCACAGCGATGAACTGGAAGAAGACGCGTACGGCGAACCAGCGCGACCCGGGATCGGCCTTGGCGCGAAACTGCGAGCGCGCCGTCAAGAGCATGATCAGCAGGACGAGCGCGATAGCCGCCTCGGCGATCTTGTGACCTTTGAGCACATGCGCCGCGACGAGGACGGTCGTGACCGCGACCGACGCCCGCCAGGCCCGGCGCTTGCGCTTTCGCAGGCCCGCCGCGAGCCGCATCAGCAACAGCCCCGCGACCGCGCTGACGGCTGCGGCTGCCGAGGTGGCGGGGATGCCCAGCAGATCGGTGATCGCGCGCACGCGGTCGCGCTCGGACGACCACACGGCGCCGATCAGCGTCAGCAGGCCCACCAGTGCGGCGAATGCGGCGATGATCCGCGGCGAGCGTGCGAGGTATCCGGCACGGAATCGCCGACGACGGGTCGGCGGGGGCGGCTGCTGCACCGGTGCAGGCACGCTCGCCGGCTCCTTGTCGCATGTCGGGCTACGCGTTCGCCCAGCGCGAACACTCGCGACCATCGTGCCGCACCTGGTCTCGCCACGCGCCCGGCGGGTCGGCCCCGCCCGCATGATCAAGCTGGGCGGAGCAAGGGCATGACCATCTCGTCGACGATGCTGACGAGCGCGTCGTCGCTGACGGCCTGGTTCTGCAGGATCAGCTTGAACATGATCATGGCCGGAAGAATCTCGGCGAACATCTCACAGGCCGCCTCGGGGCGGACCTCGCCGCGTTCGACGCCGCGTTGCAGCACCTGGAGCAGCAACTCGCGTTTGGGACAGTTCACCCGCTCGTCGAGCGCCGCCGAAAGCTCGGCGTCGCGGCTCATCTCGCCGGCGGCGACCCGGATCGCCTCAGTCGCTTCGGCGGACACCTCGCACATGCGCCGTCCCATCTGGAGCAGGACGTTGCGGGTCGTCGTGTCGTCGTCCAAGGAGCCCTCGATGAGCTGCATCGTCTCGCCGAACTTGCCGCAGAACGCCTCGAGGACGAGATCCTGCTTGGTCGGCCATCTGCGATAGATGCTGGCCTTGCCGGTGTGCGCCCGGCTGGCCACCGACTCGATGGTGAAAGCCGCATACCCGACTTCGGCGAGTTCGGCGAACACGGCCGCGTGGATCGCGCGCTCGAGGGCCTCGCCACGCCGACGGTGCCGAACCGGGACCGGGACCGGCTCCGCGAGTATCGGCTCCGCGATCACGCCCTCGGTCGTCACGCCCGCCGCGAAATTCACTGGCGCCGCAGTCATCGTTGTCGGACCCTTCGTCCATCCTCGTCTGTGAGTCGACTGAGGTTCTGCCGATAGTGCACGGTTGCGTCTCTTAGATCTTGCAGCTAGCTTACTAAGGAACGCAAGCGTCCCCTATTTGTACGTGCAAACACGTTTGAACGGAGCATGCCCGTGGCCGGGACAGACGTCACGAGTACGAAGAGCAACGGCGCGGCGCGGCGCATCACGCACCCCGCTCTCGTGCTGCTGATCATCGCCGGCGCGCAACTGATGGTGGTCCTCGACGCCACCATCGTGAACATCGCGCTGCCCTCGATGGGCGACTACTTCCACAAGACGCAGACCGATATGACGTGGGCCCTGAACGCGTACACACTCGCGTTCGGCGGCCTGCTGCTGCTCGGCGGGCGCGCGGGCGACATCCTCGGTCGCCGCCGGATGTTCATCGTCGGGCTGGCGTTGTTCTCCGTCGGCAGCTTGGCCGGCGGTCTCGCCAACACGTTCGGCCTCCTTCTCGCTGGACGTGTCATACAGGGCGTCGGCGGGGCGATCGCGTCCCCGACCGCACTGTCGCTCATCACGACCTCGTTCGAAGAGGGCGCCGCGCGTAATCGCGCGATCGGCGTCTACGCCGCCGTCTCTGGCGCCGGCGCCGCGATTGGACTGCTGCTCGGCGGCATCCTCACCGAGTACTTCACCTGGCGGTGGGTGCTGTTCGTCAACGTGCCGATCGGCGCCGTGCTCATGGTCGGCGCGTTCATGTACCTGCACGAGGGTGAGCGGCTGCGCGGCAAGTTCGACTTCCTCGGCGCGCTCGTCTCGGTCGCCGGCATGACGACCCTGGTTTACGCGTTCATCCACGTCGCGCACACGAACAAGTGGGGCTCGGCGTCGACCGTGCTGCTCTTCGCCGGCGCCATAGCGCTGCTCGTCGCGTTCGTGCTGCTCGAAGCGTTCGTCATCGAGGAACCGATGATGCCGATCCACATCTTCGAGAACCGCAGCCGAGCCGGCGCGTATCTCGTGATGCTCATCGTCGGTGCCGGCATGTTCGGCATGTTCTTCTTCCTGACGTTCTTCGTGCAACAGGTCATGCACTACAGCCCCGTCAAGGCCGGCCTGGCGTTCGTACCGGTGGCATTCATCATCGGCATCGTGTCGCAGATCGTCGCGCAGCTACTGCCGAAGGTCGGACCGAAGGTGCTGATCGCGACCGGCAGCATCCTGATGACGCTGTCGCTGCTGTGGCTGTCCACGGTGAATGCCGACGCCGGGTATCTCGACAAGATCTTCCCGGGCATGCTCGTCCTCGCCGTCGGCATGGGCTTCATCTTCGTGCCCATCACCACGGTCGCCGTGTCGAAGGTCGTCAACACCGAGGCCGGGCTGGCGTCCGCCCTGCTCAACGTGGGCCAGCAGGTCGGCGGCTCGATCGGCCTCTCCGTGCTGGCAACCGTCGCGGCAACGACCGGGCGGCACGCGCAAATCAGCAAGGTGGCCGAACTGAAGGCGAAGACCGAGTCCGGCGCGATCCCGCCTTCGGTGCTGCAGCACTTCGGCGAGCTCGGCGGCGTGACGACCGGCCATCCGGCGTCGGCTGCGGCGCTGCACGACAACGCGGCGGTTCACGCGGTCGCCCAGGTGCAGGCTCACTCGTCCGGCATGGGCTTCCTGGCAGCGACTATCTTCGGTGCCGTCGCCGTCGTCGTGGCCCTCGTGGTCATCAACGTCAAGAAGACCGACCTGCCGTCGCCGCAGGAAGCCATGATGGCCAGCGCCCCGGCGTAGCAAGCACTAGCAAGGCGAAGGGCCCACCGTCCACAGTGGACGGTGGGCCCTTCGGCTTCCGGTACATCCGATCGCTCAGCACTCGATGACGTTCACCGCCAGGCCGCCGCGTGCCGTCTCCTTGTACTTGACCTTCATGTCGGCACCGGTCTCACGCATCGTCTTGATCACCTTGTCCAGGCTGACGATGTGCTCACCGTCGCCGCGCAGGGCGATGCGTGCGGCGTTGATCGCCTTGACCGCGGCCATGGCATTGCGCTCGATGCACGGCACCTGGACGAGACCCCCGACCGGGTCGCAGGTCAGGCCGAGGTTGTGCTCCATGCCGATCTCGGCAGCGTTCTCGACCTGGGCGGGCGTGCCGCCGAGTATCTCGCACAGTGCGCCTGCCGCCATCGAGCAGGCCGAGCCGACCT
>WNGI01006177.1_pt1 | contig 10853 bp, 11 predicted proteins | sample 5400621 | NCBI WGS metagenome assembly WNGI01 (sample SAMN13153374, study PRJNA577476) | soil metagenome | isolation source: 20 cm soil or saprolite under Garry oak tree replicate 1 | place: USA:California | collected 2016-06-15 | reverse complement strand
GAATGTAACTCCACCGCCGTACGTCCCCGGAACCCAGCCCGGAGACTACCAGTTGACACCGCCTAATTTCGCGCCAGCGGATTTTACCCAGTGGCCCGAGGTCACGCCGTTTGCGTTGGAGCGGGCCGAGGACTTCCGTCCTGGTCCTCCTCCTGCACTCACAAGCGCCGTCTATACTGGGGTCTTCAATGAAGTCAAAAGTCTCGGGTTCATTAACAGTACAACCCGCACTGCGGAACAAACCGAGATCGGTAAGTTCTGGAATGGCAACATCCAGGACTTCTGGAACGAGATCGCGCAGACTGCGGCGCTGGATCGTCATCTCAATCTTGAGCAAAGTGCGCGTCTCTTTGCGCTGCTAAATATCAGCCTGGCCGACACTACGATCGCCTTCTTCGAGGCTAAGTACACCTACAACTTTTGGCGTCCGGTAACTGCGGTTGAATTCGCAGGCACTGATGGAAATCCGCAGACCGAACCTAATCCAAGGTGGCTACCACTATCCACCAAGACCGCTCCAGATCCTTCCTACCCCGGAGCACACAGCGCAATCAGCAAAGCGGGCGCCACCGTGTTGGGCTTTTACTTCGGTGACCAATTCACTTTCGACGTCACCTCCGAGTCATTGGCGGGAGTGACGCGACACTTCAGCAGCTTCTCCGCCGCAGCGGAGGAAGCGGGACTGAGCCGTATTTACGCAGGGCAACACTTCCGGACTGACCACATCGCTGGTAAGGGTCTAGGCGGACAGGTCGCACAGTCTATCGACGAGAACATTCTGCTCCCAGGGGAATAGAAACATCAGAAAGTCTTTTATCCCTAGCAATCGTTTCGCAAGAGGCCCGCGGGGTCTTACATGGTGGTTGCTCGGTCGGCGAGAGACGGAGAAATCCGCGTCAACTCTATCATCAAGCAGGCCAGCGTACGATTGTCGATCTGGACCTTGCAGAAAAGGGGACGTACAGACGCTGCTCGCAGACCAGTGATCGCGTGGCGAGTTCAAGATATGCATAACTTTTCAACCTTACAAAAACTCGGATGAGCTCCGAAGCGAGGAATGGGTTCCACGTAAAGTATGACGATGGTGTCCAGAAAATCCGCGATGCGGCTGTAGCCGTGATAAGGCAGTTAGACCAATTGCGTTCAACCGGACCGATGCCGCGCGAAACACTCGACGCAGAGGTCGCGCGCATCGCACGAGAGAAGCTGCAGCCGTACGGATGCGATCTCGTTGTTTATCGGACGGATGGTGGGCTGACGCGATTCTTAATCGAGGTCCAGAACACTGGGAGGCGATACGATTTAATTAAGAGCTTTTTCCACTGCGAACGATGAATCGGCTCCGCTAATGCGAGTATGATGCTTGCTCACCCAACTAACTCGCAGCCGCAACTCTAGCCGCTTTTCGTCCCGAATGCGGAATAAAACGCGCCTAAACCGGTCTGTATTAACGGAAGGAAACGACTTGAGATGTTTATGACCTATAGAAGCCTTATTGCAGCCACAATTGTTGTCACGGTTTGCATCTTTGCAGGCTCAAACGCGATGGCACAGCGACATGGCGGCTTCAGTGGCGGCGGATTTCGCGCTAGCGGCGGCGCCTTTGGTAGGGCCGGGTTTAACGGGGGAGGGTTTCGCGGTGGCTTTAACGGCCGCGGCTTTCGTGGTGGCGGCTTTCGCAACGATCGGTTCCGCCATCGCCACTTCGACGACCGGTTTGTCTTCTTTGGCGATTTTGGTGACCCGTTCCTTTACTATCCCTATCCGTATTACGGATACTATCCATACGGATATTATCCTTACGGTTATGGATACGAGCAACCTGTTTACCAAGGCAGCGCCGGATACACCGACTCCTTGATCGGACAAGTCCAGCTCCGCCTCGCTCGTTCAGGCTATTATCATGGCGCGATCGATGGCGTGAGTGGCAATGCAACGCGACGAGCGATCCGTGAATATGAGCGCGCGCACGGCTTGCCAGCGGACGGTCAGGTCAGGAAAAGACTGCTCACAACCATCGGCTTGGGGTAGGTACCATCGAGAGATTTGAATTCCCGAGCTTACCCATTGAGTTTGGCCATCTTGCCTTTTTGAAAACAGCGTTTTTCGATTAATCCCGAGCGCTAGGCCAAAGTCGCTACTGCGGTCCAGTCAGTTCTTAGTGATTGAGAAATACCAGTGATGGGCCAGCAATTACCACTCGCGATTTACTACGAGCATCCAGAGTGGTTTCGACCGCTATTTGCGGAATTGGATCGCCGCTCCATTCACTATGTGCGCGTCGACGCTGGATGCCACGGCTACGACGCAACCGCGGCGGACAGGAAGTACCCGCTGTTATTCAACCGCATGAGCGCCTCCGCCCACCTGCGGGGTAACGCACAAGGCATTTTCTTCACGCGTGACTACCTCGCGCATCTCGAGCGTATTGGCACACGTGTCATCAACGGCTGCAAAGCCTTCTCGTTCGAGATTTCAAAGGCCGCGCAACTCGCGCTCCTGCACTCGCTGGGACTGGCTACGCCGCGCTCGCGTATCGTGAACTGCGCGATCGAAGTTATTTCCGCAGCAGAGGAAATTGGATTTCCGGTCATCATCAAACCAAATATCGGCGGCAGGGGCGCAGGGATTATTCGTCTTGATTCTGCGCCGGAATTGGCGCGTGCGGCCGTGTCCGGCACAATCGGTTTTGGGATCGATAGCACCGCTCTGGTGCAGGAGTTTCTTCCAATCCGTGGAGGACACATTACGCGCGTCGAGACTCTCGGCGGAAAATTTCTGTATGCGATCAAAGTCTACACCTCGGGAAAGAACTTTAATCTGTGTCCGGCTGAGATATGCGGGACCGAAGACGGCGCTTCCCCCGTGAACACGCCGGGCCTCGTTGATGCACCAAAGACCGGATTGAAAGTGGAGGGTTACACGCCCCCACAACAAATAATTGATGCCGTTGAAAAAATCGTTGGTGCCGCACAAATCGAAGTGGGCAGCGTTGAATACATCGTCGATGATCGCGATGGCCGCGTCGTTTATTACGACATTAATGCCCTTTCCAATTTTGTTGCGAACGCGCCTCAAATTCTTGGCTTTGATCCGCACGCGCCGCTGGTCGACTACCTTGAGCACCAAACGGAGGGGGCCTAATGCGCTATGGGTATTGGCTCCCAGTCTTTGGGGGGTGGCTCCGAAACGTGGAAGACGAGCAGATGGAGGCGACGTGGGAATACGCGAGCCGTCTAGCGCGACGAAGCGAAGAGATCGGGTTCGATCTCACGTTGATCGCTGAACTAAACCTCAACGACATCAAAGGCGCCGATGCGCCTGCGCTGGACGCTTGGTCAACAGCCGCAGCCTTGGCAGCAGTGACGAAACGCCTCGAGTTGATGGTTGCGGTCCGCCCCACCTTTCACTCGCCCGCCCTCCTCGCCAAACAAGCCGCGAACATCGATCATATCGCTGGCCCGGGCCGTCTTTCTCTGAATGTGGTTTCATCCTGGTGGGCCGATGAGGCGAAGAAGTACGGCATCCATTTCGAGCAGCATGATGATCGCTACGCGCGCACGGCGGAATGGCTTGAAGTCGTCGACCAGATGTGGAAACGGGATTATTTTTCTTTCTCCGGAAGTTACTATCAGGTGGAGGATTCGATCCTGCGGCCAAAGCCAATCTCACAGCCACGACCAGTGATTTACGCAGGTGGCGAATCGGAAGCGGCGAAGGAATTAATCAGCGAACGCTGTGATGCCTTTGTCATGCATGGAGATCCTCCCGATCGTGTCCGGTCCAAAATCGCTGACATGTCCGAGCGAAGAAAAAAGAAAGGTCTCAATCCTATGACCTTCGGAGTCGCTGCCTATTCGATCGTTCGTGACACCGAAAAGGAAGCGCAGAGAGAACTGGCACGCATTACCGACGTGAAGCAGTCCGCCGGTGGCTACCACAATTATCAGCAATGGTTGGCCGGCACAAAGCTAGACCAACATGTTTCGCTCGAAGATTACTCCGTCAGCAATCGAGGATTACGATCTGGATTGGTCGGCACGCCGAGGCAAATTTCGGAACGCATTGCCGAATTTGAAGCCGTTGGCGTTGACCTCCTCCTGCTGCAATGCAGTCCGCAATTTGAAGAGATGGAGCGCTTTGCCGAAAACATAATATAAACAATCGAGTGTTCTAACGGACGGCGGCCTGGAAAACGATTGAGCTGGCTGCCGTTGCGTTTGTCAACTGGCTACTATCCGCTCGTACTCTGCGCACACCCTCTTTTTGGCCCTTCTGTTTACCCCAGGGCGAGCTTCCCATTTGAAGGGAATATTCGCTGAGCAAAACGGTAATAACTAGCTGAAGGCAATCTACTGATCGCCAGTGAAACTTAGAACTCAGACTCACATTATGTTTTCTTCTCCTGGCGATTATCAAAAGCCCAACCCACGGAGGGTACCTTCTCGTTTCCTAAGGTACTTGAACATAGGCATACTGGCGTTCGCTATAACCATTGCTATTGCGCTTCTGGTCACAACGCGAAGCAAAGGATCTGAAGCCAACAAGCTCCCTTCGTGTGAAGCAGCAAAGAGCGAGGTTATTGCTGATAATTACCAGGACGCTTCTCACGCTGTCAGAGGGGAGCTCGTGCAAAAGAAGCCCGCAGTGCCGGAGGCGCTCCAGTTCATTGGCAGAGTGATCAGCGCGTTCAATGACCCGTCTTTAATCGATTATGCGAACCAGCAAGGGACGGATATGCCCGACTCTGCGACACCCGTCGACGATTCGAGCCAATCACCCATTCCTTCAAGGTCGCCATCGACCCGATCGACCAGATCCTCATTAAACAAGTAGTATTGCATGCGAGCACTCTATTTAGTTTTGTCGAACGCCGCGCTTATTAGTTGTTCTATTGGATTGGTGCCTAGCTGGATCGTTCAGTCGATGACCTCGACTTGGATCCCCGAGAGGATGATGTCAGGGCGCTTAGCACCCAACTGAGGAGGTGCATTTATGAACTCAGAAAATGCTGAGAATCGTTCAGATAGCAGCAATGGTCGCGCTCTAAAAATCCGAGCGGTGGCTGCCACTGTATTAGAGGAATTAGGCCAAGTGCGTTCAGCTGGACCTGTTGGCCAGGAAGCGCTCAACCCTGAGGTCGCTCGGATCGCTCACAAACAATTACGACCGGAGGGGTACGATCTAATTGTTCAGCGCAGGCGAGATCGCTTAGCCAGGCTGTTGATCAAGATCCGGCGCGGCGAAGCCGGATACGATCTAGTTAAGAAGTTTCTCCATGAGAACAAGGGATTGCCTCCAGAAACAAGGTCTGACTTGTGACTCTCGATCTTAGAGGAAAGAAGGTCATTGTAATCGGCGGGAAACAGTCCATCGGTCGCGCCATTGCGGAAGCGGTGGGGCGTGAAGGAGCCGACGTGGTGATTTGGCTGCGCCAATGGAATGATAAAGCGAGCGAAGCGAAAGTAATGCCAATAGCGCAAGTGGAAGTCGCCGCGCACCAGGCCAATGGAGCAGCGCCAACCTCGCTCTGGTGCCAAACAGCGGCGCAGAAATCCTACTGGTGATCCAGTTGGGGTAATGCCAGGAACCTTATATCCGACGCTCAAAAGATTTTTCGGAATAAAATCGCGCCACGTCGGTAAGGACCGGATGCAAGGCAATCCGCCAAGCTAAACACCAGACTACAACCAAAATCAAACCACATTCTATGCGTTCTGATAGCAATCATTCCAACGAACACGACACTTCAACTGCGGCAGAATCTTCCCAATTGGCGACCTCATTTCCGGCGCCAACTCGGCTTGCCCGGCGGTCTTTCCTCCGCAACTTAGGAATCGGCGCCGCCCTTTTAGCCCCCGGGGCAGCTTTAATCACCGGTGCGAGCAGGTCATTGGCCGCCAACGGCAACCAAAACGAGAACGACGTTCTGACACGCGGTGACGTTGCAATTCTTCAACTCCTCGCCGCGGCCGAACTGATAGAAGCGGATCTTTGGCAGCAATACAACGAACTTGGAGGAGTCAAAGCGGCAGCTTCAGGCTACACGGCTGGCCTTGAAATTCTTGATGGGGATCAGCCGCAATACATTTCCGATAACACGGATGATGAATTGAGCCATGCCGCTTTCCTGAATGCCTATTTAAAATCCAAAGGCGAGCAGCAGATTGACCTGAGGCAGTTCGCCAGGTTAGAGCCCAGCCAAGTCTCGTTCGTCCCGCAAACTGGACGGCTTACGAACCTTAAGCAGCTCTCGGTGGATACCAGCTGGTGGACCCGCTACCGCAGCACCCGCAACCCCGATTTTGGTGCGACCTTCGCCAATGCGGTCCCGAGTTTGCATAGTGGACAGCATACCGCGATTCCAAGAAACAATGCCGAACTGGGCGACCCAAACAATCCCAGCGACCACGTCAAGGCGATCGCTTTCACCGCAGGATTTCACTTTGGTTTTATTGAGCAAGGCGGGACCAGCCTCTACGCGACACTGGCTCAGAAGGTAACCAGCCTGGAAGTTCTACGAATCCTCCTCAGTATCGGCGGATCGGAGATAATGCACTTTCAGACCTGGCAAGACAAGGCAGGCAACGCCACTCCGTTGACTGACTTTGACCCGATCAACAATTCAACGGTGACCTTTACAGACCTTACCACAGGTCAGCCGGAAAGGTTGCAGGCCAACCTGATCATGCCGGAGCCGTGCGAATTCATCAGCCCGAACCTCTCTCCCTGCGCAATTATTCGTCCGACAGGTCCAGGACAGCTGGACGCGACGGGCGTTATTGACAGCTTCATTGCGGACGGACTCTTCAATGGACAATCCCAATCGTTCTTGCGGCTAGTGAATGCGCTAGCGCGCGCGGCGGACGCGGCGCAGCGAGAAAATGGTGATTGATCCCGATCCGGGATTTCTTTCGAACGCCGCGCTGGATCTAGGTTCAGCGCGGCGTTTTTGCAAATACTGCGAGTCTCCACCTAATCGCCCAAGATTTCGGGAATAAAGGCGAACCACATCGGTAAGGAAGGATGCAAGGCAAGTAGCAATCAGTTAACCGAAACAAAATTTTATGTCCGACTATATTTCTCACGACCACGAACACGACGGGATTGATCGCCGCGGCTTTCTTCATTGCATGGCTTGGGCCGGGACCGGCCTGCTTTGGACGATCAGCGGCGGTGTTCTCGCGTCAAAGACACTCGCCCAAATCGCGAAGGCCGCAGAGTCGTTACCGGCTACCGACCTCAGTTTTCTCCAGATCAGTGATAGCCACATCGGCTTCAGCAAGGAAGCGAATAAAGATGTCACGGCGACCTTCAAAATTGCTCTTGATCGCATCAACGCGATGCCGACGCCGCCGTCTTTCCTTATTCACACGGGAGATCTTACTCAGCTGTCGAAGCCAGAGGAGTTTGACACTTTTGACGAGGTATTGAAAAGCTGCCGGACAAAAGATGTCTTTTATGTACCCGGCGAGCACGATGTCCTAAACGACGGTGGCAATTTCTACCGCGAGCGCTATCTGAAGAGCCTCGAAGCCAAAGGCTCTGGCTGGTACAGTTTCAACAAGAACGGCGTCCATTTCATCGGGCTGGTTAATGTCTTGGATCTCCAGGCCGGCGGTCTGGGACAACTTGGGGACGACCAGCTTGAATGGCTCGAAGCCGACGTGAAAGATCTCGGAACGAGCACCCCGATAGTTGTTTTCGCGCACATCCCGCTTTGGGCGGTCTATCCGCAATGGGGTTGGGGGACAAGCGATAGCGAACGCGCCTTGGGTTACTTGAAGCGCTTCGGCTCGGTGACTGTTCTCAATGGTCACATCCACCAGGTGCTCCAGAAGGTCGAAGGTAACGTGAGCTTCCACACCGCGATGTCTACCGCCTTTCCGCAGCCCGCGCCCGGAACGGCCGCATCACCTGGACCAATGAATGTGCCAGCCGAAAAGCTGCGCAGCCTGCTCGGCCTAACCAGCGTTAAGTATTTGCAAGGCAAGTCTTCTCTCGCAGTGGTCGATTCAAACCTCAGCTAGATAATCTCAACCAGACCAACTTAACTATGACTCTAACTCACTGGAATAAAAGAACGGCACTGCTTTGCGGTATCAGTTTTCTTAATCTCGCCCTTTTCGCAATCGCTGGAGAGATGAAGGATGTCGATAGCGCGACCGCTGCAACAAAGAACGAAATAGTGATAAAGGATTTCCACTTCAGTCCTGAAACCCTGACGGTGAAGTCGGGAGAGAAAATAACCTGGATCAACCGGGACGAAGAACCGCACACGGTGGTGAGCGTTGAGAAACAGTTTAAGAAATCGAGCGCGCTCGACACCGACCAGGAATTCACGATCACCGCGGGTGCTCCCGGCACTTACACCTATTTTTGCTCCGTTCATCCGAAGATGACCGGTACGATCGTGGTCGAGAATCCGTAGGCAGAACCTGCGCCGAACTCACCGCCGATCGCTCACGACGATGATTCGGCGAAATGCTCCTGAAAATCACCGACCTTCGATCGCCGCGAGTGATCGCTAAACGCAGGTCGGCAGGGGATGAGGACGAAACTGAAATGCGCAACGGGAAAGGCGTTCTTGCGGTCTAATTCTGGGTTGCGCCAAGCAGATCGGCCGGGTCGCAAAAAATGGCTAGCGCGCCGGCTCTGCGCAGCGTTTTTTCATCGGCCGCCCGTCCACAAAGAAAGCCGATAGCGGCAAGCCCAGCCTTCTTTGCCGCCTCAACGTCGAACCGGGTGTCGCCCACAACAATCGCTTCATTCCGGGAAACTCCTAATTTCGCGAGCGCGGCGTTGAAGATGTCGGGCGCGGGCTTGGAACTATTGGCATCCTCGGAAGTTATTTGGCCGTCGATGAGGTCTTCGATTTGCAGCAGTTTCGTGTAGTGCTTGGTTTCTGGTTTCTTCCCGGAACTCGCCAGGAGAATCTGTTTACCATCGCCGCGAATCTGCTCGAACAGCTCGCGCACGCTTGGGAACGGCTTGACGCATGGGAGGTATTCTTTCTTAAAAAGGTCGGATCGGTACTGATCGAGTTCTTTGCCGAACTCGTTCATCTCCTTGGGGGTGAGAAATTGGGGCAGGTAATTATCGGATCCTTTGCCGATTTGTTTTCTGAGTTCCTCGTAGGAGAATGTCTTGCCGAAATGGCGGAAAGCGCGGTCCCAGGAATCAATGTGGAACTCGTTGGAATCGACCAGCGTTCCGTCCAGATCAAAGATAACCGCCCGGAACGGCGCAAAAATGTTGTGCTTCATCTCGCGCCGGTCTGAAGTTGATGTGGAAAGTGTTAGGGAACGTTGCGATCGACGACGGTGCGATCAGTTGTGCGGTCGTCGACGTCAGAGACGTCACGGACAGGCCGTCGTCCACCCGTTTTTCCCCCGAATGCCGCTGCCAGTGCGCCCAGGATCATGGCAAAAGCCGCGGCGCCAGTTCCAACCGCACCGCCTTTTGCGGCTTTTTGCCCAACCTCACGGGCCCGCGCTTCTCGAGTTGGAGGATCGGTCGATTGCGCCTGAGTGGTCGCCTGATCTGCGCTTTGACTGGCCTGAGACTTCAACTGATCGACCGACTGCTGAAGAGCAGGTGGAAGCTGAACCTGCGAGGCTTTGTCGCTGTTGCTGACGGCGAAGTTCGCCAGACCCGAGGCAGTGCCGATTAGCTGACCAGCCGCCGTTGTTAGCAGCATAATGGTCAACAACGTGACCGTGCCCCAAGTGGTGAGGCCGTGCAGCCATCCGTTAAATGTGCCGCCTAAGCGCCCAGCGATATAACCGCCTAGAAAAAGCGAGATCAAACTACTAACCACCAGCCAAATGCCAGCGCCCGCGCCGAGCGCGTTGCCGTTCGGGCTTTCGCCCGTGGCAGGACTCAGGGTAGCCAGCCCGATGGCGACACCGATGAGCGTAAGAACGAGCTGCGTGGCCAAGGCGATGATTGCTCCGGCGAATACCGCGCCCCAGGAGATGCGACCAAAAGGGCGATCATAAAGCTTGTACGGCGCGCCAGTTGTGAATTCAGAGCGCGCGGTTGCACGCTCCAATGGTGTAGTAGCTGGATTAATCATGATAATTTAGTATTTACTTTTGTTGCGGACATGTAGCTATCGCGCGCGCCTCTGGAATTGGCTCCCCCCGACATTGCAAAGCGCTGGGAGCTGGAGAACCTCACGGCTGAACCGCTAAAAGCGGAAGCGCAATTAAGGTGCGATGAAACTATTCGGCAAGCTGCTCGGGATGATATTTGCGCCAGTAACGGAAAGCGGCGGGGATTGCCATGTAGCTGGGATCAGCGGTTTCGTAATCGCGCGCCAGCGTCTCATTGGCGCCACCGGTAAGAAGATCGGCTTTTTCGTACTCGGCAAACTCTCGGATTAGTTGCTGTTCGTCAGCGCCGGAACGAATCCGGTCCAGGAACCAGGTGGACCAGCGGCGGACTCGTTCCTCCATGGCATTGAGATGGGTTGGGACAGAATCTGCGACAAGTCCAAAATGTGGTAGATAGAGTTTCGCTGGATTGGCCGCGCGAATTTTCTCTAGCGATTCAAGCCAGGATTCGACGTGGAGCTCGGGCGGAACGAATGGCGGAACCGGCGGCCCGTGCCCGAGTCGAACACCGGCGATATCGCCCCCAAAGAGATTGTTTTCCCAGACATAGACGTGGTGGTGACTAGCGTGGCCCGGTGTTTCGATGGCCCGGATCTCGAACGGCCGAATACGAACGCGATCGCCATCGTGTAGCGTCCGCACGTTCCGCTCGGGAACGGGCGCGATGCGACCCCAAAGCCTTTGCATGTCACCGCCGAAAAGGCGCTCGGCCGAAACGATGAGCTTGGCCGGATC
>WNGI01008125.1_pt1 | contig 10854 bp, 13 predicted proteins | sample 5400621 | NCBI WGS metagenome assembly WNGI01 (sample SAMN13153374, study PRJNA577476) | soil metagenome | isolation source: 20 cm soil or saprolite under Garry oak tree replicate 1 | place: USA:California | collected 2016-06-15 | reverse complement strand
CAACGGAGGCCAATCCGGTCGATTGAAGTCAGTGAAGTGGCCTGTTAGCGGCAAGAGTTCGGCCGCCTGGAGCGGCGTCGCCAGAATGCTCGCACCCACTACGGAGCCGGTCAGATCTGAGTAAACCGTTTAATATTGGTTAACTTGCGCTTTCGAACGTAATTTTTGTTGCATTCGATCAATCTTACATGTCAACGTTTCTGAGACCGGGCGGGTCTTCCCAACCAGTCATTTCTTCAACCCGTACTATTGAGGGATCCCCCATGCGTAAGAACCTTGACCGGTTCATTAAAGACGAAAGCGGAGCGGCTATGGTCGAATATGGCCTGCTCGTCGGTCTGATTGCCGTCGTCTGTATCGTCGCGGTCACCCAGCTCGGCAGCAATGTCAACGACATCTTCTGCGCGATCAACACGGCCATCGCTAACGTGCCCGCACTTGCCGCTGCCGGCGCTGCCGCCTGCTAAACCACGCCTACGTCGAGGATGACCGGAAGCGGACCAACCGCTTCCGGTCATTTCGATTTCGGGTTGCGGAGAACTTTTTATGTTGTCGCTGGATACCTTGGTGACTTTGCAGAAGGCGATTTCGTATGTCGCAATTGCGCTGCTTGTGGTCGCCGTTTATAGCGATGTCAGAACGTTTCGAATTCCGAACCTTTTAGTTCTCGCGATTGCCGTACTGGGCGTCACGCGTCTTATGCTGTTAGGCAGTCCAATCGCAGCCATCTATGCGGTTGGCGCGGTACTTCTGATTTTTGCTGTTGGATTCTTGTTGTTCTCGCGCGGCTTTATCGGCGGTGGGGATGTCAAGTTGCTGCTCGCGACCATCCTGCTGATCCGCTATCCTGATCTATTCAAGTTCTTTATGCGCATGGGTATTTTTGGCGTGGTGCTTTCTGTGGCCGTTATCTTACGAAATTACGTTCCGATCGGACCGCGAGTTACACCACTCTCCCGGCGCACCGTTCCCTACGGTGTCGCCATCGCCGCTGCCGGCATCATGACAATTCTCCTTCAGCCCTTGCTGTTCGGTTATGCAATCTCCTTACCCTCTTTCCTGTAGGTGACCGTCATGCGCCCAAAGAACCTTGTGATGGTCGTGTTTGTCGTCTCTTTACTGGTCGGCGGATATGCGCTGCTCAATGCAATGCGCAAGAGTGATGCGTCCGTGCCAAGCCGTCACATCCTGGTCGCGACCGCCGCCCTTGCGCGGCGATATCGTAAAACCTGGGGAACGCGATTTTCTCAAAGTGGTGCTCCCGCAGGGTGCTCGGGCCATCGCAATTCCGCTTACTACAGGCGGGGCGAGCACTGGTCTCCTGTCACCTGGTGACCGCGTCGATGTCGTCCTAACGCAGAACTTTAAGCACGATGGCAATCCCGACACGCGAAATACACCCATAACCCGTCGATCCGTCAGCGAAACGGTCGTCCAGAATCTTCGCGTGCTGGCGATTGACGCGGTCGATCCAAAGTCGTTCGCCGGCAATGGGGGATTTGGTAGGACGGTCACACTGGAAGTGACTCCCGATCAAGTTGAAAAAATCAATGTTGCCACCGAACTCGGCAAGCTGTCCGTAGCCCTGCGGAGCACACAGACGGCTACCGATACGCCCGCTGAGACGGTTAAACCCCAATGGGCCGGCGATGTTTCGCCGGCCCTATACGGCGCTGCTCAGGAGCGGCCAACCGCAATGGCACCGCGCCCGATTCAGGTGTTTCGTGGCAATCGCGAGAGGACAGTTACGCCAGAAAACTGATTGCAGCACCTTGAAGAGGAACCGGATATGGATACCATGACGATCGAACCCGCGCCGCTCCTGCTCGCGTCACCTACGGCTGAGACCGCACCCAAAATCGCGGCTGGCCGGCTGCCGCTGATGGCCTTCGTCGACTCGGAGTCAGAGCGGGTGTTGCAGGAATCTTCTGCCTTGCTCGGTCGCTGTGTGATTATGCGTGGGGGCATTGAGAAAGCCGTCGAATACCTTACCCAGCAGCGTTCGCCGCAGCTATTGATCGTCGACATCAGCGGCGTCGATATGCCACTGTCACTGATACAAACCCTTGCCGACGTTTGCGAGCCCGGCACCGATGTTGTCGCGCTGGGAGATCGCGACAGCGTCGCACTATATCGAGATTTAATCGAGGCCGGGATCAGTAACTATATCGTCAAGCCCCTAACCCGTGATCTCTTAAGCAAATTGCTCGTCCCTAAGACGAGCGCCGTCAAAATCGCCAAAACCAGCCTCAAGTTAGGCAAGATCGTGGCGTTTGTCGGCGCGCGCGGCGGCGTTGGCACAACCACATTGGCAGCCAATCTGGCGTGGCATCTTGCCAATCGGCAAGGACGTAGGGTCGCGCTTGTTGATCTGGATCTCCAACACGGCGACTGCTCGCTTTTGTTTAACGTGCAAATGGCCCCTGGTTTCCGTGATGCTCTGAACAACCCGCTGCGGCTCGATCATATCTTGCTCGATCGCATCGTTACTCCGGTCGGCGAGCGGCTCTTTGTACTCGGCTCCGAGGAACCGCTAGACGCTAACGTACAGTTCACCGCATCAGCTATCGACACCCTGTATTCGGTCCTTCGGTCACAGTTTCATTACATTGTAGTCGATGTGCCTCGAATTCCAGCGGCGGGCTATCGCCGGGCCTTGGAAATGGCCGATCGGCGGGTCGTTGTCGTCGATCAGACAATGCGCTCGATGCGTGACGCTGTGCGACTGACGAGCCTGTTTAATGACGGAATGCCGGATCAGCGTAATGCGTTCGTCGTCAACCGCATCGGCGAGGCTGGTGTAAACGCATTGACCCTGAAAGACATACAGACGGTATTGCAGGAGCAACCAGCAAGTCTGATCCCGTTCCTCCCCAAACTGGTGACGCCAGCGGCGCATCATGCCTTGGTTGCGGCCAGCAGGCGTGGCAAGTTCGCCGATGGTATTAATAAGCTGGCATTGGACCTTTCCGGACGCCGACAGCGACGGAAATGGTTGTTTTTGAGGGCTCAGTGATGAACTCGACACCTGGGTTTGGACGCCGGGTTCTTCAAACCGGCTCAAGATCTCTAACGGTCGTTCCTCCCTCGCTGGAGGGGGTGGAAGTCGATCTAGCCGGGCGCGGCGAGTTGAAGGAGAGGGTGCGCACTATCCTAATGCAGCGCATCGATCCTGTCGTGGCCAACAATATGCCACGCCAGCGGTTACGGGCAGAAGTGACGCTCCTCGTATCCGCGATAGCGACCGAGGAAAAAGTTCAGCTCAACGAGGCTGAGGAAAACGCGCTGGCGACAGAGTTGACCGATGACATGGTTGGGCTCGGCCCGCTCGAACCGCTACTCCAAGATGACACGGTCACCGATATCTTGGTCAATGGTCCGTTTGATATCTACGTCGAACGCCGGGGTAAGCTGGAAAAAACAACCGCACAGTTCCGGGATGCGCAGCACGTCATGCACGTTGCTCAGCGTATTGCCGGTGCCGTAGGCCGACGCATCGACGAAGCAAGCCCGATGGTCGATGCCCGCCTCGCGGATGGCAGCCGCGTCAATGTGATCGCTCCACCGCTGACTTTGAATGGCGGCACCATTTCCATCCGCAAGTTTCCAACACAGAACATCACGCTGGATACGATGGTTCAGCAGAAGAATTTGTCGCCGGAAATGGCGCGGTTTCTTGATATCGCCGCCCGCTGCCGGGCCAATATGCTGATCTCAGGTGGAACGGGCTCCGGCAAAACCACGCTGCTTAATGCGGTGTCGCGACACGTCGGCAGTGATGAACGAATCATCACGATCGAAGATGCTGTCGAATTACGGCTACAACAACCGCATGTCGTCCAACTGGAATCGCGACCACCGAACATCGAAGGTGCAGGGCAGATCGCCCAACGTGAACTCGTCCGCAACGCCCTGCGCATGCGCCCCGATCGCATCATCGTCGGCGAGGTACGTGGCAGCGAAGCGTTCGACATGCTGCAAGCGATGAATACCGGCCATGATGGGTCGATGTCTACAATCCACGCCAACAGCTCACGTGATGCATTATTCCGGCTCGAAAACATGATCTTGATGGCGGCTGCAAACCTGCCCTTGCGAGCATTGCGCGCGCAGATCGCCAGCGCGATCAATATCCTTGTTCATGTGGAACGCATGCGCGATGGCATTCGCCGCGTCGAACGTATCTGTGAGATCGGCGGCATGGAAGGTGAAGTTGTCAGCACGCGCGATATCTTCACCTTCAAATTTCAAGGCGAACACGACGGCCACATCGAAGGTTCTTTCGAGTCAAGCCGATTGCGCCCCGATCTCACAGTTCGTGCAGCTCAATACGGGCTGGACCGGCGGCTGCTCGAATGTATTGGCATAACGGCAGTCTGACATGACGTTCCTTCTGCTGCTCCCGGTCGCCTCAGGTCTGTTGCTCTGGTGGGTGATCCGAAACGATAATCGCCGACAGTTTGTTCAGCAACGTTTGGCGGCATTGACCCGACGTGCAGGCGATGAAGTTACTCCGTCACTGCGCCGACGGATACAGGAGGCGGCATTCTTCATCCCAAAGAATTTCCGGGAGCGGCTCCATGCCGGTTTCGCAGCGGCCGGCAATCGTGTTGGCCTCCTGCATCTAGCAGTTGGAGGGCTACTCGCCGCGGTTATTGTGATTGCCTTTGCCAAGCTGGTTATGGGGTTCAACCTTGGTCTTGTCACACTGTTCGGTCTAATCGCGGCGGGTGTCGCACCCATCTTGGTCCTGCGCTTCGCCCAATCGCGTTACCGCACCCGATTCCTTGATGTGTTTCCGGACGCGCTCGATCTGATCCGGCGCGGCATTAGGGCAGGCTTGCCGGTCAATGAGGCCTTGGTTGTGGCCGGGCGTGAAATCTCCGATCCGGTGGGTAGTGAACTGCGTCGTGCTGTCGAACAAGTGCAAGTCGGTGTCACGATGAACGACGCCCTACAAGCGGCGGCGGATCGTGTTCGTGTTGCCGATTTCCGATTCCTGGTGGTTGCGCTCGTATTGCAGCAGAAAACCGGCGGTAGCCTCGCCGAGACACTGGCCAATCTGAGCGCCGTGATTCGTGCCCGCAAGGCTCTACGTCTCAAGGCCCGAGCAACATCAGCCGAGGCGAAGATGTCAGCAATAGTGCTAGCAGCTTTGCCATTTGTAGTGGCCGGCGCGATGTACGCGCTGAATCGTAGTTTGATGCAATCACTGTTCGACGATCCGCGAGGTCGCTTCATGATCGGTCTCGCCTTCCTCAGTCTCCTGACTGGGCTGGCAGTGATGTATGTGCTCGTAAGGAGAGCAGTACGGTGATCGATAACTCCGCCCAGGTAGTATGGTGGTGGCTTACTGCGGCGATGATAGCGGCCGCGATATTCTCGGGGCTCCGTTTGTGGGTTCTCGATAGACGTGACCGGGTGCAGCGCCTTCGGCTGGAAATGTTTCGTGGACCGGTTCGCGCAGCTGGGCAGAGCCGTGCGTCAAATTGGTGGGAGCGATTTGGTAAACAGTTCGCCCCCATCGTCGGTAATGATCAGCAGAAACTACTCAAGTCATTAGCGGCTGCGGGTTTCAAGCGCAAGGGCAGCCTTGCCAGCTTCATTGCAATAAAAGTCGCAACCGCAATTCTCTTTGTCATCTTGACGTGGCTACTGCTCGAATGGCGACAACTGTTCTCATCGTCCCTGATTCGCCTGCTGCTGATCGGCATTGGGCTAGTATTGGGTTGGAGAATTCCTGAACTCGTTCTGAACCATCTCGTCAGGCGGCGTCGAGCGCGCATCGAACATGGCATTCCGGACGCCCTCGATCTACTTGTCGTCTGTGCAGAGGCCGGGCTCAGTCTTAATCAAGCAATCGAGGAAATCAGCCATCAGCTGCGACTGTCCAATAAGGACGTTGCCGAAGAATTCACCATGACCTCGGCAGAAATGCGCATCCTGCCGGATTTTGCTCAGGCGCTCGACAATATGGTCGAACGTACCGGTCTTCAAAATTTGCGTGGAATGGTCGCCACGCTCAAACAGTCGCTCCAATTTGGGACACCTCTTTCCGAGTCATTGCGGATCGTCGCAAGTGAAATGCGGGCCGAGCACCATGCGCTGATGGAAGCACGAGCCGCGCGTTTACCCGTGCTGCTCGCATTGCCGATGATGGCATTCATCCTACCCTGTTTGTTCATGATAATTGGTACCCCGGTGGTCCTCCGCATCATAGACGCGTTCAAGAACGTTTCGTTTGGCGGTGTACGATGATAAGGGCATTTTGTTCATGTCAAAAAGGCGCGGTCGCCGTTGCTACGGCAATTGTGCTCCCGATCCTGCTTGGCTTTTCCGCCCTTGGGGTGGAAGTAGGCCATTGGTATCTTGTGCAGCGAGAGATGCAAGGCGCGGCGGATGCTGCGGCGATCAGCGCGACTGCTCAATACATCCAAGACCAGATCGCCAGTAATACGACGAGCACTGCGTACCAGACGGTGGGACAAACCTACGCACGGCTGAACGGTTTCACGATCCCGATTGCGAACACGTGCCTTGTGACTCTGGGTGGTGACAATTGCGGTCCGGTGCGCAATTTGGATACGCGTCCGGTTGTTTGTTCAGGGCCACCGTGCATCGTGGTGGAGATCACGCAAGACACGATCCAAATGCCGACCACACAAGCGTCAATGGAGCCGAACGGGATGGGAGCAGTAAAACCGATCCCGACCCCGACGCTGGTGGCGCGGGCCATTGTTTCGGTAAAACTCGATGTGACGAGCAACACGCCAGTCGGAAATAGCTGCATCATGGCCCTCGCCAATGACCGCAACGCCATTCAGGTGCGAGGCAACGGCGACATTCACGCGAACTGCGGGTTGCTGATCGATGGTGGCCGAGATCAGAACGCCAGGACCCCAAATATCAATTCCAACCCGCTGTGCAGCGACGGAACGACGCCACCTTGCGGTGGCCTTACCCTTTCAGGTAACAACGCTATGGTTCACATTACGAACCTTACCGTAGCGTCTGATACAGCAGGGCCGGCAGAATCTTCCTGCCCCGATCCGAACCGTTGCTTCCTCTATAATCCAGCAACAACAGTGCTGCCCACGACCGCGATCTTTAGGAACGTCACGACGCTCGATCCCTTTGCAGGTCGCGTTTTTGCGAAACCGGCGGGCGTCGTCGTAACCGGGATCACAACCGTCAATCAAGGCGGAGGCTACACCCCAGGAGCTAATCGTGCCTTCGTCGTCCAGGGTGGTACGGGAAGCCCTGCGAAATTCACGGCTACGGTGTCGAATGCCGGTAAGATCACTGGCACACCTGCTCTCGTCGATCCTGGTCAGTATACTGTTTTGCCGCCAGCTCCTGCGTCAGTGGTCGCCAATGACAATAAGGGCTCAGGAGCCACTTTCACCCTGGCGAGCGGCAACTGTCTCCCATATGTCTTCTTTCCTGCCGTTCCAGTTCCGGGACGTGCCTATTGCTCTATGAACCTCGCAGTCGGCGCGAAAAAGTCCCTGAACTTTCCAACCGGCATCTATTACATCGAAGGCGGCGAGCTAAGCGGGCCCACCCCCTGCGCGGGCCTCTGCATTCATGCTGGAACATACACATCGGACTCGGCTGGTGTCACCTTTGTATTGACAAATACCACAGGGGGAAGCACCTACGCTCAATATCAGATTGACGGCAATAACTCCGTTAATCTCATCGCTCCACCGAACAACATCAACGCTGATGGCTCGCCGTGTTCATCCGGTTGCGCAAACACAACCTTTGGGATGATTATCTTCCAGGATCGCAATGCGCCCATAACTACCGTGCTAGGTAATGGCGGAGCCGTTACTTCGTCGAACCCCGCTGCTGGAACGACTCTAAACAGCATGGCGGGATGCGGCGGCGCTACATGTCGGACACTATCTGGTTCGATTTACGTGCCGAACCAGACGGCCAATTTCTCGGGCAACGGACAAGTGAGCGGCGCCTGTTTTGGGGTGGTATCCAAGTATCTCGACGACGCTGGCGTTCCGATCTTCCAGAACGGTTGCCTGCCGGGCACGACTGGTGGCAGCGGCGGAACCGGCTCAGTCACGGGCGGCACCTTTAAGCTTGCGCAGTGAGGGTCGAATGATGGACCTGTTCCGGTGCAGCCGCGGCACCGCTGCGGTCGAAGCGGCGATCTTCGCGCCCATCTTCCTGCTCTTTACGCTCGGGATTGCTGATCTCGGATCGGCGATGTTTATCCGCATGTCCGCTAACGCTGCGACCCAGGCGGGTGCGATTTATGCGATCGTCACTACCGGTTCGGCATGCTCGTCGGTCACAGCCGCGTCCCCATCCGTCTCGGCGGGATGTCTAAGCGGCATCAAACAAGCTATGAATGATGCAAGGGCAGACCCGTCGTTTTGCACGGGAACCGTATGTACGGCCACAGCCCAAGCATGCACAGACGATTCTATTACTCCTCCTACTCCGACTCCTAACACGACATGCATTAGCGTGACGGCAAGCTATTCATACACACCGATGCTATCGAGCGCGATCTACTCCTGGGCGACGGATCAGACCGCCCAATACACCGCCACGGTTCGAATAAAGTAGCATGTGGAAATTCTTCCGGGATAATCGCGGAGCTGCCATGGTGGAATTTGCCCTCGTGGCATTGCCGGTTCTGCTGTTCACGTTCGGTATCATACAGACCGGCTGGATTGTATGGATCGACAATCTCCTGACCGTGTCGGTTGATGCTGCGGCACGGTGCGGGGGCGTGCAATCAACGACCCCTCCGTGCGCCGGGAGCGATATGGTAACGACAGCTAGTCAGGTCTTCGGCATCGGCGGTGCATCGTTCAGCGCGAACACGTGCACGAACGGGGTCGGCCTGATCGGCACATATAGCATGAGCTTTCTATTCGTCGCTGATCTGACGATAACGGCGAAATCCTGCTACCCAACGATTTGAGTTTACAAGAGTGACTTACGTATCCCTACGATACGGCAGCGAAAGTACATTAACTCGCGAGGCAACGGTCAAATGGCTGCTTTTGGCCGTAGTCGCTCTTACTGATTGGATTTGGATGACCTCGGCAGGGTTTCGGGTCGGACCTGGATACCTCCCCTGTCTTGGCTGTGCGATATTATTGGCCATCATTAGCCTGTTCTATTTTTACACTGGTCGGGACAGACGCATTATGGAGTTTGCGCATTTCGGCGCGCAACTCATATCCCTTTATGCACTGATGATGATGCTAAGCTATCTAGCTGTATCGACGAACGCTCGTCTTGTCGATGGCGCGTTCGACGCCATCGATAAATCGGTGGGACTGGACTGGATTGCCTGGACAGAATGGGTGAAAGCGCACCCGTACCTCCGTTGGACACTCTTTGCTGCTTATGACAGCCTACCGATTACGGGCATCTTCTGCTACATTTACAACATCCATTCACGCGCATTCTGGAGGAATAGCGAAATTTGGTGGATTACATTCATCGCGGGGATAGTGACAATTGCCGGAAGCGCTGCGTTTCCAGCTATTAATCCCTATGTCTATTACGGGCTAGAAGGGGCAGATCATTTCGTCCACATGAAGCATTTCTGGGCCTTACGTGACGGTACGATGCACGTGATTAGTTTCACTGATGCGCAAGGGCTCATCCAGCTTCCGTCTTTTCATACAGTCTTAGCGATCATGCTCACCTATAATTTGCGACACCATCGGTGGCTTTTTCTGATTGCTGCGGCTCTCAACGCTAGCTTGATCTTGGCATGTCCGACGGAGGGTAGCCACTATTTCGTTGATCTTTTCGCGGGGGCAATCGTTGCCGCAGCAACGATATGGGTAGTGCGCCAACTGCGTCTCAAGCCACAGATCGAGAACTATTAATCGCGACGAAGCCGGTACGACAATTCGCGCGCCGGCCGGTGACACGCCGCTTGCCGGGCGATGGCTACATAGCTCAAGAGCGCCCCCACCGCATAGAGCACGGCGCACGCCCAGCAACTTGGCATCCGCGATCATTCCCTGTCGAGGCTTCCTCGCCGTGGGTTCCTGATACTTGCGGCCAGCGCCGGCTCCAAGGGGCAATGCACCGGCAAGTGCTGGTTCAAGTTGAGCTGCTACGCGATAGTGAAGTTGATGGGTGGGACGCCCTGCTGTTGGCATTGGGTGCCTTACGTGGTCTCAATGAGTGACGCCACAGAGGATCTGGTCCGCGGTGCGGTGTACTGAACTGAGGGGATAGAGCCGTACTCCGGCACGCCATCTGAAGGGTCCAACCTGAGTTACTGGAGCATTCCGCCCATCCGGCCGTTAACTAACCGTACACGATATCTTTGAGACCCAAGCGGTTGCCACGCTCATGCCGGGGGGCCGCGTTAGGTTGGGCGTGAGGCGAGCTATGAATGCGATATCGTTGTCTCGGATCGGTTTGAGGATCCTTGCCACAGGCTACGGCTCACTTGGCATCCTGGCTGTGTGGTATTTCGGGCCTTGGCCCCCACATCGCTTTACGCGCCATTCTGTGTCTTGGAATGGCAACGGGTATTACCCTGTCGTTGGAACAATTACGATGAGCGTGTTTCTCGCAACAAAGGGGCACACCCATTAAAGGCGCAATAGCGCGAGCGTGAGCAGTAATTCGTTCGCACGTTAAACTATTCCGGGCTTCCACCGCCACCGCCACCGCCACCGCCACCGCCACCGCCCCCAGCTGAACGAGGCGCCTTGACCTTGTCGGCAAGGTACCGGTCAACCGCGGCAACCTCGGTCGGGCCGAGCGGCGGGCTGAGCGGCTGACCTATGACGAGATCGGACGGGTTGGCGACCATCTGGCCAAGGTTCGTTTGATTGGCGCAGGCCCAAT
>WNGI01007534.1_pt1 | contig 10854 bp, 11 predicted proteins | sample 5400621 | NCBI WGS metagenome assembly WNGI01 (sample SAMN13153374, study PRJNA577476) | soil metagenome | isolation source: 20 cm soil or saprolite under Garry oak tree replicate 1 | place: USA:California | collected 2016-06-15 | reverse complement strand
GATTGGCTAAGACGAGCACAATACTGCCGACCACCGCCAGCGCCAAGACCCAGCCCACCAGGAAGGCAGGGCCATTGCTTCTAGCCCGCTGGCTGAACAGCGTCAAGATGACCGCGATGATCGGCACTGGGCTGATGGCCACGCCGATAGCCTGGGGCAAGATCGTGCCGATAGCGTTTCCCATGGCTTCCTTCCTCCGCGTGATTTTGGAGAAGGGGATGATGCGGCTCACGTACCGCAAAACCCCTTCACAGTTACCAGGGAAAGGCGCTGTTGACGCACCGCTTCCCTGGTAGTCACTCGACGCTTCGTATCCCTGGGCCTAGTCGCGGGCATACATCGCCTGTAGTTCCATCTCCAGGTCGCGGAAGCGCTCGCCGCTCACGTCCACAGTCACTTGCTTGATCGTGCCGCCTGTGAACTCGAACGGGGACTGGTAGTCGCTTGACACGGGCTGCCCGCCATCGCGTCCCACGGCTAACCCTTCGCCTGCGAGCGAGAACTTGCCGGGCTGGGTCTTGATGCGCTGCTCTGCCACCATCTGGTCGTTGATGTAGAGAGCGGCCATGCCCACCGGGCTGAGACCTTCGCGGCCCTCCATGCGGAAGCGCATACCCAGAATACACCTACCGGTTGGGATCGTCGCGCTGGAGGTGAGCTTTTGCTCGACTTGACCGAGCCAGTTGTACACGTAGTGCAGTTTGCCCTCCTTGAGGTAGAGCGTATGGCCTCCAAAGCGCCCACCGTGCGAGAACAACACCCCCTCGGCGCCCTGTGACTCGATGGTCACCTCGGCCGCGATGTTGTAGGAGCGCCCACGGATGTTCACCGCCGCCGCTTCGGGGACTTCGGAACAACCCGGGTAATAGACGTAGCGGTCGTACGACCGCCGCGCGGTCCTCCAGCGGCAAGCCCTTGTAGTAGCCCGCCTCCACAAACCAGAGTGCCTTGAGTTCTTCGAGCTTGTCTGGATACTGGTCGGCCAGGTCGTGCGTCTGGTTACGGTCCTCGTCCAGGTGGAACAACTCCCAGCGATCCCGCGTGAAATGCCCCCAGTCGGACGGTGCAGGTGGATGGATGGTGCTGGCATGCCAGCCCTGGTGCCAGATGCCGCGCGTGCCGCCCAGGTCGTAGAACTGGGTCTGCTTGGGCGCGGCAGCCCTGGCGTCGTCGAAGGTGGCCCGGAAGCTGGCGCCCTCCAGCAGGCTCTGGGTCCAGCCCTTGACGACCTCGGGGGGCTCAATCCCCAGGCAGTCGTAGAGCGTGGGCACGATATCCACGGCGTGGATGTACTGGTGGCGGACCTCGCCACGCGCCTTCATGCCCTTGGGCCAGCAGATGATGAACGGGTCAGCCGTGCCGCCCTCGTAATTGCCATAGCGTTTGTAGAACTTGAAAGGCGTGCAGAACCCCATGGCCCAGCCGTTGGGGTAGTGATTGTAGGTCTGTTCGCTGCCCAGCACGTCCAGGTACTTCAAGTTCTCTTCGATGTTATCGGGAACGCTGTTGAAGAATTTGTTCTCGTTGACCGAGCCATTGGGGCCACCCTCGCCGCTGGCACCGTTGTCGGAGAGGACGACGATGATCGTGTTGTCCAGTTGCCCGGTCTCCTCCAGGTAGTCCAGCAGGCGTCCGATCTGGGCATCGGTGTAGCTGATGTAGCCGGCGTAGACTTCCGCCATGCGGCAGAACAGGCGCTGCTCATCTTCGGAGAGCGAGTCCCAGGGCCGCGCCACATCGAGGTCAGGCCAGGGCTTGCCCTCGGCGCTGCGCACATCAGCATACGGGTTGAGCGGCGGCAGTTCAGTGTTCTCCGGCACCAGGCCCATTCGCTTCTGGTTGGCCAGGACCGCTTCGCGGTAGCGTTCGTAGCCCAGATCGAACCGGCCTTGATACTTGTCCGCCCACTCTTTCCAGACGTGGTGCGGGGCGTGAGCGGAACCCGGGCAGAGGTACATCAGCCACGGCTTTTCCGGAGCGATGACCTTGGCGTCGCTCGTGAATTGAATGGCTTTGTCCACCAGGTCCTTGGAAAGGTGATACCCATCCTTGGGCCCGTAGGGTGGATCAACCGGGTGGTTGTCCTCCACCAGGTCGGGGTACCACTGGTCGGTCTCGCCGCCCAGGAAGCCGTAGTAGCGCTCAAAGCCCCTGCCCAGTGGCCACAGGCGCCTGGAGGCGGCCACGTTGGTTTCTTCTTCGGGGGTCAGGTGCCATTTACCCACGGCGTAGGTATTCCAGCCCTGCTCCACCAGCGCCTCCGAGATCAGCCCGTTCTCGAAGGGGATGCGACCGCTGTGCCCGGGAAAACCGTTGCTGGCTTCGGTGATCACAGCCATACCGTTGCTGGTGTGATTGCGTCCGGTCAGCAGGCACGAGCGCGTAGGCGAACAGAGCGCGGTGGTGTGGAACTGGGTGTAGCGCAACCCCTGATCAGCGAGACGCTGCATGTTAGGGGTCTCGATCATCCCGCCGAACATTTCCCATGCCCCAAAGCCCACATCGTCCCAGACGATGTAGAGTATGTTGGGTGCTCCATCCGGTGCCTTGGGCTGCTCATACGGTTCCCAGTCGGGAACCGAATCGCGACTGTCGAGGTTAATGATCCCTTTGAATGGTTTGGTCAAAGTCTTCTCCTCTAGGTCTGTGGCCCGGCTGTATCCTTCGAATCAGCGATGACAGTACTTTCCGTTCCCGATGCGGCGAGCGGCACCTGTTGCGCCTCAAGCTGCGCTGCCAGATCCTCCTTGAGCGCTTCGGTCATCACCTGCGCTCCAGCTTCGGCCATCATGCGTTGCACCTCTGCAACCCAGCGATGCTCGATCACGGCGATAATCGCCGAGCTGCCAGGAGTGAGGCCCTCGCCTATCTCTCTCAAGCGCGCATCTGGAAAGCCCGAGTCACGCAGCTTTGCTGCCAACCCTCCGATGATGGCTCCGGCGGCGGTGACGAGGACGAACGGCCCGGCGATCAGACCGGCAACGGCACCGATTACCCCGCCTACGACGGCTCCTTTGCCACCTTTCATATCCGCCGTCTCCTTGATATGGAGTTTGCCCTGCTCATCTCGCCTGAGGATCGCAGCGTTTTGTATACCGATCAGCCCTTGCTTGGTGGCCTGTTTGAGATCCTGCAAGGCAGCATCTGCACTCTTCTCATCATTGAATGCAGCAACGATAACTTGAACGGGGACGTCACTCATCGTTTCCTCCTGTCTGTTCTTCATCAGCAAATTCCCACTCTCATGGCGCTTCCGCACATAGTATGGATCAGGCACATGGATGCGTTCATACTGCTGATTACCCTCTCTTCTCTTTCTGAGCGATCGTTGGGATTGGCCATACAGGTACCCATAGTCAACATTTCTTCTGAAGGACTAAAGGAGGAGCTGAATGGCTGAGGATCCCAATCGCTCCCTCTAATAGTACTGTTCTTTGGAAGAGAACGCATCTTCAGAACACACTATTTTTCCTTCTCCCGAATACGGCACCCAGCAATCGACTCTCTAGTATAAACACACTATGCGATCCGTCAGTTCATGCTCATGCCAGTTGCTGGCGCACCCAAAAATAGTGTGTTCTGAAGATGCGTTCACGTTCAAAGGGCACAATACTGGGAGCACGTGTCAACTGAAGGAGGTAATTACGCGCTGTGTGGAGCGCTTCCTCCTTACGCGACCAGGGCGTTCTCCGGATGCGTGAGAACTCAGACCAAGGCTCAGTGCGGAGGCTACTACTTGTGGTAGACTGACAGTCATCGAGAACATCTTGATGAGGAGTGAGCTATGACCTGCCTACATTGCGCATCCCCGAGCACAAAAGAACAGCGCAAGATCACTGCGCTTGGGTATCAGACATTCCGTTGCTCGGCGTGCCGACGCACCTTCAACGAACGCACGGGACCCCTTTCAACTTCCTGGAAGATCCCACCGATATCGTCCTGCTTGTCGTGCTCTGGCGGCTCCGGTAGAAGCTGAGTCTGCGTGATCTGGCGGAGATGGTCTTGGAGCGCGGCTTTGAGTTCACCCATGAGACGGTTCGAGACTGGGAAGCCCGTGTTGCCCCGCTCATCGCCGCCCACCTGCGAGCCAAGCGAAGAGGTCAGGCTGGCCGGTCCTGGGATGTCGATGAAACCTCCGTCAACGTCAAGGGAACATGGTGCTCCCTCTCTCGGGCCATCGATCGCGAGGGCAATCTGGTTGACTCCATGCGGAGCCGAGAAACGAGAGATGGAGGCAGCCAAGCGCTTTGATCTGCGCAAGCTGTCGATGTGGTTGGTCAAGCCCCACAACGAGTGACAACCGATGGACATGACTCCTCCCAGCGTGCGATGCGCGAGCCTCTTGGCAGTGACGTGCTCCACCGGACCAACCGCTGCCTCACCACTCGACTGGAGCAAGATCACCGGGGGATCAAACAGCGAAACTCAGCCATGCGCGGCTTGGGAAGCGTCGCTTCAGCCTCACGCTTCTGCCGTGCCTTCGATGAACTGCGCCAGTGCTTTCGATTCCGTACCACAGGGAAGCAAAAAAGAAGAACACTCCTTTCTCATCGCTGTTCCCTACTTCGTTTTGAGTACGATTAAATAATAAATAGTGTAATTTCTCTCCGACAGGAAATTACACTATTTAACGACCGGAACCGACGAGTTTCGAGTCCTCTGTCACCAATTTTATACCTCTTCCTTGCCCCGACAGGAAGACTGTATCAAAAGGTTCAGCACCTTCTTTCTGAGGAGGAAAGAGCTGAGGGAAGCTCTCCTCCTGTGGTGATCAAGCATCGGCGTCCAGGACCAAAGCACCCGGCATACGGCCTTCCCGCTTCCGAGTGGCCGACGGTGCTGCATCGTGTGGTGGAGCAGAAGGAATCGCTGCGCACCGTAGCAGCCACGTATGGTGTCTCGCCTGAAACGATCCGTCGCCTCCTTCTTCATACGCAGAAGCCGCATGGACAGCAAGAAGCCTGACGGTGCTCAAGCTGGTCAACGTCCCTGAGAGCAGCAGGCTTTCTTCCTTGTCCCCATGCAGGAGAGCGACTGCTCCCTTGCCCGCTCTGCCCCAGTTCTGCCCGCTTGGAGTGGAAGCAGAGGGACGTGGACCGCCTGCTTGCTCTCACCGGGCAAGCAGGCCCTACCAGCGAGATGCTCTCTGGCCACGACCTTGAGCGCGGTGACGGCATCCACTTCCAGCAGTTCTTCCCTGGAGGATGATGCGCTGTGCTGGCCTGCCTCCTTTCGTCTTCCCCGTGCAGGGTCGGCCTGTGCAGGGAAAGGACGAAGAGAGTCCGTCGTGTGCTGCTCATCCTGTCGGCACACCACAAGCAGAGCCCAGGAGGGCGGTCCAACAACGAGAGGTACCTGGACAAGGGACGGGAAAAGACGGCAAGCAGGACCCTTGTGGGGTTTGCCCAGGCTCTCCACCTGCCCTCCAGGCGCAAGCGAGGTGGTTTCCCATCGCCCAGGACACCACGTGTGCCCGCATCTGGTGACACGTGAACTCTCCTCTTCGTGGACGGCCAACACGAGCCTGCTGTGGGCTTTCCAGGAGGAGGTGGCAAGCTCGGACCTGGGCGGGAGGCGGCCAAAAGGTGGGAACGTGTGTTGGCTCCTTGGCATATCCGTTCTTAGAACACGACCAGTTTTTCCAACGGATGTGCCAAGGAGCCAACACAAGGTTGCCAACCACGTTGCAGTCTGCTATAGTACGGATGTTTTTTACCAAGCGAACAAGTATTGCTAGAGATTTTTCTCAAAGGGGAAACGTCATGTCTGTACCCTCTCTTGCCGAAGCGACTCTTTTACGCTATGCCTCCGCTGAAACCTTCCAGCACGGTCGCGGCTGTTACCAGCAGGGTGCCGTACTTGCTGCGGTCCTGTATGGCACAAGGCTCCTGGCAGAAGTGCAAACGGACGGGCCAGTTCCGGCGTTTGTGTGCTGTACCTTTGAGTCCGATGGCTCGATCACTGCGACCTGTACCTGCCAGAATGTCTGGGGAGGCTGGTGCAAACACACGGTCGCGGCATGCCTGGTTCTTCTGTATCAACCCAACACGGTTACGCAACGTCCAGCTCTGGAAACGTTGTTGCAACCCTTCAACCGTGAGCAATTGCAGGCGCTTGTGATCAAACTGGCCGGATACATTCCGCATTTGGCAGAGGCTCTGGACAACGAACAAACTCCTCAACGGCCCGCAGTTCCCCAAGCCCAGGCGACACCTGCTTCAACCGCTCCGGCTCAGCCGCACCATGCAAACGTGGAGACCAAAGCCCTGCGCCGTGGGGTTCGTTCTGCCATCCATAGTCTGGATCGCATGCAATCCTCTCAAGCCTACTATTACGTGAGCTCGGTGGTCGATGAGGTGGAGAAGCTCGCCGATCAAGCCATGCAATTGCTTGAGGTCGGGGATGGATATGGTGCGTTAGCTGCACTCGAAGCGGTCACTGAAGAATACGTCGACGAATGGGAAAATCTGGACGACTCGGATGGCTATGCTGGCGAGTTGTTTAGCCAGCTGGGACAACTCTGGGCGGAAGTCCTTCTCAGTCTAGAACTCTCCAAGAAAGAGCGCGAAGCCTGGGCTGATAAGTTAACCACTTGGCAAGAAAATGTGAGCGACTACGGTATCGATGACGCTTTCGATATCGCTGCCATGGCAGCTAAGCAGGGCTGGGACTATAGACCGCTTCAGCAGGTCTTACAAGGCAAGATCACCGAGCGAGGAGCCTGGGGAGGTCAAAAGCCTGGTTACGCCAATGATCTTGCTCAGATTCGGCTCGCGATTCTGGAACGACAGGAACGTTTTCAGGAGTATCTCTTGCTGGCAAAAGCCGAGGGACAAGCCGAGGCGTATCTCACCATGCTCATCCGTTTGAATCGGGCCCAGGAGGCTTTTGACGAAGGACTCCAACAATTGACCACGCCTGGGGCTACGCTGACGGTAGTTCGAGCGCTGTGTGAACATGGGGAGCGCGAGCAAAGCTTGCGTCTGGCCGAACATGGTCTGACGCTGGAAGGACGCAAAGCCGAACTGGCTGTGTGGTTACGTGATCAGGCTGAGGCGATGAGCCAGCACGACCTGGCGCTCAGGGCAGCGGAACAGGCATTTTTTGCACAAATCAGCCTGGAGAACTACCGCCATGCAGCCAGACTAGCCGGAGAGCAGTGGGCCACGCGAAAAACAGCCTTGCTGGAGTATGCCCGCACCTCACAGAACTCCGAGACGCAGGGAAAAATCGACGTGTTTCTGCACGAGGATCTGATCGACGACGCCATTGCCGCTCTTGGGTCCTACGCCGGTCATACCTCAATCGCGCAAGTGGTAGATGTGGCCATCAAAGAGCGTCCCGAATGGGCAATCCAGGCCAGCAAAAAGCAAGCGGAATCCATCCTGGATGCTGGCAAGGCGCAATACTATGACGCAGCCGCCAACTGGCTCTCCAAAGCACACCGAGCCTATCAGAGGCTCACCCGCCATGACGAGTGGGAGGCGTATCTCAACGGACTCCTGCAATTGCACGGGCGCAAGTACAAACTGGTTCCCCTTCTTAAGGAGCTGAAGTAAGCCGAGAAGGAAAGAACAAGAGAAGGAGATGTCTCACATGGCCACACTTCCACACGGAAAACCCATCGACATGGACATGCTTGAAACGGCGATGGAAGACTCGGACCTTGCGAACAAGTATTTTTTGCATCTGGTCACAGGCAAAGTGCTCTTCTTTTCAGAAGATGTTGGCTTTTCTAACGAGGACGAACAACTGTTGACAGAAATCGACGAGAGCGACGACTAGGTTGCCGTTGAGCGCATCCCCTCCCATGAAGCTTACCAGTGGATGATCGATTTTGTCGACGAAATCGCCACACCCAAAGACGTGATCCTCACCCGGTATCGTGGAGTGGTAGAATGTGGAAAGGCCGGTCTTGAAAAAGGAGATCACGATGCCAAAACCACCACCAAGTTTTACGGCTGAGTTCAAGCAAGAAGCGGTTCAGTTGGCCAAGACCAGTGACAAACCGAAAGCGCAAATCGCACGAGAATTGGGCATTTCCGACAGTGCCTTGTATTCCTGGTGCAGAGCGGCAGAAGCACATGGCGAGGAAGCCTTTCCTGGCAAAGGTCATCAGCTGCCGTTGGAAGAAGAAATTCATCGTCTCAAGCGCGAATGAGAGCGGGCTCAGCAGGATGCATTGCCTCACTAAAAATCTTCCTCGGCGGTTTATTCAACTGGAAGGGGTGATGGACCACGGATCACTTCCACTTGCCATTGCTCCTAGCGCGTTTCCAAGAGGTGAGCTCGTATGTTCCGCATGCCGCGCTGGAGGGTGCGGATTTGTAATAGTTGATAGCGTCCTGGGGAGTGGCGCTGCAGCTCCCGGAAGATATCCCCGCTGCTCCGTTCGGGATTGGCAGGCAGCCAGGACAAGACCTGCTCCCACTCTCCTTCAAAGGGGTCTTTCCGGGTACGCCGCCAGCCCAGCACGCGTTTGCTCTGCTCCTGCTCTCGGTGCAGAGTATGGAGCTCTGCTGCCGGATCGAGGACGCTGCCCTCACCAGGAACGTTCCCTGCTGTACAACGTTCTACGGAAAAGACGCGAATAGGTGCAGGAGAGATGCTTGGAACGAAAGGAGAGCAATTCACAGCACAGCGAAAGACGGCCTGTTGTAACTGCTCAAGTTGTTGGAACAGACGGATGGGGTCGAGAGACTGGGACACCTCAGTCAGTTCTTGTTGCTTCTGCTCGGGCAATACTCCTGACTGCAGGAGGCGTTGGAGCGGAGTCTTGGCTGAGTCGTAGACGTAGCGCACTTTCTTCCCGTCCCGTTGCTTCGACAAGAGTTTCATCGAGGGTTGAAAACAGTTGACATACAGGCGCAGCGCACGGTAGAGTTCGGTGAGTTGCCGAGAGGCGTGTTCCCCAACCAAGCGATCATAGCCAACCAGCCTTTCGCACAATCGCGCCATTCTTTTGTTCGACAAAACACTGATCTCTTTTCTGATACGGCCGTCCTCGCGTGAACGTAATCTGTTCTTGCTCACAATACGCCACAACTTCCTCATTGAGGAACTCCCCGCCGTTATCAGTATCGATGCCCAGGATCGGGAAAGGAAAGAGCGTTCGCGCACGTTGGAGGACTGCCAGCACGGGCTCCCGACTGCGGTAGAGGAGCGGGAGGCATTCAGTCCAGCCTGTTGCAATGTCCGTCAGGGTGAGGGTGTACAGGTACCCTCCCTCTGCTTCTCTACCGCAATGGGCGACCAGATCTGCTTCCAGAAAGCCCGGCAGCGTTTCATTCCAGCCCTGGAAGGTGCGGATCGGGATCTGGTGTTTGAGGAGCGTTCCTGCTTGGGTAGTGGATATCCCGCGAAGACCGTGTTGTCGTTGGGAACGCAAAAGCCGTTCTGCTGTCGCTGTGCTCATCGAGAGCAGTTGGTTCCGGCACTTCTCGCTGAGGTGGAGATGTACATGCCGCTCGAGTGTTTCGACAAGAGTGGGCAGAAAGGGCATCAGCCGTTTGGTACAGATCTGGTTGGCGGCGCGCCATGCCTGATAGAGAGCTTGCTGAACCTCCGATCCATAGTGAACGGGGCGCGCAGGCGGGCCTTTCGGCCGTGATTCAACAGGATGATTAAGGAGCCACACAGCATATTTGCGGACGTAGCCTGTAAGAGCCACAAACGTATCGAGCAGGAGCATTTTCTGCGTGCGAGACGCTGCTTGATACTGCGGAGCCATGCGCTCGACCAACTCGCGCCGGGCTTGATAACTTAAGGGCGATTTCATGAGAGCCTCCGTCGTGTTAGTGTGTTGGTGGCATTCCAATGAGGCAGCCAAAAACGGCTTGCCTCACCAGGAATCTTCCTCTGCTTCCTAAGACGCACCATGTGTTGGCTTTTGCCGAGGAGGACCAAGATTCTTCGCGTTAGTGGTACCAGGAGGTGTTTTGGCTGAGGTGGAAAAGCGGTGAAGAGGAAGTACTTCATAGGTCGAGAAATCGCCGAGGAAGATTTTTGGTGAGGCAATGCAGTCAGACCTGGCTACTCTTCGCTCGACTCCTCTGCTCTTTGGCCTCTACAGCCTCGTGACCCTCTTTGGGCAAGCGTTACACCCCAATGGGCAGATCCCTGTCGCTCAAGCGGCCTGGTATCACAAGCACACTGCCACCTTTCGTGATATTCTTGCTGTCGTCAGGCAACATCTGTGGGGCCAGAAGACTTTTCCCACATCACCCACTGATCCTGATGTGGTTTTAGTCCCTCGCTCTACTCTTGAGCGGTTATCTTTCGCCGTCTGCTATTGAGTGAGAAATGTACAAAGTCAAGCTACTGATCCTGGTGTGGTTTTAGTACCCCACTCTACTCTTGAGCGGTGGTCTTTGGCCATCTGTTAGTGCGTTGGAAATGTACAAAGTCAAGCTGAGAGCTTGTGCAAAAAACTGGCCAACTCTTTCTTCCACCTCATGTGGCTCCACACCATGCCCTAGAACCCGACTCCAGGTACTGTAATTGGGCATGCTCTCTCGTTTGAGATGGAAGAGCTGACTCAATTCATGCCTGCGCAGTTTGGCCCAATGAGCCATACCACTACTGCTCTCTTGACCTGCCAATTTTGCTAGAACCCCGACCATGAGCAGACGCGGCCCTCGGATAGCGTACCCCACGTCGATAACGCATCCAATTACTACGGGCCGCTCAACCCGAATTCATCGGCGGGTACGCCTGTAGCAGTGCTGATACTTAACGTCAGCACCGGAAACGTAACCGTGCATCGCGCCTGAAATCAACCAGCAAGGAGGGCTTCTCGCAAGTCAAAGTGAAGCCGAAATTGTTGTATCTTTCATGGATGAACCTTTCGTTGGT
>WNGI01007016.1_pt1 | contig 10854 bp, 13 predicted proteins | sample 5400621 | NCBI WGS metagenome assembly WNGI01 (sample SAMN13153374, study PRJNA577476) | soil metagenome | isolation source: 20 cm soil or saprolite under Garry oak tree replicate 1 | place: USA:California | collected 2016-06-15 | reverse complement strand
GAAGGTGAGCGGCGTGGCGGCCCTCAAGTCCGGAGCGAACGGGATGCGGATCGTTGGCCTCGTCCTGCTCGGCGTCGGGGCCGTCCTGTACTGGGCCGCGGGATTCCTCTACGCGAAGGAGATCCGCCGCCTGCTCAACGCGAAGGCCGGGGACGGCGGGGGATAATCCGCCGAGGCGCCCCTCAAGGCGCCGGATAACGTGGACGTCACCATCAAGGAGGAGCAATGTCACGCATCCCCCCGGATCTGCGCTACACCCGGGAGCACGAATGGGCGTCGCTCGGCGAGGACGGGAAGGTCAAGGTGGGCATCACCGACTTCGCCCAGTCGCGCCTCGGTGACGTCGTGTACCTCGACCTTCCCGACGTCGGGGGCGACGTCACGGCGGGGGAGTCCATGGGCGAAGTGGAGTCCACCAAGTCCGTCTCCGACATCTATGCCCCCCTCTCGGGATCCGTCACCGGGCTCAACGCCGAGTGCCGGGACAACCCGGCGCTGGTCAACCAGGACCCCTACGGCGAGGGCTGGCTCGTGGTCCTCGAGCCGGGGGACGCGGGGGAGTACGTGCCGGGAGCCGGCAACATGGCGCTCGACCTGGGCCTGCTGGGCGCGTCGATTGCGCAGCAGCGCCGGGATCCCGTCGTCCGTATCTACGCGTGGAACCCGCCCGCCCTGTCCGTCGGCGCCAAGGTCGAGCTACCCCCCGAGGTCCGGGAGCGCTGCGCGGCTGCTGGCGTCGACGTCGTGCATCGAGCGACCGGGGGCGGCTGCGTCCTGCACGAGGGCGATGTCACCTACTCCGTGGTTGCCCCCGAGGCGGGACGAAGCGTCCTGGAGGCCTACCGCTGGGTGGCCCGCGGCCTGATCGCGGGGCTCCGCCTGCTGGGCATCGAGGCCTCGGTCGCCGAGCACCCACGAGGGGATGGTCCGGCCACCGAGCGGCCGATGGACTGCTTCGCGGTGGCCACCGGGGCGGACCTGGATGTGGAGGGTCGAAAGATCTGCGGGAGCGCCCAGGTCCGGCGCAAGGGGTGGTTCCTGCAGCACGGCTCTCTTCCTATTGTTGATATTCGTGCGAAGACGGCCAGTCTGCTAGGTGATAGCGTCGATCGGAGGTCAACCTGGGTGCAGCGGTCGAGGCCGGGGACGACCTGGAACGAGGCGGCGACGGCTCTGATCGAAGGCTTTGCGGCTGCGTGGGGGGTGGAGCCCCGCCGGAGGCGTCCCGAGCCATTCGAGTGGGGCTCGACTGGAGAGGGTCCGCAGGATTGGGGTGGACAAGAGGGGCCCCGTGTGGCAGCAGTTTTGCAAGACCCTCGAGGTATGGTTTAGATTGACCTGGCCCGGGTGGGGGGCCTGAGGAGGCGAGGAAAAGCAAATGGTCTGTCTCAATTGCGGCAACCGCAACCCCGAGGGCTCCAACTTCTGTGGTACCTGCGGAGCGCCCCTGCGGACGGAGCAGGGCGAAGACACCACGGTCACGTTCAGCCTCGAGACGGAGGGTGACGGCGAGGAAGAGTTCTCCGTCCCCATCGATGAGCTCGAGGAGGGAAAGGCCATTGTCGTCGTCCGCCGCGGCCCCAATGCGGGGACGAAGTTCTTCCTCGATAAGGACGTCGTGACCTGCGGCCGCAACCCGTCCAGCGACATCTTCCTGGACGACGTCACGGTCTCCCGCCGCCACGCGGAGATCCGCCGGAAGGATGCCGCCTTCCACCTGGAGGACGTCGGAAGCCTGAACGGGACCTTCGTCAACCGGCACCGGGTGGAGTCCGCCCCCCTGTCGAGCGGCGACGAGATCCAGATCGGAAAGTTCAAGCTCGTCTTCTTCACCGGGGGTCCCCCTCGAGCGTGACCACCCGGGCGTTCATGAGCATCGGGGACGTGCTCAAGTCTCTCCGCGAAGAATTTCCCGAGGTGACAGTCTCCAAGATCCGGTTCCTTGAGGCAGAGGGACTGATCGAGCCTGAGCGGACGCCGTCGGGCTACCGGAAGTTCTACCAGCAGGACCTGGCCCGGCTGCGCTACATCCTGCGCCTCCAGCGGGACAACTTCATGCCCCTCAAGATCATCCGGCGCAAGCTGGAGCAGTTCGAGGTCGACGGGGCCGAGGCGGTCTCCCAGCCCTCCCGGAGCCGGCCGGACGACCGCGTGGCGCCGGCGGAGCCCCCGCTCCCCCCGATGTCGGCCGAGGACGACCTCGACACACCGGTGGGAGGCCTCCATCTGAGCTTCGACGAGCTGGTGGCGGCGAGCGGCCTGCCCCCCGATCACATCCGCGAGCTCGAGCAGTACGGGCTGCTCGACGCCCATCCGATCGAGGGGAGCATCTTCTACGACGAGGACGACCTGGTGATCGCCAAGATCGCCCGCGACTTCGGCAAGTACGGGATCGAGCCCCGGCACATGCGGATGTACCGGCACTTCGCCGACCGGGAGGCCGGCCTGTTCCAGCAGGCGGTCGTGCCCCACCGGGGAGCGTCGAACGACTCCAAGCGTCGCGCCGTCCAGTCGCTCAACGATCTTGCCAAGATGTCCAAACGGCTCAAGCAGCTCCTCCTCCGGGCCAGTCTCCGGGAGCACCTCCAGCGGTAACCCGAGGCGCCCCTCAAGGCGCCGGATAAGAATAAGAGTCATGGCCCTCGCAGAGATCCTCTACACGGCCGAGCAGATCCGATCTCGCGTCGGTGAGCTGGCCGAGGCCGTGGCCGCGGACCTGGACGGGCTGGGGGAGGAGCGGCCGCTGCTCATCTCGGTGCTGAAGGGGTCGGTGATCTTCCTGGCCGACCTCGTGCGCCGGCTGCCGATCGACACCGAGGTCGATTTCATGTCGATCTCCCGGTACTCGGCCAACCCCGACAGCGGCGTCGTCCGTATCGTCAAAGACCTCGAACAGCCCCTCCAGGGCCGCCACGTGGTGGTCGTCGAGGACATCGTCGACACGGGTCTCTCTCTTTCCTACCTGCTCCGCAACCTGGCGACCCGGGATCCCGCCTCGCTCAGGGTCTGCACCCTTGTCGACAAGCGCGTCCTCCGCATTGCCGAGCTGCCTGTGGACTATGTGGGGTTCGAGACGAGGGAATTCCTGATCGGGTACGGGCTGGACATTGCCGGCCGGTACCGGAACCTCCCGTATCTCATGGCGGTCAGCGACCCCTCCCGCCTCGCGGCGTCCCCTGACGCCCTCATCGACGATCTCTACGCCGAAAAGCCCACGATCTCGTCAAATTCTCTGCCTGGCGACGTCGACGCGCATTCCCCGGGAATACACTAGTCTGATGTTGTTCGGGGGAAGGCCCTCCGGCGGCCTCAACCGCAGGCGGTGAAGATGGTCGAGGTTACGCTCGTCGGAGTCCGGGTCGAGTTGCCCACCAATCAGCCCATCGTGCTGCTGAAGGAGCGCGATGGGGGCCGCTTCCTCCCGATCTGGATCGGCGCCGTCGAGGCCACCGCCATCGCCTTCGCCCTCCAGGGCGTCGTCACCCAGCGGCCGATGACCCACGACCTCCTCAAGAACATCGTGGAGGAGCTCGGGGTGACCGTCGAGGGCATCGACATCACGGAGCTGCGGGAGGGCACCTTCTACGCGGTCATCCGCTTGCGGGCACACGGCCAGTCCTACGAGGTGTCCAGCCGGCCGTCCGATGCCATCGCCCTCGCGGTGCGCGCGGGAGCTCCGATCTTCGCCGCCGAGGAGGTGCTCGAGGAGGCGAGCATCAGCATGCGGGAAGACGAGACTGAGGAGTCGGAAGTAGAAAAGTTCCGTGAATTTCTCGATCAGGTCACCCCCGAGGACTTCAAGAGCCAGTAGGACCCCTGAGGCACGTCGGGGGCCTTGAACCCTCAAGGTCAAGCTAAGCTTTTTTTGCAGCTCTAAACCTTGACGCTCGGTTTGGCACGGCCGTAGCCTCGTTTCAGTCGTAATTACACGAACGGAGGCCCTCCCCATGCCAGAGGCTGTCGCGACGACCGGGTACCGCGGGCCGAATGTCTGCAAGATCGTCGGCATCAGCTACCGGCAGCTGGACTACTGGGCTCGAACCGGGCTTGCCACCCCCAGCGTCCAGCCTGCGATGGGTTCGGGCAGTCAGCGCCTCTACTCCTTTGAGGACCTGATCGAGCTCAAGCTCATCAAGAAGCTCCTCGACACAGGGGTAAGCCTCCAGCGGGTCCGCGAGGCGATCGATTACCTGCGGACGCTCGGCTCCGACCTGAGCGGTGTGACCCTCGTCAGCGACGGGGCATCGATCTTCGCCTGCCACTCCGACCACGAGGTGGTCGACGTGCTCCGGCGGGGCCAGGGTGTGTTCGGCATCGCCATCGACCCCGTCATCGACGGCCTGCGGGGCTCCGTCTCGGAGATCCGGCCGGCGGAGAGCGCGGAACCGGATGTTCCCGAGGGCGACGTCGGCGGCGAGGTGCCACCGAGGTTAAAGGTGGCACCGTCGGGAGGGGCCCAAGGCGCCCCTCAGGGCGCCGGATAGACCCCCGGGAGGAGTAGAGCGATCCAGCAGCCCGGTACGCAGGATCCGGACGGTGCTCCCCGAAGCGAGACCGTCGCCTTTGCCCACTACTCCGAACGGCAGTTCGCCCGGCTCCTCGACTTCTACCAGATCGAATGGGAGTACGAGCCCCGCTCGTTCGACATCGACTGGGACGCCGAGGGCAACGTGACCCAGCGGTTCACCCCCGACTTCTACCTCCCCGCGTACGACCAGTACATCGAGATCACGACCCTCAACCAGAAGCTGGTCACGAAGAAGAACCGCAAGGTTCGCCGGCTCCGCGAGAAGTACCCCGAGGTGCGGTGCAAGATCTTCTACCAACGGGACTACCTCAGCCTGCTTGTGAAGTACGGGCTGGAGTCACCCGGCTCCGTGCCCCCCGGGGTGCCGCTCGAGCCGCCGCCCGGTGGCCTCGACCTCACCGGCAACGGGGAGAATGGGGAAATTTCCCGCCGCCAGGGCGCAACCCCCGAACCAGCCAACCCTCGGGTTTCGTGAGCCTGCGTTCGCCGCTCCACGAGCACCACCGCGCCCTCGGCGGCCGCCTCGTCGATTTCGCGGGCTGGGACATGCCGCTGCAGTTCTCGGGCGTCGTCGCCGAGCACACGGCGGTCCGGGAGCGGGTGGGGCTGTTCGACGTCTCCCACCTCGGCAAGCTCCTTGTCGAGGGGGCCGGCGCCATCGAGGCGCTGGAGTGGGCGGTGACGAATGGGGTCAGGAGCATCCCGGAGTGGCGCGCCCGTTACAACCTGGTCCTCACGGATGACGGCGGCATCGTCGACGATCTGTTCGTGTACCGGCGGCCGGACGCCTGGCTGGTCGTCCCCAACGCCGCCAACGTCCCGGCGGTGCTGGAAGCCATCCGCTCGGCGGCGGGACCGGACACCAGCGTGACGGATGCCAGGCAGCGGTGGGCGATCCTCGCCCTCCAGGGTCCGGCATCCCGCCAGGTCGCGGACTCTCTCCTCCCTGGCGCGACGGACCTGCCGCTGCACGGGTTCGGCGACTTCGACCTCAAGTTCGGCGTCAGGAGTGCCCGCGTGCAGGTGGCCCGCACCGGCTACACCGGTGAATACGGTTTCGAGCTTTTCGTCCCTTCCGAGGATGCACCGGACACGTGGGAACTCCTCCTCGACGCCGGGGAGCCCTACGGGATCCTCCCCGTCGGCCTGGGGGCCCGCGACACCCTGCGGCTCGAGATGGGCTACCCGCTCCACGGCCACGAGATCTCGGTCGACACCAACCCCATCGAGGCGGGGTTGGGGTGGACCATCGACTGGAAGAAGGATTTCCGAGGGAGGGGCGCCGTCGAGGCCGTCCGCCTGGCGGGCCCGAGCCGCACGCTCGCCGGCTTGACAGCGGACGGCCCTGGCATCCCCCGGGCGGGCCAGGCGGTCCTGCTCGACGGCGAACCGGTCGGGACCGTCACCAGCGGCAACTTCTCCCCGACGCTGCGCAAGGGCATCGCCCTCGCCTACGTCGCTCTGGGCGCCGGCGAGCCCGGCATGAGGTTGGAGATCGACGTCCGGGGCAAACGGCTGCCGGTCACGGTGACGAAACCTCCGTTCGTCCCCAGGGGCCGGGCGGCCCCGAAGGCCTGAGCAACCAACCCAGATCAAGGGGATGCAACGTTGGCAGTCCTGGTGCTGATCGAAGGCGTCGCCATCGTGCTCCTCGCTGTCCTGGTGGCGGGTCTCCTCCGCAGCCATGCCCGGGTCCTCTCCGCGCTCTACCAGCAGGGCATGCCGGCCGGCGGCGAGGCGCGCATCCCGCAGCCCGTGCCGATGTCGAAACGTCCCGTTCCGGTTGCCACCGACATCGTGGGGGTCACCCCGAACGACGAGACGGTGAGCATCTCGCTCGGGAACGGCGTCGACACCCTGCTTGCCTTCCTGTCGGGGGGCTGCTCGGTCTGCGGCGAGCTCTGGGCCGGTGCCCCGGCGGGGGAGGAGGCGCTTCCGGACCGCACCCGCCTGGTCGTCGTCACGGCGTCGCCGGACCAGGAGAGCCCGAGCCGGGTGCGCCGCCTCGCCGATCCGGGCGTGACGGTGGTCATGTCCACCGACGCATGGCAGGACTACCGGGTCCCCGCTGCCCCCTACTTCGTCCTGGTGGAGGGGACCGGCCGGATCGCCGGGGAAGGCTCCGCCCAGTCGTGGCGCCAGGTCGCCTCCCTGATGGGCACCGCCAGCGGCGACGCCGAAGCGGCCCGGGGGCCGCGCGAGGAGCGGGTCGACGACGAGTTGGCCGCGGCCGGCATCCTGCCCGGGGACCCGCGCCTGCACCAGCCCGGGATCGGCCCTGCCGACGGGCGCGGTGCGAACCCTGATCCGACCCGGCGCCTTGAGGGGCGCCCCTTTTATCCGACCCGGCGCCTTGAGGGGCGCCTTGGGGGCGACTGAGGCGCATTGATCCCAGGAGTCGCGGTGGCGGTGGCGCTGATCGCTGGCATCCGCTCGGCCTGGTCGCCGTGAGGGGAGTCGATGCTGGCGAGCATCCACCCGCTCGGGGAGCGGGTACGGCGGAACAGGTGGTGGCTGACCGCCGCTGCCCACGTCGTCGCCTCCGCCGGTGGCGGGGCGCTGGCCGGTGCTGCCCTCGGAGGCCTCGCCCGGCTCGCCCTGGGCCCCCTCCTGCGAGGCGCCCCCGGCGGGGCGCCGGGAGCGATCGGGGTCCGCTGGGCGCTGGTGATTGCCATCTGCGGCCTTGCCGCGGCGGCGGACGGCACCGGCAGGCGCCCCCCGTGGCCGGTGCACCGCCAGGTCGACGACGGGTGGCTGGCGCGCTACCGCGGCTGGGTCTACGGGGCAGGGTTCGGGTTCCAGCTCGGCCTCGGGGTCGTGACGATCGTGACCACGGCCGCCGTCCCGGCGGCCTGGCTGCTGGCTCTGCTGACCGCGTCGCCGGTGGCGGGCGCCGCGGTCGGGCTTGCCTTTGGCCTCGGCCGGGGCCTCCCGGTGCTGGCGAACGCAGGTGTGGACACCCCGGGACGGCTCTGGAGCTTCCAGCGCCGCTTCCAGGCCGGCGAGGCGGCCGCTCACCGGGCGACGGTGGCGTCGCTCGGCGCCCTTGCCCTGGCAGGCGCAGCAGGGGCGTGGCTGCAGGGGCGTGGCTGATGGCGGCCCATCGGTGACCGTCCTCTCGCGCTTCGGCCTGACGGTCGACCTTCCCCGCGGCTGGGAGGGGTCGGTGTTCCGGCGGACGCCGGGCCCCGGCGAGGAGACCCACCCGGTCCTGCACGCCGGCAGCTTCCCCCTGCCCCCCGAGCGCGGCGACTACGGCAACGGCGCGGTCGAGGTCATGAAGGGCCGCGACGTGTTCATCGCGCTCCTGGAGGACCATCCATCGAGCGCTGGTGCCGCCCTCTATGCGGCCCGGGCCCTTCCCCGCAGGCTCGACGCCGTCAGCTTCGACCCTGCCACCCTCCAGCGGGCCATCCCCGGCCACGCCGGGACGCAGGTGTTCTGCACCGAGTCCGGGCGGCCGTTCTGCCTGTACGTGGTCCTGGGGTCGTGGGCCCTGGCCCGCCTGCTGGTGCCAAGGGTGAACGCGGTCCTGGCCACCCTCCGCGTGAAGCCGGCATGAGCGCCGCACCGGCCTGGACCGGTCCCTATCTCGCTGCTGCCCTCCTGCTCGTCGCGGCGGGGCTCGCGAAGATGCGCCGTCCCGCCGACACCGCGATCGCCCTGCGGCGGGCGGGGCTCCCGGTGCCTGACTGGGTGGTGCGGGCCGGTGCGGGGGCCGAGGTGGCCGCCGGGTGCTGGGCGTTTGCGTCCAGCCGGGCAGCGGCCCTCCTGGTGGCGGTGTCCTATCTCGGCTTCGCCGGCTTCGTGGTGCTGGCCCTGCGGCGTGGCTCGCCCGTCAGCTCCTGCGGGTGTTTCGGCAGGGCGGACTCGCCGCCGACCGTGTCGCACGTCGTCCTCAACCTCGCCGCCGCGGCCACGGCCGGCTGGGCCGCCCTCCACGCCCACCCGGGCGTGGTCACCGTGCTCCGGCACCAGCCGCTGGCCGGGGTCCCCCTGGTGCTCCTGACCGGTGCCGGCGCCTACCTCGCCGAGCTCGTCATGGGTGCCCTGCCGAAGACCCTGGCGGCCGGGAGCGCACCATGAGTGAATGGCTGGTGGAGCGGGTGGGCGGCTGGCTGTCGGCCCGGTCGACCCGCAGGGACGTCCTGGTGCGGACGACCATCGCCGGGGCAGCGCTCGCCACGTACCGCATGCGATACGTGCTGAAGCCAGGCACCGCCATGGAGTTGATCGCCAACAACCCGGCCCCAGGGCGGCAATGCCCCCCGGGGAGCCTGTGCAAGTCGGACGGCTACGTCGAGTTCTGCTGCACCATCAACAGCGGGATCAACGCCTGCCCTCCCGGGACGATCGCCGGGGGATGGTGGAAGGCGGACGGCTCCAAGTACTGCGACGGCCCCCGCTACTACATCGACTGCTCCGGCGTCTGCAACCAGTGCCGGACGGGCTGCGAGACCGGGTTCTGCCCCGACTGCGACTCGGGTCCCGGCTGCGACTGCGCCGACGGCAACTGCTTCAACCGGCGTACCGGCTGCCGGACGTTCCGGTACGGGCGCTGCAACCAGCACGTCTCGTGCGTCGGCCGGCTGACCTGCCGGGTGGTGTCCTGCACCCCGGCATGGATGCTGGACCCGACGTGCACGACCTCGGCGACGACCGACAACCGGACCGCCGACCACCACTCTCCGTGCCTCGACAACCTCGTGGTGCCGACGGTGGGCATCGCCCGGACGCCCACCGGGCAGGGCTACTGGCTCGTCCAGGACGACGGGAGCGTCAGCGCCTACGGCGACGCTCGGTTCTTCGGCTCAATGGGAGGGCAGCCTCTCAACGAGCCGGTCGTGGGGATGGCCCCCACCCCCAGCGGGCAGGGCTACTGGCTGGTCGCCGCCGACGGGGGCATCTTCAACTTCGGCGACGCGAGGCTGCTCGGGTCCACCGGGTCCATCAAGCTCAACCGGGCGATTGTCGGCATCGCCGCCACCCCGTCCGGCAACGGCTACTGGCTGGTCGCCTCCGACGGCGGGATCTTCGCCTTCGGCGACGCGGCGTTCCTCGGCTCGACCGGGTCGATCGAGCTCAACCAGTCGATCGTGGGCATGGCCCGCACCCCCTCGGGCCGCGGCTACTGGCTGGTCGCCTCCGACGGCGGCATCTTCGCCTTCGGCGACGCCCGCTTCTTTGGGTCGACCGGGTCGATCACCCTCAGCAAACCGATCGTCGGCATGGTCCCGACGCTCTTCGGCTACGGGTACTGGCTGGTGGCGGCGGACGGGGGCCTCTTCAACTTCGGCGACGCCCCCTTCCTGGGCTCGGCCGGCGACCGCAACCAGCCCGTGGCGGGCATGGCGGCTCGCCCGACCGGTCGCGGCTACTGGCTGGCCGGAGCGGTGGGCCAGGTCTTCCCCTTCGGCGACGCCGTCTCGTTCGGGGCCCGGGCCTGACGGGAGGGCTGTGCTGCTTCTTTGTGTGAAAACCAGTAATAATCGCGGGTATTCACACAAAGAAGCTTAAGACTCCGGGTGGACCCGCGCGCAGGCGACGTACAGTAGGTTGCAGAACTACACGGCTCAGGAAGGGGACCCTTTGGATTACACGCCGCACACCGACGAGGACGTCCGGGCCATGCTGGCCACGGTCGGCGCCGAGAGCATCGAGGAGCTCTTCTCACCGATCCCACCCTCGGTGCGGCTTCGGCGCGACCTGGCCCTGCCCGCTCCCATGACCGAGGCGGATGTCGTGGCGCTCCTGGAGGGCCTCGCGCGCCAGAACCGGTCCATCGACTCGATGGCGTGCTTCGCCGGGGGAGGGGCCTACGACCACTACATCCCCGCGGCGGTCCGCCACCTCGCCTACCGGGCCGAGTTCGCCACGTCCTACACGCCCTACCAGCCCGAGCTCTCCCAGGGCGTGCTGGGGGTGCTCTTCGAGTACCAGAGCATGGTGTGCGAGCTCGCCGGCATGGACGTCGCCAACGCCAGCCTCTACGACGGGGCGGCCTCGCTGGTGGAGGCGGTCAACCTTGCCGCCGGGGCCACCCGCCGGGACAGGGTCGTCGTCACCCAGGCCCTCAACCCCAACTACCGCGCCGTCCTGGAGACCGCCGGGGCCGGTCCCGGCTACACGTTCGAGACCGCGCCCGCCCTGTCGGGCACGACCGAGCTCCCGGACCTCTCCGGCGCCGCCTGCGTCGTCCTGGCCCAGCCGAACTTCTTCGGGTGCCTGGAGGACGTCGAGGCAGCCGCCAGGGCCGCCCACGACGCCGGGGCGCTGCTGATCGTGGCGTTCGACCCGACGTCGGCCGGGATCCTCGAGGCGCCGGG
>WNGI01006801.1_pt1 | contig 10854 bp, 5 predicted proteins | sample 5400621 | NCBI WGS metagenome assembly WNGI01 (sample SAMN13153374, study PRJNA577476) | soil metagenome | isolation source: 20 cm soil or saprolite under Garry oak tree replicate 1 | place: USA:California | collected 2016-06-15 | reverse complement strand
CGTCTGCCGGCGCAATTCACCGTCCAGTTCGGCCAGCATCTCGCTCGTCAGGTACGTTTCCCTGGTGCCCTTCTCTTGCTGCGTTCCGTTCTCTTCGATCAGGTAAGCGAAAAGCGAGGATCTGACCAGGTTCGGGTAGAACTGGCTCCACCTGGGCAGGTTAAATGACATCACACCAACCTGTGGCTGGCTCTGGTGCAGCAGGCTCCCCAGGATTGCCAGACCCTCTTTGGGTTTCATACTTGCGAAGCCACGGAAGTCCAGTCGCTCGCCCCGGTTCTCCTTCATAGCCTGACCGACCTCTCCCCAGCGGCCCCAGTTGATGCACAGCGCTGGATAGCCTTGCTGCCTGCGGTAGTGGGCCAACACATCCATGAATGCACTGGCCGCCGCATAGTTGCCCTGGCCAGGCGAACCGATCAGTGATGCTGCCGACGAGAACAGGACGAAGTGATCCAGCAGCGCATACCGCGTCAAGCGGTGGAGGTTCCAGGCTCCATCTATCTTGAGCGGCATCACACCCAGGAAGCGCTCGCGGTTCAGTTGCAGCAGGATGCTGTCGTCCAGCACGACCGCGCAGTGGAAGACGCCGCGCAGCGGTGGCATCTCGCGCCGTATCTCGACCAGTGCGTTCGCCAGTTGCTCTTCCCGTGCGACATCTCCCTTCAGTACACGCACGGCCGCTCCGGTTTCGCGCATGGCTTGCAGCGTGGCTTCCGCTTCCTCGGTACCTCCTCGGCGTCCCATGAGGACAAGATGTCGTGCGCCCTGCTCGACCATCCACTGAGCTGTTCGGAGGCCCACGCCGCCCAAGCCTCCGGTAATCAAGTAGGTACCGTCCGAGCGGAAGAGGGCCTCCGCCTGCTCCTGCCCATGCAGCAAGGCATGGCGAGTGAGCCTGGCCACGTAGCGCCTGTCGCCGCGCAGCGCGACCTCGTCGGCTTCTTCATCGGACCAGATTTCCCTGAACAGGGTTCCCAGGCACTCCTCTGAAGGGGTTGTATCGAGATCGATCAAGGTGCAGTGCAGATTCTGGTGCTCATAGACGATCACGCGCCCCAATCCCCACCTGGCTGCCTGTGACAGCGCGGTCGTCCTATCCTGCTCCTCGATGGTATGGACGCCGCTGGTTACTAGCCAGAGTCGGGAGGACGTCTCCTTCTTTGCTGCTGTCAATGCCTGGATCAAGTGCAGTACGCCAATGCTGACCAGGTCCTGGTTCGCACGCAGAGGTTGCCGCATGCTCTCGTTCACCGACGCCGTCAGCATGCCCCACAGGTACACGATGCCGATGGCCTGCTCACCGTTCTTACTGTACAACTCATCAAGGAGTCGGTCAAACTCCTCGGGGGTTGCCGGAGACAATTCATAATGCTGGTCTTCAACCTGCTTGTATGACTGGCCTGGCGTCACGATCACACAGTTTGCACCGCTGGCTCGCAAGTGTTGGACCAGTCCCTGCCCGAGCCCGTCGTGCTCGCTGAAGACCAGCCAGTTCTTGCGCGGTGTGCCCTTCGCACGCTGTTCGCTGCGAGCCTGCTGCTCCCAGTCGATGGTGTACAGTAACTGATTCAGACGCTGGCGCATGAAATCCTGCGTATTGCCGTCCAGCGATTGTAGGCGGAAGCCCAGCACCTCTAGCAGAACCCGCCCTTGCTCGTCGAGCAGGATGACGTCGCCTTCAAGGGTGCTTTGATCGCCGATCGCCTCTGGCCGAACAATCGCGTGCGTCCACAGCTTGCCGCCAGGGACTGGCCGTTGGTAGAACTTTACCCGCTTCACCACCACCGGTACATAGGTATCCTCGTTCTCCTCAGGCAGGAACGGCGTGATACCTTGCAGGAAGGCGTCCATGAGCGCCGGATGTACCTGGTAGCCGGACATATCTTCAGCCACCCCTTCTGGGATCGTAATGTGCGACATCACCTCGCCCGGACGCCGCCAGACATGCGTGACGCCCTGAAAAAGTGGACCATGCTGGATGCCGCGAGCACGCAGGCTCTGATAGTATTTCGGAGCCTCCATCGCCAGCATCCACTCGCTCTGGACCTGCTCAGGTAACAGATGGATGATCTCCTCTCTCAGCAGCGGTTCCTCCTCGCGCCGCACGGTCACGCTGGCGTGCTGCGTCCACACCGCCGCCTGCTTATCCTGTCTCGCCTGTGTGCTGAAGAAGCATAGGGTCATCTTCCCCTCGTTCGCCTCCGGCGTCAGGATCACCTGCAGGGTCTGCGTGGTCCCTTTCGAGAAGAAGAGGGCCTTCGTGAGTTCAAGATCTTCGACGCTGAAGCGCTGCGGTCCGAAGATCTCAGTCGCGGCGGCGAGGGACAGCTCGATATAGGCCGCACAGGGCAGCACTGGCATATCATGCACGCGGTGGTCGCTCAGGTAGGGGAAGATCTCCGTATCAATGTCGGTGGTCCAGAAATACGTATTGGGATGGAGTGCTGACTGCATGCTTCTGCCAAGGATGGGATGGGACGTCCCGTCGCTGCACCGAGCCAGGAAAGATGAGATGGCGCCAGATTGAGGACGATCGATATTGGGGTTCCAGTAGCGCTGGCGTTGCCAGGGATAGGTCGGCAGGGGAACGTGATGTCCTCCGGTGATATACAGCGCGGACCAGTTGAGTGGGCATCCCTGTGTGTAGAGGGCGCCGAGCGTCGCCAGCATCGCGGCCCGTCCCTCCTCATCGCGCCGTATCGACGAGAGGGCCAGTCCGGACTTTTCGCTCTGCTCGATGGTCTGTCTGACGGCACCGACCAGGATCGGATGCGGGCTCATCTCCATGAAGATGCCGTAGTCGTCTTCCAGCAACGCCTGTATAGCGGCGAGGAAGAGCACTGGCTTGCGTAGATTGTTTACCCAGTACTGGGCCGCGAGCTCGCTCCCGTCAATGATTTCTCCGTGAACCGTCGAGTACATCGGAATCGCTGCCCTGCGTGGCTGCACGCGCTCCATAAGCCTGAGCAAGTCATCGCGCAGCGGATCCATCTGCGGGCTGTGCGAGGCGATGTCTACTTTGACGAGTCGGCCAAAGACGCCGTTGCGCTCGAGTATGGTCAGGATTTCGGCCAGTGTTTGCGGATCGCCTGACAGAACTGTCGAGCTTGCGCTGTTACTCACTGCCACAGAGACACGCTCTTCGTAGTCAGAGACAATCGTCCTTGCCTGATCAAGCGAGAGCTCTACGGCCGCCATAGCCCCCTTGCCGCTTGTACGGAGAAGCAACTTGCTGCGGGAGCAGATGATCCAGGCGGCATCCTCTAGACTGAGTGCTCCGGCCACATAGGCCGCAGCAACTTCTCCCATAGAGTGACCGACCACCATGTCAGGCTCGATACCCCACGAGCGCCACAGGGCGGCCAGGGCCACCTCGATCGCGAAGAGCATCGGCTGGATCACATCGATGTCGGAGAGGCGAGAATGGTCCTCGTCGGCCTGCAACTGTTCGAGCAGTGACCAATCAACGTAGTGGCGCATCACCTGGTCACATGCCTTGATGGCGGCGCGAAAAACCGGCTCCTGTTCGAGCAAATCGTGCCCCATGCCCAGCCACTGTGAGCCCTGGCCCGGGAAAATCCAGGCAATCTTCTGCTGCTTGTTGGCGATCTTGCGCCCGCTGACCAGTTCCAGACCCGCCTCACCGCGGATGAAGGCCGCTAGTTTGTCGTGGGCATCCTGTCTGGAGCGGCTGACGACGGCCAGTCGATGGTCGTGATGGGTGCGGCGCGAGCTTGCCGTGTAACAGATATCATCTAATGCCTGATCGGCGTACTCCTCCTCCTCCAAATGTTCCAGGTAGCTGCCTGCCAGACCTTTCAGCCCATCATGAGTCTGCGCCGACAGGGGCAGGAGATGCGTCGTGGGTATTGCACCGCACTGTGATGCTGGGGCCGGCATTATCAGTTGCGCGGCCTCTTCTACTATGACATGAGCATTCGTCCCTGCGATACCGAAGCTACTGACTCCCGCCAGGCATGGGCCATCGCTCTGCGGCCAGGGCATCAGCTGCGTGGGGATCATCAGGGCATAGTCCTGCCAGGGGATCACGGGATTAGGCTGATGGAAATGCAGATTGGGCGGGATCATCTTGTGCTTGAGGCAAAGCACAACCTTGATCAATCCAGCGAGCCCGGCGGCACCCTCGGTGTGGCCGATGTTGGTCTTGACCGAGCCAACGATCAACGGATGGTCGGCCGGTCGCCCCTCGCAGAGCACACTACCCAGTGCCTTGATCTCGACCGGGTCGCCGACGCTGGTTCCCGTGCCGTGGGCCTCGACATAGTGCACGCGCAGCGGATCGATACCGGCGTCGTGGTAGGCCTGGCGCAGCCCGGCTTGTTGCCCTTTCACACTCGGTGCCATAAACAACTCACAGTGCCCATCGTTGTTGGAGGAGCTACCACGAATCACGGCGTAAATCGGATCGCCATTGGCTAGTGCACATGAGAGGGGTTTTAACACCACCACGCCTGCGCCTTCGCTGCGTACGTAGCCATCGGCCTGGGCGTCAAATGTTTTGCAGTGCCCATCCGGTGCCATCATTCTGCCCTGTGAAAACCCAATGGTGTGGTCGGGGTTGAGGAGAACATTCACGCCACCCGCCAGTGCCACCGTGCATGAACCGGTGCGCAAGCTCTGGCAAGCCAGATGGACCGCCACCAGTGAGGAGGAGCAGGCCGCATCCAGCGCCACGCTCACTCCCTGCAGTCCGAGGGCATAAGAAATGCGACCGGCGGCACCACTGCGAGCGCTCCCTGCCGTGGCATACACATCGAGATTGGCGGGATTGCGGAACTGCCGATCCCAGTAATCACCCGTGATGATACCGATGAAAACGCCAGCGATTTCTTCGCTGAGTTTCTCTGGGACCAGGCCTGCATCTTCCATCGCCTCCCAGGCGACCTCAAGCAGCAAGCGATGCTGAGGGTCCATACGTGAGGCTTCGCGCGGGGAAAGACCAAAGAATGCAGCATCGAATTGATCGACCTGATCTAAGAATCCTCCCATGCGGCTCATCACCTTGCCGGGAGTGCCTGGCCGTGGATCGTACACGGTGTTGACGTCGTACCTGTCGGCTGGAACCTCCGTAATCGCATCGACTCCGTTACACATCAGTTGCCACAATGCACGTGGATTCGGGGCACCGGGGAAACGGCAGCCCATGCCAATGATAGCAATTGGTTCCATCTTTCCTCCATTCTAATTACTCCCTATCTTGAATTCCCTCCTGTACTACACAAGGTGTGACGCCGGAGATTGGCTAGACGTGGCGACGACAGAATCCCTTTGGCGTGCAAGCAGCGCGGGTAGAAGTATGCGCGGGTGGAACAGTGCAGTTGGCGGCTTGAGCATATTGAGCACCTCGTAAAAGGACTGAGTGACAAAGGGGTTGGTGGCCGTCAAGCGGCATACACGCTGCGTATACCCCTGGAGCAGACGAATACCGAAGGGGCGTTTGCCCTCCGTAGCTGGATAGCGGAAATCCTCGCTCGTGGCGAACAGCCAGGGAGCCTCGACAACGCTTGCCAGAGCCTTCTGGAAGCGATGAGGGAAGCCCACCATATTTCCAGCATGAGAGCTCAGTTGCCGGTCCAGGCAAGCACGCAGTGTACTGGCCTCCAGCGCAGCGACTGTCACGCCTTGTCCGTAGACAGGATTAAAGCTACAGGCTGCATCGCCAAGCACCACGAGGCCATCCGGTAGATGTGACAGGCGTTCATAATGGCGACGCCTGTTCGCAGGAAATTTATGGATAGCAATAGGGCTCAATGGTTCGGCATCCTTGATGGCCTCATAAACATCGGGCCGGCCCAGCTTGCGGGCAAATTCAAGGAAACCAGCCTCATCGGCGGGGGGATGATCGCGCAAACAGCCAGAGAGTGTCACCATCCACGCATTCCGCTCAATGGGGAAAATATACCCGGTGCGCTTCATCTCCAGTGGCCATGGATAGATGCCCATGGCCTTCCAGTCGCGAGGAGCATTGTTTGGACGCTGATAGATGCGGGTCGCATAGCCGACGTCGATCTTGACGAGCGTTTCTTCAACGGGAGGATAATCCAGTGCAGCCAGCCAGGAGGGTGTTTGCGAACCACGGCCGCTTGCATCGACGACGAGATTGGTATGCAGATATTCCTCGTTCTGCACATTGTCGCGCCTGCGGCGCATGCACACCCCAGTGATACCGGAACGATGATCGGCACCGCCGTTGAGGCCAAGTACCTCGCAGTTGTCGAGAATACGGACGTTGGGCCTGGCCGCGACACAGCGACGGACATGGTACTCAAGCAGTGGACGACTCTGGCTATGCACACGCAGAGGCCCAGGGAACTGGAGTTTCCAGTTCCCAAAGTGAAACCAGCGGAAGTCCTCCGTAGGACTGATCAGCAGGGCTCCATCCTCTTCAAGCGCGGCAGAGAGATCAGGAAAGAGTTCCCAAATGATATCTGCTCCTCTACACATCAGGAGATGGACATGCCTTCCCTGGGGAACGCCTTTGCGTGCTTCCGCATTCGTGGGAAGCTGATCTCGTTCGACAACCGTTACCAGTTCAAAATAGTCCGAAAGTATACGAGCAGCCAGGAGCCCGGCCATGCTGGCCCCGATGACCAGGGCATGTTGCCTATCGGAACACTTCTGTGAACGATTCTGCTTTATCTCAGTGGTAGATAATAGCACACAAGACCTCCTCTCTACCGTAAAAGACACTAGTAATAAGCACAAAGATAGTGAATAGGGCCCAGTAGCCAGCCTCTTCCCTGTTCAAGCTCCCGGGAAAAGAGCATCTCTTGCCACGGCAGGGCCAGAGACACAACCCGCGGGCGCAAACAAACCAGGCAGTGCTCAAAGTCTCCAGCCAGCCGCCGTGGTGGCGAAGATAATCCCGAGGAGATGAGCCTCGGCTCTGTCCTGGCGCCAAGCGGCTGGGGGGATCGGAAAGGCCGTCTACCTCCTGAGGTTATACTCAGGAGGTAGACGGTCGCCAGAATGGTCCTGCGAGGGTCCAGTTCGGCCGAGCGCCTTACCCTGGAGCGCTGCGATCAAAGGATCAATATGGGTGTGCGTAAGGGGCAGGGCGAGAACCCGCTGATCCTGCTCGGCTCGCTGGATACAATCGACGCAGTAGGTCATAGCCTGATCAGCGCGCTGGAGCTCTGCTTCCGCCCGTGCTGCCCGCTGGAATCGCACCAGCAGATTATTTAATGCCACTGCGATCTGCCAGAGCATATTATCCCGGGTGAGCGGCGCACGCGCATGCAAATCGCCGTTCGCCACAGCCACGTGGGTGTGCAGGATTTGCCGTATACCCACATCAAGTTCGCGTTTCTGTTCTTCGACAAGCGCATGCTCCTGTTCGGCAAACTTCCGCTGAAATTGGGCGATCAACTCAGCCCGACCTGCACGCTCGATAGCTTTTGCCATGGTGGAGGCCAGTATGTAGGTAACGCCTGCCGCAAGGAACAACGTGCCAATAGGCCGCGCTATAATAATGAGGAGGCGATCGTGCAGGTCTGTGTCGAGTACCGCCGTATGAGGCATATAGACTAAAGTGCCGATAATACATATCGTACCCGTAATTGCGACGAGAAAGATGCTGCGCATCGGCAACAATGAAACCGCTAGAAGCTCCACGATGACGTACATATCGTACCCCTGGAGTGTCGTTTCGTCGAATGGAATGGTCGTGAAGAGGGCGATCGTCAGTATCGAGAAGCCAGCAAGATTGACCAGAATACCGGCGGCTAAGGTGTATCCTTGACGATTGAGCGCCAGCGCGAAGATAGACGCAATGGCCAGAGCCAGATCCAGCCAGAAGTACGAGTGACCCGGGGCAATGTAACAGGCCGGAAGCAGAGCAACAACCATGACGACGAAGAAAAATAATACGTTACTGGTCAATCGCGACCTACGCACAGCTTCGCGTTGGGCGAGGTCCGCGTCAGGGGGAGCCTCTGGAAGAGTGGTGAGCGCATTCCAGAGCTGTATCAGGCGCTTGTCCTTTCTTGGCTCAGGCTCTATCATCTCCGGGGGAGCCCAGCCAACCTGAGGCGGCGGATGATTAGGTATGACGGTGTCTGTCTTCAATTGAAAGAACCTCCTTACTTACTTAAGTACAGGCTTTCACAAGTTCGTTCCGAGTGCCGCGCTAGACTCACACTGTGAGAGCGTCACAAAACGCGGAACGATTTTATGATAGCGTGCACTAAGGAAGAAATACCGAACGCCAAAGCACTCGCTCCCTTCCATTCTGAGTAGTTATCCAAGACTTCTCTTAAGAATTTAACCATGGGGGTAGTTGCTAAACGATTGTGAATTGGTAAAGTTCAGGTTAAGAAGAAATCAATTAGGTATGTCTTTCTTAACATAAAAGGGTGTTAACGGTCAATCATTTTAGTACTCATTGGCTAATTGAGGCCTGGTCATAAATCCTGAGGCCGCTTTGAGAAAAGCCAAGAACACACTGACCCAGAGGGTAGTCAGCAAATCTTGGCACTCGCACGTGGTGGCACCCACATCTTGTCAGGACAAGAGTACGTAGAGTACAATAGGAAAAATACCACAAGGCAGAGTTACCATACGCATCTGCCCAGCCATGCATGCTACAGGCTGATTTTACAGATCACCCCTGTGACCTTCGCTGTAAAGTGGATCCCGTCGGGGGTTGACCCGCTGAACGTGAGCGATCCGGTGGCGCCGACAAACCCCCCGGTCGAAGCACTTCCGTCCACTGCCCCGTTCTCGACGAAGGGGCCATTCGGGGAGAACTGCCCGTTGTCCCTGGTGGCGAGCGTCCCGTTCTCAGTCGTGTCCTGGAACAGGGCGGTGTAGGTGCCCGTCGACGAGTTGAAACTGGTGATCTGATCCTGCGTCGTCCCATTGAGCGGACCACCCTGTGTGATCGTCCCCCTGGTCTCACCTGCGGCGACCACCTGGGTTCTCAGCGTGCCGTGCACGTGGTAGCAGGTTGACGTGGTCGCGGCCATAGCCGCCTGTACCCCCAAGATAGATGCGAAAGCCGCGATCAGCACGACTGCTATGACTCCGCCAAACGTTCGCTTGTTCAACACTGAAGTTCTGCCTTTCAAAAGGTATTCAAATATCAAGGTTCGCGATGATGCGATGACACCTCGCCATATAACTCTTTACGTATGAAGAAAAGCTTTCGTCTTTTGTGACTGACTTCTACAACATGGTACTCTCTCTTGCACCATACAAGCTTGGAGAGGAGCGAAACGAGTCCTCCAAACTCGAGTGAAATGGAGCAGTTTCTCGCATGTTCTGCCTCTTTTCCCAAAGCATTGTTCGTCCGCGTTCAAGCAGCTGACAATCATGCGGTCGGGCCTGGTTCGGCTCCCCTTTGACACGCTTAAACGCTAGGTACCCATTCGAGTAAATTGAGTTGATTTGCTTGAGGTATTTCCCTTTGACACGCACAATATCTCCTTTTCGAAAGCCCTCCAACTCCTCATTGACTTGATACTTGACACGGCCCTGGCCTTTGCGTGGGAGATCGTGGTACTGCCTGCGCGTTCGGCGAGGACGAAACGACACCGTGTAGAAGTGCTCTCGGCCATAGGGCACCAGCTCACCAGTGTCATAGGTTGCTAGACAGAGGGCATCGGTATCATGCGCTTTGGGCAAGTTCCTCGCTTTGCGCAGGGTCGCCGTCTGATAGCCAAAGAGTGTAGACAGAGGGAGAGCCCCACCAAGTGTGGCATACAGATGGCTCTTGCCTTGCATCGTCCGTTGCGCGACCTGGTCCACATGCCCGCTGACTCCTGTCACCTTGAGCTGGATTTTGCCTGCGTGGAGGAGATGGTGACAGTGCTCACACAAAGTCAGCAGGTTTGTCAGCGTATCCTTGCCACCCTGTTCCCGATACATGACATGATGGGCTTCTAAACGACAGTGGTGTTTGCCACACTGCTGACACTGGTAGCCATCACGCATCAGACAGGCCATCCGGAGATTTTCATCCAGTCGCCTAGGATCTTGATACTGAGAACCACGCAGAGTTGGGTCGTGGAGGCGAGCAATATCCACTTGAACGTCTTCTAGAACAATGGATGAGAGAGGGAGGGGGATGTATTCAACCACACGAATGACTTCCTCCACATTCGTTTGGATGGAAGATGGCAATCGTCCGCCGCGTTTGCTTGATCCCCTATTCAGGAAGCGAGCAGGTCGGTACCACTTCCGATGGCGACGATGGCGACGGTGGGTACGACGAGCGGTCATTTTGTCTTTGACATCCAGACGGTGATGAATCTCGCCAGACAAGAGGATCTGTCCCTTCCCGATACAGGAGAAGCCGGTCACATGGCTGCCCTTATCGATGCCGAGGGTCACCTCTTGAACCTGCTCTTCACAATCCCATGATCGATCACTTTGGCACGCCGATCCCGCAGGAGCTTGCGTGCCTTCGAAGGTTGACAAGGCATAAGTGAATGCCCATTCTGATTGATCACATAAACAAGAGTTGACATGCTTTAAGCTCTCCTTTCGGAGTATGATGCCCCTCGCGACTGTTAAAATGGCTTTTTATGGCATCCACACCTTTGCGTTTCCGCTACCCTTAATGAATGCCGACAGTTGCACCCGACTGGAGCACCATCTGGTGGTGTCGTAACCATCTCAACTCCTGCCTCCGACGAAGAGGCCCGCTGGTAGTCCCATGAATCTAGCGCAATACATGGTTAGATTTTTAGGTACTATGTGGGTTATCCCAATGACGGAAAAAATGAATGGTCCCAATGTGTGGAACGTGCGAGTCGTGAAGGAGTAACCATGACCCACTTTGGTCACTTATGCTTTCCCTTGTGCCGAATCCCGATCACTCCATGGGTG
>WNGI01025806.1_pt1 | contig 10855 bp, 7 predicted proteins | sample 5400621 | NCBI WGS metagenome assembly WNGI01 (sample SAMN13153374, study PRJNA577476) | soil metagenome | isolation source: 20 cm soil or saprolite under Garry oak tree replicate 1 | place: USA:California | collected 2016-06-15 | reverse complement strand
GCTCAACATCGTGACAACCGGAGGCGAAATCAGAAGCCTGCGTCTCATTCCGCGCACAGTGGCCGATTTTTATGCTGAATTCATGGAGATGCTTCGTTCGCTGGGGATCAATGTAAAGATCTGGAGAATGCCCGTGGAGGTGCCCAATCCGATTCGTTTCGACCAGGATCGCACGCACGCGTCGTACGATCCTGAGTACGCGCATCGGTTCTGGCGCATTCTGGTGACGGTCGACTCCGTCTTCAAGGAATTTCGGGCGCGGTTTCTAGGGAAAGCCAGCCCCGTGCACTTCTTTTGGGGAAGCTTTGACTTTGCTGTGACGCGATTTTCCGGCAGGCGCGCGCCGGAACGCGCCGGCGCTGACGTCATCACACGGGAGGCCTATTCCCACGAAGTCATCAGCGTGGGTTTTTGGCCTGGCGGGGGAGAAATGAATGGCGCGGCTTTTTATGCCTATGCCGCGCCGGAGCCCGCCGGATTTGGCGATCGCCCTGTGCGTCCTGAAAAAGCTTTTTACAGCAAACAGATGAGCGAGTTTTTCTTGATGTACGACGAAGTACGAGCGGCGAAGTCTCCCAGAGATGCTTTGCTCGAATTTTGCCAAAGCACATACGAGGCGGGCGCCGACCTCGGCAAGTGGGACCGGACGAACCTGGAAAGGCACGCGTAGCTGTCCGGGCCTGTTTCGCGCAGTCTCCACTCAACGGCAGTCGACTGCCAGCGACTTCCATGCTGAAGAATCGTAAGAGCATCCGCATCGAGTGGGGAGATTGCGATCCCGCCGGGATTATCTTTTTCCCCCGCTATTTTGCTTACTTTGACGCATGTACCCATGCACTGCTGGAGCGCGCCGGATGCCCGCAACGTGACATGCAAAGTGACTATGGGGTTTTGGGTTTTCCACTCGTCGATGTTCGTGCGCGGTTTATCATTCCCACCCGTTACGACGAGGATGTCGTCGTCGAATCTGGCGTTACCGAATTCGGGCGGACCAGCTTCCAGATTCAACACCAGCTATACAAGGACGACGTGCTCGCCGTCGAGGCGTTCGAGACGCGAGTCTGCGTGGCTCTGACCGGAGAGAAACCGGGGAAGATGGAAGCCAAGCCGATCCCGCCGGAGGTTATAAAGAAGCTCAGCGGGCGGGACTCGTAAAGAAAAACCTGTCAATACACTATTCTGCTGAGGATTTTTGTCGGCGAACGGGAAAAGATTTCACTCCGACCCACCGAACCCCACGTATAAACATATGTAAATGCAGGGGATATTCTAGCTCCGGATGGCCCGCCGGTTGCTCCCCTCTGGTCACCAGCCAGCCCGAAAATTTCCATACAATTGCGCATATTTATATCCGATCCAAGCCCGTTCTCTAGCGCTGTCCTAGCAATGGGGGGACGCAATGAAGCTCAGCCTCCGTCTGATTCCAATTCTCGCCGTAGCAATCACGATCGTCACGTTCAGTGTGGCGCGAAACCAAGTCCGCTCGGAAAAACAGGGTCTGCGCGCCGATCTGGAAAGACGCGCCGAAATTCTTGCGGAGAGCTTGCAAGAAACCGTGGAGCCCGTCTTGCAGAAGGGTTCCATGAGCCAGCTCCGGCGGCTTGTGGATCGATTCGGGAACCGCGAGCACCTTGCGGGTGTTGCTATTTACGATGTGGATGGCAAGGCTACCGCCGTCAGTTCCAAACTTGATTCATATGCGGAGACTCCACCGGCAATCTTTACGAGGAGTGAAGACGAAAATCGCGGCATAGGCGACTACGAAAAAATCGGCCAATCCACAATATATATATATGCATTGCCGCTGCACCGGGATTCGCAAGTAACGGGCGTACTCGTCCTCTTCCATGACGCCTCTTACATAGAGGCGCAGAGCATGCGGATCTGGCGCGACGCGCTTTGGCATGTGGTGGCTCAAGTTCTGCTGATCATATTGATTACTTTTTTTGTGATCCGGTGGACGATTGTCGGGCCGATCGCAAAGGTAGCCCAATGGATGAGGGATCTGCGGCACGGCAAGGTTGTGCCGTTTCCCTATCGAACCGCGGAAAGTTTTCTCGAGCCACTGTCCACGGAAGCAGCCAGCCTGGCTCAAAAACTGGCGGAGGCGCAAGCCGCGGCCAAAGAAGAAGCGCAACTACGGGAAGCTGGCGACTCTTTGTGGACGGCGGAGCGTTTGCGCGCCAGCATCGAGCGGCGCCTGCATGGCAGGCCGCTATTTGTGGTGTCCAACCGTGAGCCGTACGAACATGTGCACGGCAGCAAAGGAATCCAAGCTCGCGTGCCTGCGAGCGGCCTGGTTACGGCTCTGGAGCCGATTTTGTGCGCGTGTGATGGGACGTGGATCGCCCATGGCTCCGCCGACGCGGACCGGGAAACCGTCGACGCGAATGACCGGTTGCGCGTTCCTCCCGATCATCCTCGGTACACGCTCCGCCGCCTGTGGCTCACGAAGGAAGAGGAGGAGGGATACTATCAGGGGTTCGCGAACGAAGGAATCTGGCCGCTTTGCCATATCGCGCACACGCGTCCCGTGTTTCGCGCTGAGGATTGGGAATACTATCAACGCGTAAATGAGAAATTCGCACAAACCGTGCTGGAAGAGATTGAAAGGGCGCAGAAGCCTTTCGTGCTGATCCAGGATTACCATTTCGCGTTGCTGCCCAGGCTCATAAAATCGAAACGGCCCGATGCCCGGGTGGCAATCTTCTGGCACATACCGTGGCCCAACCCGGAAGCCTTCGGGATCTGTCCCTGGCAGCGGGAACTCCTGGATGGATTGCTGGGCGCGGATCTTCTCAGCTTCCATATTCAGGCGCACTGCAACAATTTCCTGGAAACCGTGGACCAGTCCCTGGAATGCCGGATCGAGTGGGACCGCTTCACGGTCAATCGGAACGAGCAGCTCACATTGGTCCGGCCGCATCCAATCAGCGTGGCGCTGCCGGAATCGGCCTCGGTGGACGGTTCTGGCGTAACTGGCGAGCAGAATCGAGCAAAGATTCTGGCGCAACTGGGGGCGGAGACTATCTTTCTCGGCGTTGGCGTGGATCGCATCGACTACACAAAAGGGATCCTGGAGCGTTTCCGGGGAATTGAATGTTTTCTCGAGAAGTATCTTCACTATCGCGAGCAATTCACGTTTGTGCAGTTCGGGGCGCCCAGTCGTACAAGCATCAAACGCTACCAGGATTTTGTGGCCGAGGTGGGAGCAGAGGCCGACCGCATCAATAAACGTCTGCAATCTGAACGATGGAGGCCGATTGTTCTTTTCAGCCAGCACCACGGCCATAGTGAATTTGAGCCGTACTACAAGGCGGCCGATTTTTGTCTCGTCACCTCGCTGCATGATGGGATGAACCTTGTGGCCAAGGAGTTTGTCGCGGCCAGGGAAGACGAGGATGGCGTTCTCATCCTCAGTCAATTCACCGGAGCCAGTCGCGAATTGCACGACGCCTTGATGGTCAATCCCTACGACGTGAACCAAATGGCGGAAATAATCCGCCGCGCATTGGAAATGCCCGCGGAGGAAAGGCGCGCGCGAATGCAACGCATGCGCCGAGTCGTCCGCGAGCACAACGTTTATCGCTGGGCCGCGGAATTGATATCGGAACTCGCGGAGATTCGTCTGGACTCGCCAGAAATGGCAGAGACGCGTTGACATACGATGAATGCCCGATCAAATTCCGGCGTGCTCCAAGTCGCCGACGCGCCACTCGCCCGCCAAAGGAGCGCGCCGAGCGGGAAGCCGCCGCTATGGCGACGGCCGGCTCCATTTGCCATGACTCAAACTAGAAACGCTACCCCGCATCTATTCGATAGCTGGGAATACGTCTCCAAAAGGGTACGCGCCGCGATCGACATCCGGATTTTCCTGGATTTCGACGGGACACTGGTGCGTTACCACGATCGGCCGGAAGAAGTGAAATTGAGCAGCAAATGCCGCCGAATTCTTGAGAAACTTAGCCGCCACCGGCGGGTTCACCTGGCGATCGTGAGCGGACGGCGAAACGCCGCGCTCCGTAAGTACATTCAAGTGCCGCACATGAAACTTTTAGGGCTCTTTGGCTGGGAGAAGCCCGGAAGGCCAGCCCTCCCTCGCAAGACGAGGGTAGCTCAGCGCCGACTCCGTTCAGTTCTGGCGCCGCTGCCCGCATTGTTCCCCGGCATTCGTGTCGAAGACAAGGGTATCTGCATTGCGGTGCACTTCCGCGGAGCGTCACCGGAAGCACAACGGTCCGTGCAAACATGGATTCGAGGATTGCCGACGCGCATCCGCCGTCCCTTTCGCGTAATTCAGAGCAACCACGCGTGGGAAATCGTGCCTCGCCAGGTTAAGGGGAAAGGCGTCGCGATGCGCGAGTTCACCCGAGGTGTGCGAACCCCGTTTCTTCCCATCTACGTTGGGGATGATTTGACCGACGAGCCCGCGTTCCTTGCGCTGCGGCGGGGAATCACAGTTCGCGTCGCTCCTGTTTCCCGCACGAATGCCCGCTTCCGGCTCAGAAATCCGGAAGAAGTGTGCGCATTTCTCGAACGATTGGAGGAGGAACTCTCTTGAAGAAGCCCGAGCATCCATTTCGGTTTGTCACGGTTTCCTATCTCACGCGAATCGGAAATCAATCCGCCACGACCATCGGTGAATTGCGCGATGGCCTGGAGAAGTGCAGCGACGCGTCGATCTTCTATCACACATTTCAGAGCCTGGGGCGATACCACTTCCTTACGGAGGGATTTTCAAATGAATTTGCGCAGTGGGTGCTCGCGGGACTCAATTGCCCCGCGCTCGCCGAGCAACTGGCGGCGCCCGACATCCGCGGGTACCTCACGCTGAGTGACATGCGAACTGACTTGCTCAGCATCACGGATGAGTATTGCCGCTCCCATCCGGAAGATGTTCACCGGCTGGCCTTCGAGCCCTTTTATTTCCTGGAGAGTATCGAAGTGACGATACCGCATCTTGGGGAGGCTTGGACGCTCGAGGAGTTCCGGCATTGGCTCGAACGCCTCAGCAATGGGTCGTTTCACTATCATTTCCTGGTTTCGCGTTTGCGCTTGGGATTGCGCACGAATGATTTTTCATTGTGGTTTGAAAACGAACTGGGTCTACAACGCCTGGCGCAGCTTACCAATCGCATCGACGTCTACACAAATACGCTGGAAAGCACCAGAGCAAAGCTTTACACATTCATCGACCGGGAGCTTGCCGCATGACTCTTACACAGCCGGAGGCTCATTTGATGAGCCTGGACGCCTACGTTCCGTTGCTGGGGGCTCGCGAACTTGACGAGCTGCGTGCGCTCGCCGCGCAGCTTTCCGGACGCACGGTCCAGATGGTCAATTCCACGGCGATGGGCGGCGGAGTGGCGGAGATCCTGAATCGCCTGATTCCGCTGATCCAGGAACTCGGACTTCGGCCGCGTTGGGACGTCATCACCGGCGGCGAGGATTTTTTCGAAGTCACGAAGGCGTTTCATAATGCTCTGCACGGAGGGCCCTACCAAGCGAGGAAAGAGAATTTCGATTTGTTTCTGGCGACTAACGAAATGAACCGGCAGCGGCTTCAATTTGATTGCGAATTCACGGTCATTCATGATCCCCAGCCAGTGGCGCTAATAGAGGCGCGTTCCAGGCAGGAAGGACATTGGATCTGGCGCTGTCATATTGATCTGTCAAATCCCAATCCGGAAGTCTGGGGTTTTCTCCGGTCGTTTGTTTACCGCTACGATGGCGCGCTGTTTTCCTCGCCGGAGTTCGCGCGCCAGCTTCCCATTCCTCAGTATCTTTCCTTTCCGTGCATCGACCCGCTTTCCGAAAAGAATGTCGATCTCGATCCCGCGTCCGTCCAGGAAGTTGTGGAGCGGTTCGGTATAGACCCGGCACGCCCCATCATTACGCAAATTTCGAGATTCGACCGATTGAAGGACCCAATCGGCGTCATGCGCGCCTATCAAATCGTCCGGCGATACATGGATTGCCAGTTGGTGCTCGCCGGCGGCAGCGCGACGGACGATCCGGAGGGAGAAATCGCCTCCACGGTCATCGTGCAGAAAAGTCTGCGCGAGGGATTCGGACTGACCGTTACGGAAGCGTTGTGGAAAAAGAAACCAGTCGTAGCGTCGGCGGTGGGAGGCATTCCTGCCCAGGTGATTCACAAGCACACGGGACTCCTGGTCCATTCCGTCGAAGGCACGGCCTATCAAATTCGATTCCTGCTATCAAATCCGGCTCTGGCACTCAAGCTGGGCGAACAGGGACACGAACACGTGCGCGAGAACTTTCTGATTACCACGAACGTGAAACGTTACCTTACGATTTTCCTCCATTCGCTGCAGCGATCATAATCAAGACTGGATGATTGCAAAGCCTCTGGTGTGAACGGGGCAGGCATTCGTCTTCAGTGGGGCGCTTCGCAGTAGTTTGCTGTATTCTAATTATGTGTATGGGTTCCGCGGTGCGCGCTGCCTATGGGGTGTGCGGCGGTGAGATTTTCTCGACATTTCACAAAATGAGGAACGCGTTCATTCGACGAATCATCGGAGTTCTGGCGATGGCGTGCGTCGTCGTTCTCCAAGCAACTGCGCAACAGAATCGAGGAGAGCTTCGAATCGAAGTGCGCGACCCGCAAGGGGCGGCTCTCGTCGCGCAAGGCGAATTGGTGTCCTCAGGGAACCAATTCCAGCTGAATTTTCATGTGGGAGAAGATGGCCGGTACGTCGCGCAGGGTCTTGCGTTTGGCGTGTATCGAGTCAGTTTGACGCACGGAGGCTTCGTTCCATCCACGCAATTGGTGGAGATCCGGTCCATGGTGCCTCAGCAACTTTCCGTGACGCTGGGTTTGACGCCGGTCGAGACCCAGGTGGAGGTGAACGACGCGGGTACCCTCGTCGATCCGTCCCGGACGGGAACCGTTTATACGATCGGCTCGCAATCTGTTAGCGAGCAGTCATCCCCGCAGCCGGGGCGCGGCATCCTCAGCGTGGTGGACGCCCAGCCCGGATGGCTGTATGAAGCCAACGGAGTTTTGCATCCCCGCGGCTCGGAATACGATGTCCAGTTCGTCGTCGACGGCCTGCCGCTAACGGAGAATCGCTCTCCGGCGTTTGCGCCTCCGTTTGAATCGGGCGATGTGGATTCCATGCGCGTGATGACCGCGGATTTTCCGGCCGAGTACGGCAGGAAACTCGGCGGGGTGGTGGAGATTACTTCGCCGAAGAATGCCCCCGTTGGTTTGCACGGAGAATTTGACGCCGAGGGCGGCAGCTTCTCGTCGGGCTCCCTCCATGCCGCATTGTTTTATTCCAATGGGGCAAACAGATTTTCGGTCAGCGGAGATGGATTTCACACCGATCGGTACCTGGACCCGCCCGTTCTGAACAATTACACGAATCGCGGAAATGCGGGAGGGCTTTCAGTATCCTACGAGCGCGATTTCTCAACCAGCGACCGGCTATTCGTTACTGTGACTCAACACGCGGTTCGCTATCTAGTGCCGAACGAGCTCATCCAGCAGCAAGCCGGCCAGCGCGAGGACGCCACACAGCAGGAGACCAGCGGACAGGCACGCTACACACATACTTTTTCGCCGGATTTGCTGTTGACCGTAGCCGGAAGCGTGCGCGACGCGAGCGCGCTTCTTTCGTCGAATGCGTTGTCAACTCCGATCGTTGTCTCGCAAAATCGCGGATACCGGGAAGGATACATGCGCGCGGACCTCGCGGGCCATCGCGGAAGCCATGACTGGAAGATTGGCGCGGACGGAATCTTCAGCCCCGTGCATGAAATGCTGCAGTATCGCATCACCGATCCGACCCAATTTGATCTCGGCACTCAATTGACACTTCCAGTTCCGTTTTCCGACCAGCGATGGGATATGGAGCCGTCCGCGTACGCGCAAGACCAGATTCGTTTGGGGCACTGGAATCTGAGCGTGGGTCTGCGGTTTGACCATTACGGATTTGTGGTGAATGAATCGGCCTGGAGCCCGCGGATCGGGATCTCGCGATTCATTCCCTCGCTCAATCTTCTCGTCCACGGATCCTACGACCGCGTTTTCCAGACTCCCGCCATTGAGAATCTGTTGCTGGCGAGCTCGCCACAACTTGATTCCTTGAACACTCTGGTCTTGAGGATCCCCGTGCGGCCGGGGCGCGCGAACTACTACGAGGTGGGTTTTACGAAATCGCTTGCAGGCAACCTGCGCGTGGACGGCAACGTCTTTCGCCGCGATTTTCACAATTTCCCGGACGACGATACGCTGCTCGATACCGGCATCAGCTTCCCGATCGCCTTTTCAACGGCGACGATTTTCGGTGAGGAACTTCAGATTGGCGTACCGCATTGGGGCCGATTTTCTGGATTCGTGAGCTACTCCAATCAAACCGGTGTTGGCCAGGGACCCATCACAGGCGGGTTGTTCCTCGGGGATAAAGTTTCCAATGTTTCGGACACCAGCAAATTTCCCGTTTCCCAGGACCAGAGGAACACTGTCCGCGCCCGCGTGCGATTCCAAGCGACCCACCGGCTGTGGCTCGCAACCAGCGCGGGATACGGAAGTGGGTTGCCAGTGGCCTTAACGGGGCCCATCGACACCAGTTTTCTCCTCACGCAATACGGTTCGGCGATCCTGGATAAGGTGAATTTCAACGCCGGACGTGTGCGGCCAAATTTTTCGATCGAGGCAGCGGCCGGCGCCACGTTCTATCACAAGGAAGGCAAGGACGTCTCGATGCAGTTGGAGGCGAACAACCTGACCAACCGCGTCAATGTCCTGAATTTCGCCAGCCTTTTTTCCGGCACGGCCGTTGCGCCGCCCCGTAGTGTCAGCGCTCGTCTGAAAGTCGCGTTCTAGGGCGCGTTTTACCATTTGAGGGCTGTCCCGCACCTCTTATTTGACAGCATTGCCACAGCGGCATAGGATTCTATAAGGCCTATGCGCGACCATAAATTCACCGGAACGGGGCACAAAGCAGCTTACTTGATAGCTGCGTCTTATCATTGGCGCAGACGCGGCGCGCTTTTAGCCCTCGCCTTTATTACCGCAAGCGCTGTCGCGTCGGCCGATTCTGCCGATCCCAAACGCTATCTCGAGGACATCAAGGCCCTCACAACTCCCGCGATGGCAGGCCGTGGTGACGGGGATCCGGGCCTGACTCTAGCCGCCTAGCCGCTAGCATGATCGAACAGCGGTTTCGCGCTCTGGGACTGCGACCCGCTGGAAAGAACTCCTACCTGCAGCCGTTCACTGTAGTGACGGGCGCAAAGTTGAAGGAAAACAACCGCCTGGAAATTCTAAACGGCGGCGCAAAGAAGGACCTGAAACTGAATGAGGATTTCGTGCCGTTCAGCTTTTCGTCATCGGGCGGCATCAGCGGCCCCATTGTGTTTGCGGGATATGGAGCGTCCGCGACGGAGTTCGGCTACGACGATTACATGCATCTCGATGTGAAAGACAAGATCGTGGTGGTGCTGCGGTACGAGCCTGCCGGATTTTCGGTGAAGAACGTGCATGGCGGCTTGACGGAACACTCCCAGTTGATCACCAAGGCGATCAATGCCCGGAATCACGGCGCGAAAGCAGTCGTTGTGATCAGCGGGAAATTGGGTGACGGCGAAGAGGATCAACTGACGCGATTCGGAAGTGTCAGCGGCCCTGAAAACGCTGGCATAATTTTCGTGCAAGTGAAAAATGCCGCGGCACAGGAGTGGTTTACGGCGGCGGGGAAATCGCTTGCGGACGTTCAAAATGAAATTAACACGTCGTCGAATCCAGCCTCATTCGCATTTCCCGAGAATTTGCGGGTTTCGTTGAGCGTCAATATCGAGAGCACGCGGGCAACCGTAAATAACGTGCTCGCGTACCTGCCGGGCAAGACCGATGAGTACGTGATCCTTGGCGCGCACTACGATCATCTGGGCCATGGCTATTATGATTCGCTCGCTCCCTCGCAAATCGGGCAGATCCATCCCGGGGCAGACGACAACGCTTCCGGCACGGCCGGCGTTCTGGAGCTGGCGCGCTTGCTCGCGCCGATGAAGGGGCAACTGCAACGCGGCATCCTCTTCGCCTCCTTCGCGGGAGAAGAGCTTGGACTCTTGGGTTCAGCCGAATGGGTGAAGGAGCCGACGCTCCCGCTGGGCAAGGCCGTCGCCATGCTGAACATGGACATGATCGGCCGCATCAAGGACGACAAGGTGTACATCGGTGGCGTGGGAACCGGTGCGGCGTTCAAAAACCTGCTGGAACAGGAGCAGAGCAAGTCCACGTTCAAAATCGAATATTCCGCCGGGGGATACTCCGCGAGCGACCATACCTCTTTTGTCACCAAGCAAATTCCCGTGCTTTTCTTTTTTTCGGGTTTGCATTCGGATTACCACAAACCTTCCGACACCTGGGAAAAAATTAACGCGCCTTCGGCGGCGCACCTTCTGGATTTCATCGATGACGTTGCGTTGAAAATCGATTCCTCCTCGGAGCGGACTGCGTTCGTAACCGTAGTCGAGGATCAGTCCGCAGACCATGCCACTGGCGGAGGCGGCGGCGGTTACGGGCCGTACTTCGGCTCGATACCGGATTTCGGACAAGAGGTAGACGGGGTGAAATTCTCCGACGTGCGGCCAGGATCGCCGGCGGCGAAGGCGGGATTCAAGGCGGGGGACATCCTCGTTCAATTCGGCGGCAAGCCGATCAAGAATTTATACGATTTCACCGACGCGCTGCGCCGCAGCAAAATAGGCGACGACGTCGAAGTAAAGGTGCTGCGAGACGGCAAGCCCATCACCGCATCGGTGAAACTCGAACAAAGAAAGTAGATCAAGATCAGCCATGCCAAGACCGCGTTTTGCCCGGCCATTG
>WNGI01006630.1_pt1 | contig 10858 bp, 9 predicted proteins | sample 5400621 | NCBI WGS metagenome assembly WNGI01 (sample SAMN13153374, study PRJNA577476) | soil metagenome | isolation source: 20 cm soil or saprolite under Garry oak tree replicate 1 | place: USA:California | collected 2016-06-15 | reverse complement strand
TTGTTCGCTTCTGCGCTCATGGCGGCTCTCCTTTGATCTGTGCTGCAGATCATCGCGCGGCGGCATTTATTCTTCCAATCGATAATGAATATGATATATATTCACCTCATGAATTTGAATTCGCTTGACCTCAATCTGCTGGTGGCGCTTGACGCGCTGCTCAAGGAAGCCAATGTCAGCCGCGCCGCGATGCGGATCGGCCTGTCGCAGCCGGCCGCCAGCCATGCGCTGCAGCGGCTGCGCGACATGCTCGGCGATCCCTTGCTGGTGCGCGCCGGCGCGCGCATGGAACTGACGCCGCGCGCCCAGGCGCTGCCTGATGCCACCACTGATGGAAAAGGTCACGCGGCTGGCGCCGAACGTCAGGATCGAGGTCGTGCCGTGGCGCGGCCCGGCGATCTTCACGGCAGAATTCGCGCGCACGATCGATCTGGTGATCAGTATCGGCGACGCATTCCGGGAATTTCACCGCCAGCGTCTTTATACCGACAGCGATGCGCTCGCCGTGCGCCGGGGTCATCCCACTGGAGCAAAACTGAAGCGGCGGGACGTCTTCCTGAACGCGCGGCACGTCGCCGTCATCATCCGCGGCCAGAACGAGGATCTGATCGACGTCTGGCTTCGCGGCAAGGGTATCGAACGGCGGATCGCGCTGGTCGTGCCCGGCTATATCGAAGCGCTGCACGTCACGGCGCGAACCGATCTCGTCGCCTTCGTGCCGCGCCGCCTGATCGGCGCGCTATCGAAGCGATTGTCGCTGATATCGGTCGCGCCGCCGCTTGATCCCGGTATCGACGAACAATTCATGTTCTATCCCACCCGCGCCCAGATGGACCCCGGCTCGATCTGGCTAAGGAAGCTGATGCTGGAGACCGGGCGCGAGCTTGAACGGCCAAAGCGGCGGGCGGCTTGATTACCTCCATCGGGCGATTCTTGCCTCGCACACGAATTGCCCGATGGGAGCAGATTCGGTCCAGGCTTTTCAGCCACGCCAGAACGGCTTGCTGACCTCGTCGGCGATCGACGACCAATTGGTCCCCATATCCTGCAGTTCACGCTCGCTCAGCGCGGCGAGCTGTCGCCTGGCGCATGCGCGCGCTCGCCAAATCCGCATCGTGGCGCGAATGTTTCGAACCGACACAGGCAGCGCGGCCATCAATGTTCTTGATGGATGGCGACTTTGGCGCTCGCGCGCCGCGCATGTGTTCAACGTCTCAGCACTCATGAAAGCCGGTCCCGACGCTTGCCTTCGACATAGACGCTGATGATCGTGTCGTCGGAGGGCTGGTGTTCGGGAGCAACTGACGTGAGCTGGGCCTGGATGCACTTCCACGCGCCGTTCTCGAACAGATAGGTGTCGGTGTACATCGTCATCGCCGTCACGTCGTTGCCGTCGCGGCGGCGCGTGTGCTTGTTGGTGGAGCGCACCAGCGCGACATCGCCGATGACCGTGATGAGCTCGTCGCGTACGTCCCAGTAGACGATGACTTTGGGATCGAAGGCGGTCGCCCAGTATTTCAGATAGGTCGCGCGATCCCAGCGCTGGCCGGTGGGCCAGATGTTGATAAAGCCGGGATGAAGGATGGCGTCGTGCGCAGGTACGTCGCTGGTGACGAAGTTATGGATGAAGCGCGCATTCAACGCGCGCAATTGGTCCATCGTCTCGGTCGATTGATGATTGGGCTGGGCAAGCTGCATTTTCATCTCCCAAGGTTTGTCAGGGCGATAATTCGCGCGCTTTCTCCGCGGTCGCGCCATCCGCCGGATAAAAGCATTCGATCTTCAACTTTTGCAGCGCGGCGTCGGTCGGCATGGCGAGCGTCGTAAAGGTGGAAAAGAAAGCGAGGCGAAAATCGCCCTTGCTAAGCTGCATCGTCATGACCGGAGACGATCCGGCCGGATTGCGCGGCAGCCTCCATTCGGCCGGCAGGCCGGGATAGACCATGATCTCGTCGAGCAGTTGCGCCGCGACCTGAGAGCCTTGCGCGACTTCGCGATGGAGGATCTGGATCATCTGGCCGGCGAACTCATCCCAGTTCACGATGAACTGTCGCAGACCTCTGGGATGGAAAACGACGTGCATGGCGTTTTCGGCAATACCGGTTTCCATTTGGTAGGACTCGTGAAAAATCTTGAACAGCCGCCGCGACGCCTGGTTGCGGATGCGGACGTCCCAGCGCCCGTCGATGACAATTCCGGGATACGGCTCCTGCTGCCGAAGAATGAAATCCAGCGCCTGGCGTACCGGCTGCAAATTCTCGGCCGCCAATCCCCGATCGCCATAGGGCGGCACGAAGCCGGCGGCGACATGCAAGGCATTGCACTCCTCGAGCGGCAGATCGAGCGCGCTTCCGAGCAACTGCACCATCTCGCGGCTCGGCTGCGCGCGCCCGGTTTCCAGAAAGCATAGATGCCTGGCCGAGACATTTGCGTCACCGGCCAGTTCGATCTGGGTGAGGCGGCGAACGTTTCGCCAATGCTTCAGCAGACTGCTGAAGTGTCCGATGGCGACATCGTTCGAGGTTAAACCCTGGGAGCTCATGAAGGTCAGCCTAGACTGCTGGATCGCAAGATCAATTACCTCGAACGTAAGTCACGGCACGCACGAAGCGAACGCAAGGCTGACGTTTCTCGGAGCAGAAATTCGCCTGCGCCGCCGGAGCGCGAACCAGCGACGCGACATTCGCGAGCTATCTTTCGCAGTTGCCCCGTGCTGCCGCTCATGTCATCAAGCCCAAAGTAACAAGGGCGCAACGGGGCGTATCATGACGGTACTTATCGCGGGCGGCGGCATCGGCGGACTGACGCTGGCGCTCAGCCTGCGCCAGATCGGAGTTCCCGCCAAAGTATTCGAGAGCGTCTCCGCGCTGAGGCCGCTCGGCGTCGGCATCAACGTGCTGCCGCATGCGGTGCGCGAGTTGATCGAGCTCGGCCTGCTGGATCGGCTTGACGCCGCCAGTGTGCGCACCAGGGAGCTCGCGTATTTTTCCAAACACGGCAAGCCGATCTGGAGCGAGCCGCGCGGCATCGAGGCCGGTTACAAATGGCCTCAATTCTCGATTCATCGCGGCACGCTGCAGCAGATCCTGCTCGATGCCGCGATCGAACGGCTGGGCGCGGAGAACGTGCTCACCAGCCACCATCTCTCCGGCTGGACCGAGACCCCGGGCGGCGTCCGCGCCGATTTCATCGACAAGACCACCGGCAAGCCCGCAGGCCACTACGACGGCACAGTGCTGATCGCCGCCGACGGCATTCACTCCGCGGTCCGCGAAAAACTCTATCCCCAGGAAGGCCCGCCGATCTGGAACGGCCGCATCCTCTGGCGCGGCGTCACCGCGTCCGATCCGTTCTTGTCCGGCCGCACCATGATCATGGCCGGCCACGAATCCCTGAAATTCGTCTGCTACTGCATCTCCAAGGAACCTGACGCCAACGGCAAGCATCAGATCAACTGGGTCGCCGAGCGGCATATGCCGCCGACCTACCAATGGCGGCGGGAAGATTACAACCGCACCGCCAAGCCGGAAGAATTCCTGCCGTGGTTTGAAGACTGGAAGTTCGACTGGCTCGACGTACCCGGCCTGATCCGCAACTGCCCGCGCGCTTATGAATATCCGCTGGTCGACCGCGATCCGATCCCGCAATGGACGTTCGGCCGCGTCACCTTGATGGGCGACGCCGCCCATCCGATGTATCCGATCGGCTCCAACGGCGCGTCGCAGGCGATCCTCGACGCCCGGGTCCTCACCCGCGAGATTCTGGCGCACGGGCCGACCCATGGTGCCCTGGTGGCATATGAGGCGGAGCGCCGGCCGGCCACCACCGATCTGGTCATGCTCAACCGCCGCAACGGGCCGGAGCAGGTGATGCAACTGGTCGAGGAGCGCGCACCGGACGGTTACAGTATCGTCACCGATGTGCTGTCGCTCCGGGAGTTGGAAGACATCGCCGCGAATTACAAACGCGTGGCCGGCTTTCAGGTCGAAGGCCTGAACGCCAGGCCGCCGATCGTGACGATGCCGGCGTCGGGACGGCTTTCGAGCGCGGGGTGATTGCGAGACCATCATCCGCGAAAACGGATGATCCAGTAGTACACAAAAGTTTTGAGTCACATCGAGGCCGCGGCGTACTGAATGCCCCGCATGCGTGGGGCATGACGACGGTGAGGCACGGCGCATCATCGGATCGCCTTCGCGGTCTCGACCAATCGCGCGCTGGCCGTGGACGTCGCAAGCACGGTGCCGTCGGCTGCCGTCAATTTCCCCTCTACGAACGCGATCGTCCTGCCAAGCTGCGTGACATCAGCCTCGCCGACGATCGGTCCCACCCTGGCCGGCGCCAAAAAATTGACGGTCATGGTGATGGTCGCGGTGTAGAGCTTTCCCTCGGTCATGACGAATACCGCCGGGCCCATGGTGTCATCGAGCATGGCCGACAGGATGCCGCCCTGGATGAAGCCGGCCGGATTGCAGAACTCGGCTTTGCCGTCGAAGCCGATCCGAATCCATCCCTCGGCCGGCCGCGCATCGAGCAAGTGCCAACCGAGCAATTTCGAAGATGGCGGCGCGGTGAGACGGTCGAGCGCGGTGCTGATCATGAAGGCCTCCGTTCGGCCTCGTCTTTAGCGCGGGCCTGCTGACAGCGTGGTGTCAGCAGGTTGCGGGTCCGGGCGATCCTAGAGATCCAGCCCGTGCGCGATCACCTTGCGCATGACATTGGGCAGCGCTTCATCCCTGAGCGTCGAAATCAACACCCAGCGCATGCCCTCCGGCGCATGCGCGCGCGCCGGAACGCTGGCGGTGTGAACCACAAGCTCCAGCGGAAAATGCGTGAAGACGTGGGTGACGACGCCGACCTTGCGGTGCCAGCGCGCGATGCCTTTCAGCGCGGGCGCCTGCTTCAGCGCCGTCTTGTCGTCCTGCGCCGCAAGCCAGTCCGAGGTCGGCACTTCGGTCATGCCGCCGAGCAGGCCTTTTTCGGGGCGCGTGCGGAGCAAAAGCTCATCGCCGCGCGTGACGACAAAGGCGGCCCCTCGGCGAAGTTCGCCCGATTTCTTCGGCGCCTTGCGGGGAAAGGTCTCCTGGTCGCCACGCGCGCGGCTCAAACAATCCTCGTTGAGCGGGCATAGCGCGCAGGCCGGCTTTTTCGGGGTGCAGATGGACGAACCGAGATCCATCAGCGCTTGAGCGCTATCGCCGGCGCGAGACCTTTCGTCGCCGGCGCGAGACTTCTCGTCGCCGGCGCGGGTATCGGCGAGCAGCGTCGCCGCCAGCTGCTGGATCAACGGTTTTGCTTTTGGCAGCGGCTCCTCGACGGCGAACAACCGCGACACCACGCGCTCGATATTGCCGTCGACCGGCATGGTCCGGCGACCGAATGCAATCGCGGCAATCGCCGCCGCGGTATAGGGACCAATCCCCGGCAGCGCGCACAGGCCTCCCTCGCTGTCCGGGAAAGCGCCGCCATGATCGCCGAGCACCGCGACCGCGCAGGCGTGCAAATTGCGCGCCCGCGAATAGTAACCGAGCCCGGCCCACATCCGCAGCACGTCGTCGAGCGACGCCCGCCCCAGCGCGTCGACGCTGGGCCATCGCGCGACGAATTTCTCGAAATAGGGTCCGACCGTCTTGACGCCGGTCTGCTGCAGCATGATTTCCGACAGCCAGCCCCGATAGGGATCGGCGCGCTCGCCTGCCGGAGGCCGCCACGGCAGCTTGCGGCGGTGGCGATCGTACCATTGAAGCAGCAGCGCCGGCCGGGTGGTCGCATCGCTATACAGGGGCGATACTTTCTTTCGTCTGACTGCGGCGCCTGATAGACTCATACCGATATGTACGCAAAGCATCCCCGAATGTCCAAGCCCGGTCCGATCAGCGCCAAGCCGTTGTCCGTCCTGCTCAGCGACGTGTTTTCCGACGCCTATGCCAAGCAGGGCTTCGCGGCGCGCGAGCTGGTCACGCGCTGGGCCGACATCGCCGGCCGCGAGATCGCCGCCCACTCCGAGCCCCTGAAGATCCAGTGGCCGCGGCCCGTAGCGGGGCAGCCGCAGGAACCGGCCACGCTGGTGTTGCGGGTGGAGGGCCCGATGGCGCTGGAGATCCAGCACGCCTCCGACGTCATTCTGCAGCGCGTCAACCGCTTCTTCGGCTGGAGCGCGGTCGGACGGCTGGCGCTGCGGCAGGCGCCGCTGGTGCGCCGGAACCGGCCGCCCCCCTCCCGCGCGCCGGACGCCAGCTCGGTGGCAAAGGTCGCGGAAACCTTGTCCGCGGTCGAGGACGATGAGTTGCGGGCCGCATTGGCGCGACTCGGCGCCTCGATCAAGCGAAATTGAGGCTGCGGGCCGGCGAGGAAAACGCGGCGCGCCATTGCCACAATTGTGGTTTCAAGCTAGCGAACTATCTCTGTCAGGTTCCTAAGGCGTGAACGCGCCAATCCGGGAGCAAACCCTTGATGATCACGCGCCGCGCCTTCACTGCCGCCCTGTCGCTGACCGGGCTTGCCGCCCTCGCCGGGCTCTCGCCGCTGCGCCTGATCGCGGGCGCGATGGCGCAAGGGGCGGCCGATGTTGCCAAGCCGGTATCGTTGCCGGACATGGCGCTCGGCCCCGCCAATGCGGCGGTGACGATCACCGAATATGCCTCAATGACCTGCCCGCACTGCGCGGCTTTCGCCGAAGGCGTGTTTCCGAAGATCAAGTCGGAATATATCGATAGCGGCAAGATACGTTATGTGTTCCGCGAGTTCCCGCTCGACATCAAGGCGGCAGCGGGCTCGATGTTGGCGCGGTGCATCGCCAAGGACGATTCCGGGAAGTACTTCGCCGTCATCGACATGCTGTTCAAGCAGCAGAACGACTGGGTGATGAAGAACACTACGGAAACCCTGACCCGGATCGGCAAGCAGGCCGGTCTCAGCCAGCAGGCGGTCGAGACCTGCCTCAAGGACCAGGCGCTGCTCGACAAGATCGCCGCCGATCAGAAATTCGCCAGCGACGTGCTGAAGGTCAACTCGACGCCGACCTTCTTCATCAACGGCGAGATGATCAAGGGTGAAACCTCGTTTGAGGAATTCGACAAGAAGATCAAGTCGCTGCTGAAGAGCTGATTCGGCGGGCTGCCGGGCCGGATTCATCCCGCCGCGTAAGTCCTGCAAAAGCCTTGGGAAAAACCGCCCGCGCCGGTTGCCCTGCGGTCCCGGCCTCGCCATTGTCGCGGCCGTCAGAGCCGCAAAACGCGACTCGCCCCGCACACCGACATTGCCTTCTATGGTATTGTCCCGGCAGAGAGATTCGTTCCCTGCCAACTGAGAATCGTGTCCATGAAACTCACGCGTCTTCGCCTCCATGGTTTCAAGTCTTTCGTGGAACCCACTGACTTCATGATCGAACCCGGCCTGACCGGCGTAGTCGGCCCGAACGGCTGCGGCAAATCCAACCTGGTCGAGGCCTTGCGCTGGGCGATGGGCGAGACCTCGCATAAATCCCTGCGTGCCGCCGACATGGACGCGGTGATTTTTGCCGGCTCCGGCAATCGCCCGTCGCGCAATCATGCCGAAGTGGTGATGACGATCGACAATGCCGATCGTACCGCGCCGGCAGCGGTGAACGACCGGGAGATTCTGGAAATCTCCCGCCGGATCGAGCGCGAGGCGGGCTCGGTCTATCGCATCAACGGCCGCGACGTGCGCGCCCGCGACGTGCAAATCCTGTTCGCCGACGCCGCCACTGGCGCGCGTTCGCCCGCACTGGTCCACCAGGGCAAGATCGGCGAGATCATCCAGGCGAAACCCGAGCAGCGCCGCCGCGTCTTGGAAGATGCCGCCGGCGTCGCCGGGCTTCACGCCCGCCGCCACGAGGCCGAATTGCGCCTCAAGGCGGCCGAGGCCAACCTACTTCGCGTCGAGGACGTGATCGGGCAACTGGCCGGGCAGATCGACGGCCTGAAGAAGCAGGCGCGGCAGGCGATCCGCTACCGCGAGGTGGCGGCCAAGGTGCGCAAGGCCGAGGCCATCTGTTCCATCTGCGCTGGCTGGAGGCCAATTCCGACGTGGCCGAGGCCGGCCACACCCACGACCTCAACGTTCGCGAGATGGCCGAGCGCACCCGCGAACAGGGCGAGGCGGCCCGCATCCAGGCGATACGCGCCTCCGAACTGCCGGCGCTGCGCGAGAGCGAGGCCCGGGCGGCCGCCGGGCTGCAGCGGCTCACCAATGCACGCGAAATGCTCGACCGCGAGGAAGAGCGCGCCAAGGAACGCGTCGCCGAACTCGACCGCCGGCTGATGCAATTTTCCGCCGACGTCGCGCGCGAGCAGCAGCAGAGTTCCGACGCGGAGGTGGCGCTGCAGCGGCTTGAGGCCGAAGATACCGAGCTGAAGGACGAGATCAAGTCGAGCGTCGAAAAGCGCAGCGGCGTCGACGAGCGGGTATCCGAGGCCGAAGCGACGCTGGCCGCCGCTGAACGCCTGTTCACCGAGCTGACCACGGCGCTTGCCGACCTCACCGCCAAGCGAAGTCAACTCGAGGCCGGCGTGCGCACCCATCGCGACCGGCTGGCGCGGCTCGAACAGGACGTCGCCAACGTCCAGGCCGAAGAGGAAAAACTGGCGCAAGAGACCAGCGGTCTGGGCGACCTCGCGGAACTCGCGAATGCCACGGGGACCGCGCAACAGGCGTTAGCGCAATCGGAACTGGCGACGCAGACCAGCGAATTCAACCACGTCGCCGCGCGCCAAAAGCTGGAAGACGCCCGCGCGCCGCTCAACGACGCCGACAAGCGCGTGCAGCGGCTCGAGACCGAAGCGCGCACGATCTCGAAACTCGTCAATGGCGTGACCAAGAACCTGTGGCCGCCGATCATCGACGGCGTCACCGTCGCCAAGGGATATGAGAAGGCGCTTGGCGCCGCACTCGGCGACGACCTCGACGCGCCGGTCGACCCGTCCGCGCCGATGCGCTGGACCAATTCCGGCGTGACCGACGGCGATCCGGCCTTGCCCAACGGTGTCGAGGCCCTCGCGGCCCACGTTCAGGCGCCTTCCGAGTTGAAGCGCCGCCTCGCCCAGATCGGCGTCGTCGCCAAGGAGCGCGGCGCTGCCTTGGTGTCGCAATTGAAGACCGGCCAGCGGCTGGTATCGCCGGAGGGCGACGTCTGGCGCTGGGACGGCTTTGTCGCCGCGGCCCACGCGCCGACCGGCGCGGCGCGGCGTCTCGCCGAGCGCGCGCGGCTGGTCGATATCGAAAACGAGCTCGAGCAGGCCCGCATCGATGCCTCGGCCAAGCGGCAGGCGCTGGAAACCGCCGAAGCCGAGCTGAAGGTCGCTTCCGCCGCGGAAACCTCCGCGCGCGAGGCCTGGCGCGCCGCGCAGCGCGAGGCCGACGCCGCGCGCGAGCGCCACGCCGCGACCGAGCGCGAGATCAATCGCCATGCCGCGCGCAAATCGGCGCTGACCGAGGCTCACACCCGCCTCAACGCCGATCTTACCGAAGCCTTTGGCGCGCATGAGACCGCCACCGCGGCGCTCGCGGAATTGCCGCCGAGCCTGGAGACCGAAACAAGGCTCGCCGCGGTTCGCACCGAGATCGACGGCCATCGCCGCATGGCCGCGCAGGTGAGGGCCGAAGCGCAGGCGCTGGCGCGCGAGGCCGAACTGGCCGACCGCCGGCTTCAGGCGATCCTGGCCGAACGCAACGAATGGCAAAACCGCAAGGCCAGCGCGGCCTCGCAGATCGCCACCATCGAGGCCCGCATCACCGAGGTCACCGCAGAGCGCGCCGAACTCGACAATGCGCCGGCCGTGTTCGCGGAAAAGCGCCGCGCGCTGATTAGTGAAATCGAATCGGCCGAAACCGCCCGCCGGGTCGCCGCCGATGCGCTGGCGGCCGCCGAGAGCCTGATGGCCGAGACCGATCGCGCCGCCAAGATTTCGCTCGAGGCGCTGTCGAGTTCGCGCGAGGCCTGCGCCCGCGCCGAGGAACGCATGGACGGCGCCAAGCGCCGTCTCGTCGACATCGAGCGCGAAATCCGCGACATGCTGGAAGTCGAACCGCAAGGCGTCGCCGCGCTGGCCGAGATCGAGCCCGGCATGGAATTGCCGCCGCTCGCCGAGATCGAGGAAAATCTCGAAAAGCTGCGGCGCGACCGCGAACGCCTGGGTGCCGTCAATCTGCGCGCCGAGGAGGAGTTGCGCGAGGTCGAAGTTCAGCACACCGCGCTGACGACGGAACGCGACGATCTGGTGGAAGCCATCAAGCGGTTGCGCCAGGGCATCCAAAGCCTCAACCGCGAGGCGCGCGAGCGGCTCCTGACCTCGTTCGAAATCGTCAACAGCCATTTCAAGCGGCTGTTCGTGGAACTGTTCGGCGGCGGCGAAGCGGCGCTGCACCTTATCGAGAGCGACGATCCGCTCGAGGCCGGGCTTGAAATCATCGCCAAGCCGCCCGGCAAGAAGCCGCAGACGCTGTCGCTGTTGTCGGGTGGCGAGCAGGCGCTGACCGCGCTGGCGCTGATCTTCGCGGTGTTCCTCACCAACCCCTCGCCGATCTGCGTGCTGGACGAAGTCGACGCACCGCTCGACGACCACAATGTGGAGCGGTTCTGCAACCTGCTGCACGAGATGACCGGCTCGACCGAGACGCGCTTCATCATCATCACGCACAATCCGATCACGATGGCACGGATGAACCGGCTGTTCGGCGTCACCATGGCCGAGCGCGGCGTGTCGCAACTGGTCTCGGTCGGCCTCGACGACGCGGTGAAGATCCTGGATCAAGACGTGGCGTGAGATAGCTCACGCCACCCCGTTGACGTCGTCATCCGCGAAAGCGGATGATCCAGTACGCCGCGGCGATTGGGTAG
>WNGI01006172.1_pt1 | contig 10858 bp, 8 predicted proteins | sample 5400621 | NCBI WGS metagenome assembly WNGI01 (sample SAMN13153374, study PRJNA577476) | soil metagenome | isolation source: 20 cm soil or saprolite under Garry oak tree replicate 1 | place: USA:California | collected 2016-06-15 | reverse complement strand
CCGGAGATCTCCCCTTGGGGATTACGCGTTATCCAGTCGAGGTTTACCTCGGCGACTTCTTCGGCAACCAAGCCAAATTCGGGCTCGTTAGTGTTGTCGTTCTTCCAGTGAAACGTCACTGGTCTAAGAGCCAGGATGCTTTCGCTGATCTTATCGATCGGTGCAATGTCCTTTTTGAATCGGCGTGAGGAAAGAGTCGCATCGGCGAGCTGATTATTGGGGCCAACCACTACAAGATGGGACCCAGCGGGCGGCGTTTGGTTGAAGATGCCGCCGATATTACAGCTTGAAGCCCCGGCCGTAGTTGAGAGGCCGTTGCCGATCGAAACGTTGCCAAACCCTATCAGCGTTCCTATGGAGATGCCCTGGGTGTTCAACCCGGCGCCGATAAGGACGAAGTTCGCGGCCGGACCGGCGTCGAGGACGCCAATGCCACCGGACGACAAGTTGGTGCCGATGCGGATGGTGTTGTTCTCGCCCGCAGAGCCCCCCGTACCCGCGCCGATACAAATATTACTAGTCTCGCTGCCAGTGTAGGAGAACCCGGCTAGAGCGCCGATGGCCGTGTTGCCGGAACCATCGGTGGTGCCGAATAGCGCGCCCTCACCGACGGCAACATTGGCGCCGCCGCTGGTGCTTGTGGTAAGCGCAGAAACACCGACGGCCGTGTTTGATGAAAATAAACCAGAGGCATTATTGTTCTGGAGCGCACCGGACCCGACGGCCGTGTGGCCGAAGCCGTCAACGTTGCTAAAAAGGGCGAACGTCCCAACGGCCGTGTTGCTGCCGCCGGTAGTGTTGTCCAAAAGCGCCCCTGCGCCAACGGCCGTATTTCGGACTCCTTCGCCTGCGGTGGGGTCTCCGTTGTCAAGAAGGAGCGTCCCCGCGCCAACACCCGTGTTGAAGTTGCTTGTGCTGTTGCTCAGGAGTGAATCGAAGCCAAATGCCGAATTGTATAGACCGGTGGTGAGACTAAAGAGGGCGGCCTGCCCATCTGCTGTGTTGGTTGAGGGTTTAGCACCTGGATCTGGTGTGTCTGTGGCGCTTTGCACTTGTTGGCAAAGCCCAAAGCACACAAGCGCGGACAGGGCTGTCGTGAATATCATTTTCCGAATTTTCATAATTTAATTTTCTTTCATTGTTTTTGGCCTTTCCTGATTTATCCCTGCCGCGCCGCCTGCTCGCGAAATACTTTCGGAGGAACCCCGCACTCGCGGGACGAAGCTGGTACCATCGCGTCTCATTTCTGGCCGTTTAACTTTCTTCAGCAATGCGTTTTGCCAAAAATGCGGACGATTTGTCAAGAGGAAAAGGTAAAAAGAACCTCTGAAGGGGTTTGATCGTCCATGGAAATCTATGACCTAACAAGCATGGTAATAAGAAAAAGCGTCGTGAGGTCTGTGTATTGTCGGAGCTGCAGCCGGCTTGCTCTTTTGAGCTGGGCCATCAGAACCTCGGTTCCCTTCAGTTGCTGAGCGACCGTGGCTGGCACCGCGGAGTTACTGCGGCGTGGGCGATGGTGTAGCCGCAGGAGATGCAGTTGGCGAACTAGCCTCTACCGAAGGGAACGGAGTTGGCCAGGCAGCGTCTAGCGCAGAAGGTGTGGTTGGTGAAGTTGGCGCCGCACCCTGTAATGCAGGAGAGACTGCCTCTTCCGCCATCCATGCTTTCTGTGGTGGTTGGAATTTATACTGTTTTTGGCTCTGCGATTGCTGCTGCGCACCCTGTCTCTGAAGTCGCTCTCGCGTCATCCTGTCTTTTTCAGCTTTTGCAGCATTCAGCTGCGAGAGGTCGAGATTCGGGCCTGAATCTGGGCGCGAAACTCTTGTTTTCTGCTGTCTCTTTCAGCTTTGGCCTCCGCTGCGTCGCGAACGACGTCCTGTGATTGAGCATCGGAGGGAATCGCCTGCACGTTAGCCTTGGATTTTTCGTTTTCGGCCAACGCTCTCTCCCTTTTATCTAACGCTTCCTCCCTTTCATCCGCCACTTTCTCTCTTTCAATTAACGCGTACTCCCGTGCATCCAGCTCCACTTTGCGTTTGGCAAGTTGTTGCTCAGCGGCTGAATCTTGTTTTTGGCAGGAGCGTGCTGCTGCGACTGCGCGTTGCCGCGGCTGTGGCCGAGGTCGGTGACCCCGGCCACAAATAAGCTGTGGTTACTTGGGTAGTTTACGGAGTATTGCGAACTACCTTCGCTGCGGGCCTGCTCACTTCGAGCTGCGCGCTCACTTTTTGGATTTGCGCAGCCTGTTCTTTGAGCTGGGCCATGAGAACGTCTATTTGTCTCTGTTGCTGGGAGATTTGTTTCTGTTGGTGGACGATTTGTTTCTGTTGCTCCCCGGCCGTTGCTTGCAGCTTCTCAACTTTGCGATTCAGCATGGCTTGATGCTGGGCGCCATTGCCACGACGCAGAGGTGCAGCACTTGGATTTCCTTTGGCATTGACAAGGACGGTGCCCAAGTGCCCATCGGTATCGACGTACACGGGAGCGGCAGTGCCGACATTAACACTCGCCCCGTAGATTCCGCCGATAAAGCAGTTTTCGTAAGGAGTCCCGCTGGCAGCGATGCCGCCGATGGCAATTGTATTGGTGTCGCCGCCAAAGCCCGTATCGCCGACGTAGATATTGTTGCTGATGATGCCTGGGTCGGTACCGGCGTTAGCGCCTAGCGCGGTGTTGTAATCGCCAGTGTTATTCTCAAGCGCCAGATCGCCCACGGCAGTGTTGTTGGATCCGCCAACGTTGTTAAAGAGCGTGAAAGTACCGACTGCAGTGTTACCTGAGCCAGTGGAGTTGCTTAATAGCGCACCCGCGCCAACAGCCGTATTCTGGCCGGCATTGTCGAGAAGCAGCGCTCCCGCGCCTACGCCAGTGTCAAAGTTGCCGTCGCTTAAGGACAGGACTGACAAGAAGCCAAATGCCGAATTGTATAGACCGGTGGTGAGGCTCCCAAGGGCACCTTGCCCATCTGCTGTGTTGCTTGTGGTAAGAGAACCTCCTGGATCTGGTGTGTCTGTGGCGCTTTGCACTTGTTGGCAAAGCCCAAAGCACACAAGCGCGGACAGGGCTGTCGTAAATATAATTTTCCGAATTTTCATAATCTAATTTTCTTTCAGTGTTTTCGGCCTTTCCTGATTTATCCCTGCGCGCCGCCTGCTCGCGAAATACTTTCGGAGGAACCCCGCACCCGCGGGACGAAGGTGGTGCCATCGCGTCTCATTTCTGGCCGTTTGCTCATTTCCTTCAGCAAAGCGTTTTGCCAAAAATGCGAATCGCTTGTCAACAAGAAACGAACGCCCAACGTTTCCGCAGAAATCGAAGATCGAAACAAGGGCTTTTAGTCCGCCCGTCTGAGGCGGGACCGGCCGATGGAACGTTTGTTAAAACCAAAAATCCCCCAAAACGTTCGGGGCTAACTTTTACAGGAAGAAAAATTAAGAAAGTAAAGGCGTTCGCCGCGGGCCGACGAACGCCTTTCCAAACTCGCCTCGGTGCTAGACACACAAGGCCACATTAAATCGCAGCTTTATGGTTTGTTCACGACCACTCGCGGCGCAGGCTTATTCACTTCAATCTGGGCACTCACTTTCTGTAGGCCCGTAGCAAGTGCCTCAATTTGCTTCTGTTGCTGCGCGACCGTTGCCTGCAACTCCTTAACTTTGAGATTCAGCATGGCTTGGCGGCCGTCTTCGGAAACGTGCGAGGCTTTGGGTTGGTCTTGGGGAGCGGCTTGGAGTTGGCTTTGCAGAATGGGTACGGTCACCTTGTTTCCATTGGCATCGACGAGCAGCGTGCCTAACCTTCCAGTCGACTGATCGACGAACACAAAAGCGGCGGTGGCGGTAGGAATACTCGCCCCGGCGATCTCTTGTATGTAACAGGTGTTGCTCTCGCCGGCCACACCGGGACTTCCCTGGCCGATGTAGATATTATTATGCCCCGTGGTTTGATTGGAGCCGGCTGCCGCACCAATAGCGGTGTTGAAGAAGCCCGTAGTGACTTGTTGGAGCGCCAGATCACCAAATGCTGCGTTCGCGTTCGCGGCAGTGCTTCCGGTCACGTTCAGGAGTGCTTCAAAGCCGACGGCGGTGTTGAACGGGCCAGCGGTGTTGTTAAAGAGCGCGAACGTTCCAACGGCCGTGTTGTTAGCGCCGGTGGTATTACTGAATAGCGCGCCCGCGCCAACCGCCGTATTCTCGCCGCCATTGTCGACAAGCAGCGCCCCCGCGCCTATGCCAGTGTCAAAGTTGGCGTCGCTTAAGGACAGGACTGACAAGAAGCCAAATGCCGAATTGTATAGACCGGTGCTGAGGCTCCCAAGGGCGCCTTGCCCATCTGCTGTGTTGCTTGTGGTAAGAGAACCTCCTGGATCTGGTGTGTCTGTGGCGCTTTGCACCTGTTGGCAAAGCCCAAAGCACACAAGCGCGGACAGGGCTGTCGTGAATATAACTTTCCGAATTTTCATAATTTAATTTTCTTTCATTGTTTTTGGCCTTCCTGATTTATCCCTGCCGCGCCGCCTGCTCCAGCTTGCCCGCCGTGGCGGGCGAAATACTTTCGGAGGAACCCCGCACTCGCGGGACGAAGGTGGTGCCATCGCGTCTCATTTCTGGCCGTTTACTCATTTCTTTCGCGGGCGTTGTGTCAGAACTCCCGACAAGCTGTCAAGAAGAAAGCTAGGAAGAACGCCTGCCATCTCCACGGGAATCCCCGTTTTTCTGTGGCTGAATAGGATCCCTGCGGGTGGCGAAGTCGGTTAAATGGCACGACGATGACGCTTGGGATGAAAACGTGTGCCAATCCTTTTACAGAAGGCAGCGAAGGAAACGAAGCTTCTAATTTCGGTTCGATACGAACTCCGGTTTTAAACAAAAGGCCGCCACGCGAGGGCATGGCGGCTTCTTTGCTGTAGCCGAGATGATTGATCCCGGCCCGCGGCAACCCCGAACGCTTTCGGGGTCAACGACCACGGAGGCAACAATCAGTTACTTGTTGGCAACTGTTCGCGCGGCAGGTTTGCTCATCTCAACCTGGGCGCTCACTTTTTGGATTTGCGCTGCCTGCTCTTTCAGTTGGGCCGTCAACACTTCCATCCCTTTTTGTTGCCGCTCGACGGTGGCTTCTAATTCCGCGATCCTCTTTTGTTGTTTGAGGGCTTCATCGAGCATGGCTTGGGGCTTGAAAGGCACGCTGTTTCCATTGGCGTCGACAAGAATCGTGCCTAGCTTTTGGTTGCCATCGGCGAACACAAGCTGGGCCGTACCTGTATCAACCGCCCGATCGACGATACCGGCGATAAAGCAGTCATAATCAGTGAGGCTGGTGTCACCGATCCGGATGAATCGGAGTTCATTATCAGCCCCAGCGGACACACCTTTACCGATATAGATGTTTTGGTCACCTGTTGTTAGGTTATTGCCGGCCTCGTCACCGATAGCGACGTTAGAACTACCCTCGGTGCAGGCATGGAGCGCGTCATCACCGATGGCTGTGTTAAAGGAGCCCGACGTGTTGTTGATCATGGACTCGTCCCCCATCGCATTATTTTGGAAGCCGAGATTGTTCTGGAGCGCGGAGTGACCAAACGCGTTGTTGAAGAATCCTTCGACGTTGTTGAAGAGCGCGAAGGCACCGACTGCGTTGTTATCTTCGCCAGTCGAGTTACTCAATAGCGCACCCGCGCCAACAGCCGTATTTTCGACTGAGGTGTTGAGTAGGAGTGTTCCAGCGCCCACACCTCGATCTGCGGAACTAATGTTCACATTTACAACTGGGACCCGTGGGCGCAGAAAACGATTAATGTTCCGATGACAATCGGTCATGAGTTTGCTGGAGTTGTAGATCTTGTCGTAGTCACAGAATCCTTTGTTACCTTCGCTTCCTTTTGTTATTCTGAAATCACTTCGGCGCGAGGGAGGCGACCCGCCTTCGTTCCGCAGTCGCCGGGCTACGGCGTAGTTAGAAAACGAATAGACTATCTCGGAGCAAGGGAATTAACGATTTTTTCGAAGCGCGCGTCGCCACGCAGCGGGTCCCAAAACGGATCGAGACGGATCTCGCCATAGGAGACACCTGCGGGAAGTTTTGCGAGTATTTCGAGTTGCTCGATCGCCTGGTCGCGCTCCCCGGTCGACGCACAGATCACTGCACAAAAGTAGAGGACTTCGGTGCCGTTGAGCGCGTCTTTGGTTGGAGGGAGAAGCTCGACCGCCCTGCGGCCCTCCCGCAGCGCTTCTTCTTTCCGCCCAAGAGATGCGTCTATCAAACCCAGGAAACAGAGCTTCGAAGCGTCATCAGGCGCCGCTCGGACGACCCCTTCCTGCTGGGCGCGAGCGGCGCCGAATGCAGCGTACGCATCGGCTGCGTTTCTTTTCATGCGAGCGACCAACCCATGCGCGTAAGCCGGGCTAAATTTGACATTGCCTATGCCTCTCGCATTCATCACCGGATAATCCAGTGTCGCGAGCACGCGCTCGGCGGTGACAGGATCGCGTTCGTACAAGCTGACAAAGAAACGCCCGCGTGTCAGATCTCTCGCCGACGCAGGATTCTCCGCGAGAATCTTTTCAAGAACATCATGCCATGGCCGGCAATCGGCTCGTTCATGGAAGTCGATCCAGGCAGGCGCCAGCCGTGCGTAATTGCTCTTTGTTGGGAGGGCAAGGCCGCGATCAGAAATCTCTCTGGCTCGTTTATAGTCGCGTGAGCAGAGATAAGTAAATCCTGCTCCGAAAAGAATATCATCATTTCGGGGATCCAACTCCATTGCACGCTCCAGTTTATGCCCGGCATCATCCCAGTGCCCCTGTCTTCGATCGATGTATCCGTTGAGTTCAAAGATTCGCGCGTTGTTTGGCATTGTGCGGAGAGCGATGTTGAGCTCATCCCGGGCGTGATCGTAATCGAGGGAACCGTAGTAATAGTGCAGAGCCGAGGCGAGATGCACCTCGCCCGAATCTGGACTCAGTCGAGAAGCGGAATCAATTGCCGACGTCGCTAACTCCAGACGGCCAGGCGTGTGATCGAGACCCGTCCAGTAGATCCCGTCGTGGGCCCTGGCCAACTGGCAATATGCCAGAAGAAAAGCAGGGTCGCGCGTGGTTGCCTGGTTAAGCAACTCCACGGCTTTGAAAAGATTTGTCTCACTGCTGAGGCCATAATAGAGAGACTCCTCGATCAAAGGGGCAGCGCGAACATAGAGATCGTAGGCGACAAGATCGCTGGTTGGCTGCTCCTGGATGGCCATCTGTTCGCGAGCTGAAACGTTCGCTCCCAGTCGATCTGCCGTGGCTTGCGCCACGTCTGCCTCGATCGCGAAGACTTCATTCAGATGGCCATCGTATTCCTGCGCCCAGAGGTGCGTGTTGGTGCGAGTGTCCACCAACTTTGCATTGACGTGCACCCTCCCGCCGGAGCGGAGCACGGTTCCTTCCAAGACGTGTGAAACGCCCAGCGCCTTCCCAACCTTGCGCAGATCCTGTTTACCGCGGTAATGCATGACGCTGGTGCGGCTGATGACCTTGAGGTCGGAAATTGTTGCCAGCTTGGTCAAAACATCGTCCTGCACGCCATCGGCGAAAAAGGTGTTGTCGGGGTCGCCGCTCAGGTTTTCAAACGGCAACACGGCGATGCTTTTCTCCGGTCTCGCAGGATTCAAAGCTGCTCCAGCAGTTGCCAGATGGGTGCGCAGTGACGGAAAAACGAAAAACCCAGCCGCACCGACAACCAGGATCGCGGCGGCTGCCAGAGCGACAACGGCGCGATGCGCGCTACCTGCTTGCGCGGAGCAACGTTTCAGCCGCGCCAGAATCATGCCACCGCCGCGTTTCAAGGCTCGGCCGCGATCGCGAGTGTCGGCGATGAAATGTTTCAGCGTCACGAGCAGAAACGAACGAGACCGCCCTTTCTCGCGATCGGCGTGCGCGTAGGCGCGCGTTTCCATCAGGTCTGTGAAAGACCCCTGGGTCAAATCGTGCGCGTCCTCTGGGCCATATCCTTGCTTGCATAAGAATGCGTAAAGGGGGCGCCAGTAGGTCTGGCACAATTCCGAGAGCGCTTTCGGCATGTGAGCGGAAGCCGTCGCGGAATCGCCCGCTTCGATCACCATCGTCCAACGCGTGGAGGCAAATGATTCATCGCAACCTTCCGCTTCGCGAGGAGGCGGAACCGTCGCTGTTTTCACACCGTTAGAGAGAATAGGACAGACGGCGTCTTGGCGGCAAGACATAACGCCGACCGCCTGCCGGCCGGAATTTCAAAATCGAATATCGAAACAATTTCAAAGAAACTGAAATGCACACATCTCTATTCGCGTGATCGCGGGCGCCTCAAAATCCTTGCTGCGGAATCTGCGTGAATCTGTGCAATCCACGGATAACATTATTGCGTGCAGAGAACGATGAAAGCCGTCGTGAAGGCCAGGCCCGAGCCGGGCTTGTGGCTCGAGGAAGTTCCTGTTCCTGAAGTCCGCGGTGACGATGTGCGCATTCGTGTTTTAAAGGCGTCTATCTGCGGCACTGATGTTCACATTTACAACTGGGACGCGTGGGCGCAGAAAACGATTCCTGTTCCGATGACAATTGGCCATGAGTTTGTCGGCGTTGTCGACGATGTAGGCGATCATGTGAAAGGATTCGCAAAGGGCGATCTCGTGGTAGGCGAGGGGCACATCACCTGTGGACATTGTCGCAATTGCCTGGCGGGACGCCGTCACCTTTGCCCGAACACACAGGGCGTGGGCGTGAATCGCCCCGGCGCATGGGCGGAATTTGTAGCGATCCCACAGGATAACTGCTGGCACGCAGATCCCTCGATCTCACTCGATGTGCTTTCCTGCTTCGACCCGTTAGGCAACGCCGTCCACACGGCGCTCTCGTTCGATTTGGTCGGTGAAGATGTGCTCATCACCGGCGCAGGACCAATCGGCTGCATGGCCATCCCGATTTGCAAACGAGCCGGCGCGCGTCACGTCGTGATTACAGACGTCAATCCGTATCGTCTGGATCTCACGCGCAAAATGGGAGCGGATCTGGCGTTGGATGTGCGTACGGAAAAAGTTGCCGATGCAATGCAAGAGCTGGGGATGAAAGAAGGATTCGACGTGGCGCTGGAGATGTCCGGCAATCCGAAAGCGTTCGCGGACATTTTGCCGAACATGTTTCACGGCGGCAAAATCGCGCTGCTAGGCATCATGCCGGGTAGCGCCGCGATTGATTGGAACCTGGTGGTGTTCAATCAGTTCACTATTAAAGGGATTTATGGTCGCGAAATGTATGAGACCTGGTACAAAATGACCGCCATGATCCAATCCGGTCTCGACATCTCACCAGTGATTACCCACCGCTTCCCCTACACGCAATTCAAGGAAGCAATCGAGCTGATGAAATCAGGCAACTCCGGCAAGATCGTTCTCGATTGGGGCAATTTGTCATCGTGAGCGGAGTTGAAGGATCTCTCAAATCAACCACGGACTACGCGGATATCGCGGATATTTCCGGGTAGCGCACGCGTCTCGCGTGTTGGCGATGGTGTCTCGCCATCGCGAACCTTTCTAGCGTCCTCCGATGATCCCGATGTCATTGTAAGAGAAGCTTGTTTCGGCGCGACGCCGAAACCAACACGCGAGACGGGTGCGCTACCCAAATTTGCTACCGCAACGCGGCCGCTTGTTCATGGCGACCTTCCAGTTCAAGCACCATTCGCTTAATGTGCCTGTAGTCCTGGTGGCGACTCAGGAATTGCAAACTTTCTTGCGGATCGCCCCATTGTAGAATCTGGATGGTTTCCTGGCGAGCGCCCCAAGAATTCATTTCATGTTGGTTCGGCATGTACAAATCAATCGTGTTGCGGCCAGCGAGAGCCCAGCCGTAATCGTCAACGCGATAAATTTGTCCAGTGGAGACCAGTCGGAAGGCCGTGCCCGCCGGCCAGCGTGACCAATCAGCTGCAGCGCTGCCAATACGCGGTTTGGCGACCACAACGGCGCGCTTTACGCTGCGGGTTGTTTTCGGCCCGCGTTTTGTCGTGCGCGTGACAGTTCGCTTTTCTTCAATCGAGAATGGTTGGAGCTGTGGTGAAAACGAATCGGTCTCGTCCACGGGCATAGCGCGCGGCACACCATCAACGGGAATCGCGCGCCGCGTTACTTCGGCTCGGTGGATAGGTGGGCCAGCTGCCTGCAATTCCCCACCCAGAGCATTATGATTTCCATACTCGCGGTGGTCTGACTCGGTGTGCGTGTACGCTGTCGTGCGGACATGTTGAAAATCCGTTTTTGCCAGCGGCGGCTCGTAAGGAGGCAGCGCATGGTGACTTGTTCCGCAACCACTGAGCAGAATGATGGCGATAAAAGCCGCAAGAATGGCCCAGGCAAGATTTCGACGCTCAGCGTAGGTCAAGGCGAAACACCGGAGAACTTATTAACAGTTATTCACAAGGCGCGCAAGTCCCTATTTAAGGTGTTTTTGCTGGGAGGTAACGACTGCGCCTCAAGACCTGGCACCGATAATGGGGATAAGTCGAAACTCAATTTCCTTGTCATTCGACATTCCTGCTTCGCTATTTAATGACTTGCGAATTCCCATTGGCTCGCCCTCTGGGCTGTCGTCCATGTCGTTCGCTTCCCAGCGGCTCTTTGTGCGGCTTTGTGTTTGTTTTCCGCCCATTCGAAATCTGTGTAATCTGTCGCTCTATGGTTTCCGAATTCGAAAATCAGGTCGTTCAAACTCTCGAAGAAATTAAATCGCAAGGTCTTTTCAAAACCGAGCGTGTCATCACGAGTCCGCAGGACGCACACATTGCTATCATGGGTGGCAAGCGCGTGCTCAACATGTGTGCCAACAATTATCTAGGGCTGGCA
>WNGI01013270.1_pt1 | contig 10859 bp, 9 predicted proteins | sample 5400621 | NCBI WGS metagenome assembly WNGI01 (sample SAMN13153374, study PRJNA577476) | soil metagenome | isolation source: 20 cm soil or saprolite under Garry oak tree replicate 1 | place: USA:California | collected 2016-06-15 | reverse complement strand
ATAGCCCGCGTCCGCGAGCTTGGCGGCGAGCTTCACGCTGTGGCTTTCCTCGACCACCGGCGTCTGCGGTTTGTAGGAGAGTCCCAGGATGGCAATGCGCGTGCCGGCCCTGGCGAACTTGGCGACCAGGCCGGTCAGCCGGTCGATCTGGTAGTTGTTGATGCGGTCGGTCGCCTCGGCGACGTCGGCGCGCGCGCCGATCTTGCGGGCGAGTGCTGCGAAGGCGACGTTGTCGCGCGGGAAGCAGGGCCCGCCATAACCCATCGCGCCCTTCAGATACTTCGGACCGATGCGCGTGTCGGCGCCCAGCGCCTTGGTGACGGCATCGACGTCGGCACCCGGCAGGCGATCGCAGATGTCGGCCAGCATGTTGGCATAGGAGATCTTGGTCGTGACGTAGGTGTTCACCGAGATCTTGGTCAGCTCGGCGTTCACGAAGTTCATGCGTTGCACCGGCGGCTTCTTCTCGCACATCTGCAGATAGATGGTCTGCAGCATGTCGCCGGCCTTGGCGTCGCTCTCGCCGATCAGGATGGAGTCGGGGTAGAGCATGTCGCGCACGACGCTGCCAAGGGCGATGAACTCCGGGTTGTAGCACAGGCCGAGATCGGGCCCGACCTTGCGACCCGACGCCGCTTCGAGGGCGGCCTTGATTTCGCCGTCGGTGGTGCCGGGCATCACCGTGCTGGTGATGACCACCATGTGGTAGCCGTTCTTGCGGCGCAGCGCCTTGCCGATCGATTCCATGGCCTGCAGCACGAAGCGATTGGAGAAGAAGCCGGTGCTGTCCGACGGCGTCGGCACGATCACGAAGCTTGCGTCGCTCTTCTGGATGGCCTCGCCGTTGTCCATCGTGGCCGACAGGCGCTGCCTGTTGGCGGCGATCAGCTCGTTGAGCTGCGGCTCGACGATCGGCATCTTGCCGGCATTCAGTGCGTCGACAAGAGTCTTGCTCACGTCGAGGCCGATCACCGTAAAGCCGCGGCTGGCGAGCACTGCGGCGAGCGGTGCGCCGAGCTTGCCGAGACCGATCACCGAGATGCGGGGCAGAAGGGCTGAAGTCATTTCCATGTCCGTCTTGAGGGCCGGTACTGATACTGTCGGCGGCCGTCGGACGCCACCCGAATTTGCAGCGGTTCGGCGGCAATTCGCTGCTTGCGCCGTCCCGTCGCAGGCGCGAAAAATCGCCATTCAATGCGCGCCAGGAGCGGGGGAATCGAATGAAAGTGGAATTTTCGGCCTTTCCAAAGGCCTTCTCGGGCAACGTGGCGGTCTTCGTTGCCGCCGACAAGCAACTCCTGGCCAGCGCGCAAGCCATCGACAAGGACACCAGCGGAACGATTGTCCGGGCGATCGACGCCAGCCGCTTCACCGGAGCCAAGAGCCAGTCGCTGACGCTATTGGGCCAGGCCGGCAGAATGGCTCGCCTTACTCTGCTGGGCGTCGGCAAGCCGCGCGAGCTCGATGCCCGAAGCGCCGAAGCCCTGGGTGGGCTGGTTGCGGCCGAAGCCAACGCCGCCGGCCAGAAGGCGGTGACGGTTGTCGTCGATCCCGTGAAGGGAACTCGCCTGACGCCTGGCCAGATCGCCGCCCGCATCGCGCTCGGCGCCGAGCTGCGCAACTACCGCTTCGACAAATACAAGACCAAGGACAAGCCCGAGCAGAAGCGCTCGCTCGAGCAAATCACGCTCGTCGTCGCGGCGCCAGCCGAGGCCCGACGCGTCCACGAGCGGCTGGCGCCCACCGTCGATGCGGTATTCTTCACCCGCGATCTGGTGAGCGAGCCCGCCAACGTGCTCTTTCCGGCCGAGTTCGCCCGGCGCGCCCGCGAACTCACCAAGCTCGGCGTCAAGGTCGAGATCCTGGGCGAGGCCGAGATGAAGAAACTCGGCATGAACGTTCTGTTGGCGGTGGGTCAGGGCAGCGAACGCGAATCGCAGCTCCTGGTGATGCGCTGGATGAACGGCCCGAAGTCGCAGAAGCCGGTCGCGCTGATCGGCAAGGGCGTGTGCTTCGACACCGGCGGCATCTCGCTGAAGCCCGCCTCCGGGATGGAAGACATGAAGTGGGACATGGGCGGCGCCGGCGCCGTCACCGGAGCGATGCGCCTGCTGGCCGGCCGCAAGGCCAGGGCCAACGTGGTGGGCGTCTGCGCGCTGGTCGAGAACATGCCGGGCGGCAATGCCCAGCGGCCGGGCGACGTGGTCAAGAGCATGTCTGGCCAGACCGTCGAGGTCATCAACACCGATGCCGAGGGCCGGCTGATCCTGTGCGATGCCATGTGGTACGCGCAGGAGAAGTTCAAGCCGCAGGCGATGGTCGAGCTTTCGACCCTGACGGGCGCCATCATCGTCGCCCTGGGTCACGAGCGCGCCGGACTGTTCAGCAACAACACCGCCTTGTCCAACAAGCTGCGCGCGGCGGGATCGGCGATCGGCGAGAAGCTGTGGCGCCTGCCGCTCGGGCCGAACTACGACAAGATGATCGATTCCGACATCGCCGATATGAGGAACGTCACCAACAGCCGCGATGCCAGCTCGATCACCGCGGCGCAGTTCCTGCAGCGTTTCGTCCAGGAGGGCGTCGCCTGGGCCCACCTCGACATCGCCGGCATGGCTTGGTCGAACAAGGATAGCAATACCAGGCCGAAGGGCGCCACGGCCTACGGCGTACGCCTGCTCGATGCGTGGATTGCCGAAAACTTCGAGCGCTGACGGCGCGATGGCGACCGAGGTCAACTTCTATCACCTGACCCGAGCGTCGCTCGAGGACGCCTTGCCCCGCCTGCTCGCCAAGACGCTTCAGGCGGGCGAGCGGGCGGTGGTCATGCTGGGCTCGCCCGAGCGGGTCGATGCGTTGAACACGCATCTGTGGACCCATGATCCCAACGGCTTCCTGCCGCATGGCGCCGCCAGGGACGGCGACGCCGACCGCCAGCCGATCTGGCTCACGCACCTCGACGAGAATCCAAACGGCGCGGCTTTCCTGTTCGTCGCCGACCGCGCTCGCTCCGAACGCATGGCCGATTACAAGCGCTGCTTCGAGTTGTTCGATGGTCGCGACGAGACAGCCGTCGCCGAATCGCGCGAGCGCTGGAAGGCCTACAAGGCGGCAGGCCATACCGTCGTCTATTGGCAGCAGACGCCCAATGGCGGGTGGGAGAAGAAGAGATGACGCGCTGGGGGACCCCCAATGGCGGGTGGGAGAAGAAGAGCTGACGCGCCCCCAGCGAAGAGCTAATGCCGCTTCTCGCGCGGGTGCCAATAGCCGCGCCACGCCGACCTGATCCGCTCCATCATCGGCACCGGACCTTCCGGCCGATAGAATGCCGGTGAATCGGCCTCGAAGGTCGCCATGTAGTCGCGATAGCTGAGGGGGTGACGACGGTTCTTCTGCGTCTGGGCGGCCAGCAAGTCGAGGCCGGCATCGACGTCGAAAAGCGCGGCCAGAATCTCGCGTCGGCCGACCAACAGCTCGGCAGCGGCATCCGGTACGTCCCATGCCGAGAAGATGGCGGCGAGCTTGGCGATCTTCTCCGCGCTCAGCCTTGCCGCGGCGGCGGCGGCGCCATGCGGCACCAGCACGTCGCGTGCGTAGTAGGCCTCGCCCTGGAAGGGCCGGCCGGACACGGTTTCGGCGGGCGTCGGCCAGACGTAGCGGGCGGGCAGGGCGCGCGTCGAGCAATTGCGGACGTCGAGCCGGAACAGGTCGAAGCCCTCGCCGCGCATCAAGCGATCGGTGTTGTGGAAGCTGTGCTCGTCGGGCTTGCCGGCGCCGACGAAGTTCACCTCGAGCTGAACGGCGATGACACCGAGCGCATCGAAGCTTTCGTTGAAGGATTGCAGGATTTCGAAGTCGGCGCCGTCGATGTCGATCTTGAGGTAGTCGAGATCGGTCCAGCCACGTTCGGCGAGCAGGTGCGAAGGAACGATCGGCTTGCGCGGATCGGCCAAGCCGGTCATCTCCCACGCATTGTGGCGCAGCTTCTCCTCGGTCGAAGCATCCTTGAGCCGGGCCTCGCGGATCTCGCGCGTACGCATGAAGCTCAGGCGATCGCGCATCCGCATGATCAGCGGCGCCGCCGGGCCGGCGGAGTGGTCGACCGGCTTGTTGGCCGAGCTGCTGACGTAGGCCGCGACGTACGAGACGTCAGGATTGCGTTCCCGTTCGGCCAAGCGGCGGCATTCGGATTCGCTGGCGTCGACGCCCAACGCCTGCAACCTGGGCTCGAAGGCTCGCCAGGAGGGATCGAGGCCGCCCGAGCAGCCGATGTCGAGCAGCCTGAACCTTTCCGCCTTGAGCTTTTCGGCGACGAACGCCGGGAACGACGGAGCCATGCTCCGATTAGACGGTCGCGACAGGTGTTGCCGGCGAACCGACAGCACCGGGCAGGCGCAGCGGCGGCGCGGTCAGCAGGAAGCGCGAACGTTTCTTGTCGCGCAGCCAGAGCGCCAGATCCTTCAGCCACCAGATCTCGCCGAGATTGAGGCCGAGCTTGAACAGGCAGTGATTATGGATCGGCAGCGATGGATGCTCGGCGTTGTCGGGGCCGGGCTTGGCCGGCACAGCCTCGACGCCGTAGTTGTCGGCGATCAGCGCCGAGATCTGGCTGTCGGTGATCCATTGCAGCAGTCGCCTGTCGCGGCCATCGAGCACCGAGCACATCGCATGCGCGCGGGCCGGGTCGACCCGCTTGTTCATCTTGGTGATCTCATCGGTGAAGCCGGTATGGAGCAACAGCATGTCGCCCGGTTCGACCACCACCTTGTCGGCTTCCAGGACATGGCGGAAATCGTCGTAGTTCACATATTTGTGGTCGCGGCCGTAATGCTTCTCCAGGTCGACCATGACGGCGCGTCCCTGGATCGCCTTGGCCGCCATGTTTTCGACGCCGAGTTTGTGGGCGTAGCTCATATGGCCGCAGCCGTCGCGTCCGGCGTCGGGCTGGGGTCCGACGACATCCGACCCGGCCTTGAAGCCATTGTAGTAGAGCGGCTCGGGCACGCCGTCGCCATCGGCATCGAACATGCTGCCGACATGGGCGAGGGTGTCCCATTGCGTCGAGTATTGCAGGGTCAGGATCACGCGGTCATCGCTCGCCACGTCCATGAACAGCGGGTTGATCGTCTTGGTGAGGAAGTTGAACCGCCAGCCGTTCTCGTCGCCCGTCGGCGAAAGCACGGGCGGCAGCCGCCGCGGGTTCAGCACGTTGCCGCCGGGCAGGTCGAGCGGCAGGCTGAGGCAGAAGGAAATGCCTTCCTTCACTTCGGCGACGCCTTCCAGCACTTTCTTCGGCGTGATGAGATTGAGCCGGCCGAGTTGATCGTCGTCACCCCAATCGCCCCAGGTCGAGCCTTCCGGACGGTACTTCCAACGCTTCATTCGTGATCTCCCTGTGGCCGGCCGGGAGACTACCTTGCGTTCCGGTCGTGCGTCACCACGCACGCATGGCTCCTCCGCGCAATTCCGCAAACCTTCGCACGGCGGATCGTCTATCATCCGTCCTGACGAGGTTTTCATGTCCGCAGCGACCGCTCCCCCCAATCGCGACGTCAGGGTCATCGGCCTGATCGGCATCGCCCATGGCGTCAGCCACTATTATCAGCTCGCCTTCGCCACGATGCTGCTGATCGTGCGCCAGGAGGCGGGCTTCACCTATACCGATGTCGGCCTGCTGACCGGCATCTTCTACGGCGTATCCGGCGTCTCGCAGACGGCCGCGGGCTTTGCAGTCGATCGTTTCGGCGCGCGGCCGATCTTGGCCGGCGGGCTTGCGACCATCGGTGTGGCGCTTGGCCTGATCTCCGTTGCCCATTCATTCGCAGGCTTTGCCGCTGTCGCGGTGATCGCGGGCCTCGGCAACTGCGTGTTCCATCCCGCAGATTTCGCGCTCCTCAATTCGTCAGTGAACCAGGGCAGGCTCGGGCGCGCTTACAGCATTCATGGCGTCGGCGGCTCGCTTGGTTGGGCGGCCGCGCCGGTGATGTACTTTCTCGACAGCATGTTCGGCTGGGTCGGGGCGGCGCTGATCGGCGCCGTGCCCGGCCTTCTGCTCGCGGCGCTGGTATGGCTGCATCGCGCCGACCTCGTCGACCATCGCGTCAAGGTGCACGCCCCCGCCGGCCCGCAGGCGACCACAGCGACCCTCACGCTCTTCCTCCAGCCCGCGATCCTGCTCTGCATGGTCTACTTCGCCCTACTGTCCGCCAACACCGTGGGCATCCAGCAGTTCGCCGTGCCGGCCTGGGCCAACATGTTCGGCATCAGCGAAAACTACGCCGCCCTCTGCCTGATCGTGTTCATCGTCGGCTCGGCGGGCGGCGTGCTGGTGGGCGGCCTGTTCGCCGACCGGGTGCGCCGCCATGACCGTGTCGCGACGCTGGGTCTGCTCGCGGCGGCGGCCTTCACCCTGCCGATCGCCACCCAGACCGTCACGCCCGCGTTGCTGCTGCCGCTGCTCGCCCTGGGCGGTGCCGCCGGCGGCCTCACCAACCCGTCGCGCGACCTGATCGTGCGCCGCGCCACGCCGCCCGGCGCCTCGGGCAAGGTCTTCGGCTTCGTCTATTCCGGCCTCGATGTCGGCTCGTTCCTGGCGCCGCCGGTGTTCGGCGTCCTGATGTCCGCCGGTATCCCCAGCATCATCTTCTGGATCGCCGTGGCGCTCTACATCGTCAACGCGGTGCTGGTGATGGCCATTCGCCAGACCACCGTGCCCACGGTGGCTACCGCGGCGGCCGAGTAATCAGTCCTCCCCCGTCATACGGGAAGGCCTCACAGATGATTCTCGAAAGGACAATGATCTGACGGGGGAGGCAGACAACTGGCTCAGGCCGCCTCGTAGGCTTCCTGCGCGACCAGCCATTCATGCTCGGCGTGGGCGATTTCGCGTTCCAGCCGGACCTTCTCTCGCTGCAGGTCGGCGACGTTGATCGCCGGATCGCTGTAAATCTCCGGATCGGCCAACCTCGCTTCGATGTCGTCGCGCTGCTTGTTGAGCTTGGCGATGCTCTTCTCCAGGGTTTCCAGCGTCCGCTTGAGCGGCGCCCGCTTGGCGCGCGCGTCGGCCGACTGCTTGCGCTGGTCCTTCTTGGGCGCCGGCTCGGCGATCGGCGCTGCCGGCTCTTTCCGCCTGGCCGCCTTGCCGTTGCCGCGCTCGCGCAGCAGCTTGCTCTGGTAGTCGTCGATGTCGCCGTCGAATGGCGTCACCTTGCCGCCCGCGACCAGCCAGAGCTGATCGGCGACCATCTTCACCAGATGGGTGTCGTGGCTCACCAGCACGACCGCGCCCTCGAAATCGTTGATGGCGTCGACCAGGGAGGCGCGCGCATCCATGTCGAGATGGTTGGTCGGCTCGTCGAGCAGCAGCAGATGCGGTGCGTTGCGCGTGGCGAGCGACAGCAGCAGCCGCGTCTTCTCGCCACCCGACAACACGCCGACCTTGAGGTTGGCGCGATCGCGCGAGAAGCCGAAGCGGCCGAGCTGGGCGCGCACCTTGGTCTCGCCGGCGCCCGATCCCAGGGCGCTGCTCATGTGCTGGAACGGGGTCGCCTCGTAGTCGAGGCTCTCCTCCTGATCCTGCGAGAAATAGCCGATGCGCAGCCGCGGCACGCGCTTGACCCGCCCCTCGCGCGGCTGCAGGCGGTCCGACAACAGGCGGATGAAGGTCGACTTGCCGTTGCCGTTCTGGCCGAGCAGCGCGATGCGGTCATCCATGTCGAGCCGCAGGTCGAGCTTGCGCAGCACCGGCGGGCCGTCGCCATAGCCGACGGTCACCTCGTCGAGAGTCTCGATCGGCGAGGCAAGCTGCTCGGGCGGCGGAAAGTTGAAGGCGATCCTCTCGTCGATCGGCACCGTGGCGACCGGACCCAGCTTCTCGATCATCTTGATGCGTGACTGCGCCTGACGCGCCTTGCTGGCCTTGGCCTTGAAGCGGTCGACGAAGGCCTGCATGTGCTTGCGCTGGGCGGCGATCTTGGCCTGCTGCGCGGCATCGTGCTCCAGCCTCTCGGCGCGCGTGCGCTCGAAGCGGTCGTAATTGCCGTTGTAGGCCACGAGCTTCTGCTGATCGATGTGCACGATGTGGTCGCACACGTCGTTCAACAGGTCGCGGTCGTGGCTCACCATCAAGAGGGTGTGGCGAAAGCGCTGCAGGTGCTCGGTGAGCCAAAGCTGCGCCTCGAGGTCGAGATGGTTCGACGGTTCGTCGAGGATCAGGAGATCGGGATCGCTGAACAGCGTGCCCGCCAGCGCCACGCGCATGCGCCAGCCGCCGGAGAACTCGCCGCACGGCCGCGCCTGGGCGTCGTTGTCGAAGCCCAGCCCATGCAGGATCGCGGCGGCCCGCGCCGGCGCGGAGGCCGAGCCGATAGCGTCGAGCCGGGCATGGATGTCGGCCAGCCGCACGCCGTCATGGCAGGCCTCGGCCTCGGCCAACAGCGCCGTCCGTTCGATGTCCGCCGCCAGGACGGCGTCCAACACTGTGACGTCGCCGCCCGGCGGGTCCTGCGGCACCGAGCCGATGCGGGTCCGGCCGGTCAGGCTGATGCTGCCGCCATCGACCTCGATCTGGCCCTGGATCAGGCGCAGCAGCGTCGATTTGCCCGCGCCGTTGCGGCCGACCAGGCCGACTTTCCAGCCGTCGGAAATGGCCGCCGAGGCGCGGTCGAACAACACGCGCTCGCCGTGGCGGAAGGAGAGGTCGTTGACATGAAGCATGGGGCCGCGGCGTTTAGCACGCCGGCCGCGCCGGTCCAACCGGCTTGCCGGCTCAAAACCCTGCGTTTATAAGGCGCGCCCACTCGCTCAACGCATACTGGCAAGAGGGTTATATGGCCGTCGAACGCACTTTCTCGATCATCAAGCCGGACGCCACCCGCCGGAACCTGACCGGCAAGATCAACGCCCGGTTCGAAGACAAGGGCCTGCGCATCGTGGCCCAGCGGCGCATCTGGATGACCCGCAGCCAGGCCGAACACTTCTACAGCGTGCACAAGGAGCGGCCGTTCTTCAAAAGCCTTTGCACGTTCATGACCTCGGGCCCGGTGGTGGTGCAAGTCCTTCAAGGCGAGGACGTCATCGCCAGGAATCGCGAGATCATGGGTGCCACCAACCCGGCCAATGCCGCCGCGGGAACCATCCGCAAGGACTTCGCCGAATCGATCCAGGCCAACTCCGTGCACGGCTCGGATTCGCCGGAGAACGCCGCGATCGAGATCGCCTACTTCTTCGCCGGAGCCGAGATCGTCGGGTAACGAAAAGGCCGCGGTATCAGCCCAGGATCGCGAAGGCCACAAAAAGGGCCAGCGTTCCGCCGATGCCCAGCAACAGGGCGATCAGGCCCGAGTTGCCCACCAGGCCCAGCGCCATGCAGGACAGCAGCAGCACGATGAACAGGATCGTGAACAGCACCAGCTTGCTGAACGACTGGTAGGTTGAAGCGTGAGCGGGGTAGTCGTCCTGCGCGTCGGCCATGTCGGTTCCTCGTTGAAGTCGCGGGGTCTTAATAGCCAACTAAGGGTCGCTTGAGAAGAGCAGGGGGACGGCGCCCGTGACAGTCACGCGACCCCTGGCCAGCGAGATGAGGCCCTCGGCGAACCAGCGCACGACCAGCGGGTAGAGCCGGTGTTCCTGGCGCAGGATGCGCGCGGCAAGCGTCTCCGCCGTGTCGCCCGCCAGCACCGGCACGGCGGCTTGGGCGATGATCGGCCCGGCGTCGAGGTCGGGGATCACGAAATGGACGGTGCAGCCGCTCAGCCGCACGCCGGCCTCGAGGGCCTGCTGCTGGACGTGCAGCCCCTTGAAGCAAGGCAGAAGGGAAGGATGAATGTTGATCAGGCGATCCGACCATCGTGTGGGAAACCACGGGCTGAAGATGCGCATGAAGCCGGCCAGTGCCACCAGTTCAACGCCGTGCCGCTCGAGCTCGACCGAAACAGCGCGGTCGAAGGTCTCGCGGTCGGGCTGGCCGCGATGGGGCACGACAGCCGTCGGCACGCCCTCCTTGCGGGCGATCGCAAGACCGGGCGCATCGGCCACATTGCTCACCACCAGGGCGATTTCGGCGGGATAGTCGGCGGCCTTGGCGGCCTCGATCAGGGCGGCCATGTTGCTGCCCCGCCCCGAGATCAGGATGGCGACTCTCAGCTTCGCCATAGGCTTTCAGCATGGTCGATCACGCAGTCGGCTTCGGCAGTCGGCGCAGGCTCGATGACGCCGACTTCGTGCACGCTCTCGCCGGCCTCCGTCAGCACCTTGGCGACCCTTGCGGCGTCGGCGGGCGCCACGACCCCGACCATGCCGAGGCCGCAATTGAATGTCCGCAGCATGTCTTCGGCCGGCACGCGGCCCAGCTCGTGCAGCCAGCGGAACACGGCCGGCACCGGCCATCGCCTGGCATCGAGCCGCGCGCGCGTGCCGTCGGGCAGGCAGCGGGGCACATTGCCGGGCAGGCCGCCGCCGGTGATGTGGGCCAGGCCCTTGATCGCACCGGTCGCGCGGATCGCGGCCAGCAGCGGTTTCACGTAGATGCGCGTCGGCTCGAGCAGCGCCTCGCCGAGCGAGGCCTCGGCGAACGGTGCACGAGCATCGTAGCCAAGGCCGCTGCGCTCGACGATGCGGCGCACCAGGGAATAGCCGTTGGAATGCGCGCCGCTCGAGGCCAGGCCCAGCACGACGTCGCCCGGCGCGATGTCGCTGCGCGGCAGCAGGCCATCGCGCTCGGCCGCGCCGACCGAGAAGCCCGCGAGGTCGTAGTCGCCCTCGCCATACAGGCCGGGCATCTCCGCCGTCTCGCCGCCGACCAGCGCGCAGCCGGCGCGCCGGCAACCTTCGGCGACACCGGCAACGACGCGGCGTGCCGC
>WNGI01006169.1_pt1 | contig 10859 bp, 10 predicted proteins | sample 5400621 | NCBI WGS metagenome assembly WNGI01 (sample SAMN13153374, study PRJNA577476) | soil metagenome | isolation source: 20 cm soil or saprolite under Garry oak tree replicate 1 | place: USA:California | collected 2016-06-15 | reverse complement strand
TGAAGCTCGGGTCCCAGCCACAACATCGCCGAACGTTACAACCGAACGACCGAAGCCGGCGGAGCATGGAGTGAATTGTCAGCCCCATCAGACGCCACAATCCTGTTGGCCGTATCATGCCGACTAGGATAGCCGACTGGTAATGGGGTGGTCGTTTGCAACAACCACGAAACATTAGTTTTGCCGGGCGAATTTGTCTCGTTAGGCTGGAATTAGTAAATAAATATTCCAGGTGGTCCCGAAAAATAAGAATTAAGTTAAGAATTCTTACAGTTTTAAGACCTTCTAACTTACTTAATTTAAAAAGATTTCTATTGAACGGCGCAACAGCTAAAAAAACTGTAAGGAAAATTTACGAAAACAAGCTCGTTGTTCAACCCGTACTTAGTTGAAATTCAACGTGTTTTTAGCCCGGCCACTAAATTGCGTAGTTCTGGGCTATTCAGACACGAATGTGAGTATGAAATTGAAGTTTTACCTCTATACCCTCATGTTTCTTATTGGCTGCGCGAGTTTTTTATCTTCATCGGTTGAAGCAGCGTTGGTCACACTGAACAGTGGGCAAAGTGCTACATCCTTGTATGACGGTGCCAGTTCGTCACCAGCCTGCGAACTGTGTGATGCGTCAGTGACTTTAACTTTCAATGGAAATTCATTATCGAGTTCACTTTATAACACTTCGACGGACGGCGTTGCAGGTGTTAATGTTTTCACGCAATTCGCCTTTGATTCGACTCCTAATTTGCAGGTCGGCAGTGCGACATTTGGCGGATCCGCGACTACTTGGCAGTTTAAGACGACCGGATTAGGAAGTTTTGAGTTTGGGGCCGATACAAGCAATAGTATTAACCCTGGACTTGAAGGCGGGCAAACGGGTACTGTCGTGGTTCCCATTACTTCTCCTTCCGGCCTTCAGAGCCTCGCGATCGATGAGACGCAGACTCACTTTCAATCAATCAATACTCCTGGCGGCAGTAGCACTAAACCGCAGGGTTGTCTCTCTGGGGCAACTGATTGCGGATCCGCACCTCTCCCCCCAACAGTCCCAAAACCGTCAACCCTCATTCTTCTTGGAATCGGATTGTTGGCCTCTCGTATGGTTTTGAAAAAACTCGGTACTCGCAACGCACAATTTTCATAAGGCTAATCAGTTCAAGGGCGTCGGTGCCATACATCGACGCCCTTTTGTTTTATGCATAGATTATGCTCAGTTCTGTTTTGATTTGGGATCTGAATTACACCTGTTGGAATTAGTTGAATTGCATTGTGTTGCTGCCTGACTATCGCGGATCGATTTTGGCGTGGTTACACAAAGGAGCTCAAGAAGGGAAGTCCCGATCTTGAATCTGGTTGTGAACACCAAAGTTCTGAGAGCCCTTCCTTCGGCAACCGGCATCAGGACAATCCTGATCCGTGGCTTTGCGTCCCAGCCTCACGGCTGGTTTGCCTTTGTCAGAAGGGGGCTTGGTAGATTCTAGTCGTTAGGCAAGGTGCGTTCCAAATTTTTGATAAACCGGCGGTCAGTTTTGCTGTAGCTCTTTTGAGATCTAAGTGATTGTTGCTAACCTTTAGCGAATTAAAGGAGCTCATTCATCCGCGACCAAGTTGGTGCCTACGCACGCGTATACACTAGGCGCCGATTCGCTGTATAGAACCTGTCGACTCGGAGGAACGCAACGATAGGTCAAGGCGGTTATGATAGGTTCAGACAAACCAGGCCGGAGAAACGGTGAACAGGGGAAGATGCCGTCTTAGAATGAAAAAGGCCTCGCTGATCCGCGATCGGCGAGGCCTTTAGGTTCCAGCTCAAAGATCAGTCGGGCAAGAAAAATCAGCTGCCATAATCACTTTTGATTTGCGAGGGCATTATAAACCACGAGCCGGTACAACTTCGACGGGCTGTTTCGCCGATGTCTTTACCGTTCGTGCCGCCGTCGTAGTTGCCAGGCACACCAAAAGTTGCGGTGTAGGCTACGGCTGCGGTCGCTTGTGTTCCGACGCAGGTTGCGAGCTTGAGAGGCACGTGCAATATCGAGAACAGGATGCTTCCCAAGATAAAGACCCCGCCGTCTTCTTGCGTATCCACTTGTTGTGCGTGCACAAGACCCGGCGTAACCAAAATGGCGACAGCCAAGATCACGCCCGACACCTGAGAAGTCAATTGTCTTTTCATAGTTTCAGTCCCTTTCTTCGGGTAAGGTTACTTTGAATCGTGGAGCTATTGTGCTTGGGAACGGCGTATGTGTCAAGTCAATGGATTGGGTTTTTCGCTAAGTCCGGGAAAGGACTTGAAGGGATTCGTATCGCGGTCGTCGATCATCGTAAGACTCCTTCGCTCTGGGATTTCAGCGAGGAGTGGCGATTCTCTTACGGTTAGAGGCGGCTGTAATAAAAATTTTGTCATCGCATCAGCGGGAATTGGCCGACAGAAATAAAAGCCTTGACCTTCATCGCATTGAAAACCCCTAAGCAGTGTCTTTGCGTTTGCCGTTTCAACGCCTTCAGCGACGACGTTTAAACCGAGATTGTGTCCGAGATCGATTATCGATTTGACCACGACCGAGTTGTCTCGATCCGTCTCAATATTTTGGACAAATGATTTGTCGATTTTTATGCATGAAACGGGAAGCTTAGTGAGGTAAGCAAAAGACGAATAGCCGGTGCCGAAATCATCGATCGCGAAGCGAGCACCGAGTTGACGGATATGGTTCAGGGTGCGAATGACTCGCTGTGGGTCGCTCATGATACTCGATTCGGTAATTTCGAGTTCCAAGTTTTTTGGCAAGACGCCCGTGTCTCTTATGAGCGCTTCGATTTGGTCTGGCAGTTCTTGCGCTTCCAGGTTCCACATTGTCAGGTTGACGGCAATGCTGATGTCCAAACCCATGTCGTTCCACCGTCGACATTGACGCAACGATTGCTGCAGAACCCATAGGGTCAGGGGAATGATCAGCCCGGTGCGCTCGGCCACCGGTATAAATTGATCCGGAACGATGATCCCGCGCTCAGGATGTTGCCAACGAAGCAGGACCTCAACGCCGGTCACGCGACGTTCGGAAAAACTCACCTTCGGCTGAAACGTGAGAAATAGTTGATCCGAGACGATTGCATGGCGAAGCTCGCTCATCCATTGGCGTGCAGTGAACAGATTACGCGGGTTCGAATTGGAGGCCGAGTAGGAGTTTTTATCGACCTTCGAAAAATTGAGGTCGTTTTGCGCATGCTCGATCAGACTTTTCACGCTCTCGCCATGTTCCGGAAAAAGAGCAGTTCCGACCCGCGGTTCGAGCACAAACGCCTGATCATCGATTTGCACAGGATCCGTCAGTCGGCCCAAAAGACGATTGATGACGAGATCTAGATCCTGAGAACCTTGCACCGACTGTAGAAGAACTCCGATGTGCCCACTGCTCAACGATGCGACGGTATCGGAGTCGCGTAAACCCCCTTGGAGTCGCATCAAAATGGAGCTGTGTAAGGCGGCGATGGTGTGGTCAGCGGTCTGGTTGTTCGTTGAATAGTTAATGGCAAACAGGACCACGGCAACCTGGGGAATCGTATGCTTTGCCGAAAGGAGCGCTTGTCGAATGCGCAATTCAAATTCTGCGTTACCACCAGCGGGGAGAGAGTTGCTATTCATTGCGTGTTCTATTTCGAAAGTATCGCGGTGCACTTTGAATTCGAAAAATTCGTCCTTGACTCAATACTGGATTGCGAAAACCTATCCCGCTCTTTCCCGACGATTCAATCTCTGCGGCAGCAATGGTTGTGCCAGGGATCAAAACTGAGCTTGGAGGCAGTTAACGAACTATAGGTTAAATGAGCGTTATCCTCCGATAGTGTGGTATGGCGAAAACGACATGTGAGGCGACAGATTTGTCAGGAACGAGTGTTTCCCGCCGGCAAACCTGTCAATCCGTTTACATTAAAACAGGATCGCTGAGCCGCGCTGTGACGCAAATTGCATCGCGAGATGCGACAGGCTCCCTAAACTTCTCGCTGGCAGACGGCCTGAGAGTTGATGTTGCTCAGCGCCCAAAATAGCGCGGGGTGGTTCACTGACCGAACGCTGGACGAACCGCGGAATATTTATCTAACAACGCCGCGTGCGGCGCGTCTCTTTTTACAAATATCGTTGCCACTCGATCGGAGTAAACCGCGCGCCAATCGCTTTGATCTTGTAGGGCAGCGGTCAGTGCTGAATCCGTGCCGAAAACGACCCAGCTGATGCTGTATTTTTGAAGAATCTCCTTCCAATCTGGTTGAACGTTGGCAACTCTGAGATAGTCGTTGCCAATTTTTTTTCCGTACATATCGGAACGACCATCCATGAACACTCGGTACTGTGGCCAAGCCGTGAAGATCATGTAGTCACCGAATTCGTCGTCATTGAACATGTTCCCGGTGATCGGTTCGCGCTTGAGAAAGTCAACGGCGGCTACCGGAAATTTTTGATTGTTGAACTGGTATTTTACTATGCCTGTCCCCGCAACAACGACAACTAGAATTGCGCTGAGCGGCGGCCATAGGTACCCGATGAGGTGAGCATCGATGGCGTTCAGATTACGTTTGCGCATTTCATAGAACGTTAGAAAAGTTTCCGGCGCTCTTGCAATGATGCCGGCGATTGTCTTGAGCAGAATCGGGGCGAGGACGATGGCAAACAGTGATACATGCCGCACCGAATAGAGCGCCATGTAAGAGAGTAAAACAACGAGTGCGAGATCAATCACACCAAGCGCGGTTCTCGATAGAGCGAGCGCGGCCACGAGGGTCAATAGCATGTACTTGAACGGCAAAGCTTCATGAAAATTGGGTGATAGGAATTCTATGACGCGATCCATAATAAACCGGTCAGAGGTGACGCGAAGAGGAAATAGCAAAATTTCAAAACCCTGAGGATTGATAAGACAAACGACCGTCGACGCGATCCCGACGAGAAAAAGACTCTTCGCTTTGTCCAGATACTGGCGTGATAGCTCGCGTCGCCCAGTGACGGCATGAAATATATTTCCAAGCCAATAGATCATGACAAGAATAAGACCCATGATAAAACCACCGTGCAAATTAACCCAAAACAACATCAACAACGGCAGATACGCTAGGGTCTTTTCGTTCCGATATTGAAATCGATTCAAACAATGACACCAAAGAACCGTCAGCGGCAGCGAAAACACATGTGGGCGCGCGAGCCAATGGGTTGAAGAAGTAGCGGTCGCGAGTATCGCAATGACGGTACACAACAGAATATCGTCGGATTGGTAGCTTAATACTCGGTAAAGGAGCCAATGGGTGATCGCGAGCAAAATCGCGAAAAAAATAACGACCCCAGTAAGGCCGAAAGCCTTAAAGAGGGTCGCCATGATTACCTCGGACAGCCATTCATGCGCCGTCCATTTCAATGGCGGCGAATGAAGCGAGTAAGGATCGTGCGTTGGCACATGCCAGCTTTGCAAAATGACTTCGCCGGTTTTGATGTGGTATCCGGCATCGCCGTCACCGAGCAACCCGTTCCCGACACTGAATACCAAAACAAAAAGCACCGAAACGAATACTATATTGCCGATCGAAGGGAGCAGGAACGTTGAGAGTGTGGGGGTCTTCACCGAGGCGAATCGATTGTCTCTGATCATTGCGTATTTCCGCTATTTCTTCGCGATTGCGCGAAGCAGAAGTGAGCTCGCTGGACAGATATGAAACTAGCCAACCATGTGACTGCCGTCGCTGGCCGGTTGTCTCCCTGTTTCGATGTGTGGCTTTAGAACGGGCTGTGCGAGACGATCGTTCGCGTTGGAGCGTTTTTTTGCTAAACCGAGAAGCCATCTCCTCCGTGACTTCTGTCGATCGTGATTGCGTGGAAGAACAATGCGAAAGACAGATCCCTTGCCCAGTTCGCTTTCGACGCTGATCGTGCCCCTGATTTGTTCCAAGTGCTTTTTTACTATACTTAATCCAAGACCAATGCCGCCGCGAGAATTTTCCGATGAAGTTTTATGTACCTGCATGAACGGTTCGAAGATGCCGCTGAGATGTTGCTCGGAAATTCCCATCCCGGTGTCTTGGACTTCGACCATCACGGAATCCGCCGACGGGGAGTTGCCCACCCGCACGGTGATTGAACCACGGTCGGTATACTTGACTGCATTCTGCAGCAGATTGCTGACCACCTCTTTTAGACGAGTCGCGTCACTGTGAATCGGCAGTGGATCCCGAGGAAGGTCCCAACAAAGCTCGATTCCTTTCTGTCGGCACAGGAACTCGAACGTATCCTTAAGATCACTAACCACCTTGGTGAGCTGAAGCTCTTCGATCCGAATCGGTTGTTTGCCTGCCTCAAGGCGCGAATAAATCAGAATCTGATCGATCATGTTTTTCAGATGGGTGGATTGCTTGGCGACGACTTGAAGGATCTCATGATGCTTTGCTTCGACTTCTCCGTACAGTCCGTCCGTAATGCACTCAATATAACCGATAATCACAGCTAAGGGAGTCCGTAGCTCATGCGACACTTGATTTAAGAACTCGGATTTTAGTTTGGCTAAATGTTCCGCTTTCTCTTTTTCCTGTTTCAGCAGAGTCAATTGCGCGGCGGCATTGGATTTAGAATTCGATGAGGCACTCCCGATGGCCAGCCCCATCATGAGAATACCGAACGACGCGATCGCGCCATAAATGATCAGCTCTTTGTTCGCTCCTAGCAATCGCGTCAGTGACTCAAGCTGACTCGTAACAATGTCTTCCTTGGGGGAAGGTCTTGCTCCTGGCTGTGGATGAAGCCCTGTGCCGCGGGATTGAACCCATTGCAATAGAAACCGATCACTGCTGCGCGTATCGGCGGCGAATGCAAGGACACCTACCGCTACCGTCGTGAGGGCGAAAGCCGTGCAGAGGACAGATCGTAATGACATCTTGTTCAGGGATGAGCGGCAGTTTGAGCTTGGCTAGTTTTTTTTTCGGGTTCCCAAATCTCAATCCGATCCTTGCCGGAATTTTTCGCGAGATACAACGCACGATCTGCATCGTCCACCAGCTCCCGCCACTCGGCATAGAACCTCGCCGAGGTGGAACTGACACCGATACTTACGGTTAGCCTAAACGGACGAGCGGTTGTGCCGAAGGCGCACGAGCGGATCGCTTCATGAACCTTGCTCGCCACTTGCAGTGCGCTTTCCTGATCGGTTTCCGGCAAAACGAGCACGAACTCTTCTCCGCCATATCTCGATGGGAAATCACTTTGTCGAGTTTTCTCGCGAAACGTCTCCGAAATCTTTACCAGGGCAGCATCACCGCCGTGATGACCATAGGTATCATTAATCGTTTTAAAGTTATCGATATCCAAGATGAGCACAGATAGCGGATTGTGGTAGCGTTTGGAACGTTCAAATTCTTCGTGAATTTTTTTCTCAAAAGCGCGTCGATTGAATAGTCCGGTGAGCGAGTCGACCTGGGTTTGATATTCCAGGTGCTGCTGATATTGCACGACCCTTGAGCCCACACGTATGCGTGCAAGTAATTCCGAGAATGAGAATGGCTTTGTGATGTAGTCATCAGCGCCGAGGTCGAGTCCTCGCACTCGGTCGCCTTCCTGGATCCTGGCAGTAATCAAGATTAAATATATGCTCTTCAAAGCAGGATTGCCGCGGATACGCTTGATAAGTTCAAATCCATCCATCTTCGGCATCATGATGTCGGAAAGCGCGATCTGGACTTTTTCCGTCTCGAGTTTCTCCAGCGCTTCCAAACCGTTCCCAGCGGTGATGACCCGGTATCCTTCGCGTTGAAGCACAATAGCTAGCAAGTCGCGTTGATCAGGATGATCTTCGATTACTAGCACGGTCAGTGGAGAGGTTTCCTTTTGGTCGTTGTGCATTTTTTAGCTGCCCTTCAGAGGTCGTGCGGCCATTATCGTCCAAGTCAATTAAAATTAATGCTGCATTTCTCTACGATCACGTCAAATTGGCTAAACATTGCGAGCTGACAAGCAAAACATATACCTCGACAGCGTGAGGTCCAATCGCGATCATGTCATGCACTTGAGTGAGAGGTTAAATTCGGTACGACCTACCGTCAGCAAAGCCTTGGTGGATACATGGGATTCCGTGCAATGAGACTCTATCAATTTGCCGGTTCGAATTTCCGGCGGTGCCTTTTGCGTATGCACAGTTTGTGACAGCACATTCAAACTTGCTGTCAGATTTGTCAACCAATTAGGTCGAAATCCAACACTCTCGACGGTAAATAGCCGAAATTCTGACAAACTTTGGTCTGGCATATATTCTGCTGTGTTGCCCAAGCGTCGTGTTGTACAGAGCATTTAAACTGGAAACTAGCTCAAAATAAGAAAGGGGGTGAACGATACATGGAACTTTTAAAGCGTCTGTTAGTTGAGGAGGATGGTCAAGGCTTGGTTGAGTATACCTTGATCGTCGTACTGGTCGCTCTAGTCTTTTGGGTCGCTATCAAAAATACGGATATCGGCAATGGCTTAGCCAGCGGTTGGAGCAAGGTCACAGCTTGCGTAGGTACTCCTGCGAGTTGTACTTCAGCGTCGTAAAATTCAGGAGTTGATCGTGACAAATTGACTTGGCTCGAGGGCGGACACCTAGCACCGCCTTCGAGCCAAGGGCTCGTTGCCCGTCATCGACAACCAAATTTTATTGACATGTTTTCCGATGAAGTGTACCCTTTGGCAGTTAAAAATTACGTTTTAAAGATTTGACTCTCTTTGATGTCGTTATATTTTCGGTGAGCGGCCTTTCGGCCTTCTTTGATTTAAGAATTCGGAGAATCCCGAACTGGCTTATAGCTATTGGACTGATTTGCGGTGTTGTTTTGAACGCCTTCCACGGTTCGCATTACTTGATTCAAAGTGTTCTCGGCTTTCTTGTCGGAGTCGCAGTTTTAATTGTGCCATTCGCCCTGGGTTGGATCGGCGCCGGTGACGTCAAGTACTTGGGTGTAGTTGGATCACTCTTAGGTGTGTCCTGGTTACCGCGCGTGTTTTTCTATTCTGCGCTCGTTGCGGGAATCATTGCCGTCGGATATCTAGCGGTCGGGTTAGCGCGTATTTCGCGATTTAGAGGATTATGGCTGGATATCAAAACCGCCGTTTTAAGTATGGGTCATGTCCTACCTGTCGCCATTAATATGAAGACAAACGAACATGGCGCGTCCGTTCCGTGGGGTGTTGCCTTCGCTGCTGGAACAATAATCGCATACTATTTTGACCCGACCGGTCGATGGGCTGCATTTTAAAGCGTGGAAAAGTTGGCCAGCGAAAGAATTTGAAGCGCGGGTGGTAAGGTTTAGGCAATTAATGACTTTTGATGAGGAGCTGCTATGCAGAATAGGCTAAAGATTGCATTGGTCGTCGCGGTATTTTTCGGACTCATTGCGGCCTATGGGATATACAATTTTCTAAGTCATCAACAGAAAGAGGCCGAATCGCTTCGGGCGGCGAACCAGGATATCGTCGTCGCGGCTCAAGATATTCCGCCTGGCACCACGTTTAATGAAGAGACCATGAAAAAGGGGCTGACCAAAACTACTCCGTGGCCTAAGTCGTCAATACCCGCCGGCGCATTTTCATCACCACAACAAATCGTCGGCAAGGTGAATCGGGTAAAGATCCTCGCGAATGAGCCCATTCTTGACTCTCGGCTTGCCGGAGAAGGCGCCGGACTCACGGTTCGTCTCGAGGCCGGTAAGCGGGCCTTGGCGCTTCGGGTTGATGAGATCGTCGGCGTTAGCGGGTTTATCGTTCCCGACGATCGCGTTGACGTCATTCTGACGACCACTCCATTAGGCAACGGTCAGGATACAAAGATCTCAAAGATCGTTTTGCAAAACAAGCGAGTATTATCTGTCGCGCAAAGCACCGAACAAAAGGATGGCAAGCCGCAACTCGCGCGCTCAATCACGCTGGAAGTTACGCCAGAAGAAGCCGAAAAGCTGTCGTTAGCGTCCCAGGATGGACAGATTAGCTTAGCGTTACGTGGCCTCGGTGACGACGCAACGACAATGACCATTGGCAGCAACAAGCGGGACTTGTTGGCTTTGGCTGCAGCGCCGCGCAAAGGTGCGGGTGGAAGTGTGACGCCACCTCCCCCGGATAAATATCGAGTAGAGGTTATTCACGGCAGCAATCGAAATGTGGTGGAATTCTAATTGGGAAGGGGAGAGTTCATGACAAACTGTTGTTTAGTCCGGGGGCGGCTAAATAAGATCGTGTTAACGGTAGTATTCTTGCTGACGCTGGTGGTGCATGAAGCAGCGGCGCAGCCACAGACGGCGCCTGCGATTACCGTTACCGTCAACAAGTCGATGGTGTTTCGGCTTGCCGAAAGAGCCAAGCGCGTATCGGTTTCCCAGCCGGAAGTCGCGGACGTGCTCGTGGTCGCGCCAAGTCAACTTTTGATCAACGGCAAGAATGTTGGCACCACGTCTCTCATCATCTTTGATGAAAAAGGCCAGGTATCAAACTACGATTTGATCGTTGCTCCCGATATCGCCGCATTGCGCGGTCAGTTACGAACAATTTTCCCGAATGAAAAGGTCGAGATCTCGACTTCAGGGGCGTCCCTCGTTTTACGAGGAGAGGTATCAAACGAAGTCGTTTATGATCGAGTTTTAGAAATTGTGGCAACGTACTTGCCCCCGAAGCCCCCAGCAGCGGTAGGTCCATCAACGTCGCAGTCATTCACGCTCGGAGCCTCGCCGGTGGCGCAAATTAAATCATCGGGTGTGGGATTTGCTGGAGGCGGTAGCTTGTCTTTCGAGGAAGAGTCTTCAATAACCGACCCTTACAGGTGGGCTGACAAAAAGAAAATCGATGGAGTAATCGATTTGCTGGTAATCAG